>Ga0265332_10001672_pt1 | contig 12112 bp, 8 predicted proteins | sample 41926metaG_FD_202084 | JGI IMG/M metagenome (GOLD analysis project Ga0265332, IMG submission 202084) | Rhizosphere microbial communities from Carex aquatilis grown in University of Washington, Seatle, WA, United States - 4-19-26 metaG | ecosystem: Host-associated > Plants > Roots > Rhizosphere >...
CTGCTGATGATCAGGTCGAGATTGCGGCTCAAGAGGCCTTCGGCCTGGTCGTGCGCAAGCCCCGAGCGAAAGGACAGCCGTTCGGCCTGCGACAACAGCGAACGGATCAGGCTGGGACCGACGGTGGAAGCAAATGAATCGATGATGCCGATGCGCAGTTCATGCACCTTGGATGCGCCGGCCTGGCGCACGACGGTCGCGAGCGTGGCGGCGTCTTCGACCAGCGGAATCGCATGGCGCTGCAGCACCATCCCCGCGGCGGTCAGCTTCAACGGGCGTTGCGCACGGTCCAGCAGCACCGAGCCCAGATTGTCTTCGAGTTGGCGAATGCTTTGCGATACCGCCGATTGCGTGAGCCCCAGCCGCTTCGCGGCGCTCGTCATATTGCCGCATGTGCTCACCGCCAGAAATACCTTGAGCGCATTGAGATCTTCGATCATCGGATGGGTATGGACTGAGTGTATTGAATCGCTGATGGCGTCACAACGACGTGCCCGCGCCGTGACGCCTACATTAACAGATCTTATGATACCGCGTAACGGTGCTAATGTTCGTCCAGCCGGCGGCGGCGGCGGTTGACAAACCATCATCAAAACTGATTCCATCGCCGCCTTATGCCAGGGACGTCGCAACGGTGAAATATTCGATTTTCAGCCTCGCGCGCAATGCGCTGACGTACCACGAGCAATGGCCGCGCGCATGGCGCAGCCCCGAACCGCGCAGCGAGTACGACGTCATCATCATCGGCGGCGGCGGCCACGGTCTCGCCGCCGCGTACTATCTCGCCAAAAACCACGGCGTCGCCAACGTCGCGGTCATCGAAAAAGGCTGGCTCGGCGGCGGCAATACCGGCCGCAACACGACGATCGTGCGCTCGAACTATTACCTCGAGCCCAACGCGCATTTCTACGAGCATTCCCTCAAGCTCTGGGAAGGCCTGTCGGCCGACCTCAATTTCAACGTGATGTACAGTCCGCGCGGCGTGGTGAACCTGGCGCACAGCTACGCCGATCTCGACGCCTACGCGCGGCGCGGCAATGCGATGCGCCTCAATGGCATCGATGCCGAATTGCTCACGCGCGATGAAGTGGCTGCGATGGTGCCCCTGCTCGACTGCTCGCCGACCGCGCGCTACCCCATCACGGGCGGCCTGCTGCAACGCCGCGGCGGTGTGGCGCGTCACGACGCAGTCGCGTGGGGTTATGCGCGCGGCGCCGATGCGCGCGGCGTCGACATCATCCAGCAATGCGAAGTCACGGGCCTGCAGCGCGATGGTAACCGGATAAGCGCCGTGCAAACGACGCGCGGCACGATCCGCGCCAAAAAAATCGGTCTCGCCGTTGCCGGCCATTCGGGTCATGTCGCAGCGATGGCCGGTTTCCGACTGCCGATCGAAACGCACGTGCTTCAAGCCCTCGTGTCGGAACCCTTGAAGCCCGTGCTCGACACGGTCATCACTTCGGGCGCCGTGCACTTTTATATCAGCCAGTCCGACAAGGGCGAGCTCGTCATGGGCGGCGACATCGACGGGTACAATTCGTACGGTCAGCGCAGCAACCTGCCCGCGATCGAGCATTCGGTGCAATCGATGATCGCGCTGTTTCCGTCGTTCAGCCGCCTGCGCATGATGCGCACCTGGGGCGGCGTGATGGACATGAGCATGGATGGCAGTCCGATCATCGGCAAATCGCCGCTCGACAATCTGTATCTCGATTGCGGCTGGTGCTACGGCGGCTTCAAGGCAACACCTGCATCAGGCTGGTGTTTCGCGCACACCATCGCGAACGACGCGCCGCACGAACTCAACGCCGCGTTCACGCTCGACCGTTACGCGCTCGGCAGGACGATCGACGAAAAAGGCGGCGGACCTTACCCGTGGGTGCATTGATGCGGACTGCGGCGGCGTGAAGCCATGATGCTCATCAGATGCCCGCACTGCGGACCGCGCGACGCGACCGAGTTCACCTACGGCGGCGACGCGAACGTGCGCCGTCCCGCCGATCCCGCTGCGTTGAACGACGCGCAATGGGCCGCATACGTTTATATGCGCGACAATCCGCGCGGCGAGCACTCCGAGTTGTGGCAACACTCGTTCGGCTGCCGGCGCTGGATCACCGTCCGTCGCAACACCTATACCCACGACATCAAATCGACCGGCCTGCCCGAATGACGCAACCATTCCGGTTGGCGGGCGGCGGGCTCATCGATCGCAACCGCCCGCTCCAATTCACCTTCAACGGCAGGCGCCTGGCCGGATACGCGGGCGACAGCCTCGCGTCCGCCCTGCTCGCCAACGGCGTGCGTCTCGTCGGCCGCAGTTTCAAATACCATCGTCCTCGCGGGATCGTGTGCGCGGGCGCGGACGAGCCCAACGCATTGGTCCAGCTCGAAACCGGCGCGCGGACCGAGCCGAATCTGCGCGCGACGCAAATCGAACTTTACGAGGGACTCGTCGCCGCCAGCCAGAATTGCTGGCCGTCCGTCGGGTTCGACATCGGCAGCGTCAACAACCTGCTTTCGCGCTTTCTGCCCGCGGGCTTCTACTACAAGACGTTCATGTGGCCGCCGTCGCAGTGGTTGACCTACGAAAAATGGATCCGCAGCATCGCGGGCATGGGATTGGCACCGGCCGAGCCTGACCCTGCGAACTACGCTCATCGTCATGCGCACTGCGACGTGCTCGTCGCGGGCGGCGGCCCCGCCGGCCTTGCCGCCGCACTCGCCGCCGCGCGCGCCGGCGCGCGCGTCATCGTCGCCGACGAGGGCAGCGAATTCGGCGGCAGCCTGCTCGCGGAACGCGCCGACATCGACGACGAACCGGCGCTGAACTGGGTGAAGCGTACGCTCGCAGAATTGCGCGCACTGCCTGACGTGACGGTGCTCGATCGCAGCACGGTATTCGGCTATTTCGACCATAACGCGCTCGCGATCAGCGAGCGTCCTGCGCAACCGCCGGCGCACGCGCCAGTACAGCGGCTGTGGCAAGTGCGCGCCGCGCAAGTCGTGCTGGCCACCGGCGCGCTCGAGCGCCCGCTTGTGTTTCCGGACAACGACCGGCCCGGCGTAATGCTCGCCTCGGCCGCACGCACGTACGCGAACCGCTACGCGGTGAAGCCTGGCTCGCGGGCCGTGATGTTCACCAACAACGACAGCGCTTATTACGCTGCCCTGGATCTCAGCGCGAGCGGCGTTAAGACCACCATAATCGATGCGCGCCGCGGCACGCTGGGCCGCGGTCCCGTGCAAGCGCAAAAAGCAGCGATCGAAATTCGATTCGGCGCCGCAATTACGCGCGTGCACGGCGGACGCCGGGTGACCGGCGCCGACATCGCGGATGTTGGCGACGATGGCAATGCGAGCGGCCCCGCGCAAACCGTCGAATGCGATCTCGTCTGCATGTCGGGCGGCTGGAGTCCCGCGGTGCATTTGCATTCGCAAGCGAAAGGCCAACTGCGCTACGACGAGCAACTCGCGGCCTTCGTGCCCGGCGCGACGATCCAGGCAGCGCGCTCGGCCGGCAGCGCAAACGGCGCGATGACGCTCGCCGCGTGTCTCACGGAAGGATTCCTCGCCGGTGCGAGCGCGGCGCACGCCGCAGGCTTCGGCAATGGCACGCCGCCGCCAACGCCGGCCGCATCGCCGGACAATTGCGCTCCGCTCAAGCCGTTGTGGCAGGTGCGCACCGGCACCCGCGAGAAATGTTTCGTCGATCTCCAGAACGATGTCACCACCGCGGATATCGCGCTCGCCGCGCGCGAAGGCTACGCCTCCGTCGAGCATCTGAAACGCTATACGACGCTCGGGATGGGCACCGACCAGGGCAAGCTTTCCAACATCAACGGGCTCGCCATTCAGGCGCAGCTGCTCAATGCACACATTCCCGACGTCGGCACCACGACGTTCCGTCCGCCGTACACGCCGGTCACGCTGGGCGCGATCGCCGGACAGGAACGCGGCCCCCACGTCGCTCCCCTGCGCCTGTCCGCAATGGATGCCTGGCACGTGGAAGCCGGCGCGACTTTTATCAACGCCGGCTTGTGGCGGCGGCCCCAACTGTATCGGCGCGCGCGCGAATCCGATCTCGACGCGGTGAACCGCGAAGTCGAGGCCGTGCGCAAGCGCGTCGGTCTCGTCGACGTGTCGACACTCGGCAAGATCGACCTCAAAGGCCGCGATGCCGCCGAATTGCTCGAGCGCGTCTACATCAACAACTGGAACAATCTCGCGATCGGCAAAGTGCGTTACGGCGTGATGCTGCGCGAAGACGGCATGGTGTTCGACGATGGCACGACCGCGCGCCTGGGCGAGCACCAGTACGTGATGACGACGACCACCGCCAATGCGGTCAAGATGATGTCGACGCTCGAATATCTTCTGCAGGTTGAATGGCGTGATCTCAAGGTGTATTTGACGTCGGTCACGGAACAGTGGGCGGCGATGGCGCTCGCAGGTCCGGATGCGCGCCGCGTGCTGCGGGCGATTGCGCCGGAATACGATTGGAGCGATGCCGCGCTGCCCTACATGGGATATTGCGCGGCTACCATCGACGGTATTCCGGTCCGCGTGTTCCGCATCAGCTTCTCCGGTGAACTGTCGTACGAGATCAACGTCCCCGCGGACTACGGACGCGCGATGTGGGAAAAGCTGCTGGCAGCCGGCGCGCCGTTCGGCATCACGCCTTACGGCACCGAGGCGATGGGCGTGCTGCGCATCGAGAAAGGTCACGTAGCCGGCATGGAACTCGACGGCCGCACGACGCCGGACGATCTCGGTCTCGGTCAACTCGTCAGCGCGCGCAAAGACTGCATCGGCAAGCGTTCGCTCAGGCGGCCCGCGCTGGCGACAGAAGATCGCCGGCAGCTGGTCGGTCTTTTGCCTCTCGACGGCAAAACGCCGATTCCGCGCGGCGCGCAACTGGTCATCGACGCAAACGCGCCGCTGCCCAATCCCATCGTCGGCCACGTGACGGCCACCTGTTTCAGTCCGACGCTGGGCCAGCCGATCGCGCTCGCGCTGTTGCGCAACGGCCGCGCGCTGATCGGCAAATCGTTTCACGCCGCGTCGCCGCTCGCCGGCAAGACTGTACCGGTGACCGTGACGAACAACGTATTCTTCGATCCAACCGGAGCGCGCGTCCGTGGCTGACAAGTTGAACCGCGATCCCGCCTGTCTTGAATCCTGCTGCCCGGGTCAGTTCGGCGCGCCCATCCCGCACGCGGGCGTCACGTTTACCGCGCACACCAACCTTACGTTGATCGATTTGCGCGGCGATCCGCAAGACGCGACGTTTCTCGCGAGTGCCAAGACAGCACTGGGCGCCGCAGTGCCGCTCGAACCGAACACCACAGTCGCGGGCACCGACTGCGAAATGCTATGGCTGGGCCCCGATGAATGGCTGCTCGTAAGCCGGAACCCGGCGCTGATCAATGAACGACTACCAATCGAGCATGGCTGCCTGACCGACGTGAGCCACGGCCGTGCGGCGTGGCAAATCAGCGGGCTGCACACGCTCGCCCTGCTCGCCAAGGGCTGCAGCGTCGATCTGCATCCGCGCGAGTTTCGCGTTGGCGATTGCGCCCAGACCGCGCTCGCGCATGTCGGCGTGCTCTTGCACCGCCGCGGCGCGGAGAGCTTCGAAATCTTCTGCGCGCGCAGCTACGCCCAGCACCTGTGGCACTGGTTCACTGAAGCAGCGACGGAGTTCGGTTACGAGGTCACCGCGGCCGACGCGTAGGACTTCGGCGTGACGGGCGGGAAACCTCGCTGCGTACCGAGCGCGGCTAACCTTTCCGTCGCTGCTCGCCCGAGCGGGCATTGAGCAGCTTGTCGCTGGTCTCGCGCACTCGGGTGCTCATGCCGTGCAGAAGACCGAACGCAAGCTCGGGATAGCTCGCGATGAGACCGTGCAACTTGAGCTTGTCGAGATAGAGCAACTGCGAATCCTCGATCACGTGCGCGGTGCCCGAGCGCGGCGAGCCGTCGAGCGGCCCCATCTCGCCGAAGCAGCCGCCCTCGCCCACGATGCTCACGTAGTCCTCGACTTTCGGGTCGGGATTGATCGAGATGCCGATCTTGCCGGTGAGCACGATATACATGCGGTCGGAGGGATCGTTGATCTCGAACACGCGCTCGCCTTTGAAGTAGGCCTCCTCCTGCATTTCCTCGACCACCACGCGCAGATCGTCGGTGGCGACCTCCGAGAAAATCGGCGTGCGCTTCAAGATGACGATGCGGTCAAAAAAATCGGCCATGCTCTTTCTATCCTTTTGCGGGTCCTGCCGCCAGCGCGTGCTGCGCGCATGCGCGCAGCCAAGAGTCTACATGATTGCCGCACCAGGCAAGCGCGTCCGCCGCGCTTTTGAAGCTTGCCATGCCCGGCACCGTATCGACCACCGCGCTGCGGTCGCTAGCCACCATCAGCAATTGGGAGAGTTGCGCGCCGAGCGTCGTGTTGGCGATGTTGGTCAGCGCCTCGCGCGCGCGCGCTACCTGCCGCTTGTCCTTGCTTTTCAGCGCGACGTAGACGATGCGGATGCTGTGGCTGTCGCCCAGGTTTTCCATCGCCAGCAACGCGACTTCCAGCGTCTGCGTGAAGCGCTCGGCGAGCACGATACACGTCAACGTCCAGCCCGCATCGCTGCGGGCGGCCTCGCAATCGAGCGTGCGCAGCGCCTGCGCCATCGCGGCCGCATCCTGCAAGCGCCGTGCCGCAAAGTCCTCGAACGGCTGGCGTTGCACGCCCTGCCGCGACAGATAGGCCAGCACCTGCTGTTGCTGGAGCGGCGGCGCCGAGCCGTCGTTGAGCCACGCAAAGAGTCTCTTCGGCAGATCTTCGACGCATTCCTTCAGCACGTCGAGCGCGGCCGTCACCACGTTCGGGTGGCGGTCGGTCAACGCGACAAACGCCAAACGCTCGCGATCGGCGGCGGGCAGCAGGCGGTAACATTCGACCGCTGCGACGCGCATCTGCTGGTCGGGCGATTGGGCGAGCGCCGCGAGCAACGCGGTCAACCGCGCATCCGCGCGCAATTCGCCGTGGCGCAATGCGAAGAGCGCCGACTTTTTTAATTTGTCCTCGGGGTGTTCGAGCAAACCGCATAAGACCGGCAAAAACGATTCCGGCATCGGCAACTTGCGTCCGAGCTGCAGCGCCGCGTAAATCGACGAGGTATTGCCGTCCTCGAGCAGCGTCCGCCAGCGCCGGATGGCGGACTCGCGCTGGTCGTTCAAACCGTAACTCATCACGCCGAGCACGCCGCACGCGACCAGCCGCGGATTGTCCGACGCCAGGCACGGTCCGATCTGCGATTGCATGTGCGGGTCCTTCGCTTCGAAACGCGTCGTCAACACGGTCGCGCGCTCGTGCGCATCGCCCAGTTCGCGCTCGGTCTCGAGCCGGTGCAGGAGATCTTCGGACAATTGCGGTCCGATCAGGCGCACCAGCTGGTCGCACACCGGCGCGCTCGCATGCTGCATTCGCTCGAAAATGATATCCGGCGCCCTGTCCGGGAAGGTGTTGGCGAGCATGCGCGCATAGGTGAGGCAGATCTGCTCGTCCTGGTGCTTGACGCCGTCTACCAGGCGCGCGAAAAGTTCCGGATCGGCCGCGGTATCGGTCTTGCCGAGCCCCTCCGTCGGCAAAAACAAACGCTCCTTCAGCGTCGACAGCAAAGCTTCGACGTACGCGCGGTTGGTCTTGACGCTGAAAAACAGATACAGCCCGCACGCAATCACGCCGGCGGTCAGGTAGGAATACGGCGCGTGCCATTTTTTCAGCGTCTGCAGCACGAGGCCGACGAAGATGTAGCCCAGCGGCAGCACCAGCATCAGGGACAAAGCGCGCGCCCTGCCCTGCATGTAGTCGGGCAGCGCGTCAAAAAGGAGCGAGCGCGACGGGTTGCGCATCGCGGGCAGCAGGACGCGGCGGTTCACGGTGCTGGTGAGCGCGGTGGGCACGTTGAAGAAAGCGATCATGCCGGCAAAGCACATCAGGGTGGTCGACGGAAACACGAGATTGATCGCGCGCACGCCGTAGAGATTGATGACCTTGCTCGTAAAGAACACCTGCACGAGCACGGTGACCGCGCTCGACACGATGGTCAGCAGGCCGAAGAGCACGCTTAATTCCGCCTCGGTCTTGAAGTTTGCGTTGTAGACCGCGAACGCCGCGTAACCGAGGCAGTTCAATGCCACCACCATGAAGAACACCGCCAGCGACGAATACAGCAGGAGCTTCGAACGGCGCGCGAACTTGAGCCCCTGGGTGACCTGCTCGATGGTGCGGCCCAAGCCGCCGCCGCGGCGCCCCGGCGCGAAAAACGGCGACACACCCACGCTGCGGTGGCGAGTGACGACGATGACGACCGCAATCGCGGCGAGCCCGCTCCACACCAGCACCAGCCCTTGCACGCCGATCAGCGTCGACATCGTCAGTATCAGCCCGCCCGCGACCTCGCCGAGTTGCAGGCCCGCCATGGTCATCGGCAGCAGCCGCTTGCTTTGTTCGTTGTCGAAGTTGGCGCTGAAATACAACGACGCATGCATGACCAGCAGTTCCGAGCTGATCTCGAACATCAGGTAGTACAAAGGATATGCGACCGTGTCGACGTTCGCCGTCATCAGGTACCAGTTGCCGACCAGCATCACCGCGAGCGCAGAGAGCAGGATGTAAAAGGTGCGCTCGGGGGCGAGACGGTCCGCATACGCCGCGTAGACGGTGCTCACGATCGCCATCAACACGCCGAGACCGAGATACATGAACGGCAGATACTGGATGCCGAATCTTTTCAGGAACAACGCGTCGGCGGTGCCGCGACCGATCGCAAGTCCGGCGCTGATTACCAGAAAAAGGCAGAAAAAATAGGCCAGCCGGGGCCATTCCGCCTTTTTGACCATCAAAAGCTTAGCCATACCTGGGCATCGTTATATTAGTTTTTTGCCAGAATTCCCCAAGTGCGTGATTATCCACACTAGCATATAGGATTACAACAGCAGCACAGGGAAAAACCGTCTTGAAACAAGATCGAAACGATATGTCACCGGGATACCCATCGGTCCGGCTGCGCGCGCTGGCCACCGTGGCGCTGGCGCTCGCCTGGACGGCTGCGGCAGCCGCGCAGCCAGCCTGGAAACCTGTCAAGAATGTGGAAATCATCGTCGGCGTGAGTCCGGGCGGCGGGGTCGACCGCACGGCGCGCACGCTGCAAAAAATCCTGCAGGACCGGCGGTTGCTCGAAGTGAGCTCGGCCGTCGTCAACAAGCCCGGCGGCGGCGGCGTTCTGGCGCAAGCCTATCTCAATCAGCATGCAGGGGACGCACACTATCTTGAAGTCTCCGCGACGTCATTGCTCACGAACCACATTACCGGCAAGACCGCCAATGCGTGGAGCGATTTCACGCCGATCGCGATGCTGTACGACGAATTCATCGGGTTCGTCGTGAGAGCGGATTCGCCGCTCAAAACGGGGCGCGACCTTGCGGACCTGCTGCGCAAAGATGCCGCCGCGCCGCCCGCCGGCATTGCCACCAGCGCCGGCAACACCAACCACATCGCGCTCGCCCTGCTCGCGAAACGCGCCGGCGGCGACGCCAGGAAACTCAAGGTGGTGGTGTTCGGTTCCGGCGGCGAATCGACCACCGCGCTGCTCGGCGGCCATGTCGGCCTGGTGACGACACCCGCCGCCACGGCACTGCCGCAAATGCAAAGCGGCGCCCTGCGCATGCTCGCGGTCGCCGCGCCCCGGCGTCTCGAGGGTGCATTCGCGCACGTGCCGACCTGGCGCGAACTCGGCTACGACATCGTGGTGTCCAACTGGCGTCCGGTCATGGCGCCGCGCGGACTCAATGCCGAGCAGATCGCTTATTGGGAAGACGTGATGCAGCGCTTTACCCAGACCGCCGAATGGAAAGATGAACTCGCCGCCACCGGCGGAATCTCCCACTACATGGGCAGCCGCGAACTCGCGGCATTTCTCGAGACGCAAAGCACGTCGTTCCGCGCGATCCTCACCGAACTCGGCCTTGCCCGCTAGCGCACGCGCAGCGGCGCAAGTGATTTGTGACACCGGCTCTAGTATCATGCCGGTTCTCCCGCTTCGTCCAAGGACGCACTTCATGAAACCATTCGACTGGCAGTTTCCCTATCCATCGCAGCGCATGCCGATACTCGCGCGCAATTGCGTCGCGACGTCGCAGCCGCTGGCAGCGCAGGCCGGATTGCGTATGCTGATGAAGGGCGGCAGCGCTGTCGATGCGGTACTCGCCACCGCGATTTCGCTCACGGTATTGGAGCCGACCAGCAACGGCATCGGCTCCGACGCGTTCGCGATTTTGTGGGACGGCAAAAAACTGCAGGGCCTCAATGCGTCGGGCCGCTCGCCCGCGGCGTGGACGCCAGACCGCTTCAAAGGCCTCCCTGCAATGCCGCAGCGCGGCTGGGATGCCGTCACGGTCCCCGGCGCGGTGTCCGCGTGGGTCGAACTCTCGCGCAAATACGGCAAGCTGCCGTTTGCCGATTTGTTCGAACCGGCGATCGACTATGCGTCCCGCGGCTACATGGTGTCGCCGACCATCGCGCGGCTGTGGGACAAGCAGGTGCCGGAACTGAAAGGCATGCCGGGTTACGCGGAAGCTTTCATGCCGAACGGGCGCGCACCGTTGCCGGGCGAAAAATTCACGTTTCCCGACCAGGCGCGCACGCTGCAACGCATCGCGGAGACCAAGGGTGAGGCGTTCTACAAGGGCGACCTCGCGGAAAAAATCGTCGCCCACGCCAAACAACATGGCGGCGCGATGACGATGGCCGACCTTGCCGCGCATCAATGCGACTGGGTCGAACCGGTCGGACAAAATTATCGCGGCTACACGCTGCACGAAATTCCGCCCAACGGTCAGGGTATAGGGGCGCTGATTTCGCTCGGCATCCTCGAAAACATCGACATGGGCGCCCTGCCGGTCGACTCCGCCGACAGCCTGCACGTGCAGCTCGAAGCGATGAAACTCGCGTTCGCGGATATTTACGAATACGTGTCGGACCCCGCCACGATGCGCGTGACGCCGGCGCAAATGCTCGATCGCTCCTATCTCGCCAGCCGCGCCAAGCTGATTGACATGAAGAAAGCGCAGGACCCGAAGTTCGGCACGCCGCCAGCCGGCGGCACGGTCTACCTGACCGCGGCCGACGCGTCCGGCATGATGGTCTCTTACATCCAATCCAACTACGCCGGCTTTGGTTCCGGCGTCGTCGTGAACGGCACGGGCATCAGCCTGCAGAACCGCGGCTATGGATTCGTATTGAAACCCGGGCACGCCAACCAGGTCGGCCCGCGCAAGCGTCCGTTCCAGACCATCATTCCGGCGTTCGTCACCAAAGACGGCAAGCCCGTGATGAGCTATGGCGTTATGGGCGGCTCGATGCAGGCGCAGGGACACTCGCAAGTCATGGTGCGGTTCGCCGATTACGGGCAGAACCCGCAGGCCGCCGCCGACGCGCCGCGCTGGCGCATCGACACCGGGCTTGCGCTCGGCATCGAGCAAGGCGTCAGCCCCGACGTTATCGCCGAACTCAAACGCCGCGGCCACAACATCACGCAGGCCGACCGCTGGAGCACCGATTTCGGGCGCGCGCAGTTGATTTACAAAATGGAAGACGGTTATCTCGCCGCATCCGAGCGGCGCACCGATGGACAGGCTGTCGGCTTTTAGTGATTAAGTGACTGTGAGATCATGTGATTAAGTAACAACCGCAATCTCCAAACTCACTGAATCGCTCAATCACCCAATCACTTCGCGAAGCAAATCATGTCCGAACATAAAGCCAACATCGTCTGGGCGCGCAACGGCGCCGACTTCGGCTACAAGACCTATCCGCGCGACCACGTGTGGCGATTTCCGAACGGCGTTGAAGTGCCAGGCTCCGCGGCGCCTGCATATCTCGGCAACCCGCAGCGCGTTGATCCCGAAGCGGCGTTCGTCGCGGCGCTGTCGAGCTGCCACATGTTGACGTTTTTGGCCCTTGCATCAAACAAGGGCTTCGTCGTAGACAGCTATGAAGACGCCGCGGTTGGTCATCTCGGGAAAAACGCGAACGGCAAGCTCGCTATCACGCGCGTCG
>Ga0265332_10001675_pt1 | contig 12103 bp, 10 predicted proteins | sample 41926metaG_FD_202084 | JGI IMG/M metagenome (GOLD analysis project Ga0265332, IMG submission 202084) | Rhizosphere microbial communities from Carex aquatilis grown in University of Washington, Seatle, WA, United States - 4-19-26 metaG | ecosystem: Host-associated > Plants > Roots > Rhizosphere...
GCGGACACCATGCCGCAGGCCGCGCGCGAGGCGGCGCTGGCGCGCGGCGAAGCGATAGCGCGGGCCGCGCTGGCGGCGGATCCCTCCGATGCACGCGCCCACTTCGCGCTCTTCTGCCATCTCGGCCGCCGCATGAAGCACGCCGGGATCGGACTGTCGGCGCTGTTCGACCTGGCGCCGCTGAAGCGCGAGATCGACACGGCGCAGCGCCTGGCGCCGAACGACGCCGATGTATTGGCGGCGAAGGGCGCGTTGCTCCTCGAGCTGCCGCGCTTGTTTGGTGGCGATCCGATCGAAGCGGAACGGTTGCTGCATCGCGCGCTGGTCATCGAGCCCAGCAACACCGATGCACGCTGCTTTCTCGCCGCGGCGTTGCGGGCCCGCGGCGAGACGCCATCCGACGTTCCGCCGGACTGTTAGTGCAGAGTCGCGACGCTGCGCTACAGGAGCCCGCATGTCCCTGCAGACTCTGACTATTTTCAGCACGTGCTGCATCGTGCTGAGCGGCGTGAGCCTGTTGGTGGGCTGGTGGTTCATCCGCCTGCGCCGCGATCGCGACAACCATCGCCGCGCCATGCTCAGTGCCACGGCGCTGGCCGGCTTGTTTCTCGTCTTCTACGTCACGCGCTGGTCGCTGTACGGCTCCAAGGCCTTCGCCGGCATCGGCGGTTGGCGTACGTTGTACTTTTCCATCCTCATCCCGCACGTGCTGCTGGCGATCGCGGTCGGCCCGCTGGCGATAAGGCTGATCCGGCTGGCCTTGGTGAAGCAGGACTTCGTCGCGCACCGGCGTATCGCGCGCGTGACGCTGCCCATCTGGCTGTACGTCGCCGCCAGCGGCTGGCTGATTTACTACCTGCTCTACGTCCGCACGTACTAAAGACTGCGTGGTCTTTGCGGCGCAGCTTCGCTAGGCTGCAAAGCGGCGACTTCGCCAACCACGACTGCCATGAATCTCGACGGGAAGGTCGCTCTGGTCACCGGAGCCGGATCGGGTATCGGCCGAGCGATCGCCGAGATGCTGGCGTGCGAGGGCGCGATGGTCGCCGTCAATGACATCCGCGCCGAGGCCGCCGACGAGACTGTCGCTGCGATCGAGGCGGGCGGCGGCCGCGCGCTGGCGGTGCCCGCCGACGTCGCGGACGGGCGCGCGGCGCTCAAGATGTTCACCCGCTTCCTCACCGTCTGGGATACGCTCGATATCGTGGTGAACAACGCCGGCTCGGTCTTCATGGCCCCGAACGTGATCGCCAACTTCGAGCTCATGGCCGGTGAGATGGCGACCGGCGGCCGGCCGACGACGGCGCTCGGCGCGACGACGACAATGGAAGACGGCGTCTGGCGGCGTACGCTCGCCGTGCATCTCGACGGCACGTTTCATTGCACGCGCGAGGCGCTCAAAGTCATGGAAGTGCGCCGCAGCGGCAAGATCATCAACATGGCGTCGGTCGCCGGCACGACGGGACTGGCCGGATCGCCGGACTACAGCGCTGCCAAGGGAGGGATCATTGCCTTTACCAAGTCGGTCGCCAAAGAAGTGGCGCATCTCGGCATTCAGGTGAACGCCATAGCGCCCGGCTTCATCGACACACCACTACTCGACGCGCTGAGCCCGACGATGCGCATGACGGTGACGGCGCAGACGCCGCTCGGCCGTCTCGGCACGGTGGCAGAGATCGCGGCGGCGGCCCGCTATCTCGCGTCGCCGGAGGCGGATTTCGTCACCGGCCAGGTGCTGAGCCCCAACGGCGGTTACGCGATCTGAGGCAGCCGCGCGTATGGATGCCGCCTCGGAATCGCACCTCGCCGCCGACCGGTCCCGCGCCCAGCGCTGGCTGATTGCGCAGCTCAACGAGCTGGAGGTGCTGTACGACACGGCGCCGGTCGGCTTGGGGTTGGTCGACGCCGAGCTGCGCTTCGTGCGCATCAACGAGCGCCTGGCGCAGATGAACGGCCGCTCGGTGGCGGCGCACATCGGCGCGACGATCCGCGCCGTCGTGCCGACGCTGGCCGACGTGTTGGAGCCGATCTACCGCCGCGTCTTGGACAGCGGCGAGCCGGTGCTCAACGTGCAGATCCATGGTGCGCAGCCGGCGGTGACCGGCGAGGTCGGCGATTGGCTCGCCAGCTATCGCCCGATGCGCGCTGGTGACGGCCGAGTGCTCGCCGTCAGCGTCGTCGTGCAGGAGATCACCGACTTGCAGCGCGCGCGCCGCGCGGTCGAGAATGCGCAAGCCGTGCTGGAGCAGCGCGTCGCCGAGCGCACCGCCGAGTTGCACGAAACGACCGAGCGCCTGCGCAGCGAGATCACCGAGCGCGAACGGGCGCGCGCGGCGCTCGGCGCCTCGGAGCAGCGTTATCGCGAGCTGATCGAAACGATTCGCGACGCGGTGTTCACCGTCGATGAGTGCGGCCGCTTGACGTATGTCAGCCCGGTGTTCGAGCTCATGTCCGGCTATCGCCCGGACGAAATGATCGGCCGCCCGTACACCGATGTGTTGCACCCCGACGATCTCGCCGCTGCCGCGCGCAGCTTCGGCCAATCACTGGCTGGTGCCGGCCAACCGTTTGAATGCCGCGTGTTCACCAAGAGCGGCGCGGAGCGCTGGGTGCGCACCTGCAGCCGCCTGGTGCGCAACCCGGATGGCAGCGCGGAGCTGCGCGGCGTCCTGACCGACGTCACCGACCGACGCCACGCCGAGCAGCGCGCGCACGTACAGCTCGGCGAGCTGGCGCACGTGCAGCGGATCGCGACGGTCGGCGAGCTGACCGCCCAGGTGGCGCATGAGGTCAATCAACCGCTGGCTGCCATCGTGAACTTTGCCGACGGATTGGTGCTGCGCTTGCGCGAGGAGGTCATCGATCGCGCCGCGATGCGGGACGTCGCCGCGCAGATCGCCAGCGAAGGGCGTCGCGCCGCCGAGGTCATCCGCCGCTTGCGCGATTTCGCCCGTAAGGGCGCGATTCAAGCTGAAGCGACCGACGTCAACGGGCTGGTGCAGGACGTGGTGCGCCTATGCGAATCGGACGCGCAGCGGCAGGGCATCGCCATTCACCTGCAGTTGGATCCTCAGTCGATTACGATCTGCCTCGATCGCATTCAGATCCAGCAGGTCGTGATGAACCTGCTGCGCAACGGCCTCGATGCCGTCAGCCATGTCGGCGCGCGCGAGCGCGCGGTGATGCTGCGGACGCGCGGCGACACGGACGGCGTCTTGTTGAGTGTGCGCGACGGCGGCATCGGCTTGCCGCCGGGCGCCGTCGAGCAGGTGTTCGACGCTTTTTTCACCACCAAGCCCGACGGGCTTGGCATCGGCTTGGCGATCAGCCGCTCGATCGTCGAAGCGCACGGCGGCCGTGTGTGGGCCGAGCGTAACCCATCCGGCGGCACGACCTTCCACGTCTCGCTCCCCAGCGCTCCGGCCTGAGCCGGCGGCTGTTCGCCCGGTGTGGCGAACGGCGCTTGTACAATACCAGCCAACCGGCTTTGATCCGGCGCTGCCACGGAGGAACCCATGTCCAGCACGCGTTCTCTGCTCGTCCGCAAGGCCCGCATCGTCGACGGCACCGGTGGCCCCGCGCGCCAGGGAGATGTCGCCGTCGTCGACGGGCGCATCGCCGCGGTCGGCCCGGATCTGCCGCGCAGCGGATTGGCCGACGGGACTCGCGAGGTCGATGCGCGCGGTCGCGTGCTGGCGCCGGGCTTTATCGACGTGCACACGCACTATGATCCGCAGATCTGCTGGGATCGCCTGGCGACACCGTGCATCGAGCACGGCGTGACCACCGTGCTGATGGGCAATTGTTCGCTGTCGCTGGCGCCAGTGCGGCCTGCCGATCGTCGTGCCCTGGCCGGCATGTTCAAGCAGATCGAAGACATCCAACTCTCCACGTTCGATGCCGGCGTGCCGTGGAATTGGGAGAGCTATCCGGAGTATCTCGACACCATCCGCGCCGGGCTCGGGATCAATGTCGCCGGCCTGGTCGGCCATTCGCCACTGCGCACCTACGTCATGGGCCCAGCGGCGCAGGAGCGCGCCGCGACCGAGGCCGAGATCGGCGAGATGTGCCGCGTGCTGCAGGACGCGATCCGCGGCGGCGCGGCGGGCCTGTCGACGTCGTACGTCGACATCGACGAAGAGATGAAGCCGGTCCCGAGCCGCTGGGCGACGCGTGACGAAGTGATTGCGCTGGGCCGCGCCATGCGCGACGCCGGCCGCGGCCTCATTCAAACGGTGCCGGTGTTCTACAATCCGCCGGAGCAGCTGCAGAACATCCGCGACCTCGGCGACATCTCGCGCGCCACCGGCCTGATGTGCAGCGTCGCGCCGATCGTGCACAACGCGCTGGCCGGCGATCTCTGGAAGGATTCGCTCGCCGCGCTCGACGAGGAAGCGGCGCGCGGCGCGCGCGTCTTCGGACAGAGCATGCCGCGCACCTTCGACATCAACCTGCGCCTGTCCGAGACCTCGTTCTTGCTCTACGGGGCGCCGGCATGGGCTGAGATCATGCGCCTGCCGCTGCCCGAGCGGCTGGCGGCGTTCCGCGATCCGGCGCGGCGCGAGGAACTGCGCAATCACGCCATGCTGCTCGGTCCGCTGCTGCACGTGATGGTGATTGGGCAGACCGCCTCACCGCGCCACGCGGCGTTGCAGGGGCGGATGCTGGGCGACATCGCCGCGGAGCGCGGCGTGACACCGGCCGACGCGATGCTCGATCTCGCCTGCGACGACGAGCTGAAGACGGAATTCTCGCTGCGCAACATCATCCACGCCGACCCGGACGGCGTCACCGCGATTCTTTCGCATCCGCGCATTCACATCGGCGCCAGCGATGCCGGCGCGCACATCGCGCAATTCTGTGGCGCCGGCGACACCAGCTATCTGCTGGCGCGCTGGGTCCGCGATCTGAAAGCCTTCACGCTCGAGCAGGCCGTGCATCGCCTGACCGGTGAGCTGGCCGACGCATTCGGCATTCGCGGCCGCGGCCGCATCGCCGTCGGCCAGGCGGCGGATTTGGTCTTGTTCGATCCCGATACCATCGACCGCGGGGGCGAGGATTTCGTCAACGACGTCCCCGGCGGCGGCAATCGCTACGTGCGGCACGCGACGGGTATCGACCTGGTGGCGGTCAACGGATCGGTCATCTGGGAGCAGGGTGCGTACAGCGAGGCGCGCAGTGGGGAGATCGTTTAATCGCCGTCATTCGTTCCGCTGCTGAGTTGTTAGGCACTTAACTTGCGGCCCTGCTGCGATTGCGCTAGACGACCGCAAGCGACAGGGAAGCACGTACAAGGGTGGCATCACGGCGGACTGCACTTCAAAGGCACAACCGCTCGCGCAGTCCCGAGCACGCAACTTCCCGCGTAACACATTGAAAGGAGGGAAGTAGCGATGGCTCAAGGAACTGTTAAGTGGTTCAGCGCCGAGAAGGGCTACGGATTCATCAGCCGCGATGACGGCGACGATGTGTTCGTGCACTTCAGCGCCATTGGCGGCGACGGGTTCAAGACGCTCGAACAGGGCGAACGCGTCGAGTTCGATGTGACCGACGGCCGCAAAGGCCCGCAGGCCGCAAACGTCACCAAAGCCTGACGCTCCATTCGTCGGCTGATCGAACGCCCTGCCGGTATTTCCGGTGGGGCGTTCGTGTTTCTACGTCCGAGTTGCCTGCTCGCCTTGCCGCCGGAGCGCTGCTACAGCCGGAAAGCCGCGCCGCGCGCGATAAGGAGTAGTCATGGCATTCGACCCGAAGCACCGCAGCCGCGCCATCACCGATGGCCCCGACCGCGCCCCGGCGCGCTCCATGTTCAAGGCCATTGGGCTCACCGACGAGGACCTGGCCAAGCCGCTGATCGGTGTGGCCAACACCTGGATCGAGGTCATGCCCTGTAACTTCCACCTGCGGCGCCTGTCGGAACGGGTGAAAGAGGGCATTCGCGCCGCCGGCGGGACGCCGATTGAGTTCAACACCATCGCCGTATCGGACGGCATTTCCATGGGCACCGAAGGCATGAAGGCGTCGTTGGTCTCCCGCGAAGTCATCGCCGATTCGATCGAGTTGGTGACGCGCGGCCATCTGCTCGATGCCGTGGTGGCGCTGTCCGGCTGCGACAAGACGATTCCCGGCACCATCATGGCGCTGGCGCGTCTCGATCTGCCGTCGCTGATGCTCTACGGCGGCTCGATCGCCCCGGGGCACTTGGCGGACAAGGACCTCACCATTCAGGACGTGTTCGAGGCGGTCGGCGCCTACAACGCCGGAAAGCTCAGCGCAGAGGGCCTGCGCGCCGTCGAAGATGCCGCCTGTCCGGGTCCGGGCGCCTGCGGCGGGCAGTTCACCGCCAACACCATGGCCATGGCCGGCGAGATGCTGGGCATTTCCCCGATCGGCACCGCAAGCGTGCCGGCGATGGACAATCACAAGGACGCTGTCGCGTACGACTGCGGCAAGCTCGTCATGCAGGTGCTGCAGCGCGGCCAGAACGCGCGCGCTGTCATCACCCGCGCCGCGCTGGAGAATGCCATCACGGCGGTGTGTGCCTCAGGCGGCTCGACCAACGCGGTCCTGCATCTGCTCGCTATCGCCCACGAGGCCGGTATCGAGCTCAATATCGACGACTTCGACCGCGTCAGCGCGCGCACGCCGCTGCTGTGCGACCTCAAGCCGGGCGGGCGCTTCGTCGCCGCCGATCTCTACCGCGCCGGCGGTGTGGCGTTGCTGGCGCGGCGCCTTCTCGAGGCCGGCAAGCTGCACGCCGACGCGCAGACCGTCACCGGGCGCACGATCGGCGATGAGGCCGGCCGCGCCACCGAAACGCCGGGGCAAGTCGTGGTCCGACCGCTGAGCGATCCGCTCAAGGCAACCGGCGGGTTGGTGATTCTCAAAGGCAATCTCGCGCCGGAGGGATGCGTCGTGAAGGTGGCCGGTCACGAGCGCATGCTGCATCGCGGGCCGGCGCGCGTCTTCGAATGCGAAGAGGATGCGTTCGCGGCAGTGAAGGCGCGCCGCATCAAAGAGGGCGACGTGGTGGTCATTCGCAACGAGGGTCCGACCGGCGGGCCCGGCATGCGCGAGATGCTCGGGGTTACTGCGGCGCTGGTCGGCGAAGGGCTCGGCGAGACCGTTGCGCTGCTGACCGACGGCCGGTTCTCCGGCGCGACACACGGGCTGATGGCCGGTCACGTCGCCCCCGAGGCGGCGCGCGGCGGCCCAATCGCAGCAGTGCGCGACGGCGATTCGATCGTCTTCGACATCAAGGCCCGCCGGCTCGATGTCGAGATTGGCGACGCCGAGATCCAATCGCGCTTGCAGAGCTGGCGGGCGCCAGCCCCGCGCTATGCGCGCGGCGTGTTCGCCAAGTACGCCCGCGATGTCTCGTCGGCGTCACTCGGCGCGGTGACGAGCTAGTCGAACACGTCGTCGGGCGTGGCGCGTGCGCGCCACGCTCGACGATGGTCAGGCGGCTTGCGCGGTGGTCTCCGCGATGGCGTCGTGCGCTTCCGGCTGCAGCAGGCGCTGCGGCGGCTGGTGCAGATCCCAGACGACGCCGAGCCGGGACAGCGCCACGAGCAGGTAGTAGCTGGCGTCGATCTCCCACCAGAAGAATCCCTGCCGCGCCGAGTTCATGTAGCGATGGTGGTTGTTGTGCCAGCCCTCGCCCATGGTGAGCAGGGCCAACCAGATGTTGTTGCGGCTCTGGTCGGTGGTCGCGTAGCGGCGACTGCCAAAGACGTGCGCCAGCGAATTGATGGTGAACGTGGCGTGCCACAACAGCGTGGTGCTGATGAAGAAGCCCCACACCAGCCAGCTCAGGCCGCCGGACAGGAACAACAGCACGGCCAGCGCCACCGGTGGAATCAAGTAGTGGTCGTTCAGCCAGCGCAGCTCGGGATAGCGGGCCATGTCCGGAATGCGGTCGAAGAGCGTCTCTTCGTAGTCAGGAGCGAGAATCCAGCCGACGTGCGACCACCAGAAGCCGCTCTGCACCGGCGAATGGACGTCGCCCTCCTGGTCCGAGAACTTGTGGTGCACGCGGTGGTTGCCGGCCCACCACAGCACGCCTTTCTGCACTGAGAGGGTGCCGAGCAGCGCCAGTACGAACTGAAAGGCGCGTCCGGTCTTGAAGCTGCGGTGCGCAAAGTAGCGGTGGTAGCCGGCGGTGATGCCGAACATGCGCAGCCAGAACATCGCCAGGCAGATGCCCACGGCCGACCAGGTGACGCTCGTGTAGAGCGCCAGCAGACAAGCGACGTGGACAGCCCAGAATGCAGTACCCGCGTCACGCGGAATGCTTACAGAACGAGCGATTTCTTTCATCAAACCTCCGCCGGGCATCGCGCTGATGCGCGACATCCAGGTGCGACGATTGTATGTCGCCCTATGTCACCGATCGGTCACGGCGCGATCACGTGACGGCGAAATAGACTGCCCCGCAGCGACGCGAAGGGCATATGCAGCGCTGCGATGCCACCGCAGCGCAGGTCTGTCAGTGACCCGAGGCCGGGGGCGGCACCCCGGACGACTGAGCGGACGGTGTGAATGCTACAGCCGCACGGCCGGATCCCGGTTGCTCCAACCGATCGGCTCGCGCATCATCCGCGGGTGGCCTCGTTCTCGCTCTACCTGCATATCCCGTATTGCGACTCGAAGTGCCCCTACTGCGACTTCAACTCCTATGCGGTGAAGCGCTGGCCGGAACGCGACTATGCAGCCGCGCTGGTGGCGGAGTTGCGCGCGGCGGCGGCGCAGAGCGTCTGGCGAGACCAGGCGATTGAGACAATCTTCTTCGGCGGCGGCACGCCGTCGCTCTTCGCGCCCGAGTCGATCGCGACGCTGCTCGACGCCGTGCGCAGCCTCTGGCGTCTTTCCGATCCGAGCATAGAGATCACGCTGGAGGCCAATCCCGGTACCGTCGATCGCGCCAAACTGCGCGGGCTGCGCGGCGCCGGCATCAACCGCCTCAGCTTCGGCGTGCAATCCTTCCATCCCGATCACTTGGCGAAGCTGGGTCGCATGCACAGCGCGGCCGAGGCCATCGACGCAATCGGCGCGGCGCGCGAGGCCGGCTTTGCGAACCTGAACCTCGACCTGATCTTCGGCGTGCCCGGTCAAACGCTCGAGGAATGGAGCGCCGATCTGGACACTGCGGTCGCGCTTTCGCCCGACCACATCTCGGCCTACGGCCTGACCTACGAGGAAGGGACGGCCTTTTACGCGCAGCAGCGCAGTGGTCGCCTGCGACCGATCGCCGAGGAGATCGAAGTGGCGATGTTCACGCATACACGAACCGCCTTGGCCGCGCGCGGCTACGCCGCCTACGAGATCTCCAACTTCGCGCAGCCCGGGCGCGCCTGCGCGCACAATCTCAACTATTGGCGCGCCGGGGCATATCTGGGCGTCGGGGCCGGCGCGCATTCGTTCTCTCTCGAGCCGACGCCGGGACGCCGCTGGGGCAACGAGAAGCGCCCGCAACGCTACATCGATCGGGCACGCTCCGAGGGGCACGCGCGCGTCAGCGAGGAATCGCTCGGCGAGACGCAGGCGCGCGGCGAGTTCGTCTTCCTCGGACTCCGCTGCAGCGACGGCTTCGCGGCGGCGGCGTTTCGGAGGCGCTTTGCGGTCGATTTCACGCGCGCCTTTCCGCACGCCGATGCCTACGTGCGCGACGGCCTGTTGGAACTGGTCGACGCGCGCTGGCGGCTGACCGCGCGCGGCCTGCTGCTGGCGGACTCGGTCTTCGCGTCGTTTCTCTGACGCCGGCAAGGGCCGACGCGCCACGCGCGTCGGCCCTTCGCTCTTTAGTCCTTCTTCTGCTGTTGCTGCGCCCGCATGCGCATCTCGGGAATGCCGATCGGCTGCAGGTGCTCGAGGAAGACGCCGTTGAAGTTTGCCGCGATCTCGCTCGCCGACAGCCCGCCCGGCTTGTACATCATCGCGATGGGGCGCGGCTGCTGGAAAATCGTGTAGCCGAAGCCGCGGCGGCCGAAGATCTGGCCGTTCACGTGCGCCGCTTTCTCCGAGCCGAGGAAGGCGATCAGCGGGCCATTGAGCTCCGGGTTCATTTCCGGCGGCGGGTTATCCTTGTCGACGCCGGGGATCGTACCGGTCATCCGCGTCATCCCCGACGGCGCCATGGCGTTGATGGTGATGCCGTACTTCTCGTGCTCGATCGCCCACACCAGGGTGAGGCCCATGATCCCCGCCTTGGCGGCGCCGTAGTTGGTCTGTCCGAAGTTGCCGCGCAGACCGGCGCTCGAGGTGATGTTGATGACGCGACCGTAGCCCTGCTCGCGCATGATCGGCAGCGCGTGACGTCCGCAGTTGAACGAGCCTTTCAGATGCACGGCGAGCACCTGATCGAAGTCCTCTTCGCTCATCTTGGCGAGCGAGCGGTCGCGCACGATACCGGCGTTGTTCACCAAGATGTCGATGCGGCCGAAGGTGTCGACCGCGCTCTTGATGATGCGCTCGGCGGCGGCGAAGTCGGAGACCGAGTCGTAGTTCGGTGCTGCGTCGCTCCCGATTTTCTTGATCTCGTTCACGACCTGCATCGCCGGATCGTCGGCGGTGCCGCGGCCGTCGACTTCGCAACCGACGTCGTTGACGATCACCTTGGCGCCTTCGCGGGCGAGCGCGATGGCGATGCCGCGGCCGATGCCGCGCCCCGAGCCGGTAACGACTGCGACCTTGTCCTTCAACAGCATGGCGTTCCTCCTGTGCTTCCACCGCTCCCACATCCTGGGTGAGCGGCGCGCAGCGATCCTCTCACGAGCGACCGTCGCCCCCTGCGAGTGTCGATGCGAAGTGAAATCCCCGTCGCGCTACCACCACTCGAAGGTGTCAATCAAGTGATTGAAGCACTCTCTTGGGCGCCGGTTCAGGCGACAGCCAGGTAGTGCTGCCAGGGCGACAAACCGCGCTCGGCGAAGCGCGCTTCAATCCAGTCGCGCGGGGCGCGCGAGCCGACGGCGATCAGTGCGAACGCCGCCGCGGGGTTGATGGGCTCGGGTGGCTCGATCGGGATGCCGAAGAGAGATCGACCCCAGCGCCGCGGCGCAATGTCGACGAAACGGCGCAGCGTATATCCCCGGCTGCGTAACGCACGCGCCCACGCGCGTCCGGTCGGTCCGGCGCCCCAGATCTCGACCGCGCGCGTCGGCGCAACGGCGCCGGGGAAATGCGCCAGCTTGGTGGCGAAGAACTGGGCCGCATGGTAACGCGGGTCACGGCGGCTGAGGCGCCGGGCGCCGTCGCGCCAGCGCAACAGCGCGTGCGGTACTTTGCCGAGTCGATGCCCGGCGAGCACCAGGCGCAGCCATAGATCGTAGTCCTCCGGGCCGTCGGTCGTGCGGTAGCCACCGATGGCCTGCAACGCGTCGGCACGCAGCATGACGCTGGGATGCGCGAGCGGCGATTCGACGAAGATCGCGGCGCGGATCGCCTCGGGGGTCACGACACTGTTCAACCAATCGACATAGCGCCGCATGCCCTCGCCGGCGGCGTCGGGGTAGCAGTCGACGAGACAACCGACGGCGCTGAGCGTGCGATCTGCCAGCAGTGCCTTTCGCTGCCGCGCGAAGCGTTCGGGATGGCAGAGATCGTCTGCGTCCATTCGCGCGATGAACGGGCTGCGCGCGGCCGCGATGCCGAGGTTGAGCGCCTCGACGAGACCCTGCCCGCCGCGCAGCACGCGAAAGCGTCTGTCGCGCACCGCACAGTCCGCAGCGATCGCCGGCGACTCATCGATCGAGCCGTCGTCGACCAACAGGCATTCGAAATCCGCATGCGTTTGCTGGCGCAGACTTTCGAGCGCTTCGAGCAGGGTTGCGGCGGCGTCGCGAAACGGCAGGACGACGCTGATATCGGGTGCCGTCACGTCTCGATTTTCACGAGATCGAGCGTCACCGCGCCGATGAACACCTCGCTGCGAATGCGCAACAGCGTGCGCTGCGCATCGTCGGCGACCCAGATCGTCGCGGCACGCAAGCGCTCGTCGCGCTCCGTCTCACTGCCGATCTTCCACACCTCCGGGACCACCCTCAGCGCGGCGAAGTGTCCCGCCGGCACGTCGATGGCCTCCGGTCCCGCCACGGTCAGCTGG
>Ga0265332_10001676_pt1 | contig 12098 bp, 5 predicted proteins | sample 41926metaG_FD_202084 | JGI IMG/M metagenome (GOLD analysis project Ga0265332, IMG submission 202084) | Rhizosphere microbial communities from Carex aquatilis grown in University of Washington, Seatle, WA, United States - 4-19-26 metaG | ecosystem: Host-associated > Plants > Roots > Rhizosphere >...
ACCTGGTTGGCGGGCGGCCTGCCGCGGACGGGCGCGTCGTCAAACTCGGAGAGCGCCGTCGCCGGGAACACCGAGTCCGGTGCCAGCGGGGACGCCGGGATGTCGGCCAGCTCAGCGGGCACGGTCAGCGTGAACGTGCTGCCGTGCCCCAGGTCGCTCGTGGCGCTGATCGAGCCGCCGAGCAGCGCGCTGACCTCGCTCGCGATCGACAGCCCGAGGCCGGTACCGCCGTAGCGGCGGCTCAGCGTCCCGTCGCCCTGCTGGAACGCGCCGAAGATCGCCGCGAGGTTCTCCGGCGCTATGCCGATCCCGGTGTCGGTGACGGAGAACGCCGCCCACGTGCTGTCCCCGCTGCCTTCCTCGTCCACGTGTCCCTGGCCGCCGCCGGCCACCCGCAGGGTCACCTGGCCCCGCTCGGTGAACTTGACCGCATTGGACACCAGGTTGCCGAGCACCTGGCGCAGCCGCTGCCGGTCGGTGACCAGCTCATCAGGCGCGGTGCCCGCGACCCGCACCTCAAAGTCGAGGCCCTTCTCCGCGGTCAGCGGGCGGAACGTGGCCTGGATGTCCTCGAGCAGCGCGGCGAGCGCGAACCGCTCGGCGCGCACGTCCATCCGCCCGGCCTCCACCTTCGACAGGTCGAGGATGTCGTTGATGAGCTGGAGGAGGTCCGAGCCCGCCGAGTGGATGACGTTCGCGTACTCGACCTGCTTGACGGTGAGGTTGCGCCCAGGGTTCTGCGCGAGCAGCCGGGCGAGGATCAGCAGGCTGTTCAGCGGGGTGCGCAGCTCATGCGACATGTTCGCGAGGAACTGCGACTTGTACTGCGAGGCGAGGGCGAGCTGCCTGGCCCGCTCCTCGATCTCCTCCCTGGCCCGCTCGATCTCGGAGTTCTTCGCCTCGATGTCCTGCTTCTGCGCGGCGAGCAGCGCCGCCTTGTCCTCCAGGTCGGCGTTGGACTCCTGCAGTTCCTCCGAGCGCGCCTGCAGCTCAGACGAGCGCGCCTGCAGCTCGGCGGTCAGCCGCTGCGACTCCTTGAGCAGCGCGTCCGTCCGTGAGCTGGCGATGATCGCGTTGACGCTGACTCCGAGGGTCTCGGCGAGCTGCTCGAGGAACGCGATCTGGATCGCGGTGAACTTGGTGAACGAGGCGAGTTCCACCACGCCGAGCACCTGGTCCTCGAACAGGATGGGCATGATCGCCAGGTTGGCGGGCTGCGCCTCGCCGAGGCCCGAGGAGATCTTGATGTACCCCTGCGGGATGTCGTCGACCACGATCGGCCGCTTGCTCTTGGCGACCTGGCCGATGAGCGACTGGCCGATCCGGTACTGGATGGGCGCGTCCTTGTCGGCCCGCAGCCCGTACCCGGCGATCAGCCGCAGTCGCCGCTCGCCGCCGTGGTCCTCGGCCAGGAAGAAGGTACCGTGCTGCGCGCCGAGCAGCGGCGCGAGCTCCTCCATGATCAGCTCGGCGACGACCTCGAGGTCACGGTGCCCCTGCAGCATAGATCCGATGCTCGCCAGGTTGGTCTTGAGCCAGTCCTGGTCGCGCGACGCCTGCACGGTCTCGCGCAGCGACCGCACCATGGCGTTGATGCTGTCCTTGAGCTCGGCGACCTCGCCCTCGGCCTCGACGGAGATGTTCCGCGTCAGGTCACCCGCCGCGACCGAGCTGGTCACCTCCGAGATGGCCCGCACCTGGCGGGTCAGCGTTCCTGACAGCTCGTTGACGTTCTCCGTCAGCCGCTTCCAGGTGCCGGACACGCCCTCCACCTCGGCCTGGCCGCCGAGCTTGCCCTCCCGGCCCACCTCGCGGGCCACCCGGGTGACCTCGGCGGCGAACGAGGACAGCTGGTCGACCATCGTGTTGATGGTGGTCTTCAGCTCGAGGATCTCGCCGCTCGCGTCCACGTCGATCTTCTTGGTCAGGTCGCCCTGTGCGACCGCGGTCGTCACCTGCGCGATGTTCCGCACCTGGCCGGTCAGGTTGTTGGCCATCGAGTTGACGTTGTCGGTCAGGTCCTTCCATGTCCCCGACACCCCGTGCACGGTCGCCTGGCCGCCGAGGTTGCCCTGGGTGCCCACCTCGCGGGCCACCCGGGTGACCTCGTCGGCGAAGGCGGACAGCTGGTCGACCATCGTGTTCAGCGTGGTCTTCAGCTCGAGGATCTCACCGCGCGCGTCCACGTCGATCTTCCTGGTCAGGTCGCCCTTGGCCACCGCGGTGGCGACCTGCGCGATGTTCCGCACCTGCCAGGTCAGGTTCCCGGCCATCGCGTTCACGGACTCGGTGAGGTCCTTCCAGGTGCCTGACACCCCGGGCACGCTGGCCTGGCCGCCGAGCTTACCGTCGGTGCCGACCTCGCGGGCGACCCGGGTGACCTCGGAGGTGAACTGGTCGAGCTGGTCGACCATCCGGTTGAACACGGCCGCGATCTCGTCGACCAGCGGGTCGCCGGTGAGCGCGAGCCGGGTGCTGAAGTCGCCGCCGCGCACCGCGGTGAGCCCAGCAAGCAGTTGCTCAAGTGCGGCCCGGTCAAGACGTGGCCGCTCATGGTCAACGTCTGTCATCCACTCTCCCGCTTCCCTGACCGCCGCGTACGATCACGTTTGAAGTGACCGTTATACGATAGTCGTTTTCTGACGGGCCGACGTGCCTGGACAGTGGATATAGTCCGCTGTCACCGCGAGCCGCGGCCGCATGGGAATTTGAATTTGAATTATCCAGAACGAATGCGCCTGCCTCCCTCGGGTGTTATCATTTCTAATGACGCTGGGCAATACGCGGACGGGTCGCATTCGAACGTGCGTCGCAACGTAACGCGGAACGGCGCGCGCGCGTCAAGGCGCGGCCGCCCGTGACGGAGGCGATGCTTGTGGCAGACGGCGAGGACGTGCCCAGGCTGTCCGCGGTCGTTGAGCGGCAGCGGCGCGAGCTCGCCCGGGCCAGGGCCGATGGCGAGGCGGCGGTGGTCGTCGCGACCGCCAGGGGCGTGCTCATGGAACGGCTGGGCCTGTCCCTTGCCGAGGCCGCTCGCCAGCTCGCGGACATGGCCGCCGCCGCGGGGCTGCCGCAGCTGGAGATGGCCGCCGCGGTGCTCGCCGAGGATGCGCCGCCCCAGCCAGGGACGCTGCTCGGGCCGGCGGACGACGTGCTCGCTATCGCGGCGGCCGAGCGGGCGAAGGACGGCGCGGAGCTCGTCGGGGCGCTCGCCGCGCAGCTGCGGACCCGGTTCGGCGCCGCCGCGGCCGCGGTGTGGCTGCTCGACGCCGACGGTGCGCTCGAGCTGTACGGCGAGGACGGGCTCAGCGGCACCGAGGCGAGCCGCTGGCGGCGGCTGCCGCCGCAGTTCGACTGCCCGGAGCAGCGGGTGGTCGCCACCGGGGACGACCTGTGGTGGCCGGCCGGGATGCCCGCGGCTGACCCCGCGCCTGCCATGGCGCCGTGGGGGCGTGGCGCCGCCCGCGCGCTGCTCGGCCTGCGGGCCCGGTCAGGGATCCTGCTCGGCGTGGCCGAGGCCTGGTGGCCGGCCAGCCGCGGCGTGTTCGACGTGAGCACCAGGGCCTCGGCGTCCGCCGTGCTCGCCGGGTTCACCGAGGTGCTCGGGCTGCGCCTGTCCTTCGGGCCCGTGGGGTCGACGGCGCTGTCGCCGGGGATATGGACGGCGCTCGACGAGCTGCGCGAGTCCGTGCTCGTGGTCAGGCCGCTGTGGGGCCCGGGCGGCACCGTGACCGATTTTCGCATGGTCCACGTGGGCACCGGGTACGTGGACCCGGCCGGCCGGCCGCGGGCCGAACTCGCCGGGCTGACCCTGCTTGAGGCATACCCGGCGTCGGGATCCGGGGACGGCCTGTTCGCCGTGGCGGAACGGGTGCTGTCGAGCGGCCGCGCTGAGCACCTGCCGCCCGGCACTGCGAGCACGCTGACCGGCGTCGCGGACACCGTCCAGGTCGCGGGGGTGCACGCGGCGCCCTTCTTCGCCGGCGTGGCCTTCACCTGGCGGGTGCTCGGTGAGGCGGAGCGGCTCGGCGGCATGCTCGACCACGTGCAGCGGCTGGGCCGGATCGGCGCCTGGGAGGAGGACCTGGCGGCCGGCGCGGTCCGCTGGACCGAGTCCGCGTTCGCCCTGTTCGGCCTCGATCCACGGCACGCGGCGGCGATACCGGTCGCCAGCCTGCACAGCTTCGTGATGGCCGCCGACCGGGCGCTCGTGAAGCGGTTCCAGCAGTCCCTGCTGCACCGCCGCGAGCCCGCCGTCGTGGTCTTCCGGCTCGTCCGCCCCGGCGACACGGCCATCAGGCAGATCCGCGTCGTCGCCGAGCCGGTGCTCGCCGCGGACGAGGTCGTGGGGCTGCGCGGCGCGTTCCAGGACGTGTCCGCGCACTACCACACCCAGGTGGCGCTGGCCGCGACTCAGGACCAGCTCGCCGACAGCGAGCAGCGCGCCGAGCAGGAGCAGCTACTCGCGCTGCGGCTGCAGCGGGCCATCATGCCGGAGGACGAGCCGCTGGTGGAGACGGCAGGAGTCGAGGTCGCGGTGCGCTACCGGCCGGCCGAGCAGGGCCGCCTGGTGGCCGGCGACTGGTACGACGCGCTGCTGCTGCCCAGTAATCCCTCGGGGGGACACTCCGCTTCCCCGGGGGCACCCCCCCGGACCCCCTGGCCCGTACCCCCCGAGGGCCTGCCCGATGGAACGAAGCCAGCGTATCGGGCAGGCCAGGAGCTGCTGCTCGTGGTGGGCGACATCACCGGGCACGGCATCGACGCGGTGACCGGGATGGTCGCCGCGCGCAACGCGCTGCGCGGCCTCGCCGCGACCGGCGCGGGCCCCGCCGACCTGCTCAGGTACCTCAACTACGCGGCCTGCCACCTGACCGAGGGCATCGCGGGCACCGTCGTCTGCGGCCGCTACGACCCGGAGACCCGGATACTGCGCTGGGCCAGGGCCGGCCACCTCCCGCCGATCCTGGTCCGCGACGGCGCGTCGGAGATGCTGCCGCTGCCCGACGGCGTCCTGCTCGGCCTCGACCCGGACGCCGAGTACGAGGAGGCCACCCTCCAGATGCACGGCGGCGACACGCTGCTGCTGTTCACCGACGGCCTGATCGAGCGCCGGGCCGGCTCGATCAGCGACGCCTTGCGCGACCTGACCGACGCGGCCGTGCCCCCCGCCCCTGGCCCGCCAGCAGCAGGCATCTCATCCCCGGCCGCGTCAGTGCCTCACCCGTCATCCGCCGAGTCGTCGGCCGCCAGCGTGTCAGCCACCGCCGACCGCATCCTCGGCAGCGCCATCTCAGACACCGGCGACGACGCCTGCCTCGTCGCGGTCCGCATACTCTAACCTGGCCGCGGCCGCGGGCAGGTTGAAGGCGATGGAGACGACCGAGCCGGCCGGGCCTGCCGCCACCTGCACCCGGTCGGCGGTCTTGCGGACCAGCCACAGGCCGTGGCCGTGCTCGGCCGGCCATCCAGCCGCGGGTGCGGCCGTCCCGTCCGCCTCGTATGCAGCGTCGAGGCCCGCCTTTGCTGTCGCTTGCGCGTCGCTGACCTGGCAGGACAGGGCTCGCGCGGTGACCCGCAGAAGCAGCCGTCCCCGGCCCGAGCCATGCCGGATAACGTTGGCGGCCAGCTCATGGGCCGCCAGCATCACGTCGAGGCTCCGGTCCCGTGACAGGCCCGCGGCCGACGCGCAGCCGAGTACCGCCTCGCGCAGCGCGGAAAGAGTGGCCGCCCGGATCTCCCGGTCAAGCACGACCGTGCCGTCCGCGTCGCTGCCTGGACGGGACGGTTGCGTCAGCGGGGCGTCAGCCGACACCGTCAGCGCGCACGGCACGGGCGAACCGCCGGCCAGCCCCGGTGGTGGTGGTGATACTGATCGCCTCCCTGCGTCCTGGTGCGCCGGGGCCGCAGGGCAATCTGCGTGCCACCCAGTTGTCCGGCCCGGACATCACACACACGCTACCCGTCCCGGGCGGGGAAAACCACGACACGCCCACCGGCCTGCTCGAACGGGACCTGCCTGCTGACGGCGCGCCGTCAGGCGGGCTCGTCCCGCCATAGCGCCGTCAGCTGAGCCGGGCTGAGGTTGCCGCCGCTGCAGACGACGGCCACCGTGCGGCCGGCGAAACGGCCGGGGGCGGCGAGTACCGCGGCGAGGGCGGCCGCGCCGGCCGGCTCGACCAGGTTGCGCGTCTTTTCGATCATCAGCCGCGTCGCGGCCTTCAGCGCGTCATCCGAGACAAGCACGAAGTCGTCAAGCTGCTCGCGCATGATCAGCTGCGGCAGCTGGAACGCGGTCCCGGTGGCCAGTCCCTCCGCGAACGTGCTGTTGCCCGCCGCGACCAGGGTGCCCGCCTGCCAGGAGCGGAACGCGGCCGGCGCCGCCTGCGACTGCACGCCGATCACCTCAACCGACGGTCGTACGGCCTTGGCCGCTACGCAGGCCCCCGCCGCCCCGCTGCCGCCGCCGACCGGGACCACGATCACCTCGGTATCCGGCCGCGCCTCGAGGATCTCCAGCGTGCCGGTGGCCACTCCAGCGATGAGGTCGGGCTCGTTTCCCGAGTGGATGTACCGGTACCCGTGCCGCGCGGCCAGCTGCTCGCAGTGCTCGCGGGCGGCGTCGAAGTCACGGCCGTGAAAGACCACCTCGGCGCCGAGCGCCCGCATCGACTCGACCTTCACCGGGTTGGCGTGCTCGGGCACGCAGATCACCGCCCGCACGCCGAACAGGTCCGCCGCGTAGGCCACCGACTGGCCGTGGTTGCCGGTTGAGGCGGCGATGACGCCGCGGTCCCGCTCGTCCGCGCTCAGCCGGCTGACCAGGTTCACCCCGCCGCGCACCTTGAACGCGCCCACCGGCTGGTGGTTCTCGTGCTTGACCCACAGCGCCGCCCCGGTGAGGGCGTCGAGCGCGGGATAGCGGTAAAGCGGCGTCGGCCGCAGGTAGGGCGCGATGCGCTGCCGCGCCCCGAGCACGTCGGCCAGGTCGGGCACCGGGTAGGCGGTCATGCCCCGTGTCTATCACGACGCGCCGGCCCGCCCTAGGTTTCCGGCCCGTGGTCAAGGTTGCCGCCGCTCAAGGTTGCCGGGGACCGAGGATGAGCATGAACTGAGCCTCGGCGTCCAGCCCGTCGCCCGTGGCCGTGAGGGCCGTGACCGGGCCGGGGATGTTCAGCAGGCGGTCCAGGTTGTCGAGCGGTTCCCAGCCGCCGTCGCTGTTCCTGGCGGTGTGCCACGCGCTCCCGTCATTCTTGGAGAAGATGAACTGAACTTCGCCCGACGTGTAGTCGTAGGCGGCCGCGACCGCCTGGACCGGAGGCTGGGCGGGCATGTTCGGCTGGAACTGGTGGTTCACGCAGCCAAGCCCGGTCCAGTTGTTGCTGGCTGCGGCCGTCCGGATGGTATGCCACAGCATCCCGCCGAAGACGATCACGAACTGGGCCTCGCCGGGCAGCCCGTCGCCGCTTGCGCTGACCGCCGTGACTGGGTTGGGGATGTTGAACTTGTCGTTCAGCAGGTCGGGCGTGGCCCAGCCGCCGTCGGCGTACCTGATGGTGTGCCACAGGCTCGCGCCGCCGCCGGTGGTGTACAGGAACTGGGTCTCACCGAGCACCCCGTCGCCGGCTGCCGCGATGGCCGCGACCGGGCCGGGGATGGGGATCTGGCTGTTCACCGAGCCCGTCGGCGTCCACGTGCCGTCGGCTTGCCGGATGGTGTGCCACAGCCTCCCGTCGTCGGTGGTGAACATGTACTGGGTCTCGAGGGGTACCCCGTCGCCGGCGCCCGCGACCGCCGCGACCGGGCCGGGGATGTGAATCTGGTTGTTCACCAGGCCGGGCTGCTGCCACCCGCCGCCGTAGTACCTGATGGTGTGCCACAAGCTAGTGCCGCCGCCGGTGGTGTAGATGTACTGGGCCTCACCGGCGGCCTGGTCGCAGGCGCCGGCCACCGCCGCGGCCGGGCCGGCGACGGGGATCACGACGTTCAGCTCGTCGAGTGGCTGCCAGGCGCCGTCCGTGGTGGGTCCGGTCCTGATGGTGTGCCACAGGCTCCCCGTGAGCGGCGGCGGGTTGATCCCGCCGTCGGTGACGATGGACGGTTCTGTCATTGTCTTCGCTCCTGACCTCGTCGGACTGTGGCGGCACGCCGACGGTAGGCCCTCGCGGCCCGGGCAGCATCGGTGCATTGCCCGATAAAGGAACGGGCTGCGGCACTGGGCAGGGAACGGGCACTGATGTCACCATCGGTATACCGCTGGTACTGGCAGGCCGAAGGGGAGTGGCTCGTGGGCGCGGGGCTTTCTGCTGCCGAGTTGCGGGACAGGCGGCTCGGCCTCGGGATGTCGCAGCGGCAGCTTGCTGCCGAGCTGGGCGTCACGCCGACCACGCTCGCCCGCTGGGAACGCGGCGAGCGCGCGATCAGCAACCCGGTGCTGGTCCGGCTGGCACTTGATCACCTGGACGACCGGGCCGCGGCCGGCCGCCGGCCGGCCGCGCTGCCTGCCCCGGCGGCCGAGCTGATCGGCCGGGACCGGGAGCTGGCGGCGCTTTCCGCGCTGCTCGGCGAGCCGGCGGTCCGGCTGGTCACGCTGACCGGGGCGGGCGGCGCGGGCAAGACGGCGCTGGCACTGGCCGCGCTGCCGAAGGCCGCCGCCCGGCGCGGCGACGGGGCCTGCCTGGTCGAACTGGCGCATCTCCCGGCCGGCGCGCCGGCCGGGGCGGTATCGGCGGCCTTCGCGGCGGCGATCGGCGTGCGGGAGGCGGCCGGCGAGCCGCTGGCGCGAACGGTGACCCAGGCCCTGCGGGCCAGCGACATGGTGCTGCTCGCCGACAACTGCGAGCACGTGGCCGCCGCGAGCGCCGACTTCATCGCCGCGCTCGTCACGCACTGCCCGCGGGTCACCGTGCTGGCCACGAGCCGGGAGCCGCTGCGGATCAAGGCGGAGCGCAGGTTCGCCGTGCCGCCGTTGCGGGTACCCGACCTGACCCGCCTCCCGGCGCCCGCGGCCCTGGCGCGAGTCCCCTCGGTCCGCCTGTTCGTCGCCCGCTGGTCGGCCGCTAGCCCCGCCTTCCGGCTCACCGCGGCGCAGGCGCACGCGGTCGCGGAGATCTGCGTCCGGCTTGACGGCCTGCCGCTCGCGCTTGAACTGGCGGCCGCGCACGGGCGGCCGCTCTCGCCGGCGGACCTGCTCGCCCGGCTCGACGCGCTGCCCGACCTCCCGGGGCCAGGCAACCGTGACCTGCCGCAGCGGCACCGGAGCCTGCGCGCGGTGCTTGACTGGAGCTACCACCTGCTCGACCCGGTTACGCAAGCGGTCTTCATCCGGCTCGGGATCTTCGCCGGCGGGTTCAGCGCGGCCGCGGCGCGCGCGGTCGCCGCGCCGGATCCCTGGCCCGCGGCCGCTGTTGACCAGGCGATCGGTGTCCTCACCGACGCGAATCTCGTTGCGCGCTACCAGCCGCCGGGCGGTGCGGAGCGGCTGCGGCTGCTTGAGCCCGTGCGCAGCTACGCCAGGGAGCGCCTGGCCGCGGCAGGCGGGCTGGACGATGCGGCCAGCCGGCATGCGATGTGGCTGGCCGGGTGGGCCGAAGACGGCGCCGCCAAGTTCGAGAACGCGGAGCAGCTGACCTGGCTCGACGCACTTGAAGCCGAGATTGCCAACCTCCGGGCGGCGCTGGCGTGGAGCCGGTCGCAGGCCGGCGACGCCGACCTCGGCCTGCGGCTGGCCGCCGCGATGCGGCGGTACTGGGACATGCGCGGCCTGCCGAGTGAGGCCACGGACCTGTTCGGCTCGCTGCTCGGCGCCGCGTCGCCCGAGCCGACGCGCGCGCGGCTGTACGCGCTGATCGAGCTGGCCGGCCTGGCGGTCAGCCGGGAAGACGCGGACGCTATCGAGCGGCACGCGCGCGCCGCCGCCCGGATCGCCGCTCAGCTCGGCGACCCGCGGGGCGCCGCCAACGCGTCCGAGCTGCTGACCTACGCCGCGTTCCTGCGCGGCGACCTGGCCGCGGCGGGGAAACTGGCCGACCAGTCGCTCAGCCAGGCCACCGAGGCGCGCCACCCGCTGGCCGTGGCGCACGCCAGGATGGCGCGCGGCGTGGTCGCGTTCGGCGCCGGCCAGCTCGACGCGGCCGCGGCCGCGCTCGAACGTGCCCTTGACCACGCGCGCGACCGCAACGACCGGTGGTTCACCGGTGAGTGCGCGTCGGTGCTCGCGCACGTTCACCTGGCCCGCGGCGACTACCAGAAGGCACGCGTGGCCGAGGCGGAAAGCCTCGCTGCCCGGGTGGCGCTGAAAAACCGCCCGGCCATCGCGGTCAACCTGAAGGTCATCGGCATCGCCGACGCCGCGACGGGGAACGCCGCCCGGGCCATCGTGCTCTTCGCCGGAGCGGCCGCGATCGAGGAGACGACATCGCCGACCTGGCAGCGCCACTGGGCCGATGCGTACCATCGCGCGGTAGCCGGCGCGCGGGAATCGCTCGGCCCCCGGTTCCTCGAACTTCAGGCGTTCGGCCGGGCGCTGGCCGAGGCGGAAGTCGTCAAGATCGCCCTGCTTGCCGCCTCGGCCGTGCCGCTGCCCGACCGGGCCGCCGGCCTGGCGGTGCGGCCGGGAAGCAGGGCGCTCACCCCGCGCGAGGGCCAGGTCAGTGAGCTGATCACCGAGGGGCTCACCAACCAGGAGATCGCGGTCAGGCTCGGCATCGCCCGGCGGACCGCCGACGCGCATGCCGAGCACATCATGACGAAACTAGGGGTCCGCTCCCGCGCGCAGGTCGCCGCCTGGGTGGAGCGCGGCCGTACCGAACGCGACCCAGGCGCCGGTCCTGGCCCGCGCCGGCCCGCAGGGTTAGGGTTGCGGCGTGCGGCCGGACGGGGAGATCACCAGGGGCACCACGAATCCCAGCAGGCTGCGGCGGGTGGACCGGTGGATCACGCAGGCGCTGCGCCCGGTGCTCCGCGCGGGCGAGCGCCCGCTGGTCGTCGACCTGGGCTTCGGTGCCTCGCCGGTGACCACCCTCGAGCTGTACCGGCGGGTCCGCGCCGTGGCGCCGGACGCCGAGGTCACCGGACTGGAAATCGACTCGAGCCGGGTCGCGGCGGCCCGCCGTGAGCTCGCCGCGCTGCGCGCGGCCGGCGACGAGCTGCCCGGGCTGTCGTTCGCCGCGGGCGGGTTCGAGCTGCCGCTACCGCGCAGGCCGGCGCTCGTCCGCGCGTTCAACGTGCTGCGCCAGTACCCGGAGGAGCGGACCTGGACCGCATGGTCCCGGCTGCGGGCCGGCCTGGCCCCCGGCGGCGTCCTGGTCGAGGGAACCTGCGACGAGATCGGCCGGCGCGCCGTCTGGGTCACCCTGCCCGCGCCGCCGCGCACCACGCAAGCCAGCGGGCCGGACGCCGTCAGCGAGCCGCTCATCACCTTCGCCGCGCGGCTCGCGTCGCTCGACCGCCCGTCCGACCTGGCCGAGCGGCTGCCGAAGGCGCTGATCCACCGGAACGTGCCCGGTGAGCCGGTGCACCGGTTCCTGCGCGACTTCGACCAGGCCTGGGACCGGGCCGCGCCGTACTCCGCCTTTGGCCCGCGGCAGCGCTGGCGACAGGCAGTCGCGTCCCTGTCCGCGGCCTGGCCAGTGCTCCGCCGGCCGCCGTGCGGCGGCCCCGGGCGCTGGCGGCTCGGCGAAGTCACCCTGCCCTGGTCGGCCCTCGCCCCGCCCGGGCGCGAACTGCCGTGATCAGGCCTCTTGCCCCGGCGCCCGCAGCTCGGCCCAGACGACCTTCCCGTCGGGCAGCGGCTCAACGGCCCACCGGCTGGCGAGTTGCGCCACCACGCTGAGCCCGTGGCCCCGCATGACCTGGAACGGAACGCCCTCGCCCGTGGCCTGCGGCCCCGTGGTGGCAGGCAGCTCAACCGGGGTGCCGTCCCGCACCGCGATCCTGGTTATCCCCGCCGACCTGGAGACGGTCAGGGTGAACGTGGAGCGGGCGTGCAGCACCGCGTTGGCGGCGAGCTCCGTGGTGACGATCGCCGTGTCGTAGGCGGTCGCCTCATCGGGCCCATCGCCGAGCAGTCGCGTCACGTAGTGCCTGGCCGCCCGCAC
>Ga0265332_10001686_pt1 | contig 12077 bp, 10 predicted proteins | sample 41926metaG_FD_202084 | JGI IMG/M metagenome (GOLD analysis project Ga0265332, IMG submission 202084) | Rhizosphere microbial communities from Carex aquatilis grown in University of Washington, Seatle, WA, United States - 4-19-26 metaG | ecosystem: Host-associated > Plants > Roots > Rhizosphere...
GTTTCGAGCCTTCCGCCACGGCGAGCCTGATGGTAACGCTGGAGCGGTCCTCGTTGAACGTGACGCTGGAGGAATTTATCTTGAAATCGCCGTAGCCGTTGTTCTTGTAGAACGCTTCCAGCGTTTTGAGGTCGGCGTCCAGGTCCTGGGGGGAGTAGACCTTCTTCGGGCGGTTCTTGAGCTTGCCCACCAGTTTTTTCCGGGTGAAGCCGGCGGCGCCGTCTATTTCCACGGCGGCCACCTTCGCTTTCTTTCCTTCCGAGACCGTGATGGTGAGGAAGCAGAGCGAGGCCGCGGTGTCGAACTTCACGTCGTAATCCGCTTTCGCGTCTATGAAGCCCTTTTCATGATATTTGTCGATTATCTTTATCAGGTCTTCGCGCACCTTGAGTTCGTCGAAAAAGTCCTTTTCCTTCAGCGTCATCTCGTCCTTGACGGCCGACTTCGAGAGGCCCTTGGCCCCGGAGACCGTTATGGTCTTTATCATAGGCTTTTCCGAGATGATGTAGGTTATCCGCACGGGTCTGGTGGAGCCGAGCACCTCGGCGAGCTTGGGGGAGGAGGGGCTGTTCTCCAGCTCGGCGATGTCCACCGAGACTTTTTCCACGCTGCCCAGCGCCAGTATGGCTTCGATGTCCTGGCTGACGAAGGATTGCTGGTAGACGCGGCCTTTCTTGGCCTTCCCGGCTTTGACCACGGCCTTGGCTTTAAGGTTCACTTCGCCCTTCACCGCCGCTTCGGCCACTTCCCACGGGCCGTTCTGGATGGCGGTCCTGTCCGCCGCGGCGCTGTTCTCCGCCGGCGCCTCCGTGGAGACGGGGAGAGCGGTCATTCCCGGCAGCGCGGCCGCGGCCGCCGTGGAAGCGGCGACGGGCGCCGTTCCCGGCAGAGCCGGCAGCGCGGGCTGAGGCGGTGTCTGGGCTGAAACCCGGGCGGCTGAGATAGAGAGCAGCACTAGAAGCGTTAATTTTTTTTTCATCATATCCTTGAAAATCGATAGTTGCGGCCTGCCCGGTGCGCATCTTGCGGCACAGCCGGAGGCTGTGCGCGCGGGGGCGGCCCAATATAGATATCTTACTATTTTTACCGGTCCATATAAATCCGCCGTTTCCGTTTTTTATGCTAGAATTAGCGGAGGATATTGCCGACAACAGTATTACGGCCCCGGGCCCTGAACGGTTGCGTGGCCGGCGCAGCGAAGCCGGCCGCAATTAATAGCCAAATGGAGAGAAAATGAAAAAAGTCTATATACTCGACACCAACGTGCTTATCCACGACCCGCTTTCCTTTACCAAATTTGAAGACAATACGGTGGTCATCCCGATTTCCGTCATCGAAGAGCTTGACAATTTTAAGCACACAGCGGACGAGCGCGGCAAGAGCGCCCGCATCGTATCGCGCAAGCTCGACGAGTTCCGGAGCAAGGGCAAGCTGAACGCGGGCGTGAAGACCGAGGCCGGCGGCACGCTGATAGTGGACCTGGACCACGTGCAGGTGCTGCCCAAGGAATTCAAGCTGCTGGAGATGGACAACCGCATCCTGAACACCGCCTACTGGTACGAGCAGAAGAAGCATAACAGCATCCTGGTCACCAAGGACATAAACCTGCGCCTGAAGGCCGAGGCCGTGGGCCTAATCTCCGAGGATTATGAGGCGGGGAAAGTGAACGTGGACGAGCTGTACCCGGGCCTGGTCACCATAGACGCAACGGCCGCCGACGTCGACAAGTTCTACAAGGACCACGTCATAACCAGCCCGGACAAGGACCTGTCCCCCAACGAGTTCGTGGTGCTCCGCTCCAAGGAAGACCCCAAGAAATCCGCCATCGGCCGCGTGGACCCCGCGGACCCGCTGAAGATACGCGCGCTGGGCCCCGAGCCCTCGCCCTGGGGCATCCGCCCTCTCAATAAAGAGCAGCGCTGCGCCATGGAACTGCTGCTGGACGATTCCGTCAAGCTGGTCACGCTGCTGGGCGCCGCCGGCACCGGCAAGACCCTGATGACGCTGGTCTGCGGCCTGCAGAAAGCCGTGGAGGAGAACGTTTACCGCAAGCTGATCATCTGCCGCCCGATCGTGCCGGTGGGCAAGGACATCGGCTACATCCCCGGCACCAAGGAAGAGAAACTTTCCACCTGGATGGGGGCCATTTACGACAACTTGGAGTTCGTGATGGACAAGCGCCACCCCGAGGGCGCCATAGAGAAATTCGAGTACCTGCTGCAGAACGAGAAGATCGAGATCGCCTCGGTGACCCACATCCGCGGCCGCTCGCTGCCCAAGCAGTACATGATCGTGGACGACGCCCAGAACCTGACCCCGCACGAGATCAAGACCATATTGTCCCGCGCCGGCGAAGGCACCAAGGTGGTGGTGACCGGCGACCCGTACCAGATAGACAACCCCTACCTGGATATCGCCTCGAACGGCCTCACTTATATAGTTGACCGCATGCGCGGCCAGAAACTGTACGGCCATCTGACCTTCACCAAAACCGAGCGCAGCCAGCTGGCGGCCCTGGTGGCTGAACTGCTGTAAAAAGGCCGAAGTTAGGAAGACAAGGGGACCGGCTCGAGCGGTCCTCTTGTTTTTTGCCGCTTTCGAGGCCGCTGAAGCCTTTTCAGCCATACTTTTCTTAATATATATCTGATTTATATTCCCGTTGAAAGAAGCGATTTTTTCTGCTAGACTATATGTTACGCCTGTTTATGGGGGTGTGGTGTCTTTTTTGCCCGGTTAGCGGTCCCGGCGGGGAGGTTCTATGGAAACCACGGAGATATCTTTAAAACTGAATTTCGGCCGCAGACAGCTGATCGCGGCCCTGGCGCTGCTGTTGATGGCCTGGCACCCGGGCTTCCTGGGCTCCGAAACTCTTACACTTACCACTTATTATCCGGCCCCTTACGGCGGTTATGTCAGCCTGCTCACTACGAACCAGACCCTGCTGGCCAGGGACGGCGGCAATGTGGGTATCCGGACAACTACCGGGTGGGCCCCCAGGCGGCCCCTGGACGTGAACGGCGAGATAGTTACCACTTCCAGACTGACCATGGCCCAGGATATGACCAGCAATTCGCTTACCTGGAGCACGGATAATTCCGGCGGGCGGTACAGGATCTTCGAACAGCCGAACATCAATGTCGGCGGGACCGAGCATCTTACCATCCTGAGCGGTTCCGGCAATGTCGGCATAAATACCTCCGGCCCGGCTGAAAAACTGCACGTGCTGGGCAACGCGCGCGTGGATAACGGCAACCTCATGCTTAACAACGGAAGTATAACTATCAACGGCAACGGCTGGTCATCCGGGTTCATCACCGGAGTCTGCTGGCGCGTATCGTACGACGTGAATGCCGGCGGGGTGTGCCCGGCAGGGGCCTATGTCATGGGCTATGTCGGCGACGGTGTGGCGCGCGTGTGGGGCTTCCTGCCGCTGAACCAGACCTCCAACGGCAACGGCCGTTACGTGGTGATGGGAGAGGACTGGGGCGGCACCATGACCTGCTGCCGGTTTAATTAATGCGCCCGGAGACGCTGGTTTTCAAGGAGGAACGCCGCTTGGCTACCAAGACCGTGAGTGTAAAAGTGGACCTGAAGAAATACAGCCTCGACGCCGCGCGCTACGCGGCCTACGCGGTAAGCGGCGAGGCTTTCGTTTTCATCGGAACAGCCGGTAAAGGTTCCGTGGCCGTGGCCCTCACGCCGAAGAGCGGGGCGCCGGGCCCGCGCCTGAAGGCCCGATTCATAGCGGAACTTGAGGACGAGGCGCTGCGGGAAGCGGTGTCGGACAACAACAGGGAGCTGCGCGAGTTCCTTACGCTCAAGGCCCTGTCGCCGGAAAAGAGAGCCGCCGCCGTTCCCGACTCCGGGCTGACCCCGGAACAGGAAAAAGAGCTGGCCGACCTGATCTCGCAGGTGGAGAAGGAAATAAAAGAGGACGTCCGCGGCGCCGCCGCGGACCCGCTGGGAGTGACCAGCACGTGGGAAGACAAGTATGGCGCAAAAAAGCCCCGCAAAAAATAAAAAGGCCGCTCCGCGGTCCCCGCTGGCTCTTTGGGAAAAGGGCCCGGGCGGGCGCCTGCTCACCAACGACGCCGGGTGCCACGCCTGGGTGGAAGAAAAGGATTTCAGGCGCGTCATCGCCGGCGGACTGGGCGCGAAGGACCCTCTTTTAAAAAGGCTTTCCGCCGGCGGTTTTGTGCGGGAACGCATGGATTTCGACGGGCTGGCCGACAGGTGGAGGACGCTGAACGCGCACCTCGGCCAGGGGCCCGGGCTGCACATCCTGGTGCTTACGCTCAGGTGCAACCACAAGTGCCTTTACTGCCAGTCCAGCGCCGCCGGCGAAGGCGCTAAAAAGACCGATATGGACCTGAAGACCGCGCTCAAGAGCGTGGACTTCGCCTTCAGCTCCCCGAACCCGGCCATCACCATAGAATTCCAGGGCGGCGAGCCGCTGCTTAACTGGAACGTGCTGAAGGCCGCCGTGAAGCGGGCCCGGCAGAAGGCCGCCTCTTCCGGTAAAGAGCTCAAGCTGGCGCTGGTCTCCAATTTCAGCCTGATGACGGAGGAGAAGGCCCGGTTCCTTCTCGCCCACGAGGTCTCCATCTGCACCTCGCTGGACGGGCCCGCCGGCCTGCATAACAATAACAGGATCTTTGCCGGCGGAAATTCCCACGCCGCCACCGTCCGCTGGATAAAGTATTTCCAGGAAAAATATAAAAAACAGGCGCCCGAATACCGCGTCTTCAAGCCGGGGGCGCTGCTCACCGTTTCGAAACATTCCCTCCCGCGGCACCGCGAGATCATAGACGAGTACGCGCGGCTGGGCCTGGAGGATATCTTCGTGCGGCCGCTCGCGCCCATCGGTTACGCGAGGGAGCTGTGGGGCAAGATAGGCTACACTCCGGAAGAGTTCTCGGCTTTCTACGGGCGCTGCCTGGACTATATAATTTCGCTGAACCGCCGCGGCGTCGTGCTGCGCGAGAAGATGGCGTCGATGATGCTGGAAAAGATCCTGAACGCCACGGAGCCCGGCTACCTGGACGCGCGCTGCCCCTGCGGCGCGGCCATAGGGCAGATAGCCTACAATCATAACGGCGATCTTTATACCTGCGACGAGGGCCGCATGGTCGGCTGGGAAGGCGACGATATTTTCAGGGTCGGCAACGTTTTCAGGGACAGCCTCAGGAAAATAGTTTCAAGCCCCGCGGCCCGCGCCTGCGTGGTGGCCTCCAACCTGGAGGCCCAGCCGGAATGCTCCCGCTGCGCTTACAAGCCCTTCTGCGGCGTCTGCCCCGTCTATAATTACGAGGCGCAGGGCTCGCTCTGGGGCAACATGCGCTCCAACGGCAGGTGCAGTCTTTCGAAGGGCGTCTTCGGGGCTATTTTCGCGAGGCTTAAGAGGCCCGCCGACAGGAAGATACTGGAAAGCTGGGTGGCAAAAAAATGATGAAACAGCAGAACATTAAAGAACTGGTCTTTGAAACCGCGGTTTATTCGAAAGAGGCCGTGGACCTGGCCGCGTACGTGTTTTCCGGGCGCTGCGGAGTTAAGGTGCTGCCGGGCCGCTCCGGGGCGCGCGTGCGGCTCACCGGCGGCGACGGCCTGGACGGGCTGGCCGGGGAGCTGGCTAACGAGGCGCTGAACCAGCAGTGCCGCATAGATCTGGCAAAGAAGAATTCCAAGCTGGCGGGGATGATAGTGACCAAGGCGCTGCTGTCCGCCTGCGGGGGAAAAAATCCGGGAATACGGGGGGGTAAATGAAAAAATCAGCCGTGTTGGTTATTGTCGGCCTGCTGGCCGTCGTGCTTTTCCTGCAGTACCTGCAGAGGCGCAACCCTGTGCAGCAGAATCCCGCCCCCATGGCCGGCCGCCCGGTCGATACCGCTCCCGGCGGAGTGCCGCTGCCCGCCGAAGCCGCCACCGCTTATGCCGCCCAGCCGACGCAGGAGACAAGGCCGACGGCGCCGATGCAGGCGCCCGCCAGGTCCGTTTTCGCGGCTCCCGCAGTCAAAGCGGGGCCGGGCCCGCTGCCCACCATTCCCGCCGAGTTCGCCAAGGCCTCGATCTGCCCGTCCGGCAAGTCCCTCAACGACATCCTCTCCTCCCACGGGAAGGTCTGGGGCGGCAACTCGGTCTTCCAGCAGAACACTTTTACCACGGACGAGAACAACGCCATCTACGGTCTTCTCGCCCAGTTCTTCTCCTGCAACGCCGTCGCCTACGGGGACCTGAAGATGTGCAACTTCCTGCCCGGCGAGATGTACAAGAAGCAGAAATATTTCGACAGTCCTAATTACCAGTGCGTGGCTCCCGCCAACCGCGTGCTGTTCTACGCCTACGCCGCCGGCCGCTACAGCGACGAATCGGTGTGCCAGAAGTTCCTGGCCGGGGACAGCGTGTCGGGCGCGCGGGTGCCGCCGGAATTCTGCCGCGAGGTCGCCAAGGGCTTCTCCTACATCTGCGAGGTGGCGCCGGCCGGAGACAGGTCCCGCTGCCGCGAGGCCTTTCCCGCCGATAAGCGGAGCTGCCGGACGCAGGAATGCGTGGAGAACAACAGCCTTTACCAGGCGCTCAAGGACAACAATATCTCCGGCTGTCCGGACAAGTATATGACCGAATGCAGCGTTTTCTCCACCAGGTCTTCCTCCGTCTGTTCTCTCATACTGGATAAAGTCGGCGCGCTTTACTGCCAGACCCTCCTTACCCACGAGAACAGCGTCACCCCGGAAATGGCGAAGAAGCGCGAAGAGGCGCAGAAGAAGGAACAGCAGAAAATAATGGAAGAAGTCAACAAAAATGCCCGCAAGGCTTTGGGCAAGGAATGAAGGAGCCGGCCATGAAAAAGAAAAAACAGGGCGTTAAAAAGAACATAAAGCTCTTCCTCAACAGCGAAGAAGGGAAGATGCTGGACGCGGACATCGTCAAGGCCGGGCTCGCGCTGGGCATACTTGGCGCAGCCATGGTGGACCAGGCGGGGGCGCAGACCATACACCAGAATTATTTCGCGCCGGCCGCCGCTCCCACCACCCATGTCAGCCACCAGAGCCACGGCTCTCACGGCAGCCATGGCAGCCACGGCTCCCATGCCTCGCACGGCAGCCACGGCAGCCACGGCAGCCACGGCAGCCACGGCAGCCACGGCAGCCACTCGCGCGGCGGCTGGTGTTAGGGCTTTGACCCGCTGTACCCGCGCCCCCGGGTTCCCGGGCGCGCGGGGGTCGTCCCATACCACCTGTAAGCGAACCCCGTATAGAACGCGCTCCCGCTCCGGCTTCCAGGCCCGCCGGAAGTTCCCGATGACCACCATCCCGGAAGAAATAGATATCTGCGTTTCCAACCAGTGCAACATGCGCTGCCGGTACTGCTATTCCGGTCTCCTGGACCGTTCCCGGGCGCAGAAGCTGGACCTGCGCCGGATAAAGCTGGCCGTGCTGCATTACCTGCGCGCGGCCGGCCTCCGGGCCGAGAAAATAAGCATCTCCGGCGGGGAGCCGCTGCTGGAGAAGAAACTGCTGGCGGCTCTTCTGCCCTGGCTGAGGAAAGAGGCCGGGCCGGGCATGAGGATCGAATGTTTTTCGAACGGCTTGCTGCTCGACAGGCCCACGGCGGAACTGTTCCGGCGCAGTAACGTGCATCTGCGGATAAGCCTCGACGGCGCGGCGCGCAGCCATGACCTGAACAGGGTGACCTGCGGCGGCGGACCGAGCTTCCGCCGGGTTACCGCGAACATAAAGGCCCTGCCCCCGGACCTGCGCCGGGTTATCGGCATTTCGACCACGGTTACCAGGACCACCGCGCCTTACCTGTCTGAAAATATAAAATTCCTAGCCTCGCTAGGCGCCGGCGACCTGGGCCTTTCTTTCGCGGTCCAGGAGAAATGGGGGCGGTCCGACCTGGGCGCGCTGCGCAGGGAGCTGCGCGCGGCGGCCCGCTATCTCAGCGGCCCGGGGCGCGGCGCCTTCGGGGAGATCCCGAAGTTCGGGTACAAGAGCCTCAGGCCGGGGAAGGCCTGGCTGGAAAAATTCTGCGGCCAGGGGGAGGTCTCCATCGGCCCCGACGGGGTATTTTATCCGTGCTCCATCATTTCCGCCTCGCGCGCGGCGCAGGACCCGAAGCTGCGGGCCCGCTACGGGGTGGGCGACTGCGTCTCCGGCCTGGACCTGGCGAAGGTGCGGGCATCCAGGGAAGAGGCTTTCAGGGCGGCGACGGCTTCCGGGCAGAGCCTTTTCCTGGCCTGCCTGCTTTGCATCTATTATAAGGACCTGCTCGAGCCGGGCGATCTTAACGCCGTGTTCAAGAGCAGCGCGGACATCGTGCGCGTGCTGCGCGAGGAAGGCATGGGTTCCGAGAATCCCGATCTTCCCCCCGCGCCCGCCGTTAAGAGAAGCCGCGCCGCGTTGTCCGGCAGGGGTTAAAAGAAGGCCCGGATCCCGCCGGGGCGGGGTCCCGGGGAAACCGCATATATTTTGCTAATATTGATATTGTGCCGATGAAAAAAGAGAAGAAAACGAGCGCGGCGGCCCTGCCGGAGCATGCCGGCGTGGTGATACTCGGCGCTGGGCTCACGGGCCTTATCGCCGCCCGGGAACTGCTGCGTGGCGGCCGGCGCGACGTGCTGCTGCTGGAACGGGACTCCAGGCCCGGCGGCCTGCTTAAGACCAACCGTTCCGGCGGCGTCACCATGGACGAGCTGCCCCATGTTTTCTTCACAAGGAACGAGCGCGCCGCCGCCATTTTCCGTTCGCTGGTGGGGCCCGTCTACAGCCACCGTCACCGTCTTGGCGTCATGTGGAAGGGCGGCTATGTGGATTACCCTTTCCAGGATAATATACACCAGCTGTCCCCGGAAGACCGGAAGGCCGTGCTGGCCAGCCTGCTTGAAAGCCGCCTGGAGGCGCGTCCGGCCCCGCGCAACCTGGAAGAGTACGCCCTGCGCGAGCTGGGCGGCGGCATAGTCGAACTTTTTTTCAGGCCGTACAACGAAAAGCTCTGGCAGACGCCCCTTTCAGGCATGGAATACGGGTGGCTCGCTTCAAAAATACGCCTGCCCGGGCCCGCCGGCCTGGCCGAAAGCATTTTGGGGACGGGGCCCGCAGCGCGCGAAGACGTGGCCCCGCACGCGCGGTTCATATATCCGAAACGCGGCGGCATAGAATCACTTATCGAGGGGCTGCTGAAGGAAATAGCGCCGCTCTTCCCGGTATGCGGCGCCGAAGTCCTGAAGATAGACACTCGCAGGAAGGTCGTATCCACTTCGCTCGGGCCGTTTGGCTACGGGCGCCTGATCTCCACCCTGCCGCTGGACAAAGCGGTACGCCTGGCCGGGCTCAAAAAGTGCCGCGCCGCCGCCGGACGCCTGCGCGCCACCAGGGTGGTCTGCCTGCAGTACGCGCTTTCGAAGGTGGACCTGCCGCCTTACCACTGGATCTATGTCCCGGACCCGGCCGTCCCTTTCTACCGCCTCACGCGCATAGACCTGATAAACCCCGGCGCCGTTCCCGGCGGCAAAGCGCTGCTGGTGGAATGCGCCCTGCCGGCGGGCGGCGGGCCTTCCGCCCCGGCCGCGCTGGAAGCCCGGGTCACCGCAAGCCTGGTGAAGCTCGGGGTGATAAAAAAGAAGGACGTGGCTAGCGTCCGGGCCTTCGACCATTATCCGTCCTACCCGGTGCCGCACGCGCGGCGCGCGGAAGACCTGCCTTTCTGCCTGCGGCGCCTGGCAGAGGCCGGGGTGATCTCCGCCGGGCGTTTCGGCGAATGGTCGGTGTACAATATGGACCACAGCATAGAAGCCGGCCTGGCCGCCGCCGGAAAAATTCTCAGATGATACCCGTGGTCATACTCGCCGCCGGCAGCGGGAAGCGGCTGGGCGAGATAGGAAAAATTTTCCCCAAAACCCTCCTGCCGATTGGCGACGGCACGCTGCTGGACCTGCACCTGCGGGTTTTTTCGGCTCTCGGCACGAAACGTTTCATCCTGGTCACCGACCCGGTCTCCGGCGCGGTGGAAGCGGAGGCCCGGCGCGCGCTGGAAGGCCTCGGGGCGGAGCTTCTTATCGTGCACCAGGCCGAGCGGCTCGGGATAGGCCACGCCGCCCTGCTGGCTGAAGCGGCCGTCGGCGGAGGGCCCTTCGCTCTTGTGCTTGGCGACACCTACTATTCACGGCCGGAGCTGGCCGGCGCCGTTAAGGCCGTGGCGTCCGGCGGCGCCGACGCGGTACTCTCGGTCAGGACGGTTTCCGACGAGGCGGCGATACTCAAGGAGTGCACCATCGACCTGGACGCCGCGGGCCGGGTGAATAAAATAATAGAGAAACCGAAGCGCGCCCTCAGCATGGTGAAACCGTGCGGGGTGTACTTTTTCGGGCCGCGGTTCATGGGCGCGCTCAAAGCCACGCGGCCTTCCGCGCTGCGCGGGGAAATAGAGCTTACCGACGCCATACAGAACCTTATCTCCGGCGGCGGCCTGGTGCGGGCCATGGAGACGCTGAAGCTGGACGTGAATATCACCTACCCGGACGATATTATTAACGCTAACAAGGCCTGGCTGGCCGACAAGGGCCTGGAAGGTTTCGCCGGCCCCGGCGCGGAGATAGGCGCCGGAGCGGTGCTTGAACATTCGGTGGCGGCCCGCGGCGCTTTTGTCGGGCCGGGCGCGCGGCTTAAAGATTCCGTGGTATTCCCCGGCGGCCGCGTGGAAGCCGGCGCGGAGATCTCGGCGTCCCTCGTCCTGCCGGGGTTTACCGTTGCCGGGAGCGGCCTATGAGGAAGAACCTGGTACTGGTGCAGCCCGGCATAGGCGACATGGACATGTTCCGCGACAAGCCCACGCCGCCGCTAGGCCTGCTCTGCGCTGCTTCCTTAGTATGCGCGGAAATGGAAGTGCGTCTGGTGGACCAGCGGCTGGAAGGGGACTGGCGGGCCCTGCTGGCCTCGGCTGTAGACGCGGGCACCGTCGCGGTGGGATTTACCGCTATGACGGGCCAGATGATAGTGCACGCGCTGGAGGCCGCGGCCCGGGCCCGCACGCTTACTTCCGCGCCGCTGGTCTGGGGCGGCATACACGCCTCGCTGCTGCCCGCCCAGACCGCGGCGCACGAACTTGTGGATTACGTTATAGAAGGCGAGGGGGAAATGGCGCTGGCCGAACTGGCCCGGCGGCTTGCTTCCGGCGCAGATACTTCCGGTATCCCCGGGGTCTGGCGCAAGAAAAACGGTGTCGTGGAGGCTCCCGCGCAGCCGCCGCTGCTGGACGTGGAAGCCCTTCCGCCGGTGCCGTACCACCTGGTGGATATCGGGAATTACGCGCAGACTTACAACGGCAGGAAGATGTTCTTCTACCAGTCCAGCCGCGGCTGTCCCTGCCGCTGCGCCTACTGTTACAACCGCGCCTTCAGCCGCGGAAAACTGCGCGCCAAAAGCGCCGGGCTGGTGCTGAAGCAGATAAAGGACCTGCGCTCCCGCTGGGATTTTTCCCTGGTCTACCTGCTCGACGATAATTTTTTTATAGACCAGCGCAGGGCGATGGCGATACTTTCCGGCTTGAAGGAAATGGGGCTCGGTTGCGTGCTGCAGGGCGTGGATATAGAGACGCTGGCGCGCATGTCGGACGCGGACCTGGACTTTCTCGAAGAGGCCGGGGTGGTGCGCCTGGCCATCGGCGTGGAGTCCGGCGTGGACCGCGTCCGCCGCGATATCCTGAACAAGTCCGGGGACCTGAAGCTCGCGCGCGAACAGGTGGCCAGGTTCAAAGGCCGCGGGATAGCCGTGCTAGCATCGCTGATCGTGGGCCTGCCGGGAGAAACCCCGGGTGAGATGCGCGCCACCATGGATTTCGGCATGGATATCCTGAAGCTGGGGGCTAATTTCCGCATCCCCCAGTTCTATATTTTTTCGCCGTACCCGGGCACCGAGCTGTTCTCCTCGCTTGAAAAAAGCGGTTCCGTCTTCCCGTCCAGGCTGGAGGAGTGGGGAAAATACGAGTGGGACTACTCCCACATGCACGAGGGCAGTCCTGAGCTGAAGGATTTCCTGGAGCGGGCTTGTTTCGTGAGCAAGTTCCTGGACCGGAAGATGGAC
>Ga0265332_10001687_pt1 | contig 12075 bp, 9 predicted proteins | sample 41926metaG_FD_202084 | JGI IMG/M metagenome (GOLD analysis project Ga0265332, IMG submission 202084) | Rhizosphere microbial communities from Carex aquatilis grown in University of Washington, Seatle, WA, United States - 4-19-26 metaG | ecosystem: Host-associated > Plants > Roots > Rhizosphere >...
GTATCCCGTCCAGCGGCGCTTGGTGGTGCGCGAGCGCTCCAGCGCGTGCTGCGCCGCGGCGAGACGCCAGCGCGCGCGCAGATAGGGCAGGGTGAGCAGCAGCAGCAGCAGCGCCACCCAGGGCTCGATGACCACCAAGATGCCGAGCAGCGACGCTACCTGTACCGCGTCGCCGACCGCCGCGATGATGTTGACGAGGAAATTGGTGATGCGGGCGGCCGGGCCGTCTTGCGCGCGCTGCAGAATGTCCTGCGAGCGCGGATCTTCGAAGAAGGCGAGATCGAGGGTCGCGGCATGGGCGAGCAAATCGCCGGTGACGCGGCAGGTCAGATCGTCGCGCAGGCGGGTGCGCAGCAGATTGGCGACCTGCGCGCCGAAGCCTTCCAGCAAGGTCAGCGCAAACCCGAGCCCCAGCCACGGCGCCAGCGGTCCGATGCCGGGCGTGCCGGCGTGCAAGCCGGCGATCGCGCCGTTGACGATGCCGCGCGCGCTCAGCGCCAGGCCGGCCGGGGTGATCGAGCGCAGCACCGTGACGGCGACCAAGCCCACCAGCAGTCCGGGCTGTACGGACCACGTCAGGCGCAACGCCCATGCGGCGCTGCGCAGCAGCGCGCGGCCGCGCTCGATCGGCTCAGCCAAGCGGGACGCGATCATCGCCCCGGCGCTACCGCGCCCCCGCCGTGCGCGCAAGCCATTCGAGCGGCGCGCGGACAATCTTGCGCGCGCCGGCTCAACCGCCTAGGAACGCCAGGGGCTGGGAGGAACGATGCGACTCGATTCGGAAGCCGCCGGCGCGCCGCGCGTCGATTTGTCGCAGGCGGTGACCGTGTTCGTCACTACCGTCGGCGCGCCGACGTACGATGCCTGCATGACGCATCTGGCGGCGCAGGACTGCCGCTTTTCGCTGCATGTCATCGACCATGTCGCGCCCATGCACGCGGCGTTTCAGCGCATGCTGGACCATTGCCGCACGCCCTACTACGTGCAGGTCGACGAAGACATGTTGCTGTTTCCACACGCCGTGCGCACGCTCTACGAGCGCATCGAGGCGGCCGGTGAACGGGTCGGCATGTTTAGCGCGAACCTCTTCGACGAACACCTGCGGCGCTGCATCATCGGCGTGAAGATCTTTCGCCACGCCGTCGCAGTGCGCTACCCGTTCGACCGCATCGATGCCTTCGAGACCGATCAGGTGTCGCGCTTCGAGGCCGACGGCTACGCGTCGATCAAGGTGGCGGCCGGGTACGAGCCGGTAGCCGGCGATACATTGGGCTTGCACGGCACCGGCTGGACGAACGAAGCGATCTACGAGCGGTACGCGACCTTGGAGCGGCGGCGGCGCACCGACAAGCCGAAGCTGTATTGGTTCGGCGAGTATTCGCAGGAATTCCTGCGCCGCTTCCAGGAAGAGCCGTCGGAGCAGAACTTCTTCGCTTTGATGGGCGTCATCGCCGGGCACCTGGCGAGCCGCCACGGTGGCGCCTACGCGAAGGACTTTCGCACCTACGCTGCGCTGCCGGGCTTCGCCGAGCTGTGCCAGTTCCTCGTCGCCTTCGACAACCTGCCGCAGGGGGTGGCGGTGCGCCGCATTCCCGTCACGCCTCCGGTACCGTCCGCCGAGAGCGGCGATCAGCCCGACGCGGCATGCAGACGGTCAGCGTCGTAATCCCAACCTGCGAGCGGCCTGCCTTGCTGGTGCGCGCGCTCGCGTCGGTCATGGCGCAGCAGCGCGCCCCCTCCGAGATCCTGGTCGTCGACGACGCCGCCGCGCGCGCCCCGGTGGATTTCGCAAGGCTCGGCGGCGCGGTGCGCGGCTTGGTGAACACGCACGCCGCCGGGGCCAGCGGCGCGCGCAATGCCGGCGCCGCCGCGGCGCGCGGCGAGTGGCTGGCATTTCTCGACGACGACGACGAGTGGCTGCCGAGCTACCTGGCGACCGCCGCGGCGGCAATCGAGGCGGCGAAGCTCGACGCATTGTGCACCGATCTCGTCTATCGCTACGACGACGGCAGCGAGCGCGCCGGCAAGCGCGCGCCGGACGAGTTGCACCTCGATGCGTTTCTGACCCGCAACCCCGGCATGATCGGCTCCAACCTGATCATCCGTCGCCGCACCTACCTGGAGCTCGGCGGGTTCGACGAGACGCTGCGCACCTCCGAAGACATGGACTTCGGGCTGCGCCTCAGCCAGCTGAGCGGCGTGCGTTACGCGCCGCTGCACGAACCGTTGGTGCGCCACTACCAACACACGCAGGCGCGCTTGTGCACGCGGCGCGGCACGGCGATGCGCGCCGGTATCCGGCGCTTCTACGAGCTCTACGGCGCGCGCATGAGCGACGCGCAGCGCGATGAGTTTCAGCGCGCCATTCGCGACTTGTGGGGCATCGACGAGCTCGGCCGCGACCGGGAGTCGCCGTGAACGACGCCGCGGCGTTGCCGCAGGTGTCGGTGGTGGTCGCGGTCTACAACGGCGCCAAGACGCTGCGCGCCTGCATCGATTCGCTGCTGCAACTCGACTATCCGGCCGCGCGCTGGGAGCTGTTGTGCGTCGACAACGCCTCGAGCGACGCGACGCCGCGCCTGCTGGCCGAATACGGCGCGCGCCTGCGCGTGCTGTTCGAGGCGCGGCGGGGTCCGGCGGCGGCGCGCAACTGCGGCATGCGCGCCGCGCAGGGCGACGTCATCGCGCTGACCGATGCCGACTGCACCGTCGATGCCGCCTGGCTGCGCCATCTCGTCGCGCCGCTTGCCGATGCGCGCGTCGGCATCGCCGGCGGCAAGATCCTCAGCCGGCGGCCGTGCAATTTGATCGAAGCCTTCGGCGAGCGCATCCACGATCACGCGCGCGCCATCCATGGCTTCTCGCCGCCATACGTCATCACCATGAATTGGGCGGCGCGGCGCGCCGTGCTCGACGAGATCGGCGGCTTCAACGCCGACCTGTTGCGCAGCTCCGACGTCGACTGCTCCTACCGCGTCGTCGCCGCCGGCTATGCGTTGCGCTACGCCCCGGCGGCGATCATCTACCACCGCAACGAGCGCACGCCGTGGGGCTTGCTGCACGAGGGCTACGTGCACGCCGTGCACGCGCCGGCGGTGCGGGCGCTGCACGGCGAGTGGCTGCGCGCGCAGCGCCGCCAGCGCACGCCGCTCGGACCGCCACCGCCGGGCGGCGAACCGTCGCCGGCGCATTGGAGCGACCCGCTGTGGTGGCGCGTGTTCCGCTTCGGTAAACGCCTCGGCGAGGCGCACGCCAGCTGGCGCGCGCGGTGAGCGCGTGGCGGTCGCGTCGCTGATCGCCTGCGCCATCGTCCAGCTGACCATCACCGCAGCGTGGTGGCGGCTGCTGGGGTCGTACGGCAGCGGGCTGAGCCGCGCCGAGCGCGGCCTGGCCGCCGCGGTGTCGGGCATTGCGCAGGTGATCGGCGTGTCACTGCTGCTCGCCTGGTGCGGCTGGCTGGCGCGCGCGCCGCTCATCGGCGGCGTGCTGCTGCTGAGTGGCGGGCTGCTGGCGGCCGGCCGCGGCCCTAGGCACGCGCCGCGGCATGTTGGCGAGCCGGCGGCCATCGCCTTGCGCGCCGGCAGCTGGCTGTTGGTGCTGTTGCTCGTCGGCGCGCTGGCCCTGGCGTTCGTCCGCGATGCGGTCGCGCCGGACGTCGGTTGGGACGGCCTCAACTACCACCTGCCGATGGTGGCGTTGATGCGGCAGACCGGCGGCCTGGCGTTCCCTCCGCTGCACAACGTCATCATTGCCACCTATCCCAAAGTCGGCGAGCTATGGGTGCACTGGCTGGTCGCGTTCAGCGACGACGATCGGTGGGCCGGCGTGGCGCAGATGCCGTTTCTGTTGGTCGCCCTGCTCGCCACCTACGTCATCGCGCGGCGCCTCGGTTCGAGCCGCGCCGCAGCGGCGTTCGCGGCGCTGCTGACCGCGTTCGCGCCGGTCGTCCTGGCGCAGCTGACGGTGGCGTACACCGACGTCGACCTCTCGGCGGCCATATTGGCGGCGCTGGCGCTCGGCGTCGCCTGGCTCGGCAGTGCCGCGCCGGCGGCGGCGTTGAGCTGTGGCGCGGCGCTCGGCCTCGTGCTCGGCAGCAAGTACTCCGGCGCCGGCTTCGCGTTGGTGCTGTTCGCGGCGCTCGCCGCGGCCGCCTGGCGCGTTGCCGTGCCGCGTCGCGCTGCGTGGCTTGCCGCTGTCGCGTGCGTGGCCCTGCTGCTCGGCGCCGATTCGTACGTGCGCAACTGGCACCACACCGACAATCCCTTCTTTCCATACCGGACGTCGCTGATCGGCGTGACGCTGCCCGGTCCGACGAAGCCGACCGACGTCTACGGCTTTGCCGAGACGCGCGATCTGTCGCCGCTGGAGCGTCAGGTGCGCTCGTGGACCGCCGTCGACGTCGTGCACTACTCGACCTTGTTCGGCGGCTTCGGCGTGGTCGGACCGTTTCTCGCCGCGCTCAGCCTGGTCTCGTTCGCCGTCGCGCTGCGCGCCAGAGATACGCGGCGGCTGGCGCTGCTGGCGCTTGCGGCACTGCTCTTTGCCGTCACCCCGCTGAGCTTCCGCCTGCGGTTCGTCATCTATTTGCTCGGAGTCGGCGGGGTGGGCTTGGCGCACGTGCTCGATCGCGCCCCGGCGCGGGCGCGCGCTGCGCTGGTGGCCTGCGGGCTGGCCGTCGCCGGCTGTTCATTCGTGCAGTATGCGCGCGCGACCCTGGCGCCGTTACAGGGTCAGGCGATCGACTGGAGCACGCGCGCCGATCCGTGTCGCGCCGCGGTTCCCCCGCACTGGCGCGGCGCCTACGCCTGGTTGCGCGCGCACGTCGCGCCGGGCGGCAGCGTGCTGGTCTTCCGCGCGCCGGGTGAGTTCTACCACGCGTACTGTCTGTGGACGCCGCAGCTCGATACGCATGTCGACTTTGCCGGCGGCACCGATCCGGGCGCCGCCGACCCGGCGGCGCTGCGCTTTCTGCCGCACGGTAGCCCGGCGTTTGCACGCTTTGCCGGCGGCGACCCGGCGCAGTGGCGCATTCTGTACGCCGACGATGCCGTCACCATCGCACAGTCGGCGCACGCCGCCGGCAGCGCCGCGCCGCCCTGACCGTCCGTCAGGCCGGCGGCGTCGGCGCGGCGCGGTTCTGTTGCCACTGGAACAGCGCGAAGCGCAGCCGCGCCAGCCCGACGGCACTGATGACGGCGCCGTTGCGGCGCAGCGAGCCCATCGCGACGCTCCATTGCACCTCGGGCCACAGCCGCCGACTCAGTGGCAAGCGCTTGTGGTTCGGGGCATCGAACAGGAACGGCTCGGCAGTTGCGGCCTGGAGCCAGCGGTCGGCGATGCGACGCGGCGCACGCGCCGGCAGCGCGAGCGGCAGCTCGATGTGCAGCACGCGCTCGATCATGCCGAACACCACCAGCAGGTGTCGTCGCACGCGCCACTGATCGGCCAATGCCCACATCGCGTCGGCGTGCGCTGCGTAGTGGCGCGCCGCCCAGGCGACGTCGCACAGATGCATCAGTCGGAAACCGCTCAGCAGCGCCGTCGTCGCATGTACGGCCAGGTGAATCAGCGTCGCCGCCGGCGTGAACGTGCGCACCAGCGTGTCGCCGACCGGCGCCATCTCCGTCTCGGCCCACAGCGCCGCTTCCGGTACGTGCAATCGCGCCGGCGCGACGTGCCAGTGCAGATCCACGGCCAGCAGGGCGCCGCCGGCTGGCGCGTACCAGGCATAGGCGAGCAGCTGTCGGGCTTGAAAGCGCCGCGCCAGGGCGTGCGCGCGGTCGCGATCGGCAGGCCGTTGCGGCGGCGCGGCGAGGATCTCCTCGACGCCGCCCGGGCGATAGTCGAGAGCGCGCAGCGCCGCTTCGGCGCGCCCGACGTCGGCGCCCCGCACCACCACGTCGACGTCGGCGAAGCGCCGCAAGCGCAGGTCGCGGTAGACGTGCTGCGACAGCAGGCTGCCCTTGACGACGAAGAACGGCACCGCTGCGGCGCCGAAGACGTCCGTCAAGCGCGCCAGCGTGTGCTCGGATGCGATGGCGCGCGCTGCCGCGTCGTCGCGTACCTCGCGCAGGGCCGCGGCCGGCGCGGCGCCGACGGCGTCCGCGAGCCCGCATGCCTCGACCCGCGCGGCCAGCAGCGCGGCGACTTTGTGGGCGCGCGCCGCGTCGACCATCCACGGCCAGTCGGCCGCGACGGCGTGCGCGCGCGCCCAATCGGCGAAGCGCTGAGCCTCGGGGTGCAGCGCGGCGATGATGCCGCGCCGTTCCAGCGCATGCGCGCCCGACGAATCCACCGAACGCATCGCGGTCAGGCGGCTCGCAACGCGCGAACTGCCAGGTGCGCCGCCGCGCGGTACGACCGGCGCACGCCTCAGCCGCCGCGCACGACGTGCCCGGGCAACGCGCCGGTGTGGCGTCCGTGCTCCAACAGCACGGCGCCGTTGACCACCACCGCGGCGTAGCCTTCGGCGTCGACGACGTAGCGCTCGCTGTCGGCGGGAAAGTCGCGCGCCAGCCGCGGCTCGCCGGCGCGCAGCTTGGCGCGATCGATGACGAGAACGTCGGCCCAGGCGCCCTCGCGGATGAAGCCGCGATCCTGCAACGCGTGCACGGTGGCCGGCATGCCGCTGAGGCGCCACACCGCCTGTTCGAAGGTGAGCGGATCGGGGACCCATTCGGTGAGCAACCGCGTGGTGTAGTCGGCGCCGACGAACGAGGCGAGATGCGCGCCGCCGTCGCTCGAGCCGGCCATCACCACCGGATCGTCGATGCCGGCGCGCACGACGTGCCGAATGAAGGCGCGCGCCATCTCATTGAGCTGCGTCTGCCACTGCGTTTCGAGGTCCTCGGCCAGCGAGCAATCGAGGAAGGCGTCGATCGGCCGGCAGCCGCGCGCCTCGGCCAACGCCACGACCGATTGGCCGACCCACGCCGCATTGGCTGCGTCGCGCACCGCCTCGACTTCCAGGACGTCCCAGCCGAACGCGGCGGCGCGGCCGGGTTGGTCGAACTCCTCCGACAGCTGCGCGCGCACCGCCGGATCGCGCAGGCGCGCCGAGCGGTGCGGCTCGGCGAGCGTCAGCACGGCGCGCCAGGTCGGCATCTCGTCGAACAAGAAGGTGTCGAGCAGCTTCAAATGCGCCGCCAGCGCGTTGGTGGTGAACTGCGGATGCAGCCGCACCCCGTGCGCCACCGCGTCGTGCACGAAGCGCAGCGTCTCCTGCCAGCACATCGGATTGTCGGGCGTCGGCAGCAGGACGTTGAGCTCGATGGGGCGGCCGGAGGCGCGGTACATGTCGAGGATCATTTGGCGATCGGCCGCATCGTAGCCGGCGTTGAAGCTGCGCGGGATGATCTCCAGGGCGCCGCGCTCGAACTCGGCCAGCACGGCGCTGAGCGCGACGATCTCGTCGTGGCTTGCGTGATTCGACGGCACCTCGCGGCCGTCTTCGCCGACGTGGATGCCGAGCTGCGAGGTCGAGAAGCCGAGCGCGCCCTCGCGCATCGATTGGCGCACCAGCGCTTGCATCGCGACGACCTCGTCCGCCGTCGCGGCGCGCGTCGAGGCGGCGTCGCCCATGACGAAGCGGCGCACGGCGCTGTGCCCGACGTAGCTGCCGACGTTGACGCCGAGGCGGCCGTCGAAGCGCCGCCAGTAGTCGCCGAAGCTGCCGCCGCGAAAGCGCAGCCCTTCGCGCAGCGCGGCGCGCGACATGCCCTCGACCCGGCTCAGCATGCCGGCCAGCCAATCCACGTCGGCGGGCTTCGCCGGCGCCAGCGTGAAGCCGCAGTTGCCGGCCAGCACGGTGGTCGCGCCGTGCCACGAGGACGGCGTCGCGAGCGGATCCCAGTCGAGCTGCACGTCGTAATGCGTGTGCACGTCGATGAACCCCGGCGTGACCGTCAGCCCGTCGGCATCGATGACGCGCGCCGCAGCGTCGGCAACGCGGCCGATCTTGACGATGCGACCGTCCCGAATGCCGAGATCGGCGCGATAGCCCGGCATGCCGGTACCATCGGCAATGTGTCCGCCGCGAATCACGAGATCCATGCCGCGCTCCTGCGTTGACGAGATGGCCGGCGCCGAGATCGGCGCAAGCCGGCTGGTTCGCACGGGCCGCGCGAGCTGTAAAGCGACACCGAGGCGGTCGCGGTGAGCAGTCCTTCGGCCGGGCGCGGCAGAACCGAACGGGAAGGCGAGCGTGACAAAGGCAGACGCGAACCGGTTCTACCGCTGCTGCCCAACCCCTACCCCCCAGACCTCATTCGCGGACGTCGCACGGTCAGGGATCTCCTCTACCCGCCGACAGCCTGACTCACTCGCATGCAGCGCTACCCAGCGCCGGGATACGAAGCGCGAAGATATCGCGCCAGCGCCAGGCGACGACGAGGTCGCCGTTGGTGTCGGCACCGAGCGCCAGCTCGTCGACGCGCGTGTTGTCGACGATCACCGCATCGCCCAGCGGCGTGCCGTCGGCGGCGAAGCGGCTGACTTGGAGCGGGCTTTCCCCGTACGCGACGGCGAAGCTGCCGTCGCGCAGTAGCGCGATGGCGGGCGGTATCTGTGTATCGACGACGGTCGCCACTTCCAGTGGACCGACGATCGGCGTGCCGTCGAGCGTCGCCACCTGCGCCAACACGCGGCTGGTGCGCACCGGCGTATCGAGCGGCTGATGCCAGGCGACGGCGACGCGCTGGCTGTTCGCCGCGGCGCTGATGGCACCGTACGGGCCGGCGGTTCTGAAGTCGAAGCGCGGCGTCACCTCGGTGCCGTCGAGCGTGAAAGCGCGCAGCACGACCTGCATCGGGTCGATGTCGAAGGCGACGCAGACGACGCCGAGCGCGTCGCCCAGCGGCACCGCCACCGGATCGCCGAAGCAGCCGACCGGGCGCGTCGCGTCGAGGCCCTTCGGCCTCTGTTGTCGCAAGGCGCCGCGGAAGGCCGTCCCGCCTTGCGCGGTCTGCTCGCGGTCCATCCAGCTGAACAACGCGTTGTTGCTGCCATCGCTCGTCACCGTCGCCAGACTGAGCTGGTGGCGCGGCTGCGCCTTGGCGAGCGTGATGACGTTGCCGAGCGGGGTTCCGCGCGAGCCGTAGCGGCGCACCAACAGGCGCGAGATCGGCGAGCCGAAGGCGCGTGGATCGGCTTCCGCCCAAGCGACGGCGCCTCCGCCGTCGGACAGGCTGGCGAGCCGCGGCGCCACAACTACTTGCGTGGGCGACGCCAACTCCACCTCATTTTGCAGGCCGCCGTCGGCGGTGTAGCGATGAATGACGACCGAGCCCGCGGCGCGCGCCGGAGCGCCGTCGATGAGTTCGGTGCCGGCTGTGATGACGTCGAAATCGCCGCTGGCGGCCACCGACAAGCCCGGGCCGGCGAGCGCGGCGATGCCGTTCGACGAGGCGACCCGCGTCACCGGGCAGCGTGTATCGGCCAGGCAGCCGTTGAGCGCCGACTGCACGGCCAAGATCGTCTCAGCCACTGATACCGCTCCGTCGCCGTCGACGTCGCCGGCTGGGCAACTGCTGACCGGCGTGCTGCCGAGCGCGGCGTTGATCGTCGTGACGACTTCCGCAACAGCCACCGTGCCGTCCGCGTCGCAATCGCCGGCACACAACGCCGCCGCGCCGCCCGCCTGCAGGATCCAACCCAACACCACCACCACCACCACCGCTAGGCTTCGCATCGTGCTCTCGTTCTAGAGCGGGGGTTGGTTTCGAGCAACCGGGGCGGCGCACATTGCCGCTCGCCGCGGGCTGTCGGCCGCATCGCGTCAGCCGATCGTTTTCGCCCGCCGTTGTCCGAAATCAGCTGTGGCGATAAGCGAGAAGCCACCAGGCAAGCGGGGGGATCATGCGACGGACATGGAGTGCACTTGCGCTCGTTATATTCCTGTGCGGACGGGCCGGCGCGGTCGACGGTCCACAACTGGTCGACGGCAGCGGCATTCACGTCGAATCGCAGCAGCAGCTCGACGCACGTCAGCTCGCCGTGCACGTGAGCACCAGCGCGCTGCAGCATGCCGTCGACATCCGCATCTTGTTGCCCGCCGACTACGCCGCGTCACCTGAGCGCGACTATCCGGTGCTGTATTTGTTTCACGGCACCAGCGGCCGCGCCTCGGATTGGGTGAACGCGGGCGACGCGGAGGCGACGACCGACGGGCTGCCGCTGATCGTCGTCATGCCCGACGCCGGCTTCAACGGCGACGGCGGCGGCTGGTTCGCCGATTGGTTCAACGGCGGCGCCGCTGGACAGCCGATGTGGGAAACGTTTCACATCGAGCAAATCATTCCGTGGATCGATGCGAACCTGCACACCACTGCGGACCGCAGCGGTCGCGCCATTGCCGGGCTCTCGCAAGGCGGGTTCGGCGCCTTGAGCTATGCGGCGCGCCATCCGGAGCTCTTCACCGCCGTCGCGGCATTCTCCGGCGGCTGCGAGATCGATCGCGATGCCGAGGCGATCGAGACGGCGACGCAGATCATTCAGTACACCACCGCGGCGCTGAGCGGATTCGACAAAGACGCGGTGTTCGGTCCGCGCGCGACTCAAGAGCTCAACTGGCAGGCGCACGATCCGGCGACGTTGGTGACCAATCTGCGCGGTCTGGATATCGCCCTGTGGACCGGCGACGGTACCGCCGGTCCGTTCGACACCAACCCGCCCGATGCCGGCGCCAGCGCCATCGAAGTCATTACCTTCGGCGCCACGCGCCTGTTCGATGGCCATCTGCGCGACGCGGCGATTCCGCACGCCTACCACTACTACGGAGGCGGCACGCACAGCTGGCCGTATTGGACGCGCGACTTGAAGGAATACGTCGGCCCGCTGATGCAGCGCTTCGCCGGCGCCCCGGCGCCGCCGCGCTCGGTCAGCTACTTGAGCGCCGCGGATCGCTGGCAGCAGTGGGATTGGAGCGTCGAGCTCGAGCGACCGGAAGCGGGCTTCAGCCACTTGCTGCACGCCTCGCGCACCGGCTTCGCGCTCATCGGCAGCGGCGTCGCCAGCGTGCGCACACCGCCTTTGTTCACGCCGGGCTCACTTGTGCGGGTGGTGAAGCACGGCCGCTGGGGGCGCGAAACCAGCATGCTCACCGTCGATGCGAGCGGCCGCCTGCGCCTCAGCGTGCCGCTCAGCAGCGATACGCGCGTCGCTGCCACGCGCGTCAGCCTGCGCGTGCTGTGACGAGACGGAAGACAAAGGACGTCGTTAGTCTTTCGTCTTTCGTCTTCCTCTGGCACTCGCGAGCAGCGCCAGCACCGTCTGCTCGACGGCGGCTTGTGCGCGTGGACGCGTCAGGGCCTGTTCCGTACGCAGGCGGTCCCAGGCCTCGAACGACGTTGCGAGCTCGAGCGCGTCGGCGATCGCCGCCGGCGCATCGGCAAGCTCAGGGAGCCAGCGCGCCAGCTCGGCGCGCAGCCCGCGTACCAGGCGCGCGTGGCGGTCGCGCAGGAACGGCGAGCGCCAGCGTTTGATGTTCGCCGCGCGCTTGAACGGGCCGATGCGCTCGAAGAACTCGATGCGCTGCGCCAGCATCGCGCGCGCGCGGCGGCGCACGCCGCCCTGCGGCCGGCCGTCGAGCAGCAGCGGCAGGGCCTCGGCGACCAACCGCGTATCGACCTCGGCGAAGAGGCTCTCCATGTCGGAAATACGCCGGAAGACAGTGCGTATGCCGACCTCGGCGCGCGCCGCCACTTGCTGCGCGGTGGGCTCCAGCACGCCGTCGCCGATGAGGGCGAAAAAGGCGCCGACGATCGCCTGGCCGCTGCGCTGCGCGCGGCGCACCCGCCCATCGGTGGCGCTCGCCGGCGCGCGCGGCGCCAGCGATGTGCGTCTGGCGCGCGCGGTCATGCGTGTGGCGCCTCGCCGGCAGAGGGCGCGCGACGCGTCAGACGCTGCACGCCGCGCGAGAACGCCGTCTCTTGCGTCAACGTGACCAGGCTGGCGTCGGCATTGCACACGGCGTGCTGGCGCATCTCGGTGCCGAACCAGGCGAAGCAATAGGTCGCGGCACGGCCGTCGGCGTCGACCCGCGCCGCTGACGCCGGCGTGAGGCGCGCGCGCCGCAGC
>Ga0265332_10001692_pt1 | contig 12032 bp, 11 predicted proteins | sample 41926metaG_FD_202084 | JGI IMG/M metagenome (GOLD analysis project Ga0265332, IMG submission 202084) | Rhizosphere microbial communities from Carex aquatilis grown in University of Washington, Seatle, WA, United States - 4-19-26 metaG | ecosystem: Host-associated > Plants > Roots > Rhizosphere...
GCCCCAACGCCGAGGGCTACGCCAACACCGCCGCGGCGCTGTGCCCGACGTTCTCGCCCGCGGTCGATCACATGACCGCGCCGCTGGTCCCGCCCTGGCGCACCGGCGGCCACGTCGCGGTGGTCGCGCAGAGCGGCGGCATGGGGTTCGCGATGTTCGATCGCGGCCGGGCGCGCGAGCTGCCGTTCAGCTACGTGATCACGACCGGCAACGAGGCGTGCCTGGACACGTTCGAGGTCGTCGATCACCTGCTCGACGAGGGCCGGACCGATGTGTTCCTGCTCTACGTCGAGACCATCCGCGACGTGGCGCGGTTCGAGCGGGTCGCGGCCCGGGCGCTCGTCGCGGGCAAGCCGATGCTCGCGGTGAAGATCGGCAAGACCGCCGCCGGGGTCCGCGCGGCGCGTGCCCACACCGGGGCGATCGCGGGGGCCTATGCCGACTGGCAGGCGCTGGCCCGCCGCCACGGCGTGATCGAGGTCGACGACCTCGACGAGATGGTCGACCTCGCGGGCGCGTTCTCGCTGCACGCCGGGCGGCTGCCGGCTGGCCCCCGGGTCGGCATCGGCAGCGCGTCGGGCGGCGGTGGCGGCTGGCTCGCCGACGCCTGCGGCGCCGCCGGCCTGACCGTGCCGATCCTCGATCCGGCGACCCGCGCCGAGCTCGACCGGATGATCCCACCCTACGGCAGCTCGCAGAACCCGGTCGACGCCACCGCGCAGGCGATCGTCCAGGCCGGCTACGCCGAGCTCGCGCGGCGGATCGCCGGATCCGACGCGATCGACGCGGTGATCCTGATCGTCTCGGCGCGGATGACCGCGAGCTTCGAGCGCGAGCGCGACGCGCTGGCCGAGGTCGCGCGGGCCAGCGACAAGCCGATCGTCCTGTGGTCGTACACGCTGCCGAACCCCGACACGGTGCGGATCGTCAGCCAGGCCGGCTACCCGCTGTTCACCAGCATGCAGAGCTGCGCGCGCGCGGTGGCGGCGATGGCGCACTACCGGGCGGTCCGCGCGTCGGTCAGCGGGCGCGCGGGAGCGTGAACACGAACGCGGTGCCGCCGGGCCGGACCTCGACCCGGATCCGCCCGCCGTGGCGCTCGACGATGCCGCGCGCGATGTAGGGCCCGAGGCCGAGCCGACGCCGGATGCTGGGCGGGGCCGACCAGTAGGGCTCGAACAGCTGCGGGAGCAGGGCAGGATCGATCCCCGGCCCGGTATCGGTGATCGTGAACTCGACGACGTCGCCGGCGACCTCGCAGGCGATCGCGACCGCGTCGCCCGCGCGGCTGAACGCGAGCACGCTGCCGATCAGGTTGCTGAACACCTGGACCGCGCGCGCGCGATCGGCGCGGACCGCGACGTCGGGGGCATCGCAGCTCGCGTGCAGCTCGACGCCGCGCTCGCGCGCGGCCGGCTCGTTGCGCTCGCAAACCTGCGCGATCAGCGCGGCCAGCGGCTCGGGGCGGCGGTCGAGCGCGAGCCGGCCGGCCTCGATCGCCACGGTGTCGAGCAGCTCCTCGATCAGCCGGCTCATCCCGCGCGCGGCGCGCTGGATCATCTCGACGTGCTTGCTGGCGCGCTCGTCGAGCCCGAGCTCGCCGAGCAGCCGCGTGCTGAGCTGCACCGCGCTCAGCGGGTTGCGCAGGTCGTGCGAGACGATCGCCAGCGCCTCGTCGCGCGCGGCGACCGCGCGGCGCAGCGCGTCCTCGGTTCGTTCCTCCATTCGCTCGGAGGGAACCCGCTCGGAGGCGACCGGCATCGATCTCACGCTGACGCGCACTTGAGCCTCGCTCATGCCTCGATGAAGCTCCAAGTTTCATGCCACGTCGCGCGAGCAGCGCGCTGGCAAACCCGCCGGGGATATGCGATGAGCGGAAGGGTCTGACGCACCGCGCGCGGCCGCACAGGGAGAGACCCATGACCGACGTCGAGAGCTTTCGTGCCGAGCTGGCGGAATTCCTGGAGCGCGAGCTACCGAGCCAGCTCGGCGAGCTGCCACCGGCCAGCGCCGACTACTGGGGTGGCCGCACGCCGGAGCTCCCGCACCCGAGCTCGAAGCGCTACTGCGATCTGATGGCCGAGCGCGGCTGGACCGCGCCGACCTGGCCGAAGGAGTACGGCGGCGGCGGGCTCGACAAGGAGCGCGCGAAGGTCCTGGTGGCCGAGCTGCGCCGCGTCGGGCTGCCGCTGCCGCTGATCGGGTTCGGGATGTCGATGATCGGCCCGACGCTGCTCCAGTTCGGCACCGACGAGCAGAAGCGCGAGCACCTGCCGAAGATCGTGCGCGGCGAGATCCGCTGGGCGCAGGGCTACTCCGAGCCCAACGCGGGCAGCGATCTGGCCTCGCTCGCCGCGTCGGCCCGGATCACCGGCGACGACATCGTCATCAACGGCCAGAAGATCTGGACCAGCTACGCCGACAAGGCCGACTGGATGTTCGGCATCTTCCGCACCGACGCCGGCGGCAAGAAGCAGGAGGGCATCACGTTCCTCCTGCTCGACCTGGCGCAGCCCGGCGTCGAGGTCCGCCCGATCAAGCTGATCAGCGGCGCGTCGCCGTTCTGCGAGACGTTCTTCACCGACGCCCGGGCGCGGACGCGCGACATCATCCACGGCGTCGGCAACGGCTGGACGGTGGCCAAGGCGCTGCTCGGCCACGAGCGCACGATGATCGGCGACGTGTTCGGCGCGGGAGGCCGCGGCCGCCCGGCCACCACCGGCAACCCGCTGGTCGAGCTCGCGCGGGGCTACCTCGGCGCCCAGGGCGGCCGGATCGCCGATCCGGTGCTGCGCGACCGGGTCACCCAGTTCACCATCGAGGAGCGCTGCTTCGCGCTCACCATGCAGCGCAGCGCCGACGCGGCCAAGGCCGGTCACCGGCCGGGCCCGGAGTCGTCGATCTTCAAGATCTACGGCACCGAGCTCAACCAGCGCCGCCACGAGCTGATGCTCGCGCTGCGCGGCCCGCAGTGCCTGGGCTGGGACGGAGACGGCTTCGATCCCGCCGAGCTGCAGCAGACCCGCGACTGGCTGCGCTCGCGCGGCAACACCATCGAGGGCGGCACCAGCGAGATCCAGCTCAACATCATCGCCAAGCACGTGCTCGTCCTGCCGGACTGACGCCGGACAACGACGACGACGAGGACGAGGACGAGGACGACGACGCCATGCAGCTCGTACTGACCGAAGACCAGGCCCTCCTGGCCCGCACCGCGAACGAGTTCGTCACCGCCGGCGAGCCGATCGCGCGGCTGCGCAAGCTCCGCGACAGCGGCGACGAGCGCGGCTATGCGCTCGACCGGCTGGCCAAGATGGCCGAGCTCGGCTGGACCGGGATCCCGTTCACCGACGCCGACGGCGGCCTCGGCATGGGGCTTGCCGAGCTCGTGCTGGTCACCGAGGCGATGGGGCGCGGGCTGGCTCCCGAGCCGTTCATTCCGTCGATCGTCCTGGCGGGGCGCGCGGTCGCACTGGGCGGCAGCGCGCAGCACAAAGCGGACTGGCTGCATCCGGCGATCGCAGGACAGAAGGTCCTGGCGCTCGCTCACGCCCGGCGCGGCGCGCGGTTTGACCTCACCCGTGCGCCGGTGCGCGCGACCCGAACCGACGGCGGGTTCGAGCTGACCGGCGAGGCCACCCAGGTCTGGGGCGGCCACCTCGCCGACGCCTACGTGATCGCGGCGCGCACCGCCGGTGACGACGGCGATCGCGGCGGCCTCGCGCTGTTCGTGGTCCCGGCCGGGACGCCGGGGCTGACCGCCACCCGCCAGCACCGGGTCGATTCACTCAACGTCGCGCAGCTCGCGCTCGACGGCGTGGCGGTCGGCGCCGACGCCGAGCTCGCCGCCGCGGGCGACGGCCTCGGCCTGCTGTCGCGCGTGATCGACGAGGCGACCGTGGCGCTGACCGGCGAGATGCTCGGCGGCATGTCCGAGGCGCTCGAGCGCACGCTCGGCTACCTGCGCGAGCGCCGCCAGTTCGGGGTGGCGATCGGCAGCTTCCAGGCGCTCAAGCACCGCGCGGCGCGGCTCTACATCGAGCTCGAGCTGTCGCGCTCGGCGGTGATGGCGGCGGCGCGCGCGGTCGATGCCCAGAGCGCCGAGGCGGCGCAGCTGGTGTCGCTCGCCAAGGCGCGGCTGTCCGACGCGTACTGCCTGGCCGCCAACGAGGCGGTCCAGCTCCACGGCGGCATCGGCATGACCGACGAACACGACATCGGGCTGTTCCTCAAGCGCGCCCGGGCCGCGGAGATGACGTTCGGCGACGCGGCGTACCACCGCGATCGGTTCGCGCAGCTGAGCGGGTACTGAGCTAGCGCTGCTTGACGGCGATGCCGGCCAGCGCCTCGGTGTGCTTCTCGAACCGATCGATGTCGGTGCCGTTCATGTCGAAGATGTGGGTGCCGGCCGGCGGCGACTTCTCCAGGTAGTGCATGTGGGCCCAGCCCATGCCGGCGTAGCGCACGCCGCGCGCGGCCGCGTCCTCGACCGAGGCCTTGATCTCGACGTTGCGCCACTCGGTGAACCCCTGGAGCTGGGCGTCGTGGGTCTTCGCGCCGGTGACCTGCTTCTTCTGGCGCGCGTTCAGCCGGCTGGCCGGATCGGTCGCCGCCTGCTCGGCGGCGGCCTCGATCGCGGCGTGCACGAACTTGGTCAGCGGCAGGAGCAGCGGTGCGTGCTCGGGCAGGGCGAGCGAGTCGCCGAGGTAGCCGGACGTCGGCAGCGCCGCGAGGTACGGATCGAGCACACTCTGCAGCGAGCTGACCACCTGGGCGAGCGCCTCGCGCCTGGGCGGGACCGCCGCGAACGCGACGTGCATCGCCGCGACCGACACCACGGTGTCCTTGCCCCACGCCCAGGCCTCCTTCAGCAGCGCCTGGAAGATCTCACCGCCGTAGTTGCCCTTGGTCAGCTGGTGGACGTTCTTGTCCTTGTCACCGGTCCCGGTGCCGAGGTTGAGGTAGGGCAACAGCGCGGTCATGCCGTAGCCGATCTTGGGGATCAGCGGCTCGGCGCCGAACGCGGTCTTGTCCTGCGCCCCGGCGATCCCGAACTGCTGGAACCGGCCGGCGTGCTCGGCGTCGTACGACGCCTCGAGCTGTGAGCCCGATGCCGGGGCCTGGTTGGAGATCGCCTCGCTGATGAAGCTCTTGCTGCCGACCGCCGGGAGCACGAACTCCAGCGACGACGCGGTCTCGTGCATCTCGCCGAGGACGTTGAGCCCCGTCGGACTGAACCGGAGCCAGACGTTGTTGTCGCCGCGCAGCGTGCCGAGATAGTCGGTCTTGCCCGCGGCGTGGTTCCTGAACTCCTCCATCGTCTGGTAGTCGCGGACCACCTCGTCGGTGGCGAAGTCGACCATGGCGCCGGTCACCGCTGGATCGGTCCGCGGGATCTGCTTGCCGTTGAGGAACGCGTGGCGCTGGACCGCGCCGCCGGACGCCGCGCCGGCGGCGGGGCCGGCGTGCTGCCCGGCGTGCTGATCGAGCACGGCCTCGGCCGACTTGCCCTGCACGACCAGATCGGCGACCGCGTCGGCGTGCTGCTCGTAGGCGTCGCCGACCTCGCCGACGCCGCCGCGCAGCTGGACCCCGGCGCGCTGCTGGACCACGTGAGCCGCCTCGTGCGCCGCGGTGTGGAGATCGGGCGGGCCGGCGAACGCGACGCGATCGCCGACCGCGAACGCGCTCGCGCCCATCGCCGCGGCGCCCTCGGCCGCCGTGCCGCCGACGTGGGCCTGGACGTGGCCGACGTCGTGGCGGCCGAACGCGCGCTGGATCGAGCCGAGGTGGGGCAGGGCGGTGGCGCTGCCGCGGATGCCATGCGCCGCGGCGGCGTGGACGTCGGCCTCGGGGGCGGCCGTGGCGCGGCGCTGGATCGCGGCGTCGAGCTGCGCGGTGAGCGAGTGCTTGCCCGGCCCCGGCGCCTCGGGGGCGGCCGTGTGCGCCGGGCTGTGTTCCGTGCGATGCGATCTCCCCACCCGCTGCGACGACGACATCGCCGGATGATACGACATTCCGTATCCGCGGATCCCGCAAACATCAGTGTGACACCACACTCGATCTGGACAATCGAGATTTCGGGTGCATGACGGCGGGTGTCACCGCGGGTGTCACCGCGGAGACATGTCGCGGTCATCGCGCAGGCCGACGCTGTCGTGGTCCCAGAACGTGGCGGCGTAGACCAGCGTGCCGGTCATCCCGGGCTCGTACGCGGTCAGCGCGATGACCTGGAACGCGTCGTCGGGAACCCGCAGCGACGGCGTGCGGAAGCCGCGCGCGGCGCCGGGCGTGAAGCCGAGCTGGGCGCAGTAGCGGGGAGCGCCGGTTCGCTGCATCGCAGAGCCGGTTGGCTGCACCGGCGCCCGTCCGGCGGCGCCATGCGGCACACTGGAGGCGTGGCTCCCCGCCGGCACCTGACCTGGATCCTGGCGCTGTCGTTCTGGACCGCGCTGGGCGCGGTGTGCGGGCTGCAGATCTGGATCGGCATGCTCGACCACCACCACTCGCTGGTGCGCCTGGTCGCCTACCAGGTGCTGAGGTGGAATGCCTGGTTCGCGCTGACCCCGCTGATCGGCTGGCTGGCCAGCCGGTTCCCGCTGGTGCCACCGACCGCGCGCGCGATCGCGGTGCACGCGTTCGCCGCGCTGGCGATCTCGCCGATCCACTCGGCGTGGTGGGCGATGCTGCTGGTCGTGGTGCGGCCGTACGACGCCATGGGCACCCGCGAGTTCGCGGTGGCGTTCCGCGGGGTCGCGCTGTCGGGGCTGGCCGAGCAGCTCCTGATGTACGGCGGGGTGCTGACCGCGCACCACGCGGCGCTGTACTACCGCAAGTACCGCGAGCGGGAGCGGCTCGCCGCGCGGCTGGAGGCGTCGCTCGCCGAGGCCCGGCTCCACGCGCTGGAGCTCCAGCTCCAGCCCCACTTCCTGTTCAACACGCTGAACTCGATCAGCGCGCTGGTCCGGACCGCGCGCCAGGGCGAGGCCGTGACGATGATCGCCGGGCTGTCGGACCTGTTGCGCTACTCGCTCGAGCACGCCGGCGAGCAGCGGGTGGCGCTCGCCACCGAGCTGGCGATCATCGAGCGCTACCTGGAGATCGAGCGGCTGCGGTTTCCCGACCGGATGGCGTTCGAGATCGACGCGCCCGCCGAGGTCCGCCGCGCCGCGGTGCCGACCCTGCTGCTCCAGCCGCTGGTCGAGAACGCGATCCGCCATGGCATCGCCCGGTCGGCCGGCCCGGGGCGGGTCGTGATCCGGGCCCGACGCGACGGGGCGGCGCTGTGCCTCGAGGTGTTCAACACCGGGGCGCTGGCGGCCGACCACCGCGCCGGGGTCGGCCTGCGCAACACGCTGGACCGGCTGCGCCACCTGTACCGCGCCGATCAGCGGTTCGAGCTACGCGCCGGCGACGGCGGCGTGATCGCGGCGGTCCGGCTGCCATGGACCGAGGCGGCCGGCGCCGGGCCATGACGCCGATCCGCACCGCGATCGTCGACGACGAGCCGCTCGCGCGCGCCGCGCTGCGCGTGGTGCTGGCGGCCGATCCGGAGCTCGAGGTGATCGGCGACTGCATCGGCGTCGACGCGCCGGCGCTGATCGAGCGCGCGCAGGCGCAGCTGGTGTTCCTCGACGTCCAGATGCCCGAGCTCGACGGCTTCGGCGTGCTGGACGCGCTGGCGCCCGAGGCGCTGCCGGCGGTGGTGTTCGTCACCGCCTACGACGCCTACGCGGTGCGCGCGTTCGAGGTCCACGCGGTCGACTACGTGCTCAAGCCGTTCGACGACGCGCGCGTGCTGACCGCGCTGGCCCGCGCCAAGCAGCGGCTGGCACGCGATCCGGGGAGCGCCGAGCCCGCCGGCAGCGCCGGCGCCGGCGATCCGCTGCTGGCGCTGCTCAACCACGCGGACCGCGCCCCGGGCGCGCTGTCGCGGTTCCTGGTCCGCACGCGGGGCAAGATCGTCGCGGTGCGCTGCGACGACATCGACTGGATCGAGGCCGCCGACTACTACGCCACCCTGCACGTCGGCGGGGCCAGCCACCTGATCCGCCAGACCATGGCCGAGCTCGAGGCCCGGCTCGATCCGCGGCGGTTCGTGCGGGTCCACCGGGGTGCGATCGTCCACCTCGATCGGATCCGCGAGATCCACCCGCTGTTCCGCGGCGACTGCACGCTGGTGCTCGCCGACGGCACGCAGGTCAAGCTGAGCCGGACCCGCCGCGCCGAGTTCGAGCGGATGTTCGGCACGCCGCGCTGAGCCGCCGGCTCGCCGCCGCCCGATCCGGCTCGCCGCCGCGGCGGTCCGGTTCGCTGCATTGCAGCAGCGGCCGCGGCGCGCCTGGGCCACCCTGCACCAGGCCATGAATCGACCCACCCCCGTCCTGATGCTCCTGCTCGGGCTGGCGGCGAGCGCCGCCGCCGAGCCGCGCCCACCGTCTCCGGCACCGGCCGCACCTGCCGATGCGATGCCGCTCGTGGTGTCGCCGGCGTGGCTCGCCGCCCGCCTCGCCGATCCGGGCCTGGTGGTGCTGCACGTCGGCGATCCTGCGAGCTACGCACGGCAGCACATCGCCGGCGCGCGCCAGGTCGATCTGCCCGACATCTCGATCTCGATGCAGGGCAAGGACGCGCTGCATCTCGAGCTGCCGCCGCCCGACGACCTGCGCCACCGGCTGGAGGTGCTCGGGATCTCGGCCGGCTCGCGGATCGTGGTCTACTTCGCCGACGAGGTGGCGTCGGCCACCCGCGTGGTGTTCACGCTCGACGCCGCCGGCCTGGGCGATCGCACCGCGTGGCTCGACGGCGGCCTGGCCGCGTGGCTGCGCGACCACCGCGCGGTCACCACTGCGGCGCCGCCGGCCCGGACCGGCCAGCTGGCGCCGCTGGCGATCCGGCCGATCGTCGTCGATGCCAGCACCGTGCTGGCCAGCCTGGGCAAGCCCGGGTTCTCGGTGATCGACGCCCGCGATCGGGTGTTCTACGACGGCGCGCAGACCGGCCGCAGTCACGAGCGCGCGCACCGGACCGGCCACATCGCCGGCGCGCTCAGCGTGCCGTTCGACAGCGTGTTCGATCCGCAGGGCGTGCTGCGCTCGGCCGACGATCTGCGGGCCCGGTTCGCCCGGGCTGGCGTCAAGCCGGGCGACACCGTGATCGGGTACTGCCACGTCGGCCAGCAGGCCACCGCGATGCTGTTCGCGGCGCGTCGCGCGGGCTACCGCGTGCTGCTCTACGACGGCTCGTTCGAGGACTGGTCGCTCCACCACCCGGCGTATCCGGTCGAGACCTCGGCCGGCGCGGCGCCCGGCAGCGAGAAGGCGCCGTGACCCGCCCGTACAGCGATCCCTACGCCGCGGGCGTCGCGCTCGGCCTGGTCCTGCTCGCCGCGTTCGTGATCACCGGCCGCGGCCTCGGCGCGTCCGGCGCGTTCGCGACCACGGCCGCAGGGCTCGCCCACGCGATCGCCCCGGCTGGCACCGAGGCCAACCCGTACTTCGCGCGCTACCTCGCCGGCGACGGCCCGTGGCGCGACTGGCTGCTCGTCGAGCTCGCCGGCGTCGCGATCGGCGGGCTGGCCTCGGCGTGGGCCGCAGGGCGCCTGCGCGGCCAGGTCGAGCGAAGCGAGACGGAGGGCGGGGCGGGGAGCAGCGCCCCCCGTGGGATCGACCGTGGCCCGCGCACCGGGCGGCGGGAGCGGCTTGCGCTGGGCTTCGCCGGCGGCGCCATCATGGGCGTCGGCGCGGTGCTCGCCCGCGGCTGCACCAGCGGCCTCGCGCTGACCGGCGGCGCCGTGCTCGCCGCCGGCGCGTGGCTGTTCATGATCGCGGCGTTCGCCGGCGCGTACCTCGCCGCGCCGCTGCTCCGCCGGGTGTGGCGATGACCGCGCCCTGGATCGACGGCGACACCAGCGGCGCCGCGCTGGCCACCGCCGCCGGCTGCGGCGTCGCGTTCGGCGCCGCGCTGGAGCGGGCCGGGCTGGGCAGCGCCCGCAAGCTGGTCGGCCAGTTCTACGGCTCGGACGCAACCGTGTTCAAGGTCATGTTCACCGCGATCGTCGTCGCGATGCTCGGCGTGTTCTGGCTCGGCTGGCTCGGCGCGCTCGACGTGTCGCGGCTCTACGTCCCCGAGACCTGGCTGGTCCCCCAGGCCGTCGGTGGCCTCGTGTTCGGCGCCGGCCTCGCCCTCGGCGGCCTGTGCCCGGGTACCTCGTGCGTCGCTGCTGCGAGCGGGCGCGTCGACGGACTCGCCGTGGTGCTCGGCATGTTCGCCGGCGTGCTCGCCACCGGCGCGCTGTTCGCGCCGCTGCGCGGCCTGTACGAGGCCACGCCGCGCGGCGCGCTGACCCTCCCCGCGTGGCTGGGCGTGCCGTACGGCGCGGTGGTGCTCGCCGTGGTCGCGGTCGCGCTCGCCGGCTTCGCCGTCGTCGAGCGGCGGGGCGCACGGCCGCGCGCGATGGTGGAGGACGCGCCGTGACGCGCGCATGGCGGCGCTGGCTCGCCGGAGCGGCGGCGCTGGCCGGGGCACTGGCGCCGCTGGCCGGCAGTCCGTATGGCCGGGGAGGCGCGGGCGCGGTGCTCCCGGTGGCGTCGGGTTCGGGCTCGGGTTCGATCGACGTCGCCGAGCTGGCGCGGATCGTCGCCGACCAGGACGACCACGTGTCGGTCGTCGAGCTGGCGCGCTGGATCCGCGCGCGGCGGCCAGGGCTGCGCGTGGTCGATGTGCGGACCGAGTCCGAGTTCCGGATCTTCCATATTCCCGGCGCCGAGCATGTGGCGCTGGAGGCGCTGGCGCAGACCCGGTTCGGCACCGACGAGACCATCGTCCTGTACTCCGAGGCCGGCATCCATGGGGGTCAGGCCTGGGTGTTCCTGCGCGCGCTCGGTCATCGTCGCGTGTTCTTCCTGCGCGGTGGCGTGCGCGAGTGGCTGGACGACGTGATGAGCCCTGCGATCGCCGCCGATGCGCCGCCGGAGGCGCTGGCCGCGTTCGCCGAGGTCGCCGAGCTCAGCCGCTGGTTCGGCGGCACACCGCGCTGGATCGATCGCGCCGCGCCGGCCGGTGAGGCCGAGGTTCGGCTGGCCCGGAGGCGGGGATGTTGAGCACGCCGGCTGACGTCGATCTCGACCGCGACCTCGACCGCGATCTCGCCACGGATCTCGACTTCGCCGCGCTGCGCGCCCGGGAGTTCGCCCGGCTCGACGCGCGCGGGCTGGCCTACCTGGACTACGCGGCCACCGCGCTGTACGGCGCGTCGCAGCTGCGCGCGCACCACGCATGGCTCGCCAGCGGCGTGCTCGGCAACCCGCACTCCGAGTCTGCACCGTCGCGCGACGCCGCGGTGGCGATCGAGCGCGCCCGGAGCCAGGTGCTGGCCTGGTTCGACGTCGACGGCGCGACCCACGACGTGTGCTTCACCGCCAACGCCTCGGCAGCGGTCAAGCTGGTCGCCGAGAGCTACCGGTTCGGCCCGCGCACCCAGCTCGTGCTGTCCGCCGACAACCACAACTCGGTCAACGGCCTGCGCGAGTACGCGCGGCGGGCCGGCGCCGCGGTGACCGTGCTGCCGCTCGACGCCGAGCTCCGCCTCGCCGACCCCGAGCCCCGGTTGGCCGAATGCGCCGAGCGCGGTGGCGGCCTGATCGCGCTACCCGCGCAGTCCAACTTCTCCGGCGCCTGCCATCCGCTGGCGCTGGTTGCGCGGGCCCGCGCGCTCGGGTTCGACGTCCTGCTCGACGCGGCGGCGTTCGCCCCCAGTCATCCGCTCAGCCTCCGCGCCTGCCCGGCCGACTTCGCCGCGGTGTCATTTCACAAGCTGTTTGGCTATCCGACCGGCCTCGGTGCGCTGATCGTGCGGCGCGCCGCGCTCGCCCGGCTGGCCCGGCCCTGGTTCGCGGGTGGCACCGTCGCCTACGCGTCGGTGGGCGCCGACCTCCATCGCCTGCACGCCGGCCACGCCGGCTTCGAGGACGGCACGCCGGATTTCCTCGGCATCGCCGCGCTGTCGGCGGGCTTCGCGCTACTCGCCGAGG
>Ga0265332_10001694_pt1 | contig 12021 bp, 11 predicted proteins | sample 41926metaG_FD_202084 | JGI IMG/M metagenome (GOLD analysis project Ga0265332, IMG submission 202084) | Rhizosphere microbial communities from Carex aquatilis grown in University of Washington, Seatle, WA, United States - 4-19-26 metaG | ecosystem: Host-associated > Plants > Roots > Rhizosphere...
GCCGTTCTCGACGGTGGCTTCCTTTTCGATACGATGGACCAGCGGGGCGTAAGGGGCGGTGAGATCGAGATGGGGACTCATGGTGTGGCTCGGTTTGCGTAGCGCCGGCGGTCGGATGGCCGCCTGCACGACGAGTTTATCAATTGGACTTTGCTGAGCCTGTGGCAGTTTCCGCAAGACGTTGCAGGTGGCCGCGCACCAGCGCGATGTGCTCGCGCAGGGTGTACAGCTCGGTGCTGAAGGCCAGCGGCAGCTTGCGGTGCAGCGCGCGCTGCTCGATGCGGTCGACGCGCACGATGAAGGCGTCGATGGCCTCCGCGTTGTGGGCGGCGGCGGGGCTCTGGTCGAGCTCGTTCTCCAGGTATTTCAGCTCCCCGTACCAGCGGTAGATGCGGGAACGGATGCGCCAGTTGTAGATGCCCGGCAGCACCTTGGAGAGGGGAATCACCACCGCCACCAGCGGTAGCAGCATGACGATCAGGCGGTCGATCAGCACCGCCAGCCAGAACGGCAGGTAGCGCTGCAGCAAGGGCGGGCCGCTTTCGTAGAAGCGGCGTGCCGACGGGTGCAGCGGCAGCGCGTGGTCCTGGGGGGCCGGGAAGGCATCGGCGGCCTGCAGCAGACCCGGTGCGCGGTGGATTTCGCGGGCATGCTTGAGGAGCAGGGTGACGATGGCCGGATGGATGTCGGCCTTGACCACCAGGTTGGCGGTGGCGGCGAGCAGGTGGATGTCCCTGGCCGGCCGGTCGTCGGCGATGTCGATGGCGCCGCGGGGCAGGGTGACCGTCAGCAGGTGCGGAAAGTGGCGCACGTAGCCTTCCGCCTGGACGAAGTCGAGCAGCTTGATGTCCTTGGTATGGAGCAGCGCATCCACCACCGGCGCCTGCGGCGCGCCGACCACGAAGAAGGCATCCACGTCGCCGCGCTTGAGGGCGTCCACCGCGTCCATGCCGCCGATGGCCACCAGCGTCGGGTCGTGGGTGGCGAAGCCGTTGGCGGACAGCAGCTGCAGCGCGAAGAGCTGGGCGCCGCTGCCCTGCACGCCGATGGCGATCTTCTTGCCCTTCAGCTGGGTCAGGCGCTCGTAGTCGTCCTTGCCCCGATAGAAAACCCATACCGGCTCCAGATACATGCTGCCGAGGGTGGCCAGGTCTTCCGAATCGGGCTCGTTGGCGATGCCGCCTTGCACGAAGCCGGCGTCCACGCTGTCGTCGGTCTTCAGGCGCATCAGGTTCTCGACCGCACCGGTGGACGGGCGCAGTTCGACCTCGATGCCCTCCTGGGCCAGCTTGGCTTTGTAGCGCTCGCCGAAGAACTGGTAGGCGCCACTGGCAGCCCCCGTACTGATGACGATCTTTTTCGGCGGCGCGGGCCGCACGAACTGCCAGGCCAGCACGAAGGCGGCGATGACCAGCGCGATGGCCGGCAGAGCGAGGACGAGGAGGTCGCGACGGCTGCTGGTGGCGGTCAGGCGGCGCATGGGGAGCTCCTGTGACGGCGGGTGGATTCAGGGGGGCGAATGTTACGCCTGTCCGGCGTGCTGCGGCGGCCGGCGGCTGGCCGAAATGCACCGGGAGCGTGCCTCGTTCCGGGATTTTCCCGTTGATGGTGCGCTGCCGCATGAGATGCCGTTTTGCGCGTATTCGTAAGCCCATGATTTTTATGGTAAGGCGGCGCATGATTTAACTGGCATACATGCTGCTAACTTGGATTCTGTCTTGTATCCAAGTTTGGGTGCTAACTGTGAATGCCAGCCTGCCACGTGTATTGACGATCGCCTCCCTGCTCGAAGGCTACCGGAGCGGGCGTTTCCTTCCCGGCGACCTGGTGCGTGCGTTGCTGGCACGGATCGCCGCCGCCGATGATCCGGCGGTGTGGATCAGCGTGGCGTCCCACGCCGATCTGCGCGAGCGGCTGGCGGATATGGATGCCAGCCTGCTGGCCGACCCGGTGGCCGCTCTGGCCCGCCGGCCGCTGCTCGGCGTGCCCTTCGCGGTGAAGGACAACATCGACGTGGCGGGCTTCAGGACGACCGCCGCCTGCCGCGAATTCGCCTACCTGGCCGAGCGCTCGGCTGACGCGGTACGGCGTCTGGAAGAGGCCGGCGCCATCGCGCTGGGCAAGACCAACCTTGACCAGTTCGCCACCGGCCTGGTCGGCACCCGCTCACCGTATGGCGCGGTGTGCAATCCCTTCCACCCGGACTACATCTCCGGCGGTTCGAGTTCCGGTTCGGCAGCGGCGACGGCGCTCGGGCACGTGGCCTTCGCGCTCGGCACCGATACGGCCGGGTCGGGCCGGGTGCCGGCGGGCTTCTGCAACCTGGTCGGGCTCAAGCCGACGCCGGGCCTGATCGGCACCGGCGGCGTGGTGCCGGCCTGCCGTAGCCTGGACTGCGTGTCGATCTTCGCCCACACCGTCACCGATGCCTGGCAGGTGCTGGCGGTCACCGCGGACGGGGCGGTTCCCGCCCACGGGCTCAAGCCCCGCGGCGTGGTGGTCGGCGTGCCGATCGGGCTGCAGGGGGAACTCGACGTGCAGGCCCGCAAAGCCTTCGACGCGGCCATCGCTGCAGTGCAGGACCAGCCCGGTGTGAGCCTTGTGGATGTGGACCTGGCGCCTTTCCACGCAGTGGCGGCGCTGCTCTATGACGGGCCGTGGGTTGCCGAGCGACGGGCCGCGTTGGGCAGCTTTCTCGACACGCCGCACGCCAGCCTCGATCCGATCGTGGCCTCGATCATCGGCCGCGCCGACACCCAGTCCGCCGCCGATGCCTTCCGCGGCCGCTATCGGCTGGACGAGCTGGCACCGGCCTGCCACCGGGTCTTCGAGCAAGTGGATGTGCTGCTGGTGCCGACTGCGCCGGCCCACTTCACGCGGCGCGAGATCGTCCAGCAGCCCATCGAGCGCAACGCCTGGCTGGGGCGCTATACCAACTTCGTCAATCTCCTCGGCCTGTCGGCGCTGGCGATGCCAGGACCGTTCCGCAGTGATGGCCTGCCGGCGGGCGTGACCCTGATCGGCCCGTCCGGCGCCGATCATCTGCTGGCGGAAACCGCGCGTTGCTGGGAGCACGTCCTGCATCGGCGCCTGGGCCTGACCGAAGGGGAGCCGCCGCGCCGGGAGCCGCCGCTGCCAGCCCTGCCGCTGCGGGAGGCCACCGTGCAGGTGGCCGTGGTCGGCGCTCATCTGAGTGGTCTGCCGCTCAACTGGCAGCTCCTCGAACGGGCCGCCCGTCTGGTGGAGACCGCGCGTACCGCGCCGCTCTACCGCCTGTACGCCTTGCCCGGAACCGTGCCGCCCAAGCCTGGGCTCGAACGGGTGAGCGGCGAGGGGTACGCCATCGAGGTGGAAGTGTGGGAGATGCCGCTGCGCCTGTTCGGCAGCTTCGTCGCCGAGATTCCGCCGCCGCTGGGCATCGGCACGCTGATCCTGGCCGATGGCCGGCAGGTGAAGGGCTTCATCTGCGAGGGCGCCGCGCTGGCTGGCGCCCAGGATATTTCCGCCAGCGGTGGCTGGCGCACGCATCTGCGCGCCGCGGCGCCGCTTTCCGACCCGACCTTGTCCTGAACCCCAAACGAAAGAGAGAACAACCATGGCTCAAACCCGTTTCTCCGCCGGTCGTCGCGACATCCTCCGCATTCTCGGCAGCGGTGCCGCCGCCAGCGCCTTGCCCTTCGGCATCGGCCTGGCCGGCGCGGCCGACAAGCTGGTGGTCGGCGTGATCTACGTCGGCCCGCGGGACGACTTCGGCTACAACCAGGCCCAGGCCCAGGCGGTGGCGGCGCTCAAGAAGATGCCGGGCGTGAAGGTGGTGGAGGAAGAGAAGGTGCCGGAGACGGTGGCCGTGCAGAAGACCATGGAGGCGATGATCAACCAGGACAAGGCCACGTTGATCTTTGCCACCTCCTTCGGTTACTTCGACCCCCATGTGCTGAAAATGGCCGAGAAATACCCGAACGTGCGCTTCGCCCACTGCGGCGGGCTGTGGACCGCGGGCAAGCACCCGAAGAACGTCGGCAGCTTCTTCGGTTACATCGACGAGTGCCAGTACCTCGACGGCATCGCCGCGGCCTCGGCGAGCAAGAGCAAGAAGCTTGGCTTCATCGCCGCCAAGCCGATTCCGCAGGTGCTGCGCAACATCAACGCCTTCCTGCTCGGCGCGCGCTCGGTGGACCCGAAGGCGACGGTGAAGGTGATCTTCACCGGCGACTGGTCGCTGCCGGTCAAGGAGGCCGAGGCCGCCAACAGCCTGATCGACCAGGGCGTGGATGTGCTGACCTGTCACGTGGACAGCCCCAAGGTCATCGTCGAGACCGCCGAGCGCCGCGGCGTGTACAGCTGCGGCTACCACGCCAGCCAGGCCAAGCTGGCACCCAAGGGCTACCTGACCGGCGCGGAGTGGGACTGGCAGACACCGTATACGCAGATCGTCAAGGCGACCCTCGACGGCAAGCCGATGGTCAATTTCCTGCGCGGCGGGCTGAAGGACGGCTTCGTCAAGCCATCGCCCTTCGGGCCGGCGGTGTCGGCCGAGGCGAAGAAAAAGTCCGAGGCGGTCAAGGCGGCGATGCTGAAGGGCGATTTCCCGATCTTCAAGGGGCCGTTGCTGGACAACACCGGCAAGACGGTGATCGCCGCCGGTAAGGTGCTCGGCCAGCAGGATCCCTTGCTGGAGAGCATGAACTATCTGGTCGATGGCGTGATCGGGCAGGTCTGAGCCATGGACGCCGCCATGAACCGGGCCATGCGCGCCGTCGCGCCGCTGGCGCCCTTTACCGCCGCGGCGCTGGCTGCCGCGCTGCTGTTCGCGGCCTTCCTGGCGGCCCAGGGCTTCGAGGCGCCGGAGGCGCTGGGGCTGGTGGTGGAGGGCGCCTTCGGTTCCGCCTTCGCGTGGCAGAACACCCTGGCGCGTGCCGCGCCGCTGATGCTCACCGCGCTCTGTGTGGCCCTGCCGGCCCGCGCCGGGCTAGTGATCATCGGTGGGGAAGGGGCGTTGGCGCTGGGCGCGCTGGCCGCGGCGATGGTGCCATCCCTGACCGCTGGCTGGCCGGCCCTGCCGGTGCAGCTGCTGATGGCGCTGGCGGGCTTCGTGGCCGGCGGGGCGTGGATCGCCGCGTCCGCCTGGCTGCGCCACGTGAGGGGTATCAACGAGACTATCTCCAGCCTGCTGCTCTCCTACATCGGCATCGCGCTGTTCAATTTCCTGGTCGAAGGCGTCTTGCGTGATCCGGCCAGCCTCAACAAGCCTTCGACGCCGCCGCTGCCCGACGCGGTGCTGATTGGTCCGCTGCCGGGGCTGGAAGTGCATTGGGGCCTCGTTTGGGGCGTGCTGGCCTGCGCGGCGGCGTGGTTCCTGCTGCGGCGTACGGTGTTCGGCTTTTCGGTGGCGGTTGTCGGCGGCAATCCGCGGGCGGCGCTGATGGCCGGCTTGCCGGTCGGCGCGCTGCTGATCGCGGCCTGCTTCCTCGGCGGCGGCGCGGCCGGGGTGGCGGGGATGCTCGAAGTGGCCGCGGTGCACGGCAGCGCCAACGCCTCGCTGCTGGCGGGCTACGGCTACGCCGGCATCCTGGTGTCCTTCGCAGCCCGCCACAACCCGCTGGGCATCGTCGCCGGCGCCATCCTGGTGGGCGGTATCGGTGCGTCAGGCAGCCTGCTGCAGCGGCGCCTGGATCTGCCCGACGCCGCCGTGCTGGTCTTGCAGGGCGCGCTGTTCGTGGCCCTGCTGGCCTTCGAAACCCTCAATCGGAAAGGAGCCCGCCGTGTCTGAAACCACTGACGGCCTGGCCTTCGGCAGTCTTGTTCTGGCCCTGCTGGGCGGTGCCCTGCGGGTCAGCACCCCCTTCCTGTTCGTCAGCCTCGGTGAGTGCATCACCGAAAAATCCGGCCGCATCAACCTGGGCCTGGAGGGCACGCTGGTGCTGGGCGCGATGGGCGGCTATGGGGTCTCGCTGCTCACCGGCTCGCCATGGTTGGGCGTGCTGGCCGCTGGGCTGTGCGGGGTGCTGATGGGGTTGCTGCACGGAGGCCTGTGTTCACTGCCCAAGGTGAACGACATCGCCGTCGGCATCGCGCTGATGCTGTTCGGCACCGGACTGGCCTTCTTCCTCGGCAAGCCGCTGATCCAGCCCCAGGCACCGATGCTGCCGTCCGTGGAGCTGGGGGCGTGGAGCGACAATGAACAGGTCCGCTCGGCGCTGCGCATCAACCTACTGCTGCCCGTCGGGCTGGCGCTGGCGGGGCTGCTGCACTGGGCCTTCCGGGCCAGCCGCTGGGGTTTGGCGCTGCGCCTGGTCGGTGACAACGCGGCGGCGGCGCGGGCGCTGGGCTACCCGGTGGTGCCGATCCGTATCGGGGCGACGGCGGCCGGCGGTTTCCTGGCCGGCGTCGGCGGCGCCTTTCTGTCCCTCTATTACCCGGGCAGCTGGAACGAAGGCCTGTCCAGCGGGCAGGGGCTGATGGCGGTGGCGCTGGTTATCTTCGCCCGCTGGAGCCCCTTGCGCTGCGCGCTGGCGGCGCTGCTGTTCGGGGCCGCCGGCGCTCTCGGCCCGGCCTTGCAGTCGCAGGGCATCACGGCCGGCTACTACCTCTTCAACGCGGCGCCCTATGTGCTGACCCTGGCCCTGATGGCGGCCAGCTGGACGCCGGGGCAGACCCTGGCCGGCGCGCCCGGCGAGCTGTCCTTCACCCAGCGCTGAATCCACGACAACCCTGGCAGGAGCTTCAAGCATGACCGCTTTCCACCTCGAAGCCGATCCCTATCCCTGGCCCTGGAACGGCGACCTGACGCCGGCCAACACCGCGCTGATCATCATCGACATGCAGACCGATTTCTGCGGCGTCGGCGGCTACGTGGACAAGATGGGCTACGACCTGTCCCTGACCCGCGCGCCGATCGGGCCGATCAAGGCGGTGCTGGCGCGCCTGCGCAGCCTGGGCTTCTTCATCATCCACACCCGCGAGGGGCACCGTCCTGACCTGGCCGACCTGCCGCCCAACAAACGCTGGCGCTCCCAGCGCATCGGTGCCGGCATCGGCGATGCCGGGCCTTGCGGGCGCATCCTGGTACGCGGCGAGCCGGGCTGGGAGATCATCCCCGAACTGGCGCCGCTGCCCGGCGAGGTGATCATCGACAAGCCGGGCAAGGGTTCGTTCTACGCCACCGACCTGGAGCTGGTCCTGCGCACCGGCGGCATCCGCAACATCATCCTGACCGGCATCACCACCGACGTGTGCGTGCACACCACCATGCGCGACGCCAACGACATGGGCTTCGAGTGCCTGCTGCTGGAGGACTGCTGCGGCGCCACCGACCATGGCAACCACCTGGCGGCGCTCAAGATGATCAAGATGCAGGGCGGGGTATTCGGCGCGGTGTCGGATTCCAGCACCTTGCTGGCGGCGCTGGAGTAGGGCCATGGACGCGCTCACCCATACCCTGCTGGCAGCCGCCGTGCAGGACCGCGGCGCGGCCGTCGAGGCTTACCGGGTCACCAAGCGCTTCGGCGCGCTGACGGCCCTCGACGAGGTGTCCCTCAAGGTGGAGTCCGGCAGCTTCCACTGCCTGCTCGGCGAGAACGGCGCCGGCAAGAGCACGCTGGTGAAATGCCTGGTCGGCTACCACCCGCCGGAGGAAGGCAGCTTCCTGGTGGATGGTCGTGAGCAGGCCATCCGCAGCCCGCGGGACGCCCAGCGCCTGCGCATCGGCATGGTCTACCAGCACTTCACGCTGGCGCCGGGCATGACGGTGGCCGAGAACCTGCTGCTGGCCCGCGGCGACCTGCCGCTGCGCATCGACTGGCGGCGGGAGAAGGCGGCGCTGGCGGCCTTTCTGGACAGTACGCCGTTCCGCCTCGACCTCAACGCGCGGGTGGCCGACCTGGCTGCCGGCGAGAAGCAGAAGCTGGAGATCCTCAAGCAGCTTTACCTGGGCCAGCGCCTGCTGATCCTCGACGAGCCGACCTCGGTGCTGACCCCGGCCGAGGCCGACGAGGTGCTCGGCCTGCTGCACGGCATGACGCGGGACGGCCGCCTGACGGTGATGATGATCACCCACAAGTTCCGCGAGGTGAGCGCCTACGGCGACCGCGTCACGGTGCTGCGGCGCGGCAAGCTGGCGGGGAGCGGCAAGGTCGGCGAGCTGACGACCCAGGACATGGCGGAGATGATGGTCGGCAGCGCGGTGTCGGTGGCCACCGCGCCGCGGCGGCGGGCTGCCGATGCCGGGCGAACGGCTGGGGACATCCGCCTGGCGGTGGATGGCCTGTGCGCCGACAACGACCGGGGCATGCCGGCGGTGCGCGAGCTGGACCTGGTGGTGCTCGCCGGCGAGATCGTCGGCATTGCCGGGGTGGCCGGCAACGGGCAGAAGGAGCTGGTCGAGGTGCTGCTCGGCCAGCGCAGCGCGCGCGGCGGGGCGGTGCACGTGGATGGTGAGAGCTACGGCGCGACGCGGGCCGAGCTGCGCCGCCACGGTGTCTTCAGCCTGCCCGAGGAGCCCCTGCGCAATGCCTGTGTACCCAACATGAGCGTGGCGGAGAACATGGGGCTGCGGGATTTCGACATCGCGCCGTTCTCCGGCGGCTGGTTCGGTCTGCGCTTCCTGCGCCGCGGCGCGCTGACACGCCGGGCGAAGGAGTGGATCGAGGCCTTCGGCGTGCGTCCGCCGGATCCGTCAGCGGCCATCGAGAACCTGTCCGGCGGCAATGTCCAGCGGGCCGTGCTGGCCCGCGAGCTGTCCGGCGCGGTACGCCTGCTGATCGTCGCCAACCCGGTGTTCGGGCTGGACTTCGCTGCGACGGAGGCGATCCACCGCCGACTCGACCAGGCCCGCAATGATGGCGCGGCGATCCTGCTGGTCAGCGAAGACCTGGACGAGTTGCTGGAACTGTCTGACCGCATCCTGGTGATGTCGGAAGGGCGCATCGCCCATCAGGCGCTGGCCGGTTACGTGGATGTGGCGGAGGTCGGCCGCCACATGGCGGGCGGTGCCGGGCATGGGGCGGGGCACTGAGGAGATGAGCGCCATGATCCGCGTCGACGCACAGCCTTACGGCTTCACCTTCGCGCCGGCTAGCACGGCGCTGATCGTCATCGACATGCAGCGCGACTTCATCGAGCCGGGCGGCTTCGGCGAAAGCCTGGGCAACGACGTGTCGCGGTTGGCCGCGATCGTTCCGACGGTGGCCGCGTTGCTCGACACCTGCCGCCGCCACGGCATCGCCGTGATCCATACCCGCGAAGCGCACCGGCCCGACCTTTCCGATTGTCCGCCGGCCAAGCGGGGGCGGGGCGACGCAGCGCTGCGCATCGGCGACACGGGGCCGATGGGGCGCATCCTGGTGGCCGGCGAGCCGGGCAACGACATCCTTCCTGCGGTTGCGCCGCTGCCTGGCGAGATCGTCATCGACAAGCCGGGGAAGGGCGCCTTCTACGCCACCGCCTTGGGCGAGATCCTGCGGCTTAAGGGGATCACCCAACTGCTGTTCGCCGGCGTGACCACCGAAGTCTGCGTGCAGACGACGATGCGCGAGGCCAACGACCGGGGCTACGAATGCCTGCTGGTCGAGGACGCCACCGCGAGCTACTTTCCGGCCTTCAAGGCCGCCGCCATCGACATGATCGTCGCCCAGGGCGGCATCGTCGGCTGGAGCGCCCCGCTGGCTGCGCTGATGGCCGCCCTCGAACCCTCGAAAGCGAATCCATGAGCGCACCCGCCATCAATCTTCCCCATGTGCTCGCCGAACTGGGCGCCGTGTTCGAGCGCTACGAGGCCGCGCTGATCGCCAACGACGTGGCAGTGCTCAACGCCCTTTTCTGGGACAATCCGCTCACGGTGCGCTTCGGCATCGCCGAGATCCATTACGGCGCCGACGCCATCCGCAAGTATCGGGAGCACTTCGTTCCCCCCGCCAACATGCCGCGACAACTGCGCAACCTGGTGATCACCACCTTCGACGAGCACTTTGCCACCGCCGACGTGGAGTTCCTGCGGGACGGCGATCCGGTCGGCCGCCAGAGCCAGACCTGGGTGCGCTTCCCGGAAGGCTGGCGGGTCGTCTCGGCCCACGTGAGCATGCTGACCTGAGCCCATGGGCAACACCGGCCGAACCAAGGAAAACGCCCTCGCCAACCGGATCTACCAGCAACTGAAGGACGAGATCTTCTCCTTCCATCTGCTGCCGGGGGACCGCTTCACCGAGACCCAGGTGGCCGAGCGCTACGGGGTGTCGCGCACGCCGGTGCGTGGCGCGCTGTACCGCCTGGAGCGGGAAGGCTTCCTGCAGGTCTATTTCCGCAGCGGCTGGTCCGTGCGCAGCATCGACTTCGAGCGCCTGGACCAGCTCTACGACCTGCGCGTCGTGCTCGAGGAGGCGGCGGTGAGCCGCATCTGCGAAGCGCCGCAGACGGTAGACCTGGCGGCGCTGACCGAGGTGTGGCTGGTGGACCCGGCGGAGCGCCTGACCGACGGCAACCGCGTCGCGGCGCTGGACGAAGCCTTCCACCAGGGGCTGGTGCTGGCCACCGGTAACCGGGAAATGGCCGCCGTGCATCAGGACGTCACCGAGAAGATCCGCATCGTGCGCCGCCTGGACTTCACCAATCCGGCGCGCATCCAGGCGACCTACGACGAGCATGCGCAGTTGCTGCGCCTGCTGATCCAGCGCAAGGCGGCGCAGGCGAGCATCCTGCTGCGCTCCCACATTGAGGCCAGCAAGGCCGAGGTGCGCAAGATCACGCTGCACAACCTGCACGCGGCGCGGCAGCTGAATCTTGCACAGGGGCAGATCACCGCAGCGGCGGCGGAGCAGGGCGCAGGACACTGACCGGGCGGCTGCCTTTTCTCCGGCAAGGGCTTGAAAAACCTGGGATCGGCTCGCCGATTCGCCGTAGAATCGCGCCCTTCGACCGTGAGCGGTGTGTGTGGATTAGATGGGAAGACTGTTGCTTGCGCCCATGGAGGGGCTGGCCGATTACCTGCTGCGCGACGTGCTGACCCAGGTGGGCGGCTACAACGGCGCGGTGACGGAGTTCGTCCGCGTCTCCGGCAGCCTGCTGCCCCATCGCACCTATCGCCGTATCAGCCCCGAGATCGACAACGGCGGGCGCACGTCCGGCGGTACGCCGGTGGTGGTCCAACTGCTCGGCAGCGATCCGGCCGCGCTGGCCGAGAACGCCGCCCGCCTGTGCGAGCTGTCGCCGCCGGGCGTGGACCTCAACTTCGGCTGCCCGGCCAAGACCGTCAATTCCCACGGCGGCGGCGCCATGCTGCTGGCCGATCCCGAATGCCTGTACCGCATCGCCGGTGCGGTACGCCGCGCGGTACCGCGGCACATTCCCTTCACCGCCAAGATGCGACTCGGCGTGGAGGACACCTCTCTCGCGCTGGACTGCGCGCGGGCGCTGGAAGCCGGCGGCGCCGAAGGCCTGGTGGTGCATGCCCGCACCAAGCGCGACGGCTACCGTCCGCCGGCCCACTGGGAATGGATCGCCCGCATCCGCGATGTGGTCAAGCTGCCGGTGGTGGCCAACGGCGAGGTGTGGAGCGAGGACGACTGGCGGCGCTGCCGTTCGGTGAGCGGCGCGGACGACGTGATGCTCGGCCGCGGCGCGGTGTCCGATCCCTTCCTGGCGCGGCGCATCGCCGCCGGTGCCGAAGTGCCGGCCGAGCGGGACGCGGAGTGGGGCGAGCTGCTGCACCTCATCGGCGACTTCTGGGAGCGCGTGCAGCTGAAGGTCGAGCCGCGCCACGCGCCGGGCCGCCTGAAACAATGGATCAACATGCTGCGGCGCAATTTCCCGGCCGCCGAACTTCTTTATCAGGACCTGCGCGCCCAGCCCGAATGCCGGGCCATCGACCACGTCCTGCGCCGCCATGGCGTGCCGCTGCTGCAGGCCGCTGCCTGACCCAAACCGATGTACGCCAATTCAAAGATTCCGGAGAGCGCCCAGCAGGGCGTCCATGAACATCTCGTCGAGCGGGTGGCCAAGCACGCCAGCTGCGAGTTCCGCAAACCCGTC
>Ga0265332_10001709_pt1 | contig 11962 bp, 12 predicted proteins | sample 41926metaG_FD_202084 | JGI IMG/M metagenome (GOLD analysis project Ga0265332, IMG submission 202084) | Rhizosphere microbial communities from Carex aquatilis grown in University of Washington, Seatle, WA, United States - 4-19-26 metaG | ecosystem: Host-associated > Plants > Roots > Rhizosphere...
ATGAGACTATATTTGCGGCCGTAAGTCGCGAAATGCCAGATCGTCAGTACTGCGATCGGAAACACCAGCGCGGTGACGGCGTCGCCAACCCGGGACCGCCCCTTACTATTCGGAGCAACCGTTTGTCCCGACGCAACCGCCAGCGGCGCCGGCGTGATGTCGGTCGACGCGCTCACGCTTGCTTGGCGAGGTCGTCGACGAAGCGGGTATCGAAGAAGCTGGCGAAATCCGGCAGCTGCTTGATCTGCTTCAGCTCCAGCATGTGCTCGGCGTAAGTCTTCGCCTGCTGGATCTCGGTCGGGCCGAACCGCCAGGTGAGCTCGACATTGTCCACCGAGGCCTCGATCGCCTCTTTTTTCTGCCCGAGCTTGGCGACCGCCATGGCGACGACTTCGGAGGGATTTTTCATGCCGAATTCCGAGGCGTGGCGATGGATCCCGAGGATGACCTTGGTCAGTTCCGGTTTCTCAGCAAGCGTATCGTGGTGCGCGCCGAAGATCATGTTGAGCGAACCCATCGCGGTGCCATAGGGATATTCGACCAGCTTGCCGACGCCCGAAGATAGGCTGACACCCGGTCCCGGCTCGGCCCCGACATAGGCGTCGACGTCGCCGCGCGCGAGCGCGACATGCATTTCGCTGAACGAGACGCGGACCGGCGTGACATCCTTGATCGACATCCCCTCCATCCGCAGGCGCTCGAGAATGAAAACCTCCTGCGTCGATCCGGGCCAGATCGCGACGCGCTTTCCGGCCAGATCCTTGATCGAGGAAATCGCGCTGTCCTTCTGCGCAATCACCGCCATGCCGCGATTGCAGGCGCTGGCGATCACTTCGATCGGCTCGCCCGCGGACGCGCCGAGCGTTGCCGCGGCAATGCCGAACATGCCGAAGTCGACCGATTTGGTGACCACCGCATTCTTGCCGTCAGCGGGGCTTTCGAATGGGATCACCTCGACCTCGTAACCCGCCGGCGTGAATCGCTGATAGAAATAGGGGGCGATCGAATGAATGAGTTTCAACGCACCCATCCGGATCACGGTCGGCTGCTGCGCAAGGACGATGGTGGGCGCGGCCATCGTTGCCGCACCGGCCCCGAGCAAAAAGTCGCGACGACGGATCATGCTTAGGCTCCTGACGATCGGGAATGTTGCGCTAAACGGTGCAAGGCATGTGCCATCACCCCGAGCGGCACACCGATCGGGCCCCGCGGATGGCGCTGCAATCGGCGCCTAGTTTGTAGGCATCGCGACGCACGAAAGGGCTGCCGCGGCGATACCGCGGCACCGCTGCGGCGATGCGCTTTCCGAACCCGCCCGCCTATGGCACAAGACCGAGGCCATGGCCGCGTGAGCCGCGACGATCAGCTCCCCAAACGGATCAAAGACCACCACCGGACCGCACTTCGAAACGGCACGATGAGCACAATGAACGAGCATCGATCCGCAACAGTTCGCGGTGGAATGTCGACACCTTCCGGCGGCTTCGGCGCGCGCGTGCTGCAACTGGCCGATCGCCTGGCGCAATGGTCCGAGGCCCCGCCGGCGCTCACCTGCACCTATCTCACGCCCGCGCATCGGGGCGCAGCCGCCGAACTCAAGGCGTGGCTGACCGCGGCCGGAATGGCGACCGAGATCGACGCTGTCGGCAATGTGGTTGCACGACGGCCTTCTACCGACCCCGCCGCCAAGACCGTGATCATCGCATCTCACTACGACACCGTCGTCAACGCCGGACGATACGACGGCCGCCTGGGGATCCTGGTGGCGTTGGTCGTGGCCGAACACCTTCGCGACATCCAGCACGCGCTGCCATTTCACCTCGAGATCATCGGATTCTCCGAGGAAGAAGGCGTGCGTTTTTCCGCGCCTTATATCGGCAGCAGCGCGCTCGCCGGACGTTTCGACCCGCGCTTGCTGGCGCTTCGCGACGCGGCCGGCTTGCGGCTCGGCGACGTGATGCAACAAGCCGGTCTCGATCCCGCAGCGATCCCGGCACTGGCGCGCAGAGCCGACACGCTTCGCGCTTATCTCGAAGTCCATATCGAACAGGGCCCCGTGCTGCTCGAACACGATGTCCCGGTCGGCGTCGTGACGTCGATCGCCGGCAACGTCCGCTACCGCGTCAGCGTCAACGGCCGTGCCGGGCACGCGGGAACCGTCCCGATGGCGATGCGACACGACGCTGCCATGGCCGCCGCCGAGATCATGTTGTCCGTCGAACGCCGCTGCGCCGAGCCGCCGAGCCTGCTCGGCACCGTCGGCAAGCTCAACGTTCCCGACGGTGCGATTAATGTCATTCCCGGTCGCTGCGATCTCTCGCTCGACATTCGTGCCGCGGACGACGCCACCCGCGATGCCGCCGTCGCCGACATTCTTGCCGAGATCGAACGGATCGCGGCCCGGCGCGGCATCACCGCCGACATCACCGAGACCATGCGCATGCCGGCGGTGCCGTGCAGCGAAGCGATCATCGAACACTTAACAGCCGCCGTCGCGCGCGCGGGGTTGCCGGTGATGACCTTGGCCAGCGGCGCCGGCCACGACGCGGTGATGTTCGATGGCCTTGCCGATCTGGGCATGCTGTTCGTGCGCTGCGGCCATGGCGGCATCAGCCATTCGCCGCTCGAAACCGTGACCGCCGACGACGTCGATATCGCCGCCCGTGTGCTGCTCGACGTGCTCCTGCATCTCGACGGCGACGCCGGCTGACAACGACGTGCATTATATTCCAAGGGGAGATTCCGATGAGCCTTATCCGCATCCAGGCCGGGACTTTCCGGTTCAAGGCCCGCCTCGAGCGCGACAAAGCGCCGAAGACCTGCGCGAAATTCCTGACCTTGTTGCCCTATAAGCAACGCATCATCCACGTGCGCTGGAGTGGCGAAGGCTGCTGGATTCCGCTCGGCGATCTCGATCTCGGCCTCAGCTATGAGAACCACACCAGCTATCCTGCACCCGGCGAGATCATCGTCTATCCCGGCGGCATCAGCGAGACCGAAATCCTGCTCGCCTACGGCAGCGTGCAGTTCGCGAGCAAGGTCGGGCAACTCGCCGGCAACCACTTTCTGACCATCACCGAAGGTCACGAGCAGCTGCGACCGCTCGGCGAACACGTGCTCTGGCACGGCGCGCAGGATATTGTGTTCGAGGCGGAGTAAGCCGGGACTCGCCCGAGCCAGCCTCGTTTCGCCCGCGCGGACCAATTTTCAGGACAGGCCCGCCTCAGCGGCCGCTGTGAGTTGTGCCGAAATCTTTGACAACGTCTGCTGCACGACGATGCGCCAGAACCACCCGGTTCCGAATGCGCATTCGAACGACGCGGCCCATCGGATCGTCGTTCCGCCGTCATCTATGGAATGCAGCCGCACTTCCGCCCTATAATTCCGCAAAGGCAGCCCGGACAGCAGAACGTAGCCGAGCTTTCGATCGGGATCGAGCTCGGTCAGTTCCTCACGGGTTTGCGTCAGCCGGGTAGCGAAGCTGCGGATAGCGCCGACGCCATGACGTTCGCCATCGCCGCCGCGCTCAAGCTCGGCTTTGTTGAAGAACGACCACCTCGGCCAGGTCTCACTGTCGCGTAGGAGGGAAAATATCGCACCCGGAGCGGCCCGGCATTTCGCCTCCGCTTCGATCGTTATCGGCGCTCGGCCCGATCCAACGCATCTGGCTCCAAAGTTTTGCATGGCGCGACCGCAGCACGTCACATCACAAAAATAACGACCAGCCCCATGGCGATCATGCACGCAACCTGCAGAAAAAATAGCCCGAATCGAACGCTGCCGGCCAAGTCTGTCGGCGGCATTGCGATATGGGTCAGTGTCTGCCCAATCCGCGCCACCAGCATGGTGACGGCCAGACGGTCGAAGACCGGGCTATGCCGGCCAGTGGCCGTCAACGCCACGACGATCGCCGTGTAGACCGGCAGGTTTTCCACGCAGTTCATATGTGCCCGCATGGCGCGCTGATACCACGCGCTCCCCTGGGGGAGATCGGCCCGCCATTCGGCAACCGACGCTCGCCCCGTCAAGATGCGGCTCCAGCGGTAGACGCCGACACTGCCCATCAGTGTCAGAAGCGTCCACGCCGCGAACCCGAGCAGGACCAGCACGGGAACGTTCATTACAAGTCTCCTTTCCTTTCACGACCGTCATGCCGTGGTGGAACGGCCAGAGTCGGTTGCCAGACGTGCACGCATCGAAGAACGGCCTGCCGGGCAAAGAGTTTCCCGGCAAGCCAACGCTTGCTACGCCGCATCGGCGGTTTTGGCCTTTGCCCGCGCCGTCGCAACCGCCAACGCCTGATCAAGGTCGGCGATGATATCGTCGATGTGCTCGATCCCAATCGAGAGACGCACATAACCCGGCGTCACGCCGCTCGCCAGTTGGTCCGCCGCGCTCAGTTGCCAGTGCGTGGTGCTGGCGGGATGGATGGCCAAGGAGCGCGCATCGCCGATATTGGCGACGTGATAGAACAGCTCGAGAGCATCGACAAATCGCGCGCCTGCCTCGCGGCCTTGCTTGAGCTCGAAGCCCACGAGACCACCATAGTCCTTGAGATAGGCGTTGGCGCGGCGGCGTTGCTCGGCATCCTCGTGCAGGCCCGCGTAGATGACCCGCGCGACGTCCGGGTGCCCCTGCAAATGAAGCGCGACCTTCGCCGCGTTGCCGCAATGCTCGCGCATCCTGAGCGGCAGCGTCTCCAAGCCTTGGATGAACTGAAACGCATTGAACGGGCTCATGGCCGAGCCGATATCGCGCAGCAAGACAACCCTCGCCCGGATGATGTAGGCGATCGGCCCGAGCGGCTTAACCGCCTCAGTCCACACCGCGCCGTGGTAGCTCGGATCAGGTTCATTCAGCGTTGGAAAGCGCTCGGCGTGCGCCGCCCAGTCGAAATTGCCGCCGTCGACGATCATGCCGCCGACCGAGGTGCCGTGCCCTCCGATGTACTTGGTGGTCGAGTGCACCACGATGGCCGCGCCGTGATCGAACGGCCGGCAGATAATCGGCGCCGCCGTGTTGTCCATGATCAGCGGTACGCCGAGCGCGCGACCAATTGCCGCCACTTCGCCGATCGGAAATACATTGAGCTTCGGATTGGGCAAGGTCTCGGCGTAGTACGCCCGTGTACGATCGTCGGTGGCCCGGCGGAACGCCTCCGGGTCCGCCGGGTCGGCGAAGCGGACCGTAACGCCCATCGAGGGAAGGGTGTTGGCAAACAGATTCCAAGTGCCGCCATAGAGGTCGGTGGAACTCACCACATTGTCGCCGGGCCGGCACAGGTTCTGGATCGACAACGCCGAGGCCGCCTGCCCGGAGGCGACGGCCAGCGCCGCGACGCCGCCTTCCAGTGCTGCCATCTTCTGCTCGAGCGCATCGCAGGTAGGGTTCATGATGCGCGAATAAATGTTGCCGAATTCCTTGAGCGCGAACAGGTTCGCCGCGCGCTCGGTGGTGCCAAAGTCATAGGCCACAGTCTGGAAGATCGGCACAGCCACGGCGCCGGTGGCGCCATCGCTGCGCGGTCCGGCATGCAGCACTATGGTCTCAGGATTGTTGCTCTTCACACTCATCTTGCTTCTCCGTCAGCTTGATTGGCTCATGAACTCTCGTGATTTGAATGGCTCAAAGGCCCTTTGCACGGTGCCGTGGGTAGACTGGCGGGGCCGGTGCGCGTTATGACTCCGCGCTCGCAGACCGTGCCGCCGAGTGCAGGATCTCGTCCGGGCTCCGCAGTTGCACATCGACATCAGCGTCGACGATGTGCCGCACGATCAGCGCGCAAACCTCCGACGCGTGCGTCAGCGGACCCATATGCCCGGCTCCCGCGATCGTCATCAGCCGGCTTGCGGGCAACAGCTCCGACAGGCGCTCCGCGATCACACGGGTGGGCATCGGCGCGTGCTCGCCGCGCATAATCAGCACCGGAAAATTCAGCCCGCGATAGGCGCGTGCCGGCGTCGGATCCTCGAGCAGCGCACGAAAGTCGAGAGGGCCCTTCGGCGCCCAGCGGACCAGCGCAGCCTGCACTCCCGGACGCATCGTGTTCCAGGTGCCAGCGCCATTCCAATAGTCGACGAAGGCGGCGGCCGCCATGCGATAGTCGCCGTTCATCACCCGGTCGCAGAGGCGCCACGCCACGCCGGCGATCTCCGCGTAGCCCTCGGCGCCCGCCTCACCCATCTGTCGCAACAGATCGAATGCCGATGGTTCGTAGAGCGCCAGACTGGCGATCCGTTTGGACCGGGCCAGCGCGACGTGCAGCGCCACGCCTCCGCCGTAGGAATGGCCGACCAGATGAACCTTGTCCTCGCTGGCGTCGATCAGTGCGATCGCACTCTTCGCCTCATCGGCAAGCGTAAACGCGTGCTCGCCGGTCCACGGTCCGCGCGACTCGCAGCCGTAATGCTCCGGCGACAGCACCTCGTAATTGCCGCCGAGTGCCTCGGCGAGATTGCCCCACTGGCTGGCGCCGGCACCCGAGCAATGCAGGGCGATCACTTGCCCGCGGCAAGCTGGTCGCGGTTGGTTCACCACATTGATGTTCATTGGACGGTGCTTTCTGGCTTAGTCGGCCTATCTTCAGTAGTAGCGGCTGATCCCGCGCTCGTGTCCCAGCTCGCCCTTCACCGCACCGCTGATGCTGGAGCGCGTCTGCCCCATATCCTTGAGCTCTCGCTCGCTCATCGACCGTAGCAAGGTCATCGCCGCTTGCTCGGTGCGCCACGTCGTGTAAGCCGCCCACCACCGTGCGAGCGTCGCAGCCGCTCCGCGCCGTCGGGATTCGCCGGTCCCGCTTTGCGCCAAAGCCGGCGCGTTGGACATCGTGCTCATGATCGTCTCCATTGATCTGTATCGTCGTGTTGCTTGCGTGGGCCGGCCGGGCGGAAGCGACCGCCCCGGCTTCTGCGCAACTCATGACGGATCTGCGAACCACATGCGTCCCCCGAACAGTGGACGCCGGTCGCGATGTCGGAATGTCCGCGACGAACCTCGCCTCAAGCCGCGAGCGGCATGGCAAATCCGGCGACCAGCTTGACCAAATCCGCCTGCCGTCTGCCGCCGGTCTTTTCAAATAACCGGCCCACGTGCGTCTTGACCGTGGACTCCGCCACGCCAAGCGCTTCCGCGACATCGGGAATACCGCCGACCTCGACGATAGCGAGCAACACGCGCAACTCGGTCGGTGTCAAATCGTACATTCTGGCAATGATTTCGGGTGCCGACGGAGATTCCATCGTCGCCTTGCGCACGAAAATCGCCGCGGTCGCCGCGTAGGCTGTTCCGACGCTGCGTCGCCCACTGGACGCCAGCGGCAGCACATGAGCGACATAGTGCTCGCCATTGCGAGCCGGAAGCGGCACGGCAATGCCCTTGATACCAATTCCGCCGTCGCCACGATTGGCTGCGGCAAGGCTCTCGCGCAGACACTTGTCGACGTGATTGTCGCCGGTCGTCAGTCGACCGCGGACCGAACGCAGACAAACGCCCGAACCGAGCATCTCATCGCCGGCTGCATTGGCGTGAATAATGAGACCGTCGCCCCCGACCAGGAACAGGCCGGCGCTGAGACCATCAAGCAGATCGGCGAAGGTCGCCGCTTCAGCCCGTTTGAGATCGATCACGTTGCCGATGAGGACCGCGCGGCGCACGTGCGGCACCACCAGCGACATGCGACGGCGCATGTCCTCGTCGACGTGGCCCTGGGCTTGGCTCCGAATGATCGTGAGAAACGAGCAACTCAGTGGCGACTTATCCAACACGGCATTTGCCGCGTCCACCCAGCCCTGGGGCCGCATCCACTCCCGAAAGAATCGTCCTTCGTTGAATTCTTCGTATGGCTCGAGCTCCAAAATGCTCACTGTTTGCCCCACCTCGAACAGCGACAGGCTCGACACCGGGTCAAACTTGGAATGCGATGACGCATACAGCTGCACATAGTGCGGCTCAACGCCATAGTGATAATAGGGCGTTCCGATCTTGCTGATGGCGTCCTTGGCAAGCAGGCCGCCGGCCTCGCCGCCAACGAATTCGCCGATTTTCGCGAGCACATCGGACCAAAGCGTCGGATCGAGTGCCGCGTCATAGATGTGCCCGACGAGGCGGGTCAGCACCTCCTCACCGTCCAAGGCCGTTGCGGATCGCATGGCCGTTGCGAACCGGTTGGATGGCGATCCGATTTTCAGCTGATGTCGTTGGCCCACGATTGCACCTTGCCGTCTTGGATGATTGTTGTGACTTGGTTGCTGCGGCGCTGCCCGCTGACCCGTCGCAGCGCCGCAGCCTGGTTTCTGCGCCTGAATTTGTCCGGAACGGGATCGATGATGCCCTGGTTTTTTGAGGTCGTCGCCGATCCCGCCCTTCGCGCGCATCAAGCCCCTTTGGTGATGACCGCTTCAAGATATTCGCTGGGAACGACCAGGGTGCCGTCCTTGGCGGCATTGAATTTCTCGAGAAGCGCGTAGAGTTCCGCCTCCAGCGCCTCGCGTGCCTCCGGATCGATCGCTGCGAACGCCTTGACCACAGGTCCGTAATAATTGCGAAAAATCTCGACCCAGTGGGCCGGCGACTTGTATCGAAACACAAAATGCCTGCTCTGCGCTGCGACCGACATGTGCGAACCGAACAGCGCCTCGAGGTGCGCCTTGCTTCCCCACAGCGCAGGCGACTTGACGCCGGGTGCAGGCGGCACGTACTTGCCGATGGTCTTGAACAGCTGCCCGATGAAGCCGTCCGGCGTCCAATTGGCCAACCCGATTTTTCCACCCGGCCGGCAGACGCGGCCGAGTTCGTGTGCCGCCTGCGCCTGATCCGGGGTAAACATGACGCCGAAGGTCGACAGAACAACGTCGAAACTCGCATCCTCGAACGGAAGAGCTTCCGCGTCGGCTTCCCGAAACGTGACCGCCAGGCGTTCGACTTTGGCGCGTTCGCGCCCGCGCTCGAGCAGCGCACCGACGTAGTCGCTCGACACCACGTCGGCGTAGCGGCGCGCAGCCGCGAGCGTCGCATTGCCGTTGCCGGCGGCGACATCGAGAACACTCTGGTTGCTGCGCAGATCGACGGCCTCGCACAGCATTTCGCCGACAATCTGCAGCGTGGTACCGATGATGGCATAGTCGCCTGAGCCCCAGGCCACCTGCTGGCGGCTTTTGATCGTGGCGAGATTGATGGTGGCTGGGGTGGTGGCTTGAATATTCATCGTTCCTAAACCTTCCTATAATCGACTGTTGCGGCTCCGCGGTTTGCGGCGCGTTGTGCGGAGTTCTATGTGTTGCCACCGCACCTGCGAATGATCCAGCGTCCGCAATGCTTGACAGAACGTCGGGAGTTTCTACGGTTCTTGATCAGGCGTCTTGATTTCATGCTTGAACGTCCCGGTGAATCCGAATGGCAGCCGACGCCTTGTCCGACGTGTTGAGAACGGTGCGTCTGACCGGCGCCACGTTCTTTGACGTCGTCGCCTGTGCTCCCTGGGTCGCGGAATCGCCACCGCAGGACAAGATCCTGCCGATGATCCTGCCGGGTGCGGGACATTTGATCGCGTACCATGTGGTGACCGAGGGACGTTGCTTCGCCAACATCATCGGCGAGGAGCCGATCCCCGTTGAAGCCGGCGAAGTCATCGTCTTCACCAGAGGCGATCCGCACGTCCTGTCGAGCAGTCCCGGCATGCGCGCCGATCCCGCCGCGCCTCACCCGATCGAAGCTGTTGCTCTCAGCCAATTGCCGTTCGTGGTCAATTTCGAAGCCGACGGGCCGCCGAGCGCCAAGTTCGTTTGCGGCTACCTTGCGTGCGATGCGTGGCCGTTCAATCCGCTGCTCGATAACCTGCCGCCGATCATCAAGGCCGGGGACAAGCAGGGTGAAGATGCCGGCTGGCTTGGTCAGTTTATCCGCGTCGCGAGCACCGAGTCGGCGGAAAAGCGCGCCGGGAGCGAAAGCGTTTTGGCCAAACTGAGCGAGCTGATGTTCATCGAGGTGATTCGTCGACATCTGGAGACGCTGCCGCCGGAGCAGGCGGGATGGCTGGCGGGTCTGCGCGACCCGTTCGTCGGCAAGGCCCTGTCGCTGATGCACGCACAGCCCGCGCGCAACTGGACGATCGAGGACTTGGCCAGGGACGTCGGATTGTCGCGCTCGGTCCTGGCCGAGCGTTTTGCCGATCTCGTCGGCATGCCGCCGATGCTTTATCTCGGCAATTGGCGAATGCAGATCGCGTGCGGGCTTCTCAGCAATCGCGGAGCCAACATCGCAACCGTCGCCGCCGAAATCGGCTATGGTTCCGAGGCGGCCTTCAGCCGCGCATTCAAGAAGATCGTGGGAATGCCGCCCTCGGATTGGCGTCGCCGTGCCTGACCAACCGCCGCAGCGCGGGTCGGTGCGCTCGATCGCCCGATCGGAGTGCCGGTGGACGCCGTAGGGTTGCACCTGTTCCTCCGTTTGCCTTTGATCACGAAAGCCGAGTCCGAGCCGACCACAACTGCCAGGAGCCGGGACCAAAGACTTTGACCTGCGCTTGATCTACCCTTGTGATTGTCTTGATTGTTCCTTGAGCCGTCCGGGTTGCGGAGACCCCCCTTGTACTTTGCCTTCGAGAATCATGTGCTTGACGTCGATCGGCGCGAGCTGCGCCGCGGGTCCGCATTGATCGCGGTCGAACCACAGGTGTTCGATCTCCTGGTCTATCTGCTCCAAAATCGCGACCGGGTGGTGAGCAAGGACGATCTGATTGCAGGCGTCTGGGGCGGTCGGATCGTCTCGGAATCGACGCTCGACAGCCGAATCAACGCCGTGCGCAAGGCGGTCGGCGATAGCGGCCAGCGGCAAAAATTCGTCCGCACGGTGGCGCGCAAGGGCATACGCTTTGTTGGCGAAGTCCGCGAGATCGCGACGTCCGAGGCCAATTTGGCGGCCAAGTCGGATCACCTCGCCAACCCGCAGCACGAAATCCGCTTCTGTACCGCTTCCGATGGCGTTCAAATCGCCTACGCGCTCGCCGGCCACGGGCCGCCACTTGTCAAAGCCGGCAATTGGCTCAATCACCTCGAATATGACTGGCAGAGTCCGATCTGGAGTCATCTTTTGCATGCTCTTGCCGCCGAACACTTGCTGATCCGGTACGATGCGCGCGGCAACGGATTATCCGATTGGGAGGTCGACGAAGTCTCCTTTGACGCCTTCCTGCGCGACCTTGAGAGCGTGGTTGAGGCGGTTCGCGTTGAGCGATTTGCGCTGCTCGGAATTTCGCAGGGTTGCGCCCTTTCCATCGCCTATGCGGCACGCCATCCCGAGCGCGTCTCTCACCTCATCCTCTACGGGGGGTTTGCGCGAGGACGGCGCAAAAGGGGCTCGCAGCAGGAGATCGACGGCTCGGAAGCGATCCTGACGCTGATGCGCCAGGGTTGGGGTCAGGAGAATCCGGCATTTCGGCAGATGTTCACGTCGCTTTTCTTACCCGACGGCAGCGCCGAGCAGATGCAATGGTTCAACGACCTTCAGCGCATGACCACGTCGCCGGAAAATGCGGTGCGTCTTCGCTATGCTGTCGACGAGTTCGATGTCACCGACCTGCTGCAGCACGTCAAAGTTCCGACCCTCGTGCTCCATTGCCGTAACGATTCGGTGCACCCGTTTGAGGAAGGGCGCCGGGTCGCCGCTGGGATTCCCGGCGCGCGCTTCGTCGCGTTGGAAGGCCGCAATCATCTGATCCTCGAAAGCGACACCGCCGCTTGGGATCGTTTCCTCGAGGAAGTCAAAAGCTTTTTGCGGACTTGATTATTCCCGGTCACAGCGCGGGCCGATGAGGCGGAGCACGCCAGATTCCGGAAGGCGCCGTGGCCGGGCTTGAAGGGCGCAATGGCTCGCAAGCTTCCGGACGCTTCCGCTTTGCGCACCTGAGCCCCGCGACTTCGATCGCAGCGCCCCCGAGCTAGCCGGCCCTCGTGCGGGAGCCGGACAG
>Ga0265332_10001711_pt1 | contig 11956 bp, 10 predicted proteins | sample 41926metaG_FD_202084 | JGI IMG/M metagenome (GOLD analysis project Ga0265332, IMG submission 202084) | Rhizosphere microbial communities from Carex aquatilis grown in University of Washington, Seatle, WA, United States - 4-19-26 metaG | ecosystem: Host-associated > Plants > Roots > Rhizosphere...
TGCCTTTAAGGTACAGCGGGTCCGTGAACCGCCTGGTCCCCGGAACGAACTGGCCCGGTTCGTCCACAATATCCACGCTGTTCCATTCGCCTATTATTTCGGGATCATTCACGAACGGAAGGTTTATATCGTCCACCAGGCGCCCGCCGACCTCGGTGGTATCGATTTTCAGCTCATCCGCGCACACCAGCGCCCCGAATCCCACAAGAACCGCGATGACCGCTATTTGAAGTTTCATAAAGCCTCCTGTTCTTCCGCTTCCAACTGTTATTACGCGCGGGCCCGTAAAGTATTACAAAAGAAAAAGCCCCCGGACGGGGGCCTTTTCGGGATCTGCCGCAGTTATTTTTTCTTCAGCACATAATAGAAGGGCGCGGCGCCGCGGAAGACATAGTCCCCGCTCTTCCATTCGAAGAACATATAGGTAGTCCCCTTTATTTTTTTGAACTCGTAATGGCTGGCCGTTCTATCGCCGTGGTGCATAACCACGCCTTTGGTCCAGGTCCACCAGGGGTTGCCGCCTTTGCCTTTGGGCAGGAAGGTCAGCCCCTTAAGGTAGAGGTCTCCGCCCCAGGCTTTGGCCGCCGGGTCGAACTTGGCCGGACTTTCCACGAAGTCCACGCTTTCCCAGTCCCCCACCACCGCGGGATCATCCTTGAAAGGCAGGTCTATATTATCGCGCCGGATCCCGGCCTCTTTCTTCAGCACGTAATACTTCGGTTTTTGGTGGTGGATCGTATAGTCCCCGCTTTTCCATTCGAAGAACATGTACTTGGCGCCGCCTATCTCCTTTATCTCGTAGCGGCTGGCCGTCTTGTCGCCATGGTGCATCACCACGCCCCTGGTCCAGGTAAGCCAGCCGTTGGGGCTTTTGCCGTCCGGCAGGAAGACCAGCTCCTTAAGGTACAGTTCTCCGCCGAAACTCCGGCTGCCAGGGACGAACAGCTCCGGTTTTTCCACAAAATCCACCGAGCGCCAGGTGCCCGCCGCGGCCGGGTCGTTGACGAACGGCAGGTTTATGTCGTCCACGGTGCGCCCGTCCTTGTCCGTGGAACTTTTAATTTCCTGGCCCAGCGCGGGCCCGGCGGCCAGCAGCCCGGCCAGCATGAGAATTTTTATTTTCATATCAGAATCTCCCCTCGGCCATGTAATCCCCCAGCCCCTGCCGCCCGCACTCGCCGTAGCCGTCGGAGGGCAGGGAATATGAAGCCCCCGGCGCCGGGGCCGGAAGCGGCTTGTTATGCCGCACGTTAACGACCACTATCAGCGCGGCCGCCAGCGCCGCGGCGGGCACCAGCCACACAAAAGGGTTCCGGCTGCCGCGCCTTTCGGCCCCGGCCAGCAGGCTTTCCTTCAGCAGGTCCTTCACGCGGCTCTCGCCGCTGAAGTCCGCGCGCCTCAGCCTTCCGGCCAGGCCGGAAAACTCCCTGAATTCCTCGTCGATCTTCATAAAATCTCCGGTTCCAGTAATTCTTTCAGTTTTTTCATGGCCCTGAACAGCGTTACCCCTACGTTGCTCTCGCTCAGCCCGGTCTCGCCGGCGATGTCGCGGTTCGTCATCTCACGCGTAAATTTCATCGCTATCAGTTCGCGCTCCGCTTCGGAAAGCTTCTCCAGGGCCGCAAGAAGCTGCGCGTTCTCCTCGCTGCGCTGGGCCGAGCCCTCCACCGATTCGGAGGAGGCTATGTTCTCCTCCCGGTCCGTGATGGAGAACCAGCCCCGCACCTTCCTGCGCCTGAAATAGTCGTTCAGCGTGTTGCGGGCTATGGCGAACAGCCAGGGCTCCAGGCCGTGCCGTGCCGGGTCGAAGCTGTCGAACTTGTCCAGCACCTTTTCAAAGACCGCCGAAACCAGGTCGTCCGCCGCGCCGCGCTCCAGGACCCGGTACCGGATATAGTTGTAGATCCGGTCGAAATACTTGTCGTAGACCTCTTCAAAGCCCATTTTGCCTCTTACCCGTATATACGCGCGGCCGATGAAAGTATTACACGCTCCCGCGCCGCGGCCCGGTTCAGGCCGTGACGGCGCGCTTATGTTTTATATATTCAATTATGGCCGGCAGGATGGAAAGGAAGATTATCGCCAGCACCACGAAGGAGAAATTGTTGCGGATCACCGGGATATTGCCGAAGAAGTAGCCGGCGAAAAGCACGATGGTGACCCAGGTGCAGCCGCCGATGACGTTGAACAGCAGGAACCGCGGGTAGGTCATGGCGCCCACGCCGGCCACGAAGGGCGCGAAGGTGCGCACTATCGGCACGTACTTGCACAGGATGATGGCCTTGCCGCCGTACTTCTCGTAGAAGTTGTGCGTCTTCTGCAGGTATTCCTTCTTGAAGATGCGGGAATTCTCGTAGTGGAAGACCTTGGGCCCGATATAGCTGCCCACGCCGTAATTGACGTTGTCGCCCAGCACGGCCGCGAAGGCCAGCAGCGGCCAGATCTTGTGGATGTCCAGGTACTGCATGGCGGCGAAGGTCCCCACCGCGAACAGCAGCGAGTCCCCGGGCAGGATCGGCGTCACCACCAGGCCCGTCTCGCAGAAAATGATCAGGAACAGGATCAGGTAGGTCCAGGCGCCGTAGTCCTGTATCACGGTACCCAGCGTCGTGTCCAGGTGAAGAAAAACATGGAACGCGTACATGAACCAGCCGCCGATCTGCGAGATTATTCCCATTATTCTATCCTTCCCGGCGGGCCGCCCCGCTTTTGTGCAACTGTATTTTACAATACTTGGGTACGGGGCGCGGCGCCAACAAGCTATAATTTAGCTATGGCGACAGATTTCGGAAAGGTCACGCTGGAACGCGCGCTCTCCAAGCTCGGCGCGGCTTCGCGCAGCCAGACCCGGGAGTGGGTGCTGCAGGGCCGCCTGCAGGTGAACGGCAGGACCGTGCGGGATACCCAGTTCCTGGTCTCGCCGGAAAAGGACAGGTTCACGGTGGACGGCAAACCCATGCGCAACGACGGCTGGCTGGCCGTCATGCTGAACAAGCCCAAGGCCGTGGTCACCACCAAGAGCGACGAGAAGGGCCGGCGCACCGTTTTCGACCTGCTGCCTTCGGAGCTGCAGACCCTGCACCCGGTGGGCCGCCTGGACATGGCTACCACGGGCCTCCTGATACTCACCAACGACACGCGCCTTTCCTCCTACCTCACCGACCCGGCCAACGCCGTCCTGCGCACCTACCTGGTGACCGTAGCCGGAGAAATGACGGAGGCACAGCTGGCGAAAGCCGCCGCGGGAATAATGGACGAAGCCGAATTGCTGAAACCGGCCGCCATAACCCTGCGCAAGGCCAGCGGGCGCGAATCCCATCTTACGGTGGAGCTGACCGAGGGCAAGAACCGGGAGATCCGCAGGCTTTTTGAAGCCCTCGGCCACGAGGTTACCAGCCTCAAGCGGGTGGCCTTCGGGCCGCTGCAGCTCGGAGCGCTCGAGCCGGGCCAGTTCCGCCGCCTGACAAGGGAAGAGCTGAAGATCAAGGAAACCGCGGCGCCGATAGTAAAAAAACTGGAGCCGCCCCGTCCCTGGAGACAGGAAAATAAACGCTTTAAAAGGAAAATGCCGCCCGGACGGCGGCATTTTTAAACGATCGGCGGAACTCCCGTCCCGTCTAAAAGATCAATAAATATCCGCTGCCGCGCTCAGATCCTCGCGCTTTGGACCGGCGCGGGGATGGAATCGCGGAGTTCGGCCGTGTAGCCGGGCAGCGGGGTCATGCCGCCGGAGGTCATGCCGGCCGCTACGGCGGCCAGGTTCACCCCGGCGCCGGGATATTCCAGCCCGGGGGCCAATTCCGCCAAAGGGATGGCAAGGAAAGGCCGCTGCTTTATCTGCGGGTCGGGCAGCACGATGTCCGGCAGGTCCAGCACCACCCCTTCATAGAGTATCAGGTCCAGGTCTATAGTGCGCGGCGCGTATTTATCCAGGGTGCGGCGGCGCCCCAGCTCCGCCTCTATTTGACGCAGCAGGCCGTATTTCAGCTCGCGGGGCCACAGGCCGGTGGAAACTTCGGCCGTGCAGTTGTAGAACCGCGGCTGGCCGGGCCGCCCCACCGGCTCGGTGACGTAAACGGTCGAGACAGCCGTAACATCCGCCCGCGAGGCCAGCGTACCCAGCGCCGCGCGGATATTCTTCTCAGGCTCGATATTGGAGCCGATGCCGATAAAAGCCCTGGGCATATCAGCTCTTTTTCCCCCGTTCTATTTCCACGCCGACGCTGCGGGCGGACCGGACGCAATTCATTTCATTAAGTTTCATAAACAGTTCCTTCTCCCGCTAAGCGGCGATCATCTTTTCCGCCACCTCCGCCTTGCGGCGGATCAGCCCCCGGGCAGCTTCCACCCGTTCCCACACGTTGCACATCATCACGCCGCGTATTTTTCCGCCGCGAGTGTAATAGATCACGCCTTTGTTGTACGGTTTTTCCCAGTCGGTGCTTACCTCCAGGCGCGAATCCACCTCGCCCACGGCCTCGTAGCCGAAGTCGAACAGGTCGGAGAAGAAATACGGCATATATAAGAAGGGTTCGCGCGCGCCCGCCATATTGCGGCCGGCGCGTTTGCCCTGGTTCAGGGCGTTATCCCAATGTTCCAGGCGCATCGGCTGGCCCAGCGCCTGGTATGGGAAGCAGGCGTTGTCGCCGGCCGCGTAGATATCCTGGCGCGAAGTCTGAAGATAACTGTCCACCTCTATCCCTTCGCTCGTCGCAAGCCCGGCCGCGGAGGCCAGCCCTGCGGCGGGGAGTATCCCGGCGCCGATTATCACGATATCCGATTCCAGCTTTTCCCCCCAGCTGGTCCTGGTGACGAAGCGTTCGCCTTTTTTTTCGAAAGCGGCCGGCTTGCAGTCCTTGAAGATCCTTATCCCTTTGCGGCCGAACAGTTCCTCCATGGCTATGCCCACGTCCAGCGGGAACACGTTGTAGCAGAGGTAGGGCGAGGGATACACCATGGTCACCCCCACGCCGTTCTGGCGCAGCGCGGAGGCCATTTCGGAGCCTATGAACCCGCCGCCCACGATCAGGGCCGACTTGCCCGGCGCGGCCAGCGCCCGTATGTTCTTGTAATCGTCCACCGTCCGGTAGTAGCAGAGGCCGGGCAGGTCGCCGCCGGGCACCGAAAGCAGGCGCGGGCTTCCGCCCGTGGCCAGCAGCAGCTTCTTGAACAGGTACGTATCGCCCTTATCGTCGGTCACCACGCGCCGCCCGGCGTCCAGCGCGGTCGCCCGCCTGCCCAGCCGCAGCGTTACGCCGGCACAATCGTAATAGGCCTGATCGTGCACGAAGATGTCGTCGAGGTCCGCTTTCCCGAGCCATAGTTTCTTTGAGAGCGGCGGGCGGTTGTAAGGAAGATGGTTTTCCGCCCCGAGCAGGGTTATCGTGCCGTTGTGGTCCACCTCGCGTATGCCCGCCACCGCCGAAGCGCCGGCCAGGCCGCCCCCTACTATAAGGTAACTGCAGGTTGTTTCCGCCATAATGCCTCCCCCATACGGTTTCCCGTATAGTAAGCATGATAACAACACCCGGGGGAGCTTGAACCGTTTTGCCTCCCCCTTTTGTTGACTTTGTTCCGCATGTTTGCGCTGCGACGGAGGACCAGCTTGAAAACCCCGCCGCCATTTGCTAAAAAGACCCTGGACCGGAACAAAAACGCGCCCGTCTTTTACAAGGCCGCGGCGCGGCAAGGGGGCATATATGGAAAACAAGAACAGCGCCGCGGTAAAAGCGGCGGAGAAGCAGCTCACGGTACTGCGCTACTTCAACGCGCCGCGCGAGGTGGTGTTCAAAGCGTGGACGGACCCGGAGCGCGTCATGCGCTGGTGGGGGCCGCAGGGCTTTCACACGCCTTTCTGCAAGATCGAACTGCGCCCCGGCGGCACCTTCCGCTTCTGCCTGCGTTCGCCCGAGGGAAAGGATCTCTGGGGCAAGGGCGTTTACCGCGAGATCCTGAAACCCGAACGCCTGGTCTATGAGAACTATTTTTCAGACGAGAACGGGAACACGGTATCGCCGTCGAAATACGGAATGAATCCGGCCTGGCCCGAGGCCGCGCTGGTAACGGTAATATTCGAGGACCGGGCCGGCAGGACCAGGCTGACCCTGAGCCTCGGCGTGACGGCGGAATTGGCGAAACTCCAGCTGGCCGACCGGGGCTGGAACGAAAGCTTCGACCGGCTGGCCGAATATCTGAAGAAAAGCGCGGCGAAATAACTCCGTCCGCGGCGGAAGACCGGGGCCCGGGCGGAGCGCGCGCGCCGGGCTCAGCGGCGCGACGGGATCCCGCGCCAGCGCGTGCCCGGCGGGAGTTTTTCCCCTTTCATCAGGAGCGACAAGTCGCCCAGGGCGGAGCCTTCCCCCATCTCCGTGTCGTAAAGGACCGTGGACATGGTCCCCACCGCGCAGCGGTTCCCGATGCGCACTTCCCCCATCTTCATAACGCGGTCCTCGAACAGATGCGTCTGGATGTTGGCGTTCTCGTTAAAAGAGACCTCGTCGCCTATCTCGATAAGATCGAATTCCGTGAACCAGGTCGTATCGATATAACAGCGCTTCCCGATCCTCACCCCGAACAGCCTCAGCACCACCGGCAGGAACGGCGTGCCCCGGAGCAGGTCCAGGAAGAAGAGCACCGCCAGGTTCTCGTAAACCCCGGTCGCCAGCTCGCTGCACCAGACGAAAACGCACCAGAGCGGTTTTTCTCCGGCGCGGTAGCGCCCGATAAGCAGCTTTTTCAACGCCAGCGCCGCGCCCACGGCCAGGATGCCCGCCGCTATGTACATGAACGGCAGCGCCAGCAGCCAGTCCTGCAGCTCAATGTAATCCTGCAGGATATCCGTGGCGGTGATGATGGCCGAGGCCAGCACCACGAAGATGGTGGAAGGCAGGATCACGCGGAAGAATTCTATGAACAGGCGCAGCGCCACCAGCCGCCGCGGCGGATCGTAGGTCTGCGCCTCGGTGAAACCCTGCGCTTTCTGGCGCGCCGGCAGGTTGATCGCGGGCGACCCCAGCCAGGAACTCCCGTCGGGAACCGGCGACGGTGAAACGGGCGGGATGGAAAGCACGCCTATCAGCGTATTGCTCCCCAGCACGGACCCGGCCGGGATAAAAGCGCTGTTACCCAGGAAGACCCGGCTGCCCACTTTGGTGACCCCGATGGCGGCCCAGCCGCCGCGCACCGTGGGCGCTCCCACGGAAACGTCGTCGGCCATGAAGCATTCCGCGCCCGCCTCCAGCAGGTCAGGATGGATGAAGCGGATCGTTGAGATCTCGGAACGCGGGCCCAGTTTCGCCCCTAGCGCCTTCAGCCACGGCGGCAGGTACAGCGTGGTGTAGAACGTGCCGATAACCTCCAGGCTAAGGTCCATCAGCTGGTCGAAGAACCATTTGCGCACGTAGAACGACCCGCCCACCGGGTAGCGCCCCGCTCGTATCCGCCCCAGCAGCAGCCATTTCACCGCCCATACTTCCGCGCACAGCAGCACCACGAACGACAGCGCCACCGCCGGCGCGGCCACCAGGAACAGATACCCTTCGCTGATATGCCCGAGGTGCGTTATCACCATCAGGCCCGGGAAGATGGCGGCAAGCGTGACCAGCGGGAACAGCAGCGCGCCCGCTCCGTGCGCGAAGTACGAGCCCGCGCTCCACGGCGCCCGCGGCGTCTCCGGCTGCAGCTTCCCCGCCGGCAGGGCCGGCGAACCGCTCCAGGACTCTCCCGGCGGGATGCGCGCGCCGTCCGGCAGCATGGAAAGAGCGCCAAGACCGGCGCCGTCCTCTACGACAGCGCCGCTGCCCACGGAACAGCGGTTCCCGATGAAGCAGCCGCGCCCGATAGTGACCGGCGCTATCTTGAGCAGCCCGTCTTCCACGGTAACGCCGTCGACGGTGCTGTCCGGACCGATGCTGGAATTATCCCCGATGCTAAAAATATCGAACGAGGTCAGCCCGTGCTCCCCGAGGAAGACGTCCCGCCCGATCTTCGCCCCCATCAGCCTGTAATAGACGTTAAGGAACGGCGTGCCGTCCAGATAATCCAGCGGCGCCACGCGCATGACCGCGCGCGCGAACCAGTAGCGCCAGTAATACCAGCCCCACAGCGGGTAATTGCCGGCCCGTATGCGCCCGAGCAGCAGCCATTTCACCGCGATGGAGAGGGCCAGCACGGCGGGCGTGGTCACCAGGTAGACCAGCAGCGCGCCGGCCAGGGCCTGGCCCATGGGCCAGTCGGCCACCACCAGGTAGCCGTAGGCCAGGAAAGCGCCCAGCCATTGCCAGGCGTAAAGCCCGGCCAGGAAGATTATCCCCAGCGCCTGCCCGGCCATGCAGGCGAAATAAGACGCGCGGGAAGCCGTGCGGAAAGGGGGCCTGGCGGGCTCCTCCGCGGCAGCCGGCCTGCCGGCCAGAGCCGCCAGTTTCGCCGCCGTCGGGTTCGTATAGATGTCCGCAACAGAAAGCCGTTCGAAGCCGGGCAGCCGCCTGAGTTTGGACGCCGCCAGGGCCGCCAGCAGCGAATGGCCGCCCAGGTCCAGGAAGAAATCGTCGTGGATGGAAATGCCGCTCAAACCCAGCACGTCCTCCCAGACGCCGAGCACCGTGCGTTCTTCGCCGCTGCGCGCCGCCGCCCCGGTGCCGCCCGCGGCGCGCAGCGGGTCCCTTGGCGCGGGGAGGCCGCGGCGGTCTATTTTATTCGAAGGCAGCAGCGGCAGCTCCGCTATCTCGTCGAGGAAGGCGGGCACCATGTAGGGAGGCAGCTTGGCGGATAGGGTTTCTTTTATCAGCGCGCGGTCCGGCTTTTGCCCGGCGCGCGGCACGATGTAGGCGGCAAGCTGCTGCGTCCCCGCGTGCAGGGCGGCCGCGGCGGCCAGCACGCCGGGGCACTGCATCAGCACGGCCTCTATTTCGGACAGCTCCACGCGGTAGCCGCGCAGCTTCACCTGCCCATCGGCGCGGCCCAGGTACTCTATTTCGCCTTCCGGAGTGAAGCGGCCGAGGTCGCCTGTGCGATAAAGCCTTACGGGAGGCCCGCCCAGAGCGCCCGCGGTCACGAATTTTTCCTCCTGCAGTTCCGGCCTGTTGAGGTACCCCCGCGCCACACCTTCACCGCCGATGCAGATCTCCCCCTCCGCGCCCGGCGGGACGGGTTCCAATAGTTCGTCCAGCAGGTACACCTTATAATTAGCTATCGGCCGGCCTATCGTTACGGGCCGCCCCGGCTGCATGACCGTGGCCGTTGCTATAACGGTGGCTTCGGTCGGCCCGTAGGTATTAAAGACCGTGCGCCCGGCCCGGCACCAGCGCTCCTGCACGTCGGGCGGGCAGGTCTCCCCGCCCAGTATCAGCACCCGCAGCGTCGGGATGTCCTCCTCCAGCATAAGGAGGAACGTGGGCACGCAGGAGAAAACCGTAACGCCGAGTTTCGCCAGGACAGCCGAGAAATCACGGCCCGAGCGCATTATCTCTTTGGTGCCGGTAACCAGCGCGGCCCCATGGAAGAACGCCAGCCAGATCTCTTCCACCGAGGCGTCGAAGGCCGTAGACGCGAACTGGAATATCCGGTCGTCCCGGTTCACGCCGTAAAGCGCGGATTCGGCGCGGACAAGGTTTGTGGCGTTGCGATGCTCTATCTGCACGCCTTTAGGCCGCCCGGTGGTGCCCGACGTGTAGATAAGATAGCAAAGGTTCTCGCGCCGGGCGCCGGTTTCGGCGCGCGTCAGGCGCGCGGCCGGCATGCCGGCTATTTCCTGTTCGTCCGAGTCCAGTTCCAGCACGGAAACTCCGGCCGGCAGGACATGGTCCAGGACCGAAGCCAGCGCGGAGGTGGTGACAAGGCATTTAGCGCGGCAGTCCTCAAGAATGAAAGCCACGCGCTCGGCGGGAGTTTCCGGGTCCAGCGGCACATAGGCGCAGCCGGCCTTAAGCACGCCCAGTATCGCCGCATAGGCCTGCTCCGAGCGCGGCAGGAAAACGGCAACGCGGGCTTCGTTCGCGGCTCCCCGCCCGCGCAGACAGCGCGCCAGGCGGTTGGCCCGCTCGTCCAGTTCCCTGTACGTCAGCGTTATATCGCCGCGGATCACGGCGGGACGCTCCGGCCCCAGGTCCGCAGAAGCCTCGAACAGCTCGTGCAGCAGTTCATCCCGCGCCAGGGCCGGGTCGTAGGCCGGCCCGCTCCACGCGCCGAGCACGAACTCGCGCTGTTCTTTCGTTATCTGTGCGTTGTTCCCTGCTGGTGATGTCATATACGCGGAAAAATTTATACAGCAGCGTCCATCAATACAACGTTATTATCAACGCGTTTATTGCCGTCCGGACGCGGTACCTCCGGAGCTATCATTGCATCTCCCCTCCCAAGGCAACCATTCTATCAAATGCCCGCTGAAATGAACCGGGGCAGAAAAATACCGCGCCCTGAGGCCGCGGTATTTTCGCGCTGAGCCAGTCGGCTATTAAAATCTTCCGCCCAGAGCGGCGGAGACCTGCGGATCGCGGTCGTCGAAGGAGTAGGTGCAGGAAAATCCCAGGGGCAGCGGAAATCTCCAGAACTTGTACCAGAAACTCGCCCCGGCGCCGGATTTTGTGCCGGGCCCCGCGCTCCCCCATGCCCTGGCCGCCTCCAGGAACAGCGCCCCCTGCCAGACGCCCCTGCGCGTCGTCCTGAAGGGATGGGAATACACAAGGCTCGCTCCCGCCGCGGAATCTCCCCGGAACTCCCTGGCGTAATTGCCGGTAAGGCCGAGCTCCCGGCCAGTAGCCAGAAGACGGTTGGGCGGCAGGTCGGCGCCGTGGCCGAAGGCCAGCCTCAGCGAAAGGCTGCGGTGCGTGCCCCAGGTCAGAGTATCGTTCCACTGCGCCAGGAAATAGCCGTAATCGAAGGCCGAGCCGGTCCACGCGGCGCCCTTGTGATAGGAAACTTCGGAGCTGGTGGTGAAATTGTGGACGGGAAGTGGCGCCAGCCGCCTTTCCATGTCGGCCAGCCCGAAACCGAAGATAGCGCCCAGCGCGTCGGCCGCGCCGCCGGCGCCGTCATGCCCCGACCTCAGCGCCACGAACGCCTGACCCTGGCGGCCGCCGTCCCCCGGAGCCGTCGGCGAAGGGTCCGAGTAGTTCAGGTCGGCGCGTTCCCAGCCGAAGGACGCCGACACCCCGGACCGTCCCCCGGGGCCGTGCATTAGCGGCACGCCCGCGCTGAACACGGCCTCCCCGGCGCGCTTATCGTAGCTGTCCGTTACCGTCCCGTATTTTGAAGGATGTTTCGAGTCCGGCGGGGAACCGAAGCCGGAACCGGAACTGAACGCCCCGTCGGAGTAACGGCGCTCGGTCACCGAGTGCGTAATGGCGGCCGCGCCGAGCGACCAGCCTTCGCGCTGCAGGGTCACGGCCGCGCTGGAGCCGGCACGCCCCGACATGCCTGAAGCCATAATGGATTCAGCCTGCCGGAAGACGTTCCTGGAGAACAGCACCACCCCGCCGCGCCCGCCGCCGCTGCCGCCTGAGAAGAACGGGAACGGCAGCAGGTACCAGCCGTCCTGCACGGTTATATCTATCTCCGCGTTCCCGTCCGCGGCGGCGGCGGAAGAGACGTTCACCTGCTTGAACTGGCGCATGTCCCAAAGCCCGGTCTGAGCTTCCTTCAAGGTGGAAGGCGTTAACCGGCCGCCTTCTGAAAAAGGGAGATGCTTGCGCAGCAGCTTTTCATCCGTGCGGTTGCCGTGGAACACTATCCGCTCGATGCGGACGGTGTCAGTGGAAACGTCCATAGCCCGCGAGACTGCCGGGAAAATGGACAGTCCTAGCGAAAGCGTGCAAAAGATGAGTCCGTTAATTCTCATAGCCATGAGCTTCCATTATAGAATTTCAGCGGCGGCCGTCACGCCACAAAATAAAAATGCCGCCGTGGAGGCGACATTTTCAACTTGGCTTGAAATCTGGTGGGTGGTACAGGATTTGAACCT
>Ga0265332_10001713_pt1 | contig 11950 bp, 8 predicted proteins | sample 41926metaG_FD_202084 | JGI IMG/M metagenome (GOLD analysis project Ga0265332, IMG submission 202084) | Rhizosphere microbial communities from Carex aquatilis grown in University of Washington, Seatle, WA, United States - 4-19-26 metaG | ecosystem: Host-associated > Plants > Roots > Rhizosphere >...
GCCCAGCAACTATATCCCGTGGGGCGGCGCCGCCCCGGCGCTAGAGCAGGCGCAGCGGTTCGCCGCGGCCGCCAAAAAAATAAAGGAGATAGCCCCTGTTATAGCCCGGGGCGGAACGGGGCCGGTGGAAAAAGGCCCTCTCTGGCAGAACCTGCTCCTGTCCGGCCTGTGCTACCGGCTGTCGTATTCCAGGATCCCGAAGCTGGACAAAAGCTTCTGGGCCGACGATAAATGCAACGGCTGCGCTATCTGCACTTCGGTCTGCCCCAGCGGGAATATCCTGGTGGACAAGAAGCCGGCCTGGCAGGGGAACTGCGAGCAGTGCCTGGCCTGCATACAATGGTGCCCGCTGGAAGCCATTCAGTACGGCAAAAAGACCCCGGGCTACGCCCGCTACCACCACCCCCAGACCACCCTCTCCGACATGCGCGCGTAGATGTCTGTCTTGTTTTCAAGGGAGCTATCGTGTTCTTAAGGCTGGCTTTTGCGTTAGTCGTCTCGCTGGCGCCCGTTCCCGGCGCGCTGGCGGGAGAAAAACCGGCGGCTGCCGTTGCTGACGGCGGCCAATGGGTCTATGTCGACACCGCGGCCATCCCGGCCGGGCTGCGGCATGTCAGCCACGAGGCGGTATTCAAGAAATACGCCGGCGGCTATAATCTTGCGGTGCTGAAGGCCATCGACAAGGTGCAGGCGCACGCTATGGACGGGGGCGGGTACTTCATCGGGCTGAAGGCCGTGCCGCCGGAATCCCCGATAGGCTACCCGCTGAAGCTTTTCGGGAAAGCCCTCCTTGTGCCGCCCCGGGCCAGCAGCTACTGCAGCGGCTCCACGTACGGCGTGCTGATAGAGGCGCTGGACCTTATTTTCCCGAAGGGCGCGGCCAAACTCTCGCCGGAACGGCGCGAAGCGCTGCGCATGCAGGAGCCGGACGGCGCGCGCCGCGAGGACGGGGTGAAATTCTGGGGAAAGTGGAACGCCGACGGCTGGGGCAGCAACTACGCGCTGACGCAGTATTCCGCCATGGGCGAAGATATCCCGCCGAAGCTGGCGCGCCCCGGGGATTTCATGAACGTCTCCTGGAAGTCGGGTAAAGGCCACTCGGTGGTGTTCCTCGGGTGGTTCCTGGACGGCGCCGGCAAGCGCGGCATGGTCTACTGGTCCAGCCAGCCCGGCACCAACGGTTTCAGCGACGTGCTGTGCCCGCTGTCCGGCGTGGAAAGCGTGAAGATAGTCCGGCTGACCCATCCCGAAAATATCTTTTCGTTCGACGTGAACAAACGGGTGAAAACAGACATCTCCGGCGACGTGCCGGAAGCGGCCGCGGACTGACCCCTGCGGCTTCGTTCATTATGAAAATAATTTCAACTCTCAGGCGGAAGTTCGGCAGGCTGCACCTGGGGCTTTACGCCCTTTTCCTGCTGATGGTGTACTTCGGCAGCATCACGTCCCTCTTCTTCGAGAAATATACGCTGATGGATACGGAGCTCCTGAAGACGGAATGGGAACACGCCATTGCATCCCAGGAGACAAAAACAAAATTCAGCTTCTCGCCCGAGATCGGCATCCGTATCTTCAAGCCGATGAACCTGGAAAAGCGCGCTTCCGAGCGCGTTGTGCGCGGGGTAACGTTAAAGGGCGAGAATTATGAATTCAAAGGGAGTATCAGCTGGCTGTATTTCCTTTTCCTTGTGCTCTGGCTCTGGCCGCTTTACCGGTATTATTTCTCTAAAAAACCGCAGGACATGGACCGCATAGAAAGGCGCATTATAAACCTTCCGCTGGTCATCTTCATACTTGGCTGGGTCATAGCGGTGCAGCGCTTCTTCGATAACGTGTATGTCTATTCCATGGCGTACGGGCCCGTGACCGGCAGGGTGCGGCTGGCTTTTGCGGTGTCGGCCCTTTTGTTCGCGGCTTTCGTCAGCTATCTGAACCTGGAGCTGACCGGGCTCTACATCCGGCGGTCCATAGCCAGACCGTTCTTCATGGAGAATAACCCGTACGGACTGAAAAGCGGCTTCGCCGCCAGCCTTACGATGCGCTACGCGCTGATGATGTTCTCGCTGGCCATGGTGCCGCTGCTGCTGTGCCTGTACGTGCCGGTGTTCACCAACCTGAACCTGTTCTCCGGGTTGCGTGGAAGCCAGGAGCAGACCCTGCAATGGCTGGCCTCGTACGAGAACATGCGGGTGCTGGTGCCTATCCTCCTGATAGCCGGTCTCGTAGCTGTGATCCTGGCCTTCCAGGCGCTTTCCATCGTGCTTTACCGCGTGAACGTGCAGGCCCCGGTCAGCGCGCTGGTGCGGCGTATGAAGGCCGTGGCCGCGGGGGATTTCAGCTGCAAGACCTCGGTGCTGTACGCCGACGAGCTGGGCCAGCTGAAGGGCCATTTCAACATGATGCTGGACGGGCTGGTGGAGCGCGACCATATCAAGGACACCTTCGGCCGCTACGTCTCGCTGGAGATAGCGGAGAAGATCATGAAGAGCGGTAAGGTGAACCTGGCCGGCGAGGAGATCCAGGCCACGGTGCTGTTCTCCGACATCCGCGGCTTCACCCCGCTGAGCGAGAAGCTGCCGCCCGTGGAGCTGATCCGCTTCCTGAACGAATACTTCACCTACATCGCCCGGCCCATCACGGAGAACCGGGGTGTGATAAATAAATTCATGGGCGACGCGGTGATGGCCATCTTCTCGCCCGTGTTCGGCGTGGACGACCACCAGGCGGCCGGGGTGAGGGCCGCGCTGGGCATGCGGGAAGCGCTGAGGGAATTCAACGCGCAGGGTAAGCACCCCGAGGTGTTCTTCGGGGTGGGCGTGCACAGCGGCGCTCTGGTGGCCGGGAACGTGGGGACGGCGGAGCGCCTTGAGTACACCGTGCTGGGTGACACCGTCAACGTGGCCTCGCGCATAGAAAGCCAGACCAAGACGGCGGCCACGCAGATCCTGCTGAGCGAGGCTACGGTGCGGGGCCTGGACAGGAACCATTTCCCCGGCACCGTTTTCACGGAGTGCGCGCCGGTGCTGATGAAGGGGAAATCGAAGCCGATGGTGCTTTACAAGGCGGAGCCGGCCGGCGCCGCCTGAAAGGGAGATCATGAAACTTGCATTGTGCGGTCTTGCGGTCCTGGCGTGCATGAACGTGCCCGGCCCCGCCGCGGCGGCGGGCGCGGACGTAAAAGAGGCTGATATGGGAACGAACCAAGCGGCGCGGCTGCCTTCGCTGACGCTCCGGGAAAACCACAAATTCACTTTCACCAATAAGCGGTCCGGTTTTTACCTGGGGAATTCCCATGCCGGCAACACGTCCGGATTCGAGGGCTGGACCGTGGACGAGTTCCGCTACCTGCACGGCTACGGCCTGGTATTCGACGGGCGGCCGGCCGCGGCAGCGGACCTGAAGAACGTGACGCTTTTCCCTGACAGGCTGGTGCGGGAATATAATAACGGCGTGGTGGAAACGCTGGAACTTCTGGACGGCAGGGATGTCCTGGCCGTCACGCTGGCGCCGGCGGAAAAGCTGGCCGGCGTGGAGCTGGAAGCTGAAAGCTCCGCCGGGAACTGGCGGCTGCCGGTGTCGGTGGAGGGGAGCACCAGTGCCGAAGTGAACGGCAGGGTCTTCGCGCTGGACATAAAGGCAGAAGGGAACGCCGCGGTGGCGCTTTTCGCCGTGGCCGCGGATACCGCCGCCGCCGGGCGCGAACTGGCCTCCGTGCGGGGCCGGACGGCTGCGCTGGCCGCCGAACGCGCCGCGCGGATGGAAAAGCTCCTCGCGCTGGAGGCGGTCAATGTCAACAAGCCGCGCATAGAGGCCGCGCTGCAATGGGCGGCGCTTTCCATGGACAGCCTGATAGTGGACCAATGGGGGCCGGGCATCTGGGCCGGGCTGCCCTGGTTCAATAATTACTGGGGCCGGGATTCCTTCATCAGTTTCACCGGCGCGGTGGTGACCAGCGGCCAGTTCTCCCTGGCGCGCGACATCCTGCGCTCGTTCGCGAAGTTCCAGCTGACCGACGAGGCTTCGCCCGACTACGGGCGCATCCCCAACCGGGTGACCAACAACGAGACCAGCTATAATACCGCCGACGGGAGCCTGTGGTTCGTGCTGGCGCTTAACTCCTACCTGAACTATTCCGGCGACGCCGCCTTCGCCGCGGAGATGTACCCGGTGATAAAAAGAATAATGGCGGGCGGGCTGAAGCGTGCGGACGGGAACGGTTTCCTGCGCCACGGCGACGCCGAAACCTGGATGGACGCGGTGGGCCCGTCGGGCCCGTGGACCCCGCGCGGGGACCGGGCCGTGGATATTCAGGCACTGTGGTACGCGGCCCTTCAGGCGGGCGCCCGGCTGGCCGGGAAGGACCCCGAAGCCGACACCTGGCGCGCCGCCGCCTCAAAACTGCGGGCCAATTTCGCCGGCGCGTTCCTGGATAAGGAGCGCGGGCTCTTCTTCGACCATCTGAACGCGGACGGGACCAAGGACGCGCGCAACCGCCCGAACCAGTTCTTCGTCTTCTCCGCGCCGGACCTGGCCGGGGCCCCGCCGCTGATGAAGGACCAGGACCTGGCCCCGGCGCTTGAAAAAGCCGCCGGCGCGCTGGTCTATCCTTACGGCGTGCTCTCACTGGACCCGGCCGACCCGGATTTCCATCCCTACCACGAGTACGCGCCTTACTATCCCAAGGACGCGGCCTACCACAACGGCATTATCTGGACGTGGCTGGCCGGGCCCGTCATCCGGACGTTCGCCCGCTATGGCCAGGCCGCCATGGCGGAAGAGCTGTACTCGGCGGAGGCGGAGCAGATCCTCACCAGGGACGCTTCCGGCGGTTTCAGTGAACTGCTGGAGGCCTGGCCCCGCCCCGCGGCTCCGGGCGCGGCGGCCCAAAAGCCGCGCACCTCCGGCACGGTCACGCAGGCCTGGAACCTGGCCGAGTTCAACCGGAACTTCGTGGAGGACCTGGTGGGCTACCGCCCGGACGCGCTGAACGGGCGCGTGGTCTTCCTGCCGCAGCCTTTGAGGAAAATGACGGACATCTCCGTCCGCCTGCCGTACAAGGGCGGCTTCCTAAATTACCGGGTCAGGACCGCGTCGGGCTACGAGCTGGAGCTGGACCCGCGCGAACTGGGCGAGGAGCTCACCGCCGTGGTGCGCTTTCCCGGCGGAGAGAAACAGACGGTGACGCTGACGCCGGGGGCGGCGGTTAAAAAGATAACGGGCCAGAACGCGCCGGGCGGCTACGACAGCTGGAAATTCGCGAAGCCCGCTCCCCGGCCGGACCTGCCGGTGTTCGCCGGGGCGGACTACCAGCTGCTTTCGCCGGACGCGGTGTATTACCCGGCGCCGGCGGGCAGGCCGCTGCCGCTGGAACCCGACGGGCCCGGCAGCCACGCGGCGCCCTGCGGCGGGTATAAGTATCCTTTCGACGCCAATTTCAAGGAAGGCATACTGAACCTGGAGGGCCTGAAGGTTTACGACGAGGGGGACAGCTGGGGCTTCGAGGTGAAAATGGCCGGGCTTTGGGACCCGGCCTGGCATCCCGAGTACGGTTTCCAGCTTACCTACCTGGCCATAGCGCTGGGCGGGGAAACGGCCGGTAAGGGCGCGCTGGCCGTGGGGATGGAGGCCAACTTCCGCCTGCCGGCGGGCCGGGAGTACGACAGGATAATTTACGTGGGCGGCGGCATAGAGGTGCGGGACGCGGCCGGCCGTACGCTGGCCGCTTTTGTGCCGCAGGACACGGCGCACCGCCTGGGTTTCGTGGCGGACAGGGCCATACGCCTCCGCCTGCCCAAGACCGTGCTGCCGCGGCTTAGCGGCGCCGTTTCGGTGCTGAGCGGCGCTCAGGACGACCACGGCGGCGCGGGGCTGGGTAACTTCAGGCCGGTGAAACTGAAAGCCGGGCAGTGGACCGGCGGCGGGGCGGCCAGCGACGACGGCTCGGCCTGCAGAGTATACGACGCGTTATACCTGAAGGCCGGCGGCCCGGCGAAATAACATGACCAGGGAATGGAAGCTCAAACTGAAACCCGCGGGGATACTGCTGCTGTGTTATTTCTTCGCGCCGTACCTGCTGCAGGCGGTGCTGGGCGCGCATGACCGGAGATATAACAGCATTACCGTTTCGGATCTTCTCCAGCTCGGCCTTGGCGCGGCGCTGCTGCGCAACTTGTCCGGACTGAGAGAGGGCCTGAAAGCGGAGCTGACGGGATGGCTGGAAAAGAAAGGCCAGCCGCGGGCCGCCACGCTGGAGCTTGCGGGCAGGATCTCGACTTCGGCCGGCTATCTCGGCGCGGCCGCGCTGCTGCTGCCGCCGCTCGGCGGGATGTTCCCGGCCGGCGGCCTGCTGACGCTGGCCAAGTTCTGCGCGGTGGGCTATACCGCCTACATGGCCTGCGTGATCTGGAAACTTTCCGAACCCTTCCTGGCTTATGTCCCGCCGCCGGAACCCGCGCCGCTCCCGGAGGAGACGCGCGCGGTTCCCCTGGGCCGCTGCGCCAGGTGCGGCCAGGCGATCGACGCCTCCATGAAGGTCTGCGCATTCTGCGGAGAGGCCATAAAACAGGGGCGGCCTTGAGCTCAGGAGTGAAGAACGGCGGAGTTTTTTTGTAACATAAGCGTGGGGGACATTTCTTGAAATATTTATCCGGCCCGGTAAGAGACGCAGGTGAGCTCGCACATGTCCATTGGAAAAATGTTTTCGAAGATTCTGAACCGCTTCGTGTCCGGCGAAAGTGACCGTTCCCTGCTGAAAAAACAGGAAAGCGCGGTGCAGAACGCGAGGGACGGGGTGGCGCTGCCGGATGGAGGCATGATCTGCGCGGGCAGGGATCTCGCCGGGCAGCGGGAGGCCGACGAGCGGCTTAAGACCAGCGAGGAGCAGTTCCGCGCCATCTTCGAGAACGCGGCGGTGGGTATTGTTATCCTGGACGCCGGCGCGCATGTGATCAAAGCTAATGGAACCATCGCGCGGATCCTCGGTTATTCTCCGGGGGAGCTGCGCGGGATCGCTAAAGAAGCCGTAACGCATCCCGACGATCTGCCCGGGGACATGGAACTGTTCGGGAAACTGCTGGCCGGGGCTATCCCCGATTATCATCTGGAAAAGCGGTATATCAGCAAGGACGGGGCCCTTGTCTGGGGAGCCGTTTTTTCGTCCCTGGTAAAGCCCGCGAAGGACGCGCCTCCTTTCGTGGTTTCCATGGTGGTGGATATCACCGAAATAAAAAAAGCGCGGGACGAGAGATGGGCCTACGAAAGAACGCTGCGGGAAACCAAAGAGAAGTATGAAAAGCTGCTTTATATGTCTCCGGACTCGATAGTGCTTACCGACCTGAATTTCAATATCCTTCTGGCCAATAAAAAAACGGCCGAGTTCGTGGGGGTATCTTCCCCGGGAAAAATGCCCGGGACCTCCGCCCTTAAATACGTGCAGGCCGCGGAAGTGCCGAAGATCATGGCTTACGGCAAAACCGTCCTGGAAAAAGGAGAACTCGGGGGTATTGCGCTGGATATGAAAAAAGAGAACGGCGCTCTGTCCCCGGTGGAAATGAACGTTTCCCTTTTTATGGACGCCGCCGACAAGCCGGCGGGCTTCATAGTGGTCACCCGCGACGTGAGCGAGCGCCGGGAGGCGGAGGCCAGGCTGCGGGAAAGCGAGGTGCAGTTCCGCCTGCTGGTGGAGAACGCTCCGTACGGGATCTACGTGCAGGTGGACGGACGGTTCGACTATCTTAACGCGTCGGCGCTCAGCCTTTTCGGCGCGAAAAGCGCGGAAGAGCTGCTTGGGCAGCGGATGATGACGAGGTTCCATCCCGCTTTCCACGAAATAATACGGAAAAGGGTGGACGCCTTGAGTCAGAAAAAGTCCGAGGTCCCGATGCTGGAGGAAAAATACCTCAGGATGGACGGGAGCGAATTCGACGTGCTGGTGTCGGCGGTGCCTTTCATAAAAAACGGCCATGACGGCGCGATCGTCTTCTTCAGGGATATAACCGAGAAAAAGCGCCAGGAATCCGAAATGCTCAATACGCAGAAAATAGAATCGCTGGGAGTGATGGCCGGCGGCATCGCCCACGACTTTAACAATATGCTTATGGGCATTACGGGCAACCTGTCGCTGCTGGGAAAAAAATATTCCCTGGACCTGGAAGGCAGGGAAATGCTTTCCGAGGCGCTTTCCGCCGCCGTCAGCGCCCAGGACCTCACCCGCCAGCTGCTCACCTTCGCCAAGGGCGGGAGACCGCTTAAAAAAATACTGGATCTCAGGCGGCTGCTGACGGACGCGGCCAACTTCGCCGTGCGCGGTACCAGCAGCCGCTGCGAGTTCGCCGTGGCTGAGGACCTCGCCTGCGTGGACGCCGACGAGGGGCAGTTGAAGCAGGTGATACACAATATCACGCTGAACGCTGTACAGGCCATGCCCGGCGGGGGGGTGGTAAGGATAGAAGCCGCCAACTGCGCGCTTGAAGCCGGGTCCGGAGTTCCGCTCCCCGCGGGCCCATACATTGAACTGACCTTCTCTGATACCGGCGTAGGCGTTTCGGAACGGCACCTTTCCCGGATCTTCGAGCCGTACTTCAGCACCAAGACGAAAGGCCACGGCCTCGGGCTTTCCACGTCCTATTCCATAGTCAAGAACCACGGCGGGGACATTTCGGCCGCGTCTGCGGCGGGCGCCGGAGCCACCTTCACCGTCTTCCTGCCGGCCGCGCCGGGGCGCCCTTGCGAGGCGGCGGGGAGGCCTGACGGGGAGCATGAAGGAAGCGGGCGCGTGCTGATAATGGACGACGACGAGACGGTAGGGAAAGCCGCCTGCCGCATGCTGGCTTCCATGGGTTATGGGTACCTGTGTGTGAAAGACGGCGCGGAGGCCGTAAAAGAGTATGAAAAAGCGTTCCGGGCCGGGAAACCTTTCGTGGCCGTAATTTCCGACCTGACCGTGCCGGGCGGCGTGGGGGGGAAAGAAACGGCCCTCGCGATACGGAAAATGGACCCGCATGCCCGGCTGATAGTTTCCAGCGGCTACTCCGACGATGCCGTGCTGGCGGACTACGCGCAAAACGGCTTCGACGCGGTATTGGCCAAGCCGTACGGCATCGGCGCCCTGGCCGCGGCGCTCTCCGCGCTGCTCAAAGGTAATTAAACATAAAGAACGCCGCCGCTTGAATTGCGCGGCTATTTTGGTAATATAAGGATTATTCGGGACAGGAGAACTGATATGAAATTTTGCTGGTGCACGCTTTCGGTAAAGGACCTGGACAAATCGGTGGCATTCTACCGGGATATTGTCGGGCTGCCGGTGGTCAGGCGGTTCGCGGCGGAGAAGGATATGGAGATCTGTTTCCTGGGCGCGGGCGAGACCAAGGTGGAACTGATCCGCGGCGGCAAGTACGAGGCCCCGCGCGGCGTGGGGGTTTCGCTGGGGTTCGAAGTGAAGTCGCTGGACGACATGCTGGATTTCGTCAAGGAAAAAGAGCTGGAGGTCTCGGGCGGGCCGTTCCAGCCTAACCCGCACATCAAATTTTTTTTCGTGGAGGATCCCGACGGCTACAGCGTGCAGTTCTCGGAAAACATGTAAGCTCGGAAAGCCGTTGAAAAAAGCGGGAAAAAATAAGGGGCCTATTATGAAGGAACGGAAGGCGATACATACGGATATCAAGGTGCTGGCCAAGGCTTTCGACCTGCTGGCCTCGGAGGCGGAGGCGGCGCTGCCCTCGGTGACGGTCTGCGAATATGAGCCGGGAGAGGTGGTGCTGAAGGAAGGCGACTCCGGGGACGCGGCTTACGTGGCCCTTAAGGGCCGGTTCACGGTGCGCAAATCGCAATGGCTGTTCCTCTCGAAGGAAGTGGCGAAGCTGGAGCCGGGGAATATTTTCGGCGAGATAGGCTTCCTTATGCCCACCACACGGTCGGCGTCCATCCTGGCCGACGGCCCCTGCGAGGCGGCCCGGCTGACGCTGGGCGATTTCAAGGGCCTGCTGGACAAGCACCCGCAGCTTCGCGCCAGGATAGAAGAGATGGCCCGCCGCCGTCTTTACTCCCTGTCCGCTTCCACCCAGGCCTGAAGTCCGGGCGCAAAAAAAACACCCCGGAGCCATTACGGCCCCGGGGTGTTTTTTTATCTTTAAGAGCGGCTTATTTCTGCATCCACTTCGCGAAGGCGGCCCACTTGGTGCCGGCGAAGAGCATGTGGCTGTAGTCGCTGTCGAAGCCGGAGGTGGGGGCGTAGATGGCCACGCCGTGCGCTTTGGCGTAGTCGCTGCTGACCTTGTTGTCCACGACCAACTGGCCCTTTATGTAGTTCATCAGGTCCAGCGCGGCCACTTTAACGGGCTGGCTCTTGCTGGAGGTGTAGATCAGGGACACGAAGTTGTACAGGTCCTTGTTCTCGCTGTAGGAGCCCTGGGCCGAGAAGTTCTGCGCGCCTTCGCGGGCGGCGGCGGCGCCCTTGCTGTCCTTGGAGGCCATGACCGCGTCGGTGAAGGTGTTCAGCTTGTCGGCGAAGCCGTCCAGGGCCGAAGACTTTATGGTGGACATGGTGGCGCCGGTGGTGTACTGCGGGGTGTAGGTGTCCACTACGGCGTTGGCCACTTCCTGCGCGGTCATGCCGGAGGCATACACCTTCTTGAGGAAGGCCGCGTAGTCCCAGCCGCTGCCCGGCTCGGTCTTTTCGGAACCCACGATGAAGTCCGTCTGGGCTTTCATCTCATAGGCCACTTCGGCCATCTGCATAAGGCAGGCGTCCGAGCCGTAAACGTCTATGTGGCCCAGGGCTTTCACTATGGAGCCCATCTGCGGGGTGTTGATAAGGTGCTTGGTCTCTTCGTCCAGGGAGATGGCCTTGGGGCTGCTGAAGCCGGGGATGGTCTCGGTCCAGCCGCCGCCGTGGTTCCAGATGACGTACATATAGTGCTCGGCCGGGAATTTGTCCATGGCCCATTTGCCGAAGTCTATGGCGTGCTTGTAGTCGCCCATGTCGCAGGCGGGGATGGTCTGCAGTATCGGCGAAGCTATGCCGGGGTTGGGGGCGCTCTTAACTATAAGGTAGCGGCGGCAGCCGGTCCAGTTGCCGTCACCGGTGTAATCGCCGCCCTGGCCGTTCATCCGGCCTACCTCTACCACCACGTTGACATCGGCATTGGAGCCTACCTGCTCCATCTGGTGGAGATTGGTGTAGACGAACTGCTCCAGCGAATTCTTGCCGTCCACGTAGAGCATGATGGTCCACTTCTTGGCGCCGGCGCGGGGCGCGGCGGGGATCGCGGCAGGGGCCGCCACGGGTGCCGCCGCAACGGGCATGGGCACGGGGATCAGCGCTGCGGCAGAGCCTTTCTCCAGGCCGCCGGCCAGTGAGTAGGCCTGCGCCAGGTCCAGGTCCGCGCAGGAAGCCGCAGCGGGGAAAGCCGCTGCCAGGGTGAGGGCCGTCAGGATCGTGAGCTTGTTCATATTCTTTCCTCCCTTCGCTTCGCCCGGTCAGCCAGTTCCTTTTATTCCGGCCGGGTGTTCTTCTACACATATGATAGCCCCCGGGTTGATATCCGTCATGGGGCGCAAGGGAAGACTTGTACTAGGCCTAAAGGCCTACGCTATTGGAGGGGTGTTATCAGGAAGCCCCACAGGCGCTGCCATTTTTCCCCGCGGAAGGACGGCAGGCCAAGGGTGAGGGAGCGCGTGTCCCCGGGGACTTTGAAAGTGCCCAACAGCCGGTCCCAGACGGACAGGATGCTGGTGAAGTTTGAATTCGTGCCGGCCGGGTCGGCCGAATGGTGCACGCGGTGCATGTCGGGAGTGGTTATAGCCGCGCGCAGCGCGCGGTCCCAGTTTTCAGGCACGGCCAGGTTGCTGTGATGGAACAGCACGGAGATGTTCAGCAGAAGCTCATACAGGGCCAGCTGCATGAAGCTCATGCCCAGCAGGACCACCACCGGCAGGCGGATGAAGGCGGAGA
>Ga0265332_10001715_pt1 | contig 11936 bp, 10 predicted proteins | sample 41926metaG_FD_202084 | JGI IMG/M metagenome (GOLD analysis project Ga0265332, IMG submission 202084) | Rhizosphere microbial communities from Carex aquatilis grown in University of Washington, Seatle, WA, United States - 4-19-26 metaG | ecosystem: Host-associated > Plants > Roots > Rhizosphere...
TAGCGGAAGAACCGCCATTGCGAGGTGGCCGATTCGACCGTATAACGACGTTCGAAATTCAATCGGCATTACGTAGTTCGCCCTCTAACATGAATTGGTTGACGGAAAATTAGTTGACTTATTAGTTGACACTTTTTCCTTCTGCAGCTTTCTCGTTCCCGCGTTAGTTGACATATTAGTTGACAACGTTAGTTGACACAAAGTTGACTAACAACGGTGCTGCAGCTCTAAATTACGCAATCTTCCGTGCGTTTGTTCAATACGTTACGCCAGAGCACGCCACCACGCAATTTTGCGTTAGGCTACCGCGAGTCGAGAACAATGACCTTGGCATGGACGTGACAAGTTTAGGTATTAGTAATTCCCGCCACGCATGAACCGCGCGATGCCGGCGGCGACTTCGGCTTCCTGCTCGACAAAGTCGTGCGGCTGGAGAACTTCGCACGCAGCCATATTCGGTGAACGGCCGGGTGCAACAGGCCCGCCCGTGACCGTGACGGCCTGCTGGCGCGCGCCGCGGGTTTTTGCGATGACGTTCTTCATTTGATCCGCCGGCGAGCGCACGCAGTTGTCGGCCGCGTGGCCGATGACGAGCACCGGAATTTTGATCGCATTGAGATCCACGAAGAACACGGTGTGCGCCGCCCATTGCCTGCGCGCGTTGGGGGCGACAGTGTACATGGCCGACAGCAGGATGACGCCGTCGGGCGCGGCATCGCCGGTCAATCGCGAAGCGGCATTGGCCGCGGAGATCGAGCCGCGGCTGTGTCCCGCGATCCACACCGGGCCTTGGGTGCGCGCGCGAACTTGCGCGATGACCATGCCCAGGTCCTGCGCGTGATCGGCGGCGATGCGATAGACGCCGAAGCCTTCGACGGTGCGCAGATCGGACGGCGTGTCGACGATGGCGGTGCCGATGCCCGCTTCATTCAAGAGCGGCCGCATGCGCACGAGCACGTTACGGCTCAATTGTCGCGAGCAGCCCTGGTCGTCGAGATCGAGATAACCGCCGCCGCCGATCATGAGCACAAGCGTGAGCGGTCCGCCCGGCACGGGCTTTCCTTCCCCAAACGAATAACGCATCGTCGTGCTGCCGCGGGTCGTGAGCGTGACAGCTTCGCCGCACGCGTCGGCCGTAATTGCTGCAGGCGGGAAGGCGACGGTTGTGACCGCGGCGGCGATCAGGCTCGTGAAAGTTGAAACGCGCATAAACGTGTCTCCACTCTTTAGTGCCGGTCAGATGCGGCGGCGACCGCGTGTTCGAAAAAGTCGCCGAGCTCGGCAATTCCTTCACGCCGGTTGAACAACGTATCGACCGACGCCGCGATCTTCCCGCGCACTTCCGCCTGCCACGCTTTGTCCTGCGCGAGACGGTTGGCGCAGGCGACGAACGCCTGGGGCGTGTCGGCGAGACACTCCGTCATTTGCATCTGGCGATAGCAGCCTAGCGTCAGGCGTCCGCGCAAATACGGCGCGGGGAGTGCGACGACCGGCGTTCCCATCGCCAGCGCTTCGCATGTGGTATTGCCGCCGCCGAAATGAAAAGTGTCGAGCACCACGTCCGCGCACTTCATCGCGCACAGCAGGTCGTTCCACGGCATGCGCGGCAAAAAGCGCACGCGCGTAGCGACGTCCGGCAGCGTGCGCGCAAAGCGGCTGCGCAGCCGTTCTCCCCATGCGCGCTGCGCGCCTTCGAGCAGCACGATCTCGCCCGCGCCGTCGTTGCGCAGAATTGCCGCCATTGCGTCATCGAAGTCGGGATGCAGCTTGAAGAGCGTCTGTGGGCACAGGTAGACGTTGCGGCCCGGCTTGAAGCCGAAATGCTCCGCGGACTTCGGCGCGCCGCTCAATACGGGTTTTTCGTAGTCGTTGAGGAAAAAAGACTTGAGCCTGACCAGGTTCTCGGAATAATGCTGTGCGGCGTCCGCGGTTTCAGTCGCGTCCGCCGAAATGAAATGGTCTATCGTGTCGATCCCGGTAGTGTCAGGATGACCCCACGTCATGCATTGCACCGGCGCCAGGCGCGAGAATGCAAGGAAATAGCTGCGCGGTTCCATGCCGATATCGGTGAAGTAGAGAACGTCCTGCTCCTGCTGCGCGATGAACTCCTCGGTTTCGCGCAAGGTCATTGCGCTGCAATCGGCATAATGATCGGCGGCGCTGCGAATCGCGTCGGCCACCGGATCGGCGCGATTGTCGAGCGCGTAGACGGTCACTTCGAATTTATCGCGCAGCAGATGCGCGATCGCGCCGTGGTTGAGCCGGCCGATCGAGTGGGAGTAAAAATACCGCGACACGAAGCCCACGCGGATGCGGCCCGCGCGGCGTTGCCGGCGTGGTTGTTGGCGGCCGGGGTAGGCGCTGCGTACAAGGCGCGCGATCGCCGTCGTCAACTCGCGGTCGTTCATGCCGTGATACGCGAGATAAAACGGCGTGAGCCCGATCTCCTTTACCGGGTCGGTCACTTTCAGCGGCCCCTGCGCCAGCAACGTTTCGATGCGGTGCAGTACTTGCGCGCGCAGTTCCTGGATTTCGGCAACGGAGTCGGGAAATCCGGGCACGCGCACGGCCGCGCGTATGCGCAAGCCGTCATCCGACCAGCGGCCGAGCATGGTGTCGAGTTGTTGCGCCGCCTCCGTATTGCGGCCCTGGTTGTGATAGAGCATGAACAACCGCTCGCGCAACTCGCGCAGATCCTGCTGCAGCGCGACGGCCTGTTCGTATGCGACAACGGCGCCATCGGTGTCGCCAGTGCGTTCGAGCAACTGTGCGAGCATCGTCTGCGCTGCCGGGAGATTCGCGCGCGCCGCGAGCGCTTTGCGACAATGTTCGATGGCCTGAGCATCACGCTTCAGGCGGCGGCACACCACGGCCATGCTGAGATGCAGATCGGCGTTGTCCCGCAACCGTTCCAACGCAGATTGCAGCACGTCGTAGGCGGCGGTGTTGTCGTTCAACGCCAGGCAGCACAGCGCGTAGAGATTCCAGACTTCCGCGGCGGCGGAATCATCTGCGACAAGGTCCCGGCACAGGTCGCGCGCCGCCGCATATTGACGTTGCGCGTAAAGGCGGGATGCCTCTTCTTGTGTCCCACGTTCCTGCCGGCGCGGCGCGGCGGGATTGAGGCGCTTGAGAAAATTCCAGAGCATGCAGTGAGCAGTTTCCTCGCAGTTAGGGCGGCTGCCGGCGTCAGTCGACCGCGATGTGCGCTTCCCTGATCAATTTGCCCCATTTCGCCATTTCGTTTCTCTGGAACGCGCCGAATTCGGCCGGCGTATTTACGCGCGATTTCGCGCCTTCGGTGACGAGCCGCGCCTGCACTTCGGGCAGTTTCATGATGCGCATGATTTCCGCGTTGAGTTTCGCGACGATATCCGGCGGCGTGCCCGCGGGCGCGAAGATGCCGATCCAGTTGGTGACTTCGAAGCCGGGCAGGGTTTCGGCCATCGCCGGCACTTCGGGCGCGGCGGGATTGCGATGCGCGCCGGTGACCGCCATCGCGTAGAGCTTGCCGGCGCGCGCGAGCGGCATGACGGTCGGCATCGTCGCGAACAGCATCGACGTCTGGCCGCCGACCAGATCGGTGAGTGCGGGCACGTTGCCTTTGTACGGGATATGCACGAGATCGATTTTCGCCATCGACTTGAAAAGCTCGCCCGAGAGATGACCGGCGGTGCCGTTGCCGGCCGACGCGTAGACGAGCTGGCCGGGCCGCGCGCGCGCGAGCGCGATCAATTCCTTGACCGTTTTCGCCGGCACCGAGGGATGCAGCACGAGCAGGCCGTCGGCTTCGACGACGAGCGCGACCGGCGCGAAATCCTTGACCGGATCGTACGGCAGCTTCGAAAAGAGGCTCACGTTGACGGCGTGCGTGCCTATCGTGCCCATCACGAGCGTGTAACCGTCGGGCGGCGACTTGGCGACGACATCGGCGCCGATATTGCCGCCGGCGCCGGTGCGGTTCTCGACGACCACCGGCTGGCCCCATGCATCGGTGAATTTCTGGCCGAACACGCGCGACATCACGTCGGCGATGCCGCCGGGCGGAAACGGCACGACGATGCGGATCGATTTGTTCGGGTAGTTCGCGTCCGCTGCGAACGCAGCCGGAATGAGCCACGTGAGTGCGGCGACAGCGATCCCGGCGATGGTCTTCAATTACTTACTCCCGGTTTGATTGAAGCAGTCTCCAGTATAAGGGCTGTGCCCGCCGCCGGTCAGGACTTTGGAAGCTGCTGAGTGCGTTGCGTTGGTTTGGCCAGCCGCTTCCCGCGAGCGGGCGCTTTTTCGGTGCGTGCAGCGGTGTTGCTGAGCTCCGGAATATCGAGGGTATTCACCAGGCGCACGACGTCTTCGCGCACATCTGCGGACAGCGCGAGCTCGTCGATCCGCTTCAGGCGCGCCTCGCGGTCGCGCAGGCCGTGCAAGCCGGCGAGATACAGCAGCAGGTCGTCCGTGTCGTAAATGGTTTTCTGCGCCCGCACGTGGTCCGGCGTTGCACCCGGGAACACCATGCGCATCACGAAGCTCAGGCAGCTCAGGCACGGTGCGTCCGAGGGGCCGCGCACGGTGCAGTACGGCGTTTCGGCTTCGGCATAGGGCAACACGCGCGCTTCGAGCTCCGAACCCAGCGCGTGCATAGCCGCGTCATCGGGAAACGGCCGCACGCCGTACAGGTATTGAAATTCGATCTGCTTGCGATTGGCGGGCATCAAGCCGGATTGCATGAACGGCGACACGACCACACCCAGTTCAAAGAACGACCACGCGATGCGCTGGTCGGGCATTTCGATGCCGACCTGCGTTTCCCATTCTGGAGTGCCGGCGGCGCGCACGATGAAGAAATGCACGTAGCCCGCCTGGCCCGGTGCGGTGCCGTTGACGGTGACGACCGGCGAAGTTGCGCGCGGATCGGGTGCTGTCCCCGCAGTCGCAGCGGCGGAGCTTCCCGCGCAGAGGCAAACCGCGGCGACAAGCCAGCTCAGGGTTCTAAGCGCCGGCCGCGCGCGCATCAGGTCGCCGGTTTGAAGATCAGGAAATACTGGTTGGGCAGGAATGCGTGCTCGGTGTCGAGCACGTAGCCCGCTCTTTTCATTTCGGATTTCACGCGATCGGGCGCGATGCGCGCGTTCTTCGGCGGGCCCGACGGCGCGTCCATGCGAAAGTCGATCACCGCGACGCGGCCGCCGGGTTTCAGCGAGGCGCGCAGCGTGCGGAAATAATCGGCGCGCTGGTCGATGTGATGGTAGACGTCGACCAGTATCACCAGATCGACCGGCGCGGGAATGCGCGCGTCGTCGGGCGCGCCGGCGACCGCGGTCAGGTTGGCGAGACTTTCCTTCTTCGCGCGTTCGCCGAGGTATTTCACCATATCGGGTTCGACATCGACGCCGTATACGCGCCCCTGCGGCAGCATGTGCGCGAAGCGCACCGCGAAGTAGCCGGTGCCGGCGCCGATATCCGCGACCGATTGGTCTGGCGCGAGTTTCAGCGCGGATATGACTTCATGCGGCTTCTGCCATTTGTCGCGTTCGGGATCGTCGAAAACTTTCGCCCAATGCTCGGCGCCGCCGAAACTGTGATGCGCGTGATCGGGTGACTGCGCGAGGGCCGGCGCGCCAAACACTATCGCTGCAATGATCAAAGCAAAAATTTTCGTAACCATGAGAAACACCTTTATGTTCCCGCCACTATGCGGACGCCGGATTGAGCGGCGCTTCGCGTCCGTTCGTATCCGGTGAATTTATTGGGCGGCACGCGCGCCCGCTCGTATCCGGCGAGATATTCGACCTGCATCAGCAGTGTCGAATAGCCACATGTTATATTGTGACCCTTCCCATGAACAGCATTGCAAAAATATTCGTCGGAGCCGGTCTTGTTTGCGCAATCGCGGGCAGCGCGTGCGCCGCGCAACGCGATACCGCCGCCTATCCCACACGCCCGATCCGGCTGATGGTGCCGCAGAATCCCGGTGCGTCGGTCGACAATATCAGCCGCATACTGGCCGCCAGAATGGGCACAGAGCTCGGCCAGCAGATCGTTGCCGACAATCGCGCCGGCGCGGGCGGCACGCTCGCCGCGGAAGTCGTCGCGCATGCCGCGCCAGACGGACAGACGCTGTTCGCGGTCGCCACCGGCACCGCGGTCATTTCGCCGCAGACTTTCAAGCAGCTGTCGTACGACCCGATCAAGGACTTCGAATACATCTCGCTGTTTGCGATCACGCAGAACGTGCTGGTGGTTCATCCCTCGCTGCCGGTAAAAAGCGTCAAAGAGTTCCTCGCGTATGCGAAAGCCAATCCGGGCAAACTCAACATGGCGAATGCCGGCTCGGCGTCGCAAAGCCATCTCGCCTGCGTGTTGTTCACGCACATGGCGGGCATCGACGTCGTGCACGTGCCGTACAAAGGCGGCGGCGCTTCAGTGACGGCGCTGATCGGCAACGAATCGCAGGTGACGATCACGCCCGCGCCGGCCGTGCTGGGCCACGTGCGCGGCGGACGGTTGCGCGCGCTGGCGACGGCGGGTGCGAAACGTTCGCCGCTGACGCCGGACCTGCCGACGATCGGCGAATCGGGCGTGCCCGGTTATTTGTCGAGCGGCTGGATGGGATTGATGGCGCCGGCGCGCACGCCGAAGCCCATCCTCGATAAATTGCATGCGACGCTCGTCAAAGCCGTGGAGACGCCGTCGACGCGCGAGCTGTTCGAGCGTCAGGGCGCCGATCCGGTTACTTCGACGCCGGCGGAATTCGCAAAATTCGTCGCCGAGGAATACGCGCGTTTCACGCAGGCGATCCGGCTCGCGAACCTGAAACCCGAGTAGTTCGATTAAATAAGAGCAAGCAGGAGGGGCAATGGCATACCTATGGCGTTCGCGCGTCGCGCTCTTGATCGCAAGCGCATTGCTCGCGAGTCCGCTTAACGCTGCAGAACGCGCAACGGACTGGCCAACTAAACCCGTACGCTTGATTGTACCGTTCGCCCCCGGCGGGGCGACGGACATCGTCGCGCGCGTCATGGCGCAGGGGCTCGCCGAAGTGCTCGGCCAGCAGTTCGTGGTGGACAACCGGTCCGGCGCGTCCGGCAATATCGGCGTCGAGATGGCGGTGCGCTCGCTGCCCGACGGTTACACGGTGCTGATCAACAATGTTTCCACCGGCGCGATCAATCCGATCGCGTTCGCGAAGACGCTCAAATACGAGTCGACGAAGGAATTGACAGGCGTGGCGCTGCTCGCCTCGATCCCCAATTTGTTGGTGGCGGGCGCGAATTTCCCGCCGAACACGTTGAAGGAACTGATCGAATACGCGAAAGCGCGCCCGGGTCAGCTTAATTATTCGAACCCGATCGGCGCATATTCGCATCTCGACATGCTCGAATTCATGTCGAAAGCGGGCATTCAGATGGTGAACGTGCCGTCGAAGGGCGCGGGTTCTTCGTTTGCGCCGGTGATCGCGGGCGAAATTCATTTTTCGTTTCTCAATGCCGCGACCGTCACACCGCAGGTCAAGGCCGGGCGCATGAAAGCGTTCGTGACGACCGCGAAGAAACGCCTGCCGGAACTGCCCGACGTGCCGACCATGGCGGAAGCCGGTTTCCCCGGCATGGGCAGCGTCAACTGGAATGGATTTTTCGTGCCGGCGAAGACGCCGCGCGCGATCATCGACAAGCTGGCTGTCGCGACTGCGCAGGTATTGCAGCGTCCCGCAGTGCAGGAGGCATTTGCGAAGGCCGGCGTGCCGCTCACGCCGAGCGCGTCGCCCGAAGAGTTCCAGGAGTTTGTGCGTGCCGAGCAGAAACGCTGGGCGCGTATCATCAAAGAGAACAACGTTAAATTCGAGTGAATCGGCGATGAGTTATGGGTGATGGGCGATGGGTAAAAACATCGCTTCGCTTCACAACGCATCTACTACCACCCATAACGCATGACCCATTGCTCATCACCCATTACCCATTACCGGAGAAACAATGACTGCAGCAACCACCCAGATATCCCAGCCGCGCGACTTCAAGCTGATCGTCGAGAAGGACGTGCAGATCCCGATGCGCGACGGCACCATCCTTTATGCCGACGTGTTCCGCCCCGACACCCAGGACAAGGTGCCGGTGATCATGAACCTTTCCGTGTACCAGAAAGACAAGCTGTGGATACCGCCGGAGGACCTCGAAGAAGCGGCGAACCCGTACATGAACTGGGAGACGGTCAATCCGAACTGGTGGTGTCCGCGCGGCTACGCGTGCGTGCGGGTCGATGCGCGCGGCTCGGGCAAATCGCCCGGCGAATCGGAGCCCAGTTCATACCAGGAATCGCTCGACTACTACGACGCGATCGAGTGGATCGCCAGGCGCGACTGGTGTTCGGCCAAGGTCGGGCTGCTCGGCATTTCGTATCACGCGTCGTCGCAGTGGCGCGTCGCCAATCTCAACCCGCCTTCGCTGAAAGCAATCATGCCGTGGGAAGGGCGCGCCGACCAGTACCGCGACCAGGCGTATCACGGCGGCATCTTTGCGCTGGGCTTCATCGGCAACTGGTGGCTCACGCACACGGCGCACCATCTGCTCGGCCGCCCGCGAGGTTATAACCCCGACGCATTCCACAACGACATGATGTGGAAATACATGCGCAACGATCTGGATTCCGAATACTGGAGGCTCTCCGGTGCGCGCTGGGACCAGATCAAGGTGCCGCTCTACAGCGTCGGCAACTGGGGCGGCTTCTCGATGCACCTGCGCGGCAACACTGAAGCCTATATGAACGCCGCGTCGAAAAATAAAAAATTGCGCATCCACACCGGCACGCACTTCCATCCGTTCCACGCGGAAGAAGGGCGCATGGACCAGTTGCGCTGGTTCGACCACTGGCTGAAAGGCGTCGACACGGGCATCATGAACGAGCCGCCGGTAAAACTCGAGATCCGCACGGGCGGCAGTCCCGAACGTTACGCATTCCGCGCGGAAAACGAATGGCCGCTCGCGCGCACGCAGTGGACCAAAATGTATCTGCAGATCGACCGCGAGCCGACCGGCGATTTGATGGGCGTCGAGGGCGAACTCGCCACCGCGGCGCCGAAGCAGGCCGCGAAGATCACGTACTCCGCGAGCGGCTCCACCAAGGCCGGCGTTGCATCCGGTTCGTCGCTGGCGACAACGCACGGCAATGTCGGCCGCTCCGGCGTATCGTTCGCCACTGCGCCCTTGGAAAAAGACACCGAAGTCACCGGTCCGCTCGTGATGAACCTGTGGGTGTCGAGCACCTCAGAAGACATGGATATTTTCGTCACGCTGCGCAACATCGGGCCGGATGGCAAGGACGTCAATGAAATCGGCCAGCACGGGCAGCCGGTGCCGTGCGTCACCAAGGGCTGGCTGCGCGCGTCGCATCGCAAGCTCGATCCGGAACGCTCGCTGCCGTACCGGCCTTATCACGCGCACAACGAACGGTTGTGGCTGAAGCCCGGCGAAATCGTCGAATGCCGGATCGAGGTGTGGCCGACGTCTATGGTGTTCAAGAAGGGGCACCGCATTCGCGTCGACGTGCAGCCGCGCGACGGCGTCGGCAGCGCGCCGTATACGCACTATCACGGCGATTACAACGCCGGCGCCGAGAATACGATTTATGCGGGGGGCGACAAGCCGTCGTGCCTGGTGCTGCCGGTAATTCCGTGATTGGGTGATTCAGCGATTCAGCGATTGAGTGATTGAGAACTCAATCGCCCAATCACCTAATCACCGCTCTCAAGGTATTTGAATCTTGCCCCCGCCGCCCATGCCGGGCAGTCCGCCCGCGCCGCCTTGCGGAATGACGATCGAGGAGGCCGCCTGCCGGCGGTATTCCTGGATTTCCTTGACGGTGCGCTCGACACCTTCCTTCGCCGCGGCCTCGTAATTCTTGATCGCGTCGGCGAGGTTGGCGGCCTCGATCTCGAAAGTGACGGGGATCGCGCCCATCGGCGTCAAGATCTGCGCTTCGCCGACGTAGAGCGGAGTGCGGCCGGTGTCCGGCGTGCCGTCGCTTTTGACCGGCGTCAGGCAGCGGATCGTGCCGACTTTGCGGTCGGTATAAACGTCCTCGCGATAAACGCTGGCGGCGTCCATTGTCAGGTTGACGCCTTTGCCTTCCGGTTGCAGGGCCATGATTCTTTCCTCGAATGCGGTATAAAAGCGAATCGTACCAGAGATGGCGCGCCAAGGTAAAAGGCTTTGTAAGCATGGCGAAAGCGGGGCGGCGTACACTTTCAGTATTAAGGCGGTGGCCGTGCGTTATACGCTGTTGCTCCTGATACTGTCAGCGTGTGCGAGCGTGCCGGATTACGAGTTGCCTTATTTGTCCCCCGCCGAAGCTTACGGTGCGCGCAGCGGCGCTCACCAACGTCCAGTGCAACCCGAATTATTCAGCGGCAACGCCGTCGCCGCTGGGCTTGTATCCATGCCCGATGTCTTTGCTGTCGGGTTATTCGCCGTACGGCTATGCGGTGCCGTTTTATAGCGCGCCATACTATGCCGCCGGGTTTGTCGGGCACTCGCATTCATCGCACGGCACGCACCACACCCATTCCGGCGGCCGCCGCGGGCACAGGTAACCCCGCTGGAGACGTCGCCTCTAACGGGGTCAGTCGGCGCGCGCGCCGGAAGATTTCACCACGCCGCCCCATTTGGCGGCTTCGGATTTCACGAAATCCGCGAACTGCACCTGCGTGAGGCGGCCCGGTGCCGCACCCTGATTGGCCAGATTGGCAATCATGTCCGGCTGCTTGAGCGTCGCCGCAATTTCGTCGCCGAGCCGCGTCTGCGCGTCGCGCGCAATCGCCGCCGGCGCAAAGATCCCGTACCAGTATTCGACCTCGTAACCGGGGACGCCGCTTTCGATGACCGTCGGAATCTGCGGCAGCGCTTCCGCGCGCGTGCGGCTCGACACCGCGATCGGTTTTACGCGGTTGATTTTGATGAATGCCATCGCCGCCGGCAGCGACGAGAACATCACCTGCACCTGCCCGCTGGCGAGATCGGTCAACGCCGCGGGTGCTCCCTTGTACGGCACGTGAGTCCAGGTGATGCGGGCGATCGAGCGGAACAATTCGCCGGACAAGTGCGTGATCGTGCCGGTGCCGGCGGACGCGACGTTGATTTCGCCCGGTTTGGCGATCGCCAGCGCGATCAGATCCTTCATCGATTTGACCGGCAGCGACGGATGGACGATGACGACCATCGGCGTCGATGCGACCATGGCGACGGGTACCAGGTCCTTCACCGTGTCGTAATTGAGCTTGCTGTATAAACTGGGATTGATTGCGATCTCGGAAGTCGAGGCGAGCACCACGGTGTAGCCGTCGGGCGCCGATTTCACGACGGCCTCGGTGCCGATCGAACCGCCGGCGCCCGCACGATTGTCGACGATGACCTGCTGGCCTAAGCGCTCTGTCAGTTTTTGCGCGACGATGCGCCCGACCACGTCCGAGCCGCCGCCCGCGGGGAACGGCACGACGAGGCGCACGGGCCTGACGGGATAGGATTGGGCGGATGCCGATGCAGCAGCGGCGAGCGTGACGGCGACGACCCAGCGCGCGTTCATCGCTTTCATTGCATTACGCGCCGAGCAATTGAGCGCGCGCCGCATCGACGTCGTCGATGACTTCGGCGAGACGGTCGAAGCTCGCGTCGAGCGACGCGACGATGCGCTCCATGCCGAGCCGCGAGCCGTCCGGGTACATCATGAGCCGCATGACCGGCGCGCTGCCGGGCATCGACACCGCGCCGATGGTGAGCACGCCGTCTTTTTCCAGCATCTCCATGGCGACGAGGCCGGCCGCCTCGACCGCGACGAGCTTCGGTCTGGTCTTGCCGCCGCGCTGCTCGAGCGCGATATCGATAACGTCGTCGCCTGCGATGGACACCCCGGGGCCGCCGAGGTAGGCGCGCGTCGGGCCGTATTTCTGC
>Ga0265332_10001717_pt1 | contig 11935 bp, 10 predicted proteins | sample 41926metaG_FD_202084 | JGI IMG/M metagenome (GOLD analysis project Ga0265332, IMG submission 202084) | Rhizosphere microbial communities from Carex aquatilis grown in University of Washington, Seatle, WA, United States - 4-19-26 metaG | ecosystem: Host-associated > Plants > Roots > Rhizosphere...
CGCGAGAAGAAGACGTACATCGAGCCCGACAGCGGGTCTTCCGCCCATTGCGTGCGCACGAGGGCGGAGAGGCCATCAATGCCTTTGCGTCCATCCACGCGCGCGGTCGCCACGAACACGCGCACCCCCGGCGGCAGCGTCAGCATCCTCGCGCTCGATTCGCCAGCGCTTCCACGAGGCGCGCCACATGCTCGACGTCGAGGTCTTCACGTACGCGGACGGTCACGTCTCTCGCAGGAAGCCGCTCGTCGCGCTTCTGGGCAGAAGCACGCCCGTCGCCCGCGCAAGACCCCGAATCGTCGTGATGTATTGTGACCGTGTCTGCACCAGCGCTCCGCGAACGCTCAACTGGGCGCGAAGGGCTCGCCGCTCCGGGGACAGCACATGCGCCTCGGCCACGCGGCCGGACTCCACTGCGAGCGCGATCGCTTCGGCGTCGATCGCGTCGTTCTTTCGCCGATGCTGACCCACGCCGATCTGCCGAGTCCGCGTCGTGTCGAGCCTTCGAGGCTTGTGTCCCCACTTCTGCAACGTGTCGTGCACATGCCACCCTTCGCGGCATGCTTCAAAACCGACCTCGGCAGGAGCCGACTTCGGACCGAGCCGAGACGCAAGCTGCGAAAAGCTCCGCACCGCCCCGCGGTCCACCACTTTGCCGTCTTTCACTTCGCAATATGCAATATGGCGTACACCCAAATCAAGTCCTACGCTGCGCATGACCGACCTCCCTTGGGCCCACCCTTGGGCCCCCAGCCTTCGGGCATCCTGTGCCTTTGAGCACGCGGGGGTGTCGACAGTATCCGCTGCCGGCGGGGGGTCGGTCTCTTCTTCCCACCGTCGCTCATCGCCGCGCGACCGGCTCCTCAGTTCAGGCTCCTCGGCGACCGGTTCATCCAATCTGTGAACAGGTCATGCGGCGCGCCTCGTGTATCGATAGTGGAGGCCGCCGACTCGCGGGAGAACGATGACGTTCCCTCGGTCAGGAGGTTCAACCTCGCGTCCGCCCATCGCGACCAGCCGCGCGAGAGCACGATCCAAAACGCCCGATCCAGCGGCGTGAGCCGGGCGCGCTTCGTCTGACGGCGCGAGTTTTTCACCAGCACAACCATGGGCGCGTCGTGACGGACTACGCGAGTGGACTCAGTCGTAAGGCGGGGCGAGACGAGGCTGCCGGTGATGAGCGCAGTGGCAAAGTGGCGAATTGAAGCCGAAGACGTTCCTGAAGGCGCATCATTCGCAAGGCGCGATCGGCGCCGATTTCACGGTGATGAGATCGTCGCGCCCGGTTACGGCAAGACGCCCCGTCGCTCGCGGGCGCGGGTCGCGAGCGAGATGGCGGCCGGGTTCAGCCCGGCTGCCTGCGCGGTGAGCTTGATCGTGCCGCTTTGCTGGGTCGACTGGACGATGACCTGGGCCAGGCCGCCAAACACGCTGCGCCGCCATTCCTGTGAAGGGGGCGCATCCTGGATGAACCGCAGCATCGCGCCCTTGTTGATGCCTGCCGCTCCGCCATAGCATGCGAGCGTCACGGCGAGCGTGTTGTCGCCGGCACGCAGCAAGGACTTGGCCTCGTAGATCGACGGCCCGCGCGGGTCACCGGCCGGGCCGAGCTTCTTTCCGTTCACGAAGACGGAGACGCCGCCGTCGATCTTGCCGAACCACAATTCGATCGCCGCTGCCGCGAGTTCGTCCCCCGACAGGCGGAAGCGGCTGCGGAACACGGCGCGCTCACCGTATCCGAGCGGACCGCGCTCGCTTCGTACGTCGGCCGTGGACCAGCGCGTGTCCTCGAAGTTCGCGGCGACCTCCGGCAGGTTGTCGGCGTAGGGGTTGGCGATCTTCTGCCAGCGCCAGGCGTCGAGTGGGCGGGTGCGCACGGCGGGAAGGGCGAAGAACTGGTCGGGTTCGTGCGAGCTCGGGTCGCCGTTGCCGACCCCGACGATGCGCCCCGGGCCGTCGACCGTGAAGCGGACCGAGTTCGAAGCCGTCGGCACGACCCGGCCCTGACCGTCGATGACCGAAACCGTGAGGACGGCGACGTCTCGGCCGTCCGCGTCGATGGCCACGCGATCGGCCATGAGCGCGACGGACGTCGCCGCGCCAGAGGTCTCGACGCTCGCTTGGGCCACCATGCTGCCTGCCCGGAACCCCTTGGCGGAGAGCGTGCCGGGCGCGTAAGCGACTTTCCATCGGAGCTCGGAATCACGCTTCATCCGTTGCCGGCCGAGGCTGCGGCCATTCAGGAAAAGCTCCACTTCGTCGGCGTTGCTCAGCGCCCGCACGTCGATTTCCTGCCCCTCCCGGCCGGCCCAGTTCCAGTGCGGCAAGAGGTGCAGCACCGGCCGGTCGGTCCACCACGACTGGTAGTACCAGAAGTTGTCCTTCGGAAAGCCGGCGGTATCCAGGACTCCGAAGTGGGAATTGATGCACGGCCAGCCGTAAGGCGTGGGCTCGCCACGATAGTCGAATCCGGTCCAGACGAAGCCGCCCGAAAGCCAGGACCGCGTGTCGAAAAAGCTCCACCACTCTTTCGCGGTGTTCGACCAGCCCTGCGCGTGTTCGTCGTAAGCGCTCACGTAGCCTCGGCTCGGGTCGTCGAAATAGATCCCTCGGGTGGAGACGGTGCTGCCCTGCTCGCTGCCGACGTTCGGCTGGCGCGGGTGCGCGGCGTGGTAGGCGTCCATGCTCTCCTTGCCGATGTGATAGCTCCAGCCGCGGACTCCGATGATCGAGTTGATCCCCGCAAACTCGTTGCCGACGGGAGCGTTGTAGGTCACCGGCCGGGTCGGGTCGATGCGCAGGACGGCATCCTGCATCGCGGCTCCCACGCGCGCTCCCGCCGCGGTCCCCTCGACGGTGAACTCCTCGTTGCCGAGCGACCAGATGACCACGCTCGGATGATTGCGGTCGCGACGGACCATGTCCTGTAGCCCGCCCAGGTGCATGGAATCGCTGCCGAGCAACCGGTTCTCGTCCATGACCAGGACGCCGAGGCGATCGCAGGCTTCGAGAAGCTCCGGCGTAGGCGGGTTGTGCGCCGTCCGGTAGGCGTTGCTGCCCATTTCCTTCAGTCGCGCAACGCGAAAGTACTGGATGCGGTCAGGCAACGCCGCGCCGACGCCCGCGTGGTCCTGGTGATTGCAGGTGCCCTTGATGACATAAGGCCTCCCGTTCAAGAGAAACCCGCGGTCGGCGTCGAATGCCACGGTGCGAATGCCGAATTCCGTCTCCACCTGGTCGACCAGCCGGCCTGCGCTCGCGACCGCCGTGACGAGCTTGTAGAGCCGGGGGGTCTCCGGCGACCAAAGCTCGGGTGTGCGCACGCGCGCGGTCTGCTCGACGTCGAGCGTGCTTCCAGGAGCGACCGTGGCGGAGCGCTGGGCGTTTGCGACCGCCGAGCCGTCGGGTGCGAGGACGGTCCAGGTCACGGTCGCGTCCATGACCGAGCCGCGAGCGTTGGTCAGCCGCGCCCCGAGATGAAGCTCGGCGGGGCCATCCGGGACATTGTTCGCGAACTGGCTGTAGACCAGGACGCCGTCCGGTGCGATCGCCAACGGCGAGGTCTTCACGAGCCAGACGTGCCGGTAGATGCCGGCCCCCTCGTAGAACCAACCCTCGAACTCCGAGGCATCGACGCGAACCGCAACGACGTTCCGGCCGCCGTAGTTGGCGACGTCCGTGATGTCGTAACGAAAGCTGCCGTAGCCGCTCTCGTGTCGACCGACGAACCATCCATTGACGAACACGGTGCTGTCGCGAAAGACCCCGTCGAACTCCAGCCAGAGCCGCCGGCCCGCATCGGAGGCCGGCAGCTCGAACGTTCGCCGATACCAACCGACGTTGTTCTGTGGAAAGCCATGGCCCAGCGCTTTGAACCCGTGCGCACCGTCCGCGTCCGGATCGAACGGGAGTTCCACCGCCCAGTCGTGCGGGAGATCGACGCGCCGCCAGCTCGCGTCGCTGAATTCCACGCTCGCTGGACCGCGCCCAGTTCCGGCCTTGGCCAGGTTCTGTCCGATTCCCCAGTCGTCGCCGAGGTGAAAACGCCAGCCGAGGTCGGCCAGCAGCCGCTCGCGCGGGCTGGGTGCGTCGGCGCCGGCCGCCGTGGTTGCGACCAGCGCGATGGCCCACGTGAAGAGACTGACAAGGAGGCGATGGCGGACAGCGTTCATGGTGGATTCATGGTGGAAGGGGGCAAGGTCACGGCGGACAAGGGGGGATCGGCGGCGAGCTTCGCGATCTCGGATCGAGCTTGTCAAGCGATAGCCGCGCCTCGCGGGGGGCCAGGCATCCTTGAATCGGGCCCGCGCCCGGTCCGGCGTCGCCGGAACATCGCTCGAGACGCTTACCCGTCTGCTCAGAGATTGAAGACCGGGCCCCCGTGCCACTCGCAATCCTTTCGGTCGCGTGGGAGGCGCTCGACGGCGATGTGCTTGTCGCGGCGCAAGCGCTGCCTCACCGCGACAAATTCTCCACCTCCGCGTGTCGGAACCCCGCCTGGTAGCGATGCCTCTCGACGAAGCTAGCGAACGCCGCCGCGGCCTGGTGGTTGTCGCCGACGTCGAGGGCAGCCATCGCGGCGCGAAAATCGACCGACGGATCGGGCGCGGGCGCAGGCGCGAGAGGCGTCGACGATCGCAGCGGTGGTGTGCTCTGCGCGGCCGAAGCGAGCCGCACACTCGGAGCTGGCACCGGAGGCGCAGCGCTCGTGCAAGCCGACGCTGGCCGCCGTGCCTGCGCGGTCTCCCTCCGTACGCTCTGACCATACCGCTGTGCTGTCAGCGTGGACGACGGCGCTTGACGCGTGCGCGGGATGCGCGCCGGGCCGCTCGTGTCGGAGGACGAAGGTGCCGGCGCCGATCGCGTGCCGTCCCCGAACCCAGGGGTGGAGAACCGGGTGAAGTCGAGATTTCGGGCCCCGAGAGGCGTAGTTTTGCGCCGTGCCGAAGTCGGTGATCAGATCACGCCGACCATTCGATTCGTGCGCCAACTCGGGTCTGGCGGCATGTCGAAACGGCGCGTGAGTCCGAGATCGCGTTTTTGGGACCATACGGGATCAGTTGCCAGGAGCATAGTCGAGCGTGATCCTACCGCAGCAGCTTTGCTCGCCAATGTATTTGAAGTAGCTACCGGCCGAGGAATGGAGGCAGATGACCGTGGAGTTCGGCTGGGAATAGTCGATCGAAATGCTCGAATATGTTCGTCCGTCCGACGCGTTACAATGCACCGACGCTAAGCTCGAAGCGGAAATGCCCGTGTCCACTTGCGTCGCGCCATTCGCGACACCAAAATTTATTAACTTGTAGAGGTCAACGGATCCGGAATTACGCGCCACGAGCATTGACGTATCGAAGTCGAACCCGTTGCCAAAGTCCGAGAGCGTCACGGACGAGATGAGTGTGCAGATCGTGCCGTCGCCACTGTATCCCGCGTTGCAGGTGCACGAGTTGGTGCCCGGCCCCGTCTGCGCGCACGTCGCGTTCGTGTCGCAGCCGCCATTGTTGGTCGGGCACGGGTTGACGGCGCTGCATGTGGTGCCGTCGCCACTGTATCCCGCGTTGCAGGTGCACGAGTTGGTGCCCGGCCCCGTCTGCGCGCATGCTGCGTTCGTGTCGCAGCCGCCATTGTTGGTCAGGCACGGGTTGACGGCGCTGCACGTGGTGCCGTCGCCACTGTATCCCGTGTTGCAGGTGCACGAGTTGGTGCCCGGCCCCGTCTGCGCGCATGCTGCGTTCGTGTCGCAGCCGCCATTGCTCGTGAGACAGTTGTCGATCGACGTGCAGGTGATTCCGTCGCCGGAGTAGCCGGCGTTGCACGCGCACGAGTTGGTGCCGGGGCCCGTCGAAGTGCAGCGGGCCGTGACGGCACACCCACCGTTGCCCATGGCGCACGAGTCGATGCCCGTACAGGTGAGACCGTCCCCGCTGTACCCGACGTCACACGCGCAGCTGTTCGTTCCGGGGCCCGTCGAGGTGCAGGTCGCGTTCGGGTCGCATCCACCGTGGCTCCTGTTGCACGAGTCAATCGCGGTGCAAACGGTGCCGCTCCCCGAGTATCCCGCCCGGCACGTACACGTGTTGGTGCCCGGGCCGGTGGAGGCGCAGGTTGCGTTCGGATCGCATCCGCCGCTGTTGGTGAGGCAGCTGTCGATCGGCGTGCACGACCTGCCGCTCCCCGAGTACCCCGTGTTGCAAGCGCATGAGTTGGTCCCCGGACCCGTGTCCACGCAACGGGCACTGACGTCGCATCCACCACCGTTAGCGGCGCAGCTGTCGACAGGAATGCAGGTGACACCGTTGCCGGAATAGCCCGCATTGCACGCGCACGTATTCGTTCCCGGCCCGGTGGACGTGCAGCGGGCCGTCAGGGCGCATCCGCCGTTTCTCGTGGCGCACGTATTGATGCCGACACACGTTGATCCGTTCCCGCCATACCCCGCGTTACACGCGCACGTGTTCGTTCCGGGACCCGTAGATGTGCAGGCCGCGTTCGGGTCGCATCCCCCCCGGTTCGTATTGCAGGCATTGACCGGAGCGCACACCGTTCCGGTCCCGGAATACCCGGTTTTGCAGGCGCATGTGTTGGTTCCCGGTCCTGTCGACGTACAAGTCGCGTTGACATCGCAGCCGCCGCTGGCGGTCGCGCAGCTGTTGATCGCAGTGCAGATCTTCCCATTCCCGGCGTAACCGGTGCTGCAGGCGCATGTGTTGGTCCCCGCGCCGGCGCCGGTGCAGGTGGCGTGCGGGTCGCACCCGCCATTGTTCGTCGCGCACGAGTTGATCGGAGCGCACACGGTGCCGCTCCCCGAATACCCGGCATTGCACGCGCACATCGCTTTGCCGGGACCGGCGGAGGTGCACGCGGCCGTGGTCGCGCAGCCGCCGTTGGCGACCGCACACGCGTCGACGCCCGTGCAGGTCTTGCCGTCACCGGTGTAGTTGGCATTGCAAGCGCAGGAATTCGTGCCCGGGCCCGTGGACGTGCACGTGGCGTTCGGGTCGCACCCGCCGTTGTTCTGCTCGCACGAGTCGACGGGGGCGCAGACCGTGCCACTTCCGGAGTAGCCCGTGTTGCAGGCGCAGGAGTTCGTGCCCGGGCCCGTAGACGTGCACGTGGCGTTCGGGTCGCAGTCGCCATGGGTCGTTGCACAGGCGTCAACCGGCGCGCATGACCGGCCATCACCTCCATATCCCGTGTGGCATACGCAGGAGACGAGTGCCGCGCTGGTCGACGCGCACGTCGCGTTGGGGGCGCAGCCGCCGTTGCCCACCTCACATGTCGGGGTCGTCGAGGCCTCCGCGCCGCCCGCAGCATCCGCACTCGGCGCCACCTCGGCGGACGTGTCCACTGCGAGAAGGGCGTCGGTAGTGCCGGCGTCGACCGCGTACTGCCCATAGGGAGAGCCCCCGGCGTCGGGGTCATTGCCTCCGCCGCTGCCTCCGCCGTCCTCGGAGTTCGTGGGACACGCGAAGAGAGTCGAGGTGAATGCCGCGAGCACAAGCGTCGATGCTCTGACCCTGAAGGGAACCCCCATGCACAGCCTCCAATACGTATGTAAGTCGCTACGGCCATCACCCAACCGAGTTCAGGGCCCGCGTACGATTCCACGATATCGCACGTCAGACCGAGGCAAACCGAGACTCGGGGCTTCGCACCGTCAATAGACCGTCGGCCGAACGTCAATAAACTGGCACTTCCACCCTCTACCCGTGCGATGGCTGCGGCCCGACCGCGATTTCGATAAACGTGGCGGTCGCGTCCAACGGACCGAGGACGCCGCAAGCCCTTGCCTGGATACTCACTCATGAAGATTATTGATGATACACGCTCGACAATGCCGCTTTGCGGTGTCCCTGAGTCAGACGGGGCGGCCCAGCTGGCACAGTCCTCCTCGCGATCATCGATGATGCCCGCTGGCGCCACCGTGGAATGTCGAACCGCGTCCAGAGCCCCCGCTGGAACCGATCGCAAACTTCCGCGGCGGATCGGTCGCGCAAGCGCGATCGTCGCCTGTGGGAACCGATGCGCGTCGCACCGTTGCCTTCGATGGCACGCCGCGCTTCCACGGATCGCGGGGTCGCGGTTTCGTGCGATCGCGTCCACTCCAGGGTCCCGTGATGAAAGACCCACACGACGACGCCAGGAAGGATCGCGACGGCCGGATTCGACGGGGCGAACAAGTCCGAGAGGGACCCGCAACGTTCCGCTCGATGCACCGGGCGCACACCGGCTGAGAGCGCCCTCCTGACATCCTGCGCGACCTCGTCGAACTCACCGCTCCAGTCGTCGCTACCGAGCTTGAGCTGCGCGAGCAGTACGCCCCCCTCGCATCGCGCGAGATATGGCCGTTCGACAGGGACGAATGCTCGTACCAGGTGACCGTCGGGCACGCGGTCATTGCGAGCTGCTCGCGCGCTTCGGGGGGGAATGGCCGGCGGAAGCGTTCGAAGATTCCCATCAGCGCGTGATGCACCGCCCGCCTCGAGCGCGAGCAGTGTGCGCCGGCTGCTCACGAAAACGGACCCAGACCCGCGCGGCGCCTGCCGCGGGCAAGGACTCGCCACGAGAGCGCGCCAGCGGACGTGCTGGGCCTCGACGGTCGGTCGCGCCATGGTGTCGAGGATGTTGAGGTACAGCCACTGGTGCTTGAGGGAGCGCCCGCCACCGGCCCGCCCACCGACGCTCGCCATCTCACCCGGAAACCTGCGATCCGCGCACAACCGATCTGCAGGCAACGGGCGCATATGAGTGCCCTAGACGAATTCATGGCCTCGAGTAGCCGCGCGTCAGGGCTTCACGAATTTCGCCACGAAGCGGTCGCTGGTTCCGCGCTTCTCACCGGCGTCACTCGGCGAGTCGCTCCAGTCGCGTGTGTCGGCGGGGTTACGCAGGAAGTCGGCGTCGGCGGCGTGCATGAAGCCGGCACGCTCCACGTCGCGGATCACCGATAGCTCGTCGATGCGGTGGAGAGTCTTCACGTCGGATTTGCCGTGACCCTCGAGGGCGCTGTGGTCGACGACGACGTACTGCCCGCCGTGCTTGAGCGAATCGAACACGGCCCTGTTCATCTTGTCCCGGTCGGCGCCCATCCAGATCGAGTCGTGGTAGAAGAGCACGATCACGACGGCGTCCAAGTTCTTGGCGTCGGGCGGCAGCGGGGCGTCGAGGTCGCGGTCCGAGCGCACCACGTTCTTCATCGCGGGCTTGGCCAAGCGCTCCGCCCAGGGCTTGTCGATGAACTTGAGAAACATCGCGTTGTTCTGCGCCCACACCTTCCCCGTGGTCCCGACGGCACGAGCCAGTAGCTCCGTGGTGTAGCCGCCGCCGGCAGCCAGCTCGGCGACGCGCATCCCCGGTCTTAGGCCGAGGAACGCCAGCAGCTCGCCGGGGTGCCGGCCCGCGTCGAGCTGCCGGTCGCCGTGGGTCCGGTCCTTCGCGTCGACGATCGCCTGGATCGGGGGTGGGACCGGAACCTTGGTTGACTCCGCCTTGTCTTTCGGTTGCGCGACGCTTGTCATGTGACTCTCTCCTTGATGACGGTTCCAGTTCTCTGCCTGCTCATGGGTGTGGTCCTTTTGGATGCGTTCGCACGCAGGTGCCTCGAGCCTGATCCGTCGGCGGTCCTTCACATCTCCTGGAGCGTGCGGTGCACCATCTGAACGCAGATGGAACCCTCACCGACGGCGGAGGCCGCGCGCTTGACGCTGTTCGATCGGGCGTCACCGATACAGAACACGCCGGGGATGCTGCTCTCCATGAGGTACGGAGGGCGGGGCAGCGGCCATCTGGGACTCGCAAGATCTTCGGGGCGCAGCTCGAGGCCGGTCCTCACGAACATCTTCTCGTCAAGGGACACGCAGCGTTCGAGCCAGCCCGTGTTGGGATCTGCGCCGGTCATCAGAAACAGACTGCGGATGCTGCGCGTCTCCCGCTCATCGCTGTCGAGGTGGCGCCATCCGATCCGCTGGAGGCCATCGTCGCCCTCGAGCGCGTCGATCTGGGTGCGCGCCAGCACGGTGACGTTGGTTGCGTCCTCGATGCGCTGGATCAAGTAGCGCGACATGCTGGCGGCAAGGCTGGGACCGCGCACCAGCATGGTTACTTGCTTCGCGGTGGTCGCGAGGAAAACCGCGGCCTGCCCCGCAGAGTTGGCTCCGCCCACGATGGCGACTTCCTCGCCTCTGCAGAGCTGAGCCTCGAGGTGGGTGGCCGAGTAGAAGACGCCGGCCCCCTCGAAGCTCGCGAGCGACGGAAGCTCGGGCCTTCGGTACCTCACTCCGCTGGCGATGACAACGCTTCGAGTTCGCAGGACCTGACCGTCCGCCAGATGGAGGCGGTAAGGCCGCCTGTCGCAGTCGAGGCGGGCGACCGTGCGGCCGATGGCGACCTCGGCCCCGAACCTTTCCGCCTGCACTAGCGCGCGCGCCGACAGCGCCTGCCCGGAGATCCCGGTGGGAAAACCAAGGTAGTTCTCGATGCGAGAGCTTGTGCCCGCCTGCCCGCCAGGCGCCGTGCTCTCCAGCACCAGCACATCGAGTCCCTCGGACGCGCCGTAGACCGCCGCGGAGAGCCCCGCCGGTCCCGCGCCGACGATCACAACGTCGCGCACGTCCTTTGGATCGAACTCCGCGCTCAGGCCGATCTGCAACGCCAGCGACTCGATCGTCGGGTTCTTGAGGAGGTGGCCGCCACGGCACACGAGCACCGGCACGTCGTTGACGCCGATGTGAAACCTGTCGAGCAGCTCCTGCACACTCGGGTCTGCCTCGACGTCCTCGTATGTGAATGGTTGCCCGTTGCGGCTCAGGAAGTCGCGGATGCGCTGCGTGCTCCCCGACTGTCGCGAGCCGAGCAGCACCAGGTCGTTGTTGTCCGCGGAAATCAGCGCTCCCCGCCTCAGGATGAAGGCGCGCATCAGGATCTCGCTCAGCTCGGAGTCCCGCTGCACCAGGGTATGCAGGGCGGCACGGTCGACGACGATGACCTCTCCGTCGCTGGTCACACGCACGCGCTCCAGGTTGCGTCGCGCCGACAGCATGTTGACCTCGCCGGTAAACTCCCCCGGTTGGTACACCCGGACCGGCTCCTCGCGATCGCCGATCAATCGTACGACGGCGACCGCGCCGGACACTACGACGAAGAGAGGCGTGTTCTGTTCGCCCACGTCGAAAAGCACCTCCCCGGCGCGGACGTTGCGCCGCTGCCCGTTGCCAGAAATGCGGTCGATCTGAGCCGACGTGAGCCGGGGGAACATCTGCGCCGTGCGGTCCGTGATGGCCATGGTGTCCGTTAATCTCTCCCTCACACAACCGACTTTACGAATCGTTTCATGTGATATCGGTCTCGATGGATAAAGGCCTGGGGCTCGCAGCCGTCTCGGAGGCCCGCGCCAGTGCTTGTGTGTCGATATACTCCCGAATGTTCGTCAGTTTGCCCTTTCGAACGGTAATGGCGAAGACCCAATGGTCCTCGAACGTCCTATTCGTGGCTTTGATTCTTCCGCTAGCAAAGCCGACGACCAGAACCCGGTCTCCCTGCGCTACGTATTCCAGGGGTGTTGGGGATGAAATCTCCATTTCGGAAGCCTTCTGAAGCAACCCCTCCAATCCGGCGGGCCCGGGGTGCGTGCCGGCCAGCGGCCAGTCCTTTCCTGGAATGATCCACTCAATATCTTCGGCGGACCACGCCAGCAGCCCTTGCTTATCGCTGCGGCCCATTGCTGCAAAAAAATCCTTCACAGTCTGGACATTATCTTCGATGCTCATCGAATATTCCCGCTTCCGTTCACGTCGGATCGTGTGATGTCTGCGATCACGATTCATCAGTCGAACTCGACCAAGTCCATGTTCGGCAGCCTTGACGGCTTCCGCCAGCTCTTGGGGGATAATCGTAGGTCCGATCGCGGCCGCATCGGCTGCAAAGCTTTCCGGATCGC
>Ga0265332_10001718_pt1 | contig 11935 bp, 12 predicted proteins | sample 41926metaG_FD_202084 | JGI IMG/M metagenome (GOLD analysis project Ga0265332, IMG submission 202084) | Rhizosphere microbial communities from Carex aquatilis grown in University of Washington, Seatle, WA, United States - 4-19-26 metaG | ecosystem: Host-associated > Plants > Roots > Rhizosphere...
GCATCCGGCCGTAGAGCTGGCTATGGCCGGTGTCTTCGTAGCCTCTTACTACTTTTGGCCCGGCGGCGTGTTAGGAGCAGGGCAAGGGATATTATTTATCACTTGGCTGCTTAGCTCTGTTGGGCTGATGGCGCTATTGCTCTACGACCTGCGCCACATGCTGCTGCCCAGCCACATTCTCTATCCGACTTTTGCCGTGGCCGCCGCCGGCCGTTTGGTTTATATCCTGCGCTACTCCGATAACGTCGCCCATAGCTTTTGGCTTTTAGCTTTAAGCTTAGCGGTAGCTAGCGGCGTTTTTTTGTTGTTATTTTACGTCTCACGCGGTCGCTGGATAGGTTTTGGCGACGTGCGCTTGGGATTAATCACCGGCACGCTGCTAGCCACGCCGGCCAAGAGCTTTTTAATGATTTTTTTGGCTTCACTGCTGGGCTCAATGTTCGCGTTGCCGGCTGTGGCTGCCGGCCGCAGCAAAATGAGCAGCCGCATACCCTACGGCCCGTTCCTAATCGCGGCCACCGCCATAACCCTGCTGTTTGGCCAGTCCTTTATCACCTGGTACCAAAACCACCTCCTGTAGCCAGAAATTTACAGAGAGTTGGCAGAGCTGGCGGCTTTGCCGGAAAGCAGGTTGGTGAGGTGTGTGTTCTCTGTTACGCTTATGCTATAATTTGACATATGCAGACCACCTCGGGGGGCTACACTATTGTTGAGGTAATGATCGTATTAGCCATCACTTCTGTGCTTTTTTTTAGCGCCGTGCTGGTTTTTAACGGCCAGCGCTCGGGGACAGATTTTTCCCAAGCTATGCAAGACTTAAACTCCAAAATTCAGGATTACGCCAACAAGGTTAGCACCAGCTCTTACTCTGGCAGTGAAAACTACATCTGCAGCGTGGTTAACGGCCGGCCATTACTCACCAACGGTAGCGGCAGCAATGATAAGTGCCTATTTTTAGGTTTGGCTATCCAGGCTGTTCCTGGTCAGCCTACCCTGCATGCCTACACCGTTTTAGGTACCAAAGATATCTACACTGTCGGCGGCGCCGACAGCGGCCAGCCGGCTTTGAATATCAGCAGCACTAATCCCGAGCCGGCACTACTTAATGACGGTAGTGGCACGGACAAGATTGTGCTGGCGGAAGATTATACTCTTGGAGCCGGATCCACGGTGAAATCCTCTACGGCATCCGGCAGTGAGCGCGACTTAGTCGGACTATATAACGGCTTGCAAAATGACTCTGCCTCAGCTTCCAGCGGCGCTGCCGCGCTGATACTAACGGCCTATGATTGCACTAATGGTAATAACTGCAATGTCGCGTATTCTAGGAACTCTCAAGTACAAACATGTATCGAAAAATCATGCGGCAGCGTATCGGTTAACCAATGGAGCATCTGTTTGCAGGATGGCGGTAGCAATAATACCGCGCAACTTAAAATATTCGGCGCGCCGGGCGGTATCAGGACTCTACTAAATTTTGTGGCGTGTACATGAGATGAGAATATTTGCGACTATCAAATCTGACCTTAACCAAATCGGCCATGGCCGCCGGTTTACCAGACAGGCCGGTGATACCATTATTGAAGTGCTGGTTAGCGTTAGCATTTTAGCGCTGGTGCTGTCGGTAGCCTATGGTTCTACCAGCCGCAGCCTGCAAAACGGCGTTGATTCGTCCAACCGCCAGCAAGCTTTGGCGCTGGCCGAGCAACAGGTAGAGATTATCAAAAACGCCGCCGCTTCCAACCAGGTCGGCTTAGGCGCCTACCAATCGCAGCCGGGCACGGCTTTTTGTATAGATAATACGAAAATTGGTATCCCAACGCAGTACGGCAAAAGCGCTCCCACTAGCTCTGCTTGTCATCTAATCAACAGTGTCTATGACTTGTCCGATACCTGTAATGCCAGTGGCCTATTTACCATCATTGCCAGCTGGCCCAGTGCCGTATCCGGTAGCAGCGGCAATAGCCAACTAACAATTTATTACCGCGCACCATGAAAAATACTAGCCTAAGACAACCACCACCAACCGGCTTTACCATAGTTGAACTGATGCTGGCCACCAGTGTTTTTTCTATAGTGCTCTTGGTGGCTTTGGGTAGTTTCTTGCAGATTGGCCGGGTGTTTTACAAAGGCGTTTCGCTGACCGCCGTGCAGAACATTGCCACCCAGGTACTCAACGACATGAGCAACAATATGCAAACCTCCAGTGGCTTCTCTCTGCCTCCCCCTAGCAACGGGTATACGTACTGGTGCATTGGCAATACCCGCTATACCTATATAACCCACAGTGTTGGCGGCCAGCAGGTGGCGACGCCAGCCAACTTGGCAAATGTCAATTATAATAACGGAACCAGCGGCGGTAGTTTTGGCCTGCTTAAAGATACTCTAGCGGGCAATGCCAGCTGTGCCACGCCGTGTTTTGGCGGCACTTGCCTTGCCGGCTATGTGGCCCTTAGCAGCAATTCGGTAGAGATGCTGGGTGATAATATGCGCCTGGCTAGCATTAGTATTACGCAACCTGATGCATCTACCTCGCCAAACCTATATAATATCAATATGGTAGTGGTTTACGGAGATGACTCGGTTTTGGACTTTAGCAATCCCCTCCGGCCTACTTGTTTGGCAGGTTCACAAAACCAGGCATTTTGCTCGGTCGTCACTATTTCTACAACGGTGCTTCAGGGAGCGCAGACTTGAAACAAAAGGGATTTTTTAGCGCTCAACCAAGTGTCCGGCCTGACCAAAAAGGCATGGCCTCGATTGTCATTGTATCTGTTTTGATTGTGATTCTTACCCTGGTCAGCATTGGTTTTGCCCGGCTGATGAATCGGGCCATTACCAATTCTACCGACAAAGAGCTAGGCGTGGCTGCCAATTACGCCGCGCAGTCCGGCATCAACAGCGGTATCGGTTATCTGCAAAAAAATTATGTTTCGACTGACCCCGGTGCCTTGCTTAATACCGGCTGCAGCGATTTAATTGGCTCCACTGGTGCGCTGTACTCCCAAGCCAACCTATCGGGTGAAGCAGGTGGCGGCAATGTAAAATACACCTGCCTGACCATCGACCCGGAGCCTACGGACCTGGTTTTTGGCGGCCAGGATCCGTTGCCACCCTATAAATCGGAGGTTATCAAGCTGACCACCGCTAGTGGTCCCGCGCTTGGCGGCGGTAGCCTGATGTTTGCCTGGAGCGGCACTTCCGGCCACAACAGCACCATCGCCGGCACCAGTCTTTACGACGAAACTACCTGGTCCAACAAAACTTTGGCGCCGGTTTTGCGAGTAACACTTTATCCCTTGGCTAACTCCACCACACCCATAGACAACGCGGCCGTGCAAGCGGCTTCACGCACTTACTTCTTTTACCCAAACACGGGCAATACCAGCCATCCCAACAATACGGCCATCACGCCCGTTAACTACGCCACTGCGACCGAACCGCTGCAAGGCGTGCAATGCGGCAACGAAGGCAAAAATGGTTTTGACACTGGTAACGACAACCCGGCGGACTACACCTGTAGCGTAATAATTTCTGGTTTGCCCGCCGACGGCTTGTTTTACGCCCGCATGACGCCGCTTTATGATTCCACCAACCTTAGGATCCAGGGCAACGATAACAGCGGTAAGCTGGTCAAGTTTGTGGGCGTCCAGGCCATTGTGGACTCTACGGCTAAGGCCAATACATCATCCAAACGGTTACGGGCCAGGGTAGACCTGGGCAACAACATATCACCAAGCGATGATGCCATACCCGAATTTGCCGCTGATTCGGCCAACACCATCTGCAAACGGCTAGATATAAGCGACGTAACCGCCAAGATTGCCGACCCTTATTGTTTATCTCAGCTTAATATCCAGCAGCCAGTTCCGGCTGTGACTCTAAGCGCCTCACCAACGACTATCTTCGTTGGCCAGCCAACGCAGCTTACTTGGACTAGCGCCAATGTTACCGCCTGCACCAGTACTTGGACCGGAGGAGCAGTGGCATTATCCGATAATCAAACAGAATTTCCGCAGGTGACTACTACTTATACCATCAACTGTACCGGCCCGTTTGGATCAGCCAACCAAAGCGTCACGGTTGCCGTTAATCCTATCTTATCCTTTTACACCGACAATGGCTCAAACTCCATCACCATACCATATAACACTTCGACAACTTTGCACTGGACTATAACCGGCCAAGCCGACTGGTGCTACGGCACGGGCGGCACCGGGTCTTGGGTTGGCTATAAGAATCACGCTAGCGGCGATAATAGTACAGCTACCGGTCTTTTAACTTCTCCCCAGACCTACCATTTGTACTGCGGCAACAGCACTAATAACTACCAAACGCCAACCCAAAATGTGGCGATTACAGTCAGCCCGCCACCACCCGCGCCGCCCGTTATCAACCAGTGGTTCTGGAATCAAAACAACAATAGCCCGGACAGTTTCACTTACAATGTCAGCAATTCCGACAAATGCATAATTTACCCTGATAATGGCGCTGCCACTACCCAAATTGCACCGGTGCTAAATACAAATTTCTCCGTATCGGACGGCCAGTCCTATACCAGCGCTACCCTTAAGTGCTGGGATCATAATGTAGGCCCCGCTGTAAGCGATGCTATTGTTCCCGCCTCCGCTACCCAAGTCAATGTAATGTTTTCGCAACCTACCACCGGCTATAATCAAGAGTACACTCGTACGTATAAAACCTCCTCTCCGAGTGAACCCAACGATTGTCGGGATAACCTTCACAACTGGGCTATCTGTTTCTCCCTTTCGGCTAACCAAAACGGTAACCCTGCCCTGATAACCAGTTGCGACTTAACCACGAACAACGGCTATAGAAACACTATTACAAATGGACCCGGGCAACCGCATTGGTCTCAAAAGTCTGATTCCTCTAAGCCCAACTGGATAAATTATCAGCTTGGCTGGAATGTGACGATTAATAGCAGCCTTAACACTTGGCCAGCTAACTATAACTATTATGGCGATCCTGGCTATAACCCATCCACAACTAACTCCATGCCCTATGACGGCACCACCTTGACGGCAGTTTGCCATGGCGCAAATGCATCAGGCCAAGCTACTTACGGCCCCGCTGAATGGCATACTTGCGCCGATCGCGGGCAAGTAGGGATATACTATAGCGATGTGTCTCAGAATGGTTGTTCGAGCGTAGTTCTTCATGGTCCGCCAGGCGGCGGTGGCGGCGGTGGCGGCGGGACGCCACCTCCAAGCAAGCAAACCTGTAGTTGGGATGGAGTCACTGTTAATGTTCCCCCTGGCTGTGTGACCTGTGCAATAGGCGGCACCGCATCTACTCCGGGTAATTGTCCGAAAAAAGGCGGTCCATCTTAATGATTTATTCCCACGGCTGTGTCTCATTACATTTTAAAATCATTGATAATGCCTAAAGTTTGGAGATTCAGTGTCTACACCCAGTAACTTAAATCAGCTTATACCCGCTAATAAACCGCGCCGTCCGAGCGCACCAATATTAATAGCTGGCTTCGTGATTCTTATTGCCTTGATTGCCGGTGGTATTTACTTTATCCATAAAAGTATCTCTAAACCTGCTGTTACTACTTATTCATATACTTACCATAAACTTGTTACCTCAACTTTAGCTGGGACGGGCGTGTCCCACGGCTTAGTCTTCCAAAGGCCCGTGGAGTTTACCGCCATCGCACCCGAAGGCAGAACCGATATTGCCAGCTTTGCCCAAACTGTTAATAAAAAAGGCGTTGTCAATACCGTCGGCGGCGAGACGGCAGTAGCTAGTCCCGCGCCAGCTAATTACAACGCAATTATAAATTACTATTTCAGTTTGCCGGATACATCAAGTGGTTATAAAAGCGCCACCTCTTCAATTAGGGACTTCTTGCAATCTCAAGAAATGCCATATATTTTCTTTTCTGAAGACAAAAACCCCAAAATAGACCTGAACTTGGGCCACCCCGCCCAAGATTTTACCTCTAATTTACCTGGCGGCGTCTGGATTTTTAGTTATACGGCAACTGATACGAATCTTAAAAGCGATAAGCAAAAAATCTCGGTTGTAAGAGGCGAGCTGATTTTTGCAATTGGTAAAAGCGACTATTATTATCTGCTTTTGGGCACAGATGACTATAACTGGCTGCCCAATCAGCCTATCTTGGCCAACATACTTTCTGGTCTAAAAATAGACCAATAGCGCTTATGCTTGCTGTAAGTATTACAACGTGAGATAATATAGCCAGTCCTTTGTAGTTTAAGGGGGCGCTTTTGTCATTGTCGCGATAAGGACGCGGCGCGTTTTCCTGAAAGGGAAGGTGAGAAGAATGAAGCGTTTTCAGGTTATCGCCGCTGTGTTTCTTACCGCGGCGGCAGGTGCGTTGGCAGTTGCCCATCCGGCGGCTGCTACGAACGGCAAGCTGGCCTGTAAGGCTAGCGGTATCAGCCTTCAGAGCGTCGGTAAATACGGCGTTAAGGTGGCCGTCAAGGCCGCCTGCAAGCTGCCCGGGCGCAAGGCACCCGTGCCGTATACGACAAGCTGGAAGGCAAGTTTTTCCGACTTGTCGCATCAGCCCTGCAATGGCTTTGCCCCGATGGCTGGCCACGGCAAGAGCTTCAACCTGCCCCAGCTTCCCACTATTGTGCAAGTCACCTTCACGGTGATGGCCAAGTGGGGCAAGCAGGTGGCGAAAGCCAGCAAGACCCTCCCAAGGGTCACGCCGGACAGCCACGTGTTCTGCGGCGCGCCGCCCAAGCTGGTTTCGCTGCCGGGGGCCACGCCGTCTGCCTGTACCTGGGGTATCAACCCCGGCATCGGCGGACAGGTCGTATACGCTGACGGCAGCATCGAGTGCGTGGGTCTCGGCCAATGCCGCTGGAACAAGCCCAATCCCCACCGTTACGGCTCGTACTACGTCATGGAGTACGGTTTCAGCTGCTCGGGGGGCTACACGGGCTACGTTCGGCTCACCATGGGCTACAGGCCGCAGGGGAGTACAGCTGCCGAATGCCTGGAGAGTTTTCAATCCAGCAGCCTGGTCATATCCCCGCAGTGGGGTCCGGGCTTGCTTTACCCGCAGGCATACGTGGTCACTCTGTCGGGCAATGCCCAGTTGCCCTATCTCCCCGCCAGCGTCTGGTGGCCCGAAAATGAGGCGGTTCCCGCTTCTGGCAGAGTTGACCCCTGTAAGACAGGGGCCTGGGACTGACAAGGGATGAAATCCGGGGGGCGTGCAAGCGCCCCCCGGGAAACAACTTTTATAGTCCATGCACCCATCGCGGGTGTTTTTTAATGCCAGCCCAACGATTTATTTTTTGGCGTTATGGAATTTTTCGTGCACGGCTTTTAGGTGCGGATCTGTTACGTGCGTGTAAATCTGAGTGGTGGCGATATTGGAATGGCCCAACATGGCCTGCACCGAGCGCAAATCGGCGCCGTTCATTAGTAAATCGGTGGCAAAACTATGGCGCAGGGTGTGTGGCGAGACGTGTTTGGTAATGCCAGCCAAGCGGGCATAGCGGGCGACCATACGCTGCACAGAACGGGCTGTCAGGCGGGTAAAATTGCCCGATAAATCAACTTTTTTGCTGCCGCTGTATCTGATAAATAGCGGCTTGGTGTTGTCTTGGCGTTTGTCCAAATATTGCTTAATCCAGCCGGCGGCCTCCGGGCTGATAAAAATCGGCCGGTCCTTTTGGCCTTTGCCGCGCACCATGAATTCGCGCCGGCCTAAATTGATGTGGTCACGGTCCAAGCCTACCAGCTCGGATACGCGCAGGCCGCTACTGAATAGCAGTTCAATAATGGCCCGGTCGCGCAGCCCGTTTTGGCTGTCTAGTTTGGGCTGGCTGCCCAGGCGCTCTACTTCTTCCGGCGTCAAAAAGGTAACTTGCGGGCGGCGTGTCCGCGCCAACTCGATTTTGTCGGCGCTCATGGCATCGTAACCGCGCTTGGCACAATATTTTAGAAAGCTGCGCAGGGCAATGAGGTGGTAGTTCTGCGTAGCTTTGCCTAGTTCATCAGAGGTGTTAGTGCCCAAGCGGTTAAGCCACAGCCGCCATTTGCGGATCAAGTCGTCGTCAATATCGGCCACTTTAATCTCGCCGGCAAAATCGGACAGGCGGGTCAGGTAATGATGGTAGTTCTGAATGGTTTTGGCCGAACGGTTTTGCTCCAGCTCCAGGTATTCCAAAAACTGCTCAACAGCGGTTTCATAGCTCATATGCTTATTTTAGCAGGTTTATTGTGCGACATAGGCTTTTGCCAAGTGAACATAATTAATATTCAACTTGAACCTCACACTCAATCTGTTACAATAGTATCAAATATGGAAAAAACACTCGTTCTACTTAAACCTGACGCCGTCGCCCGCGGCATCGTCGGCGAAATAATCACACGCTTTGAGAAATCCGGGCTAAAACTCATCGCTACCAAAATGATAGAACCCAGCGAGGATCTGGCCAATCAACATTACCCCGCAGGCCGCCGTGAATTTATCGAAGGCATGGGGCACAAAACCCTTGGCAGCTACAAAGAGCAGGGGCTGGATCCGCATAAGGTATTTGGCACCGATGAGCCGCATGCCATCGGCTTACAAGTGCAGCACTGGCTGGTAGATTCGCTAACCGCCGGCCCGGTCATTGCGTTAGTTCTAGAAGGTCCGCACGCCGTAGAGCTTGTGCGCAAAATCGCCGGTAACACCTTGCCCATCAAAGCCGAACCCGGTACCATCAGGGGCGATTACTCCTTTGATTCACCGGCACTTGCCAACAGCGAAAAACGCGCCATCCGCAACCTGGTGCACGCTTCCGGTGATAAAAAAGAGGCCGATTTTGAGGTCAACCTCTGGTTTACCGACGAAGAGCTGCATAGTTACGACGCTGCCCACCAAAACCACATGACAGCCTAGGCAGGATTATTTTTTTGGCCGGATTTTAACCGCGGTGCCGTAGGCCGCAACTTCGTTCATGATGCCGCCAATATCACTGGAGTCAAAGCGCATGGCTATGACGGCGTTGCCGCCTTTGGCGGTGGCCTCGTCGCGCAGCCGCTGTATGGCTTGTTCGCGGGTATCAGATAAAAGTTTGGTGTAGCCACCGACTTCGCCGCCAAAAATCGTGCGAAGAGTCGCGCCAAAGTTACTAAACAAGTTGCGGCTGCGCACAATCAGCCCAAAAACCTCGCCGTAAACTTCAACCACTTCGTACCCGGGGATATCGTTGGTGGTCGTCGTAACAATTAAAATCTCTTGACTCATAAAAACCTCCTTATTCATCAGTAATCGTATCTTAAGCTGATAGCTTTATCAATAAAGCCAGCTTTTAGGTTAAAATTAGGTACGCGCCCCTGTAGTGCAATGGATAGAATACCTCCTTCCTAAGGAGTTGATAGAGGTTCGAATCCTCTCGGGGGCACCACGTCGCAACTAACTCCAACCCCGCCTTAAATTTGCGCGATTAAATAGTGCAAATTTGGCGGGGTCTAGCGTTGTTGCTCCTTTCAATTCGACAAAATTCAGGATTTCGCCGAATTGGATAGCTGCAAAAAAATTGCGCAGGCGCAGAATAACTCGAATCCTCTCGGCAGGCCGCAAAATGGGTTTAGCTGCAAAGAGGAGTGAAACCAACTATAATATAAGGATGAGCGACAAACCGGAAGAATCTAAGGAGCAGGACACCGAAGACCTGGAAGACATCGCCGAAGAAAAACCCCGGCATTTTAAAGAGCAGTTTGAAGACGAGCAAACCCTGCTGGTCTTCCGTAAACACCCCATAGTGATGCGCAAGGGCCTGGTTTATTCCATGTTGGCCCTACTGCTGGGCACCGTACCATCACTTATCAAGCCCACTTACGGTTACTTTTTTGGCGGCCTGGCCGCCGGCCTTGGCCTGGGCATAATTGTCATTTTTCCGTCTTGGGTGCGTTGGTATTTTAGCGTTTACATCATGACCGACAAGCGCTTTATCCAACAAACGCGCTCGTTGTTGCAAGTCAACGTCGTGGATATAGGCCTGGAACAGATACAAATGATCAATTATCAAATCGCCGGCCTGCAGGAAACACTGCTTAACTTTGGTACAATAGTTGTGCAAACTTACGTGGGGGACTTAGTAATTCGCGACGTGCACCGCCCGGCCAACATCCAGAAAAAGATGGTTCACGAACTGAGAGAGTTGGGCATCCACCCCACCCAGCGGCCGTTTAAGGATGACGACAACCAACATAGAACAATTGAATAATGATTAAAAAACTTCGCAAAATCCGTAAAAAAGCCAACCGCCACGTCCAGATGGTCAGGGAAATGGTGCCAAGTAGCGTGGTAGAGAAGGCCAACAGCCTCAACCCGCTGACGCCGGATCCCGAGCCCACGGTCGCGGGCCCGGTGCCGCAAATAACTACCGAAACCATCGCCCACCACCGTGAGCAGGTGCTGTCCGGCGCCCGTAAATATATTTATCCGCTGCAACATTCCAAGCACAAAATTATCGTTATCACCGGCAGCATCGTGGCCGCGGCCATCGCCGGTTTGGTAATCTACTGCTCCATCGGCCTCTATCGCCTATACCAGTACAACACCTTCATTTACCGAGCCACGCAGGTAGCGCCGTTTCCGATTGCCAAAGTGGGCGGCACCTTTGTAGATTACGAAAACTACCTCTTCGAACTGCGGCACTACGTACACTATTACCAGTCGCAATTGCAGCGTGATTTTTCTGGCGAAGACAAGCAGCAGCTGGTAAATTTCCGCAAACAAGCCCTGCAAGACAGCATCAACAACGCCTACATTAAAATTTTAGCCGGCAAAAACCACGTTGGCGTATCCGGCAAGGAAGTCAACGAACGTATTACCGAAGTCCGCGACCAAAATCGACTGGGTGACAATAACAAAGTCTTTACCGACGTGCTCCACGATTACTGGGGTTGGTCTATCAACGACTTCAAGCGCAGCCTAAAAGCCCAGATTTTATCGGAAAAGGTGGTCGCCAAACTGGATACCGCCGATACCGCCCGCGCCAACGCCGCGCTAACGCAGCTAAAAGCCGGCACGGACTTCCAAACGCTAGCCAAGCAGGTTTCGGACGATGTCGTCAGCAAACCTAACGGCGGCGACTACGGCTTTAGCATCACTAAGTCCAACCCTAACGTGCCGCCGCAGGTGGTGGCCCAGCTATTTAAGCTCAAGGCCGGCCAAACCTCCGGCATCATAGATGCCGGCCAAGCCTTGGAAATTGTCCAAGTAGTAACTACCGATGGTACTACCATTACCGCGCGCCACATGACTTTCAACCTGCAAAACATCTCGGTTTACATCAAAGTCATCAAAGCCCAGTACCCAATCCACGAATACGTCCATTTCTAATTACTTGCGCCCTGGCCCAGGTCGTTTAACATGCTGATCAGCTTGCCTTTTTCAATATCCGCGCAGTCAATTTCTTGCTCGTTAGCGATTATATAGCCCTGCAATAATCTCTGTAGCTGGATAGCATTATGCCGCCATAGCCAATTAATGGAATGGGGCACGGTGATGAAGTATCTCGAGGAGGTATGCACCGAGCCGAAAAAGGGGCCGATATCGGCCTCCACGCTCAAAATGTCGCGGATTGGTATGCTGGTAACCTTGGCGGTACCAAAGAAATAACGGCTGACAAAAGTTACTTTTTCCCGGTCTACCACCACCGTGTCCGGAAAAAGTGTAAACGGGAAAATGGTGTTGGCCTTAAACAGTATATCGTGTGAATCCAAGGTCACGGCCATTAATCGTTTTTTGCGGAATATGCCCGTTGGTAGAGTCCTCTTAGGGCTGGTTTTGTTGGATTTTTGCCGCACAAAACCCCGCCTCATAAAAGCTCTTTTAATAGCTTCAAAAATGTCTAAATTAGTGTCCTCCGAAGATCTGAACTTCCTAGCCATCCACAGCCTCCACTTTCATTATAGCCCCTTCGAC
>Ga0265332_10001722_pt1 | contig 11925 bp, 9 predicted proteins | sample 41926metaG_FD_202084 | JGI IMG/M metagenome (GOLD analysis project Ga0265332, IMG submission 202084) | Rhizosphere microbial communities from Carex aquatilis grown in University of Washington, Seatle, WA, United States - 4-19-26 metaG | ecosystem: Host-associated > Plants > Roots > Rhizosphere >...
GAAAAACGTGCATCGAGAGATTTCTTTTCCGATCAACCACTTACGGGCGCTACCGGTTTTGTAGCAAAGCGCCCTCACGGCTTGGGCCCGCCACCGAGATTTTGTGCATAAGTCAATTTCCCTGGATGAAATCCGCGGGTTGTCTCCTAGGGAACACCCTGATGACTGCGGGGGGCTCAAGCGCTTGGCGCCGCGCGCATCCGCATCGAATGCGAGCGAACCGTATCGACGAGCGCCTTCACGTGATCAGCGGGCGTGAACTGGTTGATGCCGTGCCCGAGATTGAAGATATGCGACGGCCCTTCGCCGCTTCCGGTGTGCGGTGTGCCGAAATCGTCCAGCACTCGCCGAACTTCGGTCTCGATCGCCTCGGGGCTTGCGAACAGCACAGCGGGATCGAGGTTGCCCTGCAATGCCTTCGACGACCCCAGCACCTCACGCGCATGGCGCAGGTTCACCGTCCAGTCCACACCCAGCACATCGCAGTCGAGCGACTTCATTTGCGCGAGCCATGGGCCGCCGCCTTTGGTGAACACGATGCGCGGGACGGATTCGCCGTCGTGATCGCGCACGAGTTGCGAGAGCACGCGCGCGGTGTATGCAAGGCTGAATTCCTGGAAGGCGCCGTCGGCCAGCACGCCGCCCCAGCTGTCGAAGATCATCACAGCTTGCGCGCCGCAGCGGATCTGTTCGTTGAGATACGCGGCCACCGCATCCGCGTTGACTTCGAGGATGCGCCGCATGAGGTCGGGGCGGCTGTACAGCATCGTCTTCACCAGGCGGTAGTCGTCGGACCCCGCGCCTTCGACCATGTAGCAAGCAAGCGTCCAGGGGCTGCCCGAAAAGCCGATGAGCGGAACGCGCCCCTTCAACGCGCGACGGATCGAGGCAACTGCATCGAAGACATAGCGCAGCTTCGCGAGATCCGGCGCGCGCAGTGCGTTCACTGCTGCTTCATCGCGCACCGGACGCGCAAAGCGCGGGCCTTCGCCGGCTTCGAAGCTGAGGCCCAGCCCCATCGCATCGGGCACGGTGAGGATGTCCGAAAAGAGAATGGCGGCATCGAGTGCGTAGCGATCCAGCGGCTGCAACGTGACTTCGGTGGCGAAGTCCACATTCGTCGCGAGACCCATGAAGCTGCCCGCGCGTGCACGCGTGCTCCGATATTCCTCGAGGTAGCGGCCGGCCTGCCGCATCAGCCAAACCGGCGTGTATGGCGTGGCGAGCCGGCGGCAGGCGCGCAGGAAGGTGTCGTTCGACATGCCCGAATTGTCGCAGGACGGCGGGACGGTCCTGGCTCTCTATGATCTCGGGACGCATGGACACACTGGAACAAGCCAAGCAATTTTTCCTTCAGGGAATCCGTCACTACCAGGCGGGGAACCTCGAACAGGCACGCCAGCAGTTCGAGGCTTCCCTTGCGCTTGCGCCGGGGCGGCCGTCCACATTGACCAACCTCGGCGCGGTGCGGCTGCGGCTGGGGCACTTCGAAGAAGCCGTCGCCATCCTGGACGAAGCAATTCGCGCCGATCCTTCGAACCCGGAGGCGCGGGGCCACAGGACGGTCGCGCTAGTGGAGCTCGGGCGCCACGAAGAGGCGCTGGCTTCCGCCGATGAAGTCTTGCGCCAAGACAGCCGGCTCGCGCCGCTGTGGACTCTGCGAGGCAACCTGCTTCGCGATCTCGGGCGCCAGGACGAAGCGATTGCGGCGTTTCGCGCCGCGCTGGACAACGGCGGTGACCCCGAAGTGAACGGCTATTACATTGCGGCACTCACGGGCGGGCCGCCGCCGCCGGCATCGCCGCGCGCGTATGTGAGAGCACTGTTCGACGGCTACGCGCGTGGATTCGATGAACACCTTGTCAAGGTCCTAGGCTACCGCGCGCCCGTCATCCTTGTCGATGGCCTGCCGCAGCGAACATTCGATTGCGTGATCGATCTCGGATGCGGAACGGGCCTGTGCGGCGAGCATGTGCGTGGCAAGGCGCGCTGCGTCGTGGGCGTGGATCTATCGGCGAACATGGTGCAGCAGGCGCGCGCACGCGGCGCCTACGACGAGGTAGTGCAGGAGGACATCGTCGATTTCCTTCGCGCTCGGCAACCCGGCTCGGCCGACCTGGTTCTCTCGGCTGATGTCTTCATCTATGTCGGTGCGCTCGAAGTGATATTCGAAGAAGTGCATCGCGTATTGGCGCCGCAGGGAGTCTTCGCGTTTTCGGTCGAGCTGGCCGACGATTCCCAAACCGTGGAGCTGCGGCCGAGCCTGCGCTATGCGCAATCGCGCAAGTACATCGCCGGTTTGGCGGAGCGATACGGGTTCGGTGTTTCGAAGATGGAGGAGCACCCGATCCGTCACGATCAGCTCACGCCGATCCCCGGCCTGTTCGTGTGGCTCGAGCGTCGCTAGACCGCAATCGAGTGAAGCGTCACTCCGCGCGGCGCAGCGCCTGGTCCATGTCCCACACGATGTCCTGAAGGTCTTCGATCCCGACGGACAAGCGGATCATGTCGGGGCGCACACCGGCGCGCGCGAGTTCTTCGTCGCTCAGTTGCCGGTGCGTCGTCGATGCGGGATGGATGACGAGCGTCTTCGCATCGCCGATGTTCGCGAGATGGCTTGCGAATTCGCACGCGTCGATGAAGCGTTCACCGGCGCGCACAGGGTCGTCGGCCTTGATGCCGAAAGTCAGAATGCCCGATGAACCCGGGTGCCCGTCGATGTCGCGGAACTGCTTCTTCGCCATTGCATAGTGCGGCGAATCGTCAAGGCCCGGATAGCTCACCCAACTCACCAGCGGATGGTCGCGCAGGAAGTGCGCCACGGCCAGCGCATTGCGGCAGTGCTGCTGCATGCGCAGGTGCAGCGTCTCGATGCCTTGCAGGATCAGCCATGCATTCATCGGCGACAGCGACGCGCCGAAAGTGCGATTGACCTCCATGCGCGCTTTCATCGTGTAGCCGAAATCGCCGAAGGTCTCGTAGAACTTCACGCCGTGATAGGCGCGGCTGGGCTCGAGCATCTCGGGAAATTTGTCTTTCGAAAGCGGCGAGCCCCAATCGAACTTGCCGCTTTCGACGAGGACGCCCGCCATCGTCGTGCCGTGGCCGCCGAGATATTTGGTTGCGCTGTGCACGACGATGTCGGCGCCGAAAGCAAACGGCGTGCAAAGGTACGGGCTGGCGACTGTGTTGTCGATCACCAGCGGCAGGCCGTGTTCGTGCGCGATGTGTGCGACGGATTCGATGTCGAACACGTTCACGAGCGGATTGCCGAGCGTCTCGCCGTAGAGTGCGCGCGTGTTGGCGCGGATCGCGCGGCGGAAGCAGTCGGGGTCCGCAGGGTCGACGAAGGTTGTCTCGATGCCCAGCCGCGAGAAGCCCACGCCGAGCTGGCCCACGGTGCCGCCGTAGAGCGTTGATGATGCAACGATGTGATCGCCTGTCTTCAAGATCGCGAGCAGCGCGGTCATCTGCGCTGCCATGCCGGTGGCGCACGCCAGCGCAGCGCGACCGCCTTCGAGCGACGCGACACGCTCTTCAAGCACAGCGACGGTCGGGTTGCTGATGCGCGTGTAGACGTTGCCGAACGTCTGCAGATTGAACAGGCTCGCCGCGTGCTCGGCCGAATCGAAGACGAAGCTTGTCGTCTGGTGGATCGGCGTGGCGCGCGCGCCCGTCACGGGGTCGGGGATCGCGCCCGCGTGTACGGCGCGCGTTGCGAACCCGTATTCGTGATCTTTCTCAGCCATGTCGATATCAGTAAAACAGTTGTTGCGGGCGGCGCGACGAAATCACCTTCGTGTTTACGCCCACCCAGTTGAGCCCGCCGAAGAGGCGCGCATGTTCGATCTTCACGCAGCGGTCCATCACTGCGTCGAGCCCGGCCCGGCGCGCCTTCGCCGCGGCTTCCTCGTTCTTCACGCCGAGCTGCTGCCACAGGCACTTCGCGCCGATGGCAATGGCTTCGTCGGCGATCGGCATGATGTCTTCGGTGCGGCGGAAGCAATCGACCAGGTCGATCTTCACGCCTTCCTTCGCAAGTGCGTTTGCAGCTTCGGTGACGCTCGGATAGCAACGTTCGCCAAGAATCTCCGTCACCATCGGGTTCACGGGCACAATGCGATAGCCGTGCGCCTGCACATACTTCGCCACGAAGTAGCTCGGGCGATGCCATTGCGGCGACAAGCCGACGACGGCAATCGTCTTGCAGCTGGCGAGGATGTGGCGCAGTTCAGCAATCGTGCTCATGGATACGTGCTCATAGTTTTGCGATCGCGTCCTTCACTTCTTTCGTATCGAGCAGCTCGGACAAAATCACCGGCGCCTTGCCCGGCGAATAGAAGACATACACGGGCACACCTTCGCGCCCGAGTTGTCCAAGCGCAGCGGTGATCGCGGGATCGCGGCGTGTCCAGTCGGCGCGCAGCAGCGTCACCTTCTTCGCCGCGAAGTCCGACATCACGTCGGCGCGCGAGAGCACGGTGCGCTTGTTGAACTGGCACGTCACGCACCATGCGGCCGTGAAGTCGACGAACACCGGCTGGCCGCTGGAGACCACTTGCTCCACGCGGCCGGGCTCCCACGGCTGCCACGCGCCTTCGGTTCGCAACGGCGTTGCCGATGCGGGCTTCGTGATGCTTTCGCCGCCGGCCCACACGAGGGCAACAAGAAACGCGATCGCGATCGTCGCAGCCACGCGCCGCGCGACGCCATGCAATGTGAGAGCCCACACGATCATCGACAACGCGACGAGCAACCCCAGCAACGTGCCGGCGCCGTCGATGCCTGCTTGCTGGCCGATCACCCACACGAGCCACGCCACCGTTGCAAACATCGGAAAGGCCATCAGCTTGCGGAAGATGTCCATCCACGCGCCCGGCTTTGGGAGCACGCGCGCGATCGCGGGCAATGCGCTCACGGCCAGATACGGCAGTGCCATTCCGACGCCGAGCGCGAGGAAAACGAGCAATGCTTCGCCCGCAGGCACCGCAACCGCGAACCCGAGCGATGCCCCCATGAATGGCGCAGTGCAGGGCGATGCGATCGCAACCGCAAGCACGCCCGAGAGAAACGCATTGACGACGGGATGCCTCGCTTCGAGCGACGCAACCGATTGCGGCACGAAGCTGCCGAACTCGTACACGCCCGCGAGGTTCAAGCCGATCAACGTGAACAGCGCGGCCAGCACTGCGATGAACACGGGCGACTGCAGCTGGAAGCCCCAGCCAAGTTGTTCGCCCGCGGCGCGCAACGCAACGATCGCGACACCGAGCGCAAGGAACGACACAACCACGCCCGCCGAATACGCAAGCCCTGCGATGCGATGCGCGCGCACGTCGTCCGCATGACGAGCAAAGCCCATCACCTTGATCGCGAGGATCGGGAACACGCACGGCATCAGGTTGAGGATCAGCCCGCCGAGCAATGCGCCCGCGACCGCGGCCCAAAGGCCAAGCAGTGGCGGCGGTGGTGCGGATGTGCGCAGTGCGCTTTCCAGCGCGGGCGACACACTCGCAGGCGTCGCGACGGCAGGCCACGAACCGGCAACCTTCGCCTCGACACGCCAGCCTTCATTGCCCAGCGTGAACACAATCGGCATCACGGCAGGGCTGTCACTCCGTTGCAGCGACAGCGGAACGCGGCCTGTCCATGTCGCGCCCTGCCACGATTGCTTCACCGGCGCTGCTGTTTCGATCACTTCCACCGTTTCGGGGAAGAAGCCAAGGTCCTTGCCTTGCACCGCTGCGGGCAAGCCGCTCACCGTGACCTTGATCGCATCGCCTTCGATGTCCACGCGCGCGGGGCCGTCGATCGGCTTGGGCTGCGCCTTGAACGCGGTATCGAACGCCTGCGCGTTCAAGGCCGTGCTGCTGCTCACAGGAATCTTCAGCGTGAAGTCGCCTTCCTCGGGAATGCATTCCTTCTTGCACACGAGCCAGTTCGCATGCAGCTTCACTTCGAGATCGCGAGCGAGGAGCGGCGGTTTGAAGTCCGCGCCGATCGTCAATGGCACGGGCAGCAGCACAGTGCCCTCATAGCCGTAGTTCGCGAGATTGCCGACAGGCAGCTTCCTCGGCACGGGCCATGCGATGTCGCCGGCCGTCACGCCGGCGGGCAACGTCCATTGCAGTTGCGTCGGCAGTCCGGAATCGCCCGCGTTCTTCCAATACGTGTGCCACTCGGGCTGATGCGTGAGCTGAAGGCCGACCCACACCGGCTTGCCCGGCGCAATGCCGTCGGGCGCTTGCGCCAACAGCTCGGCGCGAACGCGATCGGTCTTGACCGTGCTCTTCTGCGCGAATGCATGCACAGGCAGCAGCGCGGCCAATGCCAACGCCAGCGCGATCAACGCACGCACGACGCTCATGCAGCGAACCCCAGCACGACTCGGCGCGTGGTGGCGCTCTTCTTTTCGATCTTGGTGACGACCACGGCGCCGATCTCGGACGTGTTCGACACATGCGTGCCGCCGCAGGGCTGGAAATCAATCTGTTCAACCTCGCCAATGCGGATCGTGCGCACGCGGCCCGTGCCGCGCGGCGGTTGCACCGTCATGCTCTTGACCAGCGCCGGGTTCGCATCCAGCTCTTCGTCGCTGATCGAGCCGACCTGCACCGGGTGCGCCGCCGCGACAAGGCGCGCGATGCCTTGCGTGAGCGCTTCCTTGTCGAGCGGGTCGGTCATGTTGAAGTCGAGCCTTGCATATTCCGGTGTGATCGAACAGCCGTTGACGAGTTGCGGCACCAGGTTGCACAGCAGATGCGTCGTGGTGTGGAATCGCATGAGCTTGTGACGGCGCTCCCAATCGACGCGCGCAGTGACTTCATCGCCGGGCTTCAGCGACTCAAGCAGCGCTTCTTGCCCGGGCGCTGCAACGTGCGCAATGTCGTGAGTCGGTTTGCCTTCGGCGTCCTTGCATTTGCGCGTGTCGGCGATCGCGATCTCGCGGCCGTCGGCCAGGCGCAGCACGCCGGCGTCGCCCGCCTGCCCGCCGCCGAGCGGGTAGAACACGGTGCGATCGAGCACGATTCCCTGTTCGCCGACGGCGGCGACGCGCGACGTGCATTCCTTCAGATACGAATCCTGGCGGAAGAGCTCTTCGGTCATCACCGGATTGTCGCGTCATTGCGCAACGATGCATACTGCATGGCCCATGGAACCGTTGTCGTCCGACGCGATCGATCCGCCCGGTGTGGATGCAGGCCGGCGCGACCAGATGTTCCCGGTTCTGGCCGCCGCCGACATCGCGCGCATCAAGCGTTTCGGCAAGCTCGTGAACTTCCGCCGCGGCGACCGGTTGCTCGTTGCCGGCGAGCCCAGTCCCGGCATGCAGCTGATCCTCGCGGGGACGGTGGCCGTCACCCAGCGCGATGGAATGGGCCATGTGGTGCCGCTGATTCGCTATACGCCCGGCCAATTCATGGGCGAAGTGGGGCAACTCTCGGGCAAGCCCGCGTTGGTCGATGCCGTTGCCGACCAAGACGTGCAGGCGCTGCTCGTGCCGCCCGACCAATTGCGCGCGTTGATCATTGCCGAAGCGGATCTGGGTGAACGACTGGTTCGCGCACTGATCCTGCGGCGCGTCGCGCTGATCGAGGCCGGCGCGACCGGGCCCGTGCTGATCGGCCGGCCCGAGTCGCCCGACGTGATCCGCTTGCAGAGTTTTCTGAGCCGCAACGGCTATCCGCATCACGTGCTGGACATCGCACACGACGCCGATGCCGCCGCGTTGCACCAGCAGTACGGCGCGGCCGCGAATGAGGTGCTGACCGTTTGCCCCGACGGCTCCGTGCTGCGCAACCCCACCGAGCCCGAACTCGCTCGCTGCATCGGCATGGTCGACACGGTCGACCACAACGAGTTGTTCGACGTGGTCGTGGTGGGTGCCGGCCCTGCCGGCCTGGCGACCGCGGTCTATGCCGCTTCGGAAGGCCTGCAGGTGTTGGTGGTCGATTGCCGCGCTTTCGGTGGACAGGCCGGTGCGAGCGCGCGCATCGAGAACTACCTCGGTTTTCCCACCGGCATCTCGGGGCAGGCGCTTGCCGGCCGCGCGTTTGTGCAGGCGCAGAAGTTTGGCGCGCAAATGCTGATTCCGGCGCAGGTTCGGTCGCTCGATTGCAAGCGGCAGGAAGCCGATGGCGAATTGCGGATCACGCTCACGGATGGGCGGCATCTGCGAGCGAAGACGGTGGTGGTCGCCAGCGGCGCGCGCTACCGCCGGCCCGCGGTGCCTCGCCTTGGCGAATTCGAAGGGCGCGGCATCTGGTATTGGGCCTCCGCACTGGAGGCCAAGATGTGCAGCGGCGCCGATGTGATCCTGGTGGGCGGCGGCAATTCGGCCGGGCAGGCCGCCGTGTTCCTGTCGCAGCACGCGGCCAAGGTCCACATGCTGGTCCGCGGTCCCAGCCTGGCTGCCAGCATGTCGCGCTACCTGATCGACCGCATCGAGGCGACACCGAACATCGAGCTGCGCACGCACTGCGAGATCACGCAGCTGCATGGCGATGCGGCCGAAGGTCTCGTCGGTGCGACATGGCGTGATCACGAGCGCGACATCGATGTGCATACGCCCGTGCGCAATCTCTTCTTGTTCGTCGGCGCGGATCCAGAAACCGAATGGCTCGAGGGTTGCGGTGTCGCAATCGACCCGAAGGGCTTCGTCGTCACCGGCGCGAAGGCCGCTGCGCTGGAAACCAGCGTACCCGGCGTGTTCGCAGTGGGCGACGTGCGCAGCGGCTCGACGAAGCGTGTCGGTGCGGCGATCGGCGAAGGCGCCGCCGCCGTGGCCATGATTCACCAGCACTTGGCGGCTTGAGGAGAACCGAAATGGCGATCAAACCTTGTTCGCATGTGCCCGCTGCCATCCACCCGCCGCTGGCGGCCGGCTGCCAGGAGTGTCTCGCCATGGGCGACACGTGGGTGCACCTGCGCTTGTGCGTTCACTGCGGCCATGTCGGTTGTTGCGACGATTCCAAGAATCGCCATGCGACGAAACACAATCACGCGACCGGTCATCCCGTGATCCGCTCGCTCGAGCCCGGTGAAGACTGGATGTGGTGCTATGTGGATGACCGGCAGGTCTCATGACTGACCAAAGCCTCACGCGATTTCTCGCACCGCGGCCTGGGGCCGATCTCGATCCCGCCGAGACGGCCGAATGGCGCGAAGCGTTTCTCGCGCTGGTCAAGGCCGAAGGGCCCGAGCGCGCGCGCTTCATCCTGGACCAGCTTGCGACACTCGCGCGCGATCCGCATGTCGCGTGGTCGCCCGAGCTGGTCACGCCTTACGTCAACACCATTCCCGTCGACGAGCAGCCGGTGTATCCCGGCGACCTCGCGATCGAAGAGAAGCTCGCGTCGATCATGCGGTGGAATTCACTGGCGATGGTCGTCCGCGCGAATGCAGCGTTCGGCGAACTGGGTGGGCACATCGCTTCTTATGCGAGTGCCGCGGATCTCTTCGAAGTCGGCTTCAATCATTTCTTCCGCGCGCGCAGCGAGGTGAGCGGCGGCGATCTTGTTTTCTTCCAGCCGCACAGCGCACCGGGTGTATATGCGCGCGCCTTTCTCGAAGGACGCTTGAGCGAGGGCGATCTCGCACATTTTCGCCAGGAGATCACGGCGCCGTCACAAGGCGCGCGCGGCCTGTCGAGCTATCCGCATCCCTGGCTCATGCCGGATTTCTGGCAGTTCCCGACAGGCTCGATGGGCATCGGCCCGATCAGTTCGATCTATCACGCGCGGTTCATGCGCTACCTTACGCATCGCGGCCTGCTCGACTGCGAAGGCCGCAAGGTGTGGGGCGTCTTCGGCGACGGCGAGATGGATGAACCCGAGAGCATGAGCGCGCTCACGCTTGCATCGCGGGAGAAGCTCGACAACCTTGTGTGGGTCGTCAACTGCAACTTGCAGCGACTCGACGGGCCCGTGCGCGGCAACGGCCGGATCGTCGACGAGCTCGAAAAGCTGTTTCGCGGTGCGGGCTGGAACGTGATCAAGCTGCTGTGGGGCAGCGACTGGGATGGCCTCTTCGCGCGAGACGTGACGAGCGCGCTGGCCCGCGCGTTTGCGCATACGGTCGATGGCCAGATGCAGACCTTCGCGGCGAAGGACGGCCGATTCAATCGCGACAACTTCTTCGGGCAGGACGACGAGCTTGCGCGTCTCGCACAAGGCATGACCGACGAGCAGATCGATCGCCTGAAGCGCGGCGGACACGATCTGGTGAAGATCCATGCGGCGTATGCGGCCGCCGCGAATCACGCAGACGGACCGACGGTGATCTTCGCGCACACGAAGAAGGGCTACGGCATGGGCTCAGCCGGGCAGGGCCGGATGACTACGCACAGCCAGAAGAAGCTCGACGACACCGCGCTACTGGAGTTTCGCAACCGCTTCAACCTGCCGCTTTCGGACGAACAAGCAAAGAGCCTCGAGTTTTTCAAACCGGCACCGGAGAGCGCCGAAGCGAAATACCTGCTTGAACGGCGCCAGAAGCTCGGTGGCTTCATGCCCGCGCGCCGTAGCGACGCGCCGAAGCTGGCCGTGCCGCAGGTCGATACGTATGCAGCATTCGCTGTCGCCGCCGCCGGCAAGGAGATGTCGACCACGATGGCGTTCGTTCGCCTGCTCGGCAACTTGATGAAGGACAGCGAGCTGGGCCCGCGCATCGTGCCCATCGTCGCCGATGAGGCGCGCACGTTCGGCATGGCCAACCTGTTCAAGCAGGTGGGCATCTATTCGAGCGTGGGGCAGAAGTACGAACCGGAAGACATCGGCTCGGTGCTGTCGTATCGCGAAGCGCTCGATGGCCAGATCCTCGAAGAAGGCATCAGCGAAGCCGGTGCGATCGCAAGCTGGACGGCCGCAGCCACGAGCTACAGCGTGCACGGCTTTCCGATGCTGCCGTTCTACATCTACTACTCGATGTTCGGCTTCCAGCGTGTGGGCGACGCGATCTGGGCCGCAGCCGACCAGCGCTCCCGCGGTTTCCTGCTGGGCGCAACGTCGGGCCGCACAACGCTCGGCGGCGAAGGTCTGCAGCACCAGGATGGATCGAGTCACCTGGTTGCATCGACGATTCCAAACTGCAAGGCCTACGACCCGGCGTTCGCGGGCGAGATGGCGGTGATCATCGATCACGGCATGCGCGAAATGCTTGCCGAGCAGCGAGATGTCTTCTACTACATCACGCTGATGAACGAGAACTACGCGCAGCCCGACGTGCCGGCGAACGCGCGCGAAGGCATCGTGCGCGGCGGCTATCGATTCGCGGCCTTTGGCAAGGGCGATGCGAAGGTGACACTGCTCGGCTCCGGTGCGATCCTCACCGAAGTGGTCAAGGCGGCGCAGTTGCTGGCGGCCGAAGGGATCGCGAGCGACGTCATCAGCGTCACGAGCTGGAGCGAACTGGCACGCGACGGCCTCCATTGCGAGCAACAGGCGTTTCGCGGCGAAGGGCGTGCCGTGCCATGGCTGCATCAAGTGCTCGGGGATTCGAAAGCGCCGATCGTTGCCGCGACCGACTACGTGCGGGCCGTGCCTGAATCGATCCGCGCGTACATCCCGCAAGGGCGCAGCTATGCCGCGCTCGGCACCGACGGCTTCGGGCGCAGCGACACTCGCGCCGCATTGCGTGCATTCTTCGGTGTCGATGCGGCCGGCATCGCCCAGCGCGCGAAGACGTTTCTCTAGCCCGCGCGGTACCATTGACCCATGAGCCAATCGCGCTTGTGGGCCGATCTCGACACGACTGCTTTCGCGCAGCTGGATGCGGCGCGGACAGTCGCCGTGCTTCCGCTCGGCGCGACGGAGCAACACGGCCCGCACCTGCCGCTGGATGTGGACCGCGCGATCGTCGATGGCATCGTCGCCGCTACGTTGCCGCAAATCCCGGGCGACGTGCCGGTGTTCGTGTTGCCGACGC
>Ga0265332_10001723_pt1 | contig 11922 bp, 8 predicted proteins | sample 41926metaG_FD_202084 | JGI IMG/M metagenome (GOLD analysis project Ga0265332, IMG submission 202084) | Rhizosphere microbial communities from Carex aquatilis grown in University of Washington, Seatle, WA, United States - 4-19-26 metaG | ecosystem: Host-associated > Plants > Roots > Rhizosphere >...
CTGTTCGGCCTGTCCCGCCACATGCAGGACAGCATCGCCACCTCGTCGCAGCTGGCCAACGCCGAGCTGGCCAACATCGAGGAGCTGACCCTCAAGCTGGAGGTATACAAGGTGCTGCTGGGCCTCTCCGATCTGCAGCCACGCGACCTCCCCGACGAGACCCAGTGCCGCCTCGGCCGCTGGTACTACGAGGGCGAAGGACGCACGGAATTCTCGCGTCTGCCCGGCTACCGGGACATGGAAGCGCCCCACAAGGCGGTGCACGATCACGCCCGCCGCGCCGTCGAGCGCTACCGCAGCGGCGACTTCGGCGGCGCCCTCGACGCCCTCGGCCGCATGGAAGAAGCCAACCTGACCGTGATGGCCGGCATGGAGCGCATCCTGCGCGGGCGCGGCTGACCCCGCGGGCCTCAGTGCTCGATGGTCACCACATGCGCCTGGATCTTGCCTTCCAGCGGCCCAGCGCCGAAACGGGCCCGCAGGGCCTCGGCGCTAACCCGCATGGCGGCCTCCAGCCTGCCCGGATCGCGCGCCTCGATCTCGTTGCGTAACGGCGTACCCTGACAGAAGGCCAGCGCGAGCGCTTCCGCCGACTCGGCACGACTGCGCGCGGCCCGAGTCTCGAAACGGATCGGCGCCGTGAAGCCGGCCCGGCGCAGGTCGTCCTCGATGCGCAGCCTATCGTGGTAGCCGTGGGGCGTCCGCGCCATGAAGCGCGGCGGATCGTCTGGAAACAGCGTGGCCAGCGCGTCCGTCACGCAATCGGTGAATTCGTTGTCGGCGAGCCGATCCCAGACGCTGAAGATCAACACGCCGCCGGCCTTGAGTACCCGCCGTATCTCACCTAGCGCCTGCGCCTTGTCGGGAAAGAACATCACCCCGAACTGGCAGACGACCGCATCGAAGGCGCCATCGCCGAAGGGTAGTTGGGCCGCGTCCGCCTGCTGCCAGGCCACCGGCCGCGGTGTGCCGATGCGGCCCGCCTCGTCGAGCATGGCCTGGTTCAGGTCGGTGGCGACGATGGCGACGTCGGCCGGCAGCGCCGCGGCCAGCGCCCGGGTCACCACCCCGGTTCCCGCGGCCACCTCCAGCACCCGGCCCAGGTCGCGCCCGCGCAGACGGCCGGCCAGGTCCTCCGCGTAAGGCGCGAAGATCACCGGCACCAGATGCGTCTGGTACAGGTGCGGAATCGAACCGGCAAACTGCTTGTCCAAAGCAGGATTGAGCATGATCCATCCTCCAGCCATACAACTGTTTTTGACTGGCCGGGGGCCCCAGGGGTTCGGAACACCTGCGCGCTCATTCAGCTTTGCCCATATCCCGTATACGCCGGCACCGGCAGCAGGGCAGCGCGCCATGTGTTAACTTGAAATCACCCCGGTACGCCGGCATGCACGAGTCAGACCCATGAGCGAACGCCCCATCCACTTCTACTTCCGCGGCGAGATCCGGCAGATTGCCGATGCGCCACCGACGCGCACGGTATTGCAGTTCCTGCGCGAGGACGCCCACGCCACCGGCACCAAGGAAGGCTGCGCGGAAGGCGACTGTGGCGCCTGTACGGTGGTGCTTGGCGAGAACGTCGGCGGCGAGTTGCAACTGCGCGCCGTGAATGCCTGTATCCAGTTCCTGCCCACCCTCGACGGCAAGGCCTTGTTCACCATCGAGGACCTGGCCGGCATCAACGGTCTCGGCATCACCGGCTTGCTCCACCCTGTCCAGCAGGCGCTGGTGGATAGCCACGCATCCCAGTGCGGGTTCTGCACGCCGGGTTTCGCGATGTCCCTGTTCGCCCTCTACGAAAACAACCCGGAATGCCCCGACAAGGCCGCCGTCTGTGACGCGCTGTCCGGCAACCTGTGCCGCTGCACCGGCTACCGGCCCATCGTGGACGCCGTACCGGCTGCCTACGAACAGGCCCGCGTCGGCCTCGACCGGCCTGAGATTCTCGCCGCGCTTGCGCCGCTGGCGGCACTTCCGCCCCTCGACTACCGCGCCACCGGCCAGCGCTTCCTGGCCCCGCGCAATCTCGCCGAGCTGGCCGACGCCCGCCTCGCCGCCCCCGACGCACGCTTGCTGGCCGGCGGGACCGATGTGGGCCTGTGGGTCACCAAGCAATTGCGCGAGCTCGGTGATCTCATCTACGTGGGTGCGGTCACCGAGTTGAAGACGATCCGCACAGACACGGACGGCTTGTACATCGGCGCCGGCGCCAGCCTCACCGACGCCTTCGACGCCCTCACCGGCTTCGAACCGGCATGGACAGAACTGGCCCGCCGCTTCGCCTCCACGCCGGTGCGCAACGCCGGCACCCTCGGCGGCAACGTGGCCAACGGCTCGCCCATCGGCGACTCGATGCCCGGCCTGATCGCAATGGGCGCGCAGATCGTCCTGCAGCGGGGCGAGCGGGTGCGCCGGCTGCCCCTCGAGGACTTCTACCTCGCCTACCAGAAGACTGCGCTGGAAGCCGGCGAATTCGTACTGGGGCTGCAGATCCCGCCCCAGCCGGCGGAGCGCCGCTTCCGCACCTGGAAGATCTCCAAGCGCATCGACCAGGACATCTCGGCGGTATGCGGCGCCTTTGCGCTGAGCGTCATGGACGGCGTCGTCGACGAGGCGCGCATCGCCTTCGGCGGCATGGCCGCCACGCCGCTGCGGGCCCGTGCGACCGAGAAGTTCCTGGTCGGCAAGTTGTGGAGCCAGACCACCGTGGCCGCCGCCGCCGACGTGCTCGCCCACGAATACACGCCCCTCGACGACATGCGCGCGTCGGCGGCCTACCGCCGCCAGACGGCCGCCGGCCTGCTGCAGCGCCTGTGGCTGGAGGATGGCGCCCGCGACGCACCTACGCGCCTATCCAAGCTGGAGGTGCTGCCATGAACGCCCCCAACCACAACCCGCTCCCCGCCGTCGGGGCTGGCCTGCCCCATGAGAGCGCCCATCTGCACGTCACCGGCCGCGCCACCTACGTGGACGACATCCCGGTGCCGGCCGGCACGCTGCACGCCGCCCTGGGCCTGTCGAACATTACCCACGGGCGCATCAAGCGCCTCGACCTGTCTGCCGTGCGTACCGCCCCCGGCGTGCGGGCGGTGATCACCGCCGACGACATCGCTGGCGAAAACGACTGCGGCCCGGTCAAGCACGACGATCCGATCCTGTGCGACGGCGAGATCCAGTTCCACGGCCAGCCACTGTTCGCCGTCGCCGCCGACAGCCACGAACTGGCCCGCAAGGCGGCCCGGCTGGCACGCGTCGAGGTGACGCCACTGCCGGCCCTGCTGAGCGCCGAAGCCGCCGCCGAGGCCGAATCCTGGGTGCTGCCGCCGGTCGAGGTGAGCCGCGGCGACGCCGTCGCGGCCCTGGAGACCGCCCCCCATCGTCTGCGCGGCGAAGTCGAACTCGGCGGCCAGGAACACTTCTACCTGGAAGGCCAGGTAGCCTGCGCGATTCCGCTCGAGGACGAGACGATGCGCGTCCTCACCTCCACCCAGCACCCCACCGAGATGCAGCACATGGTGGCCCGCGCGCTGGGCTGGCGGGTGCATCAGGTCACCGCCGAGTGCCGGCGCATGGGTGGTGGCTTCGGCGGCAAGGAAAGCCAGTCGGCCCAGATCGCCTGTGTCGCCGCGGTGCTGGCCCAGCGCTGCGGACGGCCGGTCAAGCTGCGCCTCGACCGGGACGACGACATGTGCATCACCGGCAAGCGCCACGACTTCCACATCGAGTACGACGTGGGCTTCGACGGCGCCGGCCGCATCGTCGGGCTCAAGCTGCTGCTGGCCTCCCGCTGCGGATTCTCGGCCGACCTGTCGGGCCCGGTGAACGACCGCGCGATCTTCCACGCCGACAACGCCTACTACCTGGACGCGGTGTCCATCCTGAGCCTGCGCGGGCGCACCCATACGGTATCCAACACCGCCTTCCGCGGCTTCGGCGGCCCGCAGGGCATGTTCGCCATCGAGACGGTCATCGACGACATCGCCCGCCACCTGGGGCTCGACCCGCTGGCCGTGCGCCAGGCCAACTTCTACGGCGACAGCGCCGGCAGCGAGCGCAACGTCACCCACTATGGCATGAAGGTGGAGGACAACATCATCCACCCGCTGGTCACCCAGCTGGCCGCCGATGCTCATTACGCCGAGCGCCGTGCCGCCATCGACGCCTTCAACGCCAGCAGCCCGCTGCTCAAGAAGGGCCTGGCGCTGACGCCGGTGAAGTTCGGCATCTCCTTCACCGCCACCTTCTACAACCAGGCCGGCGCGCTGGTGCATGTGTATAACGACGGCACCGTGCTGGTCAGCCACGGCGGCACCGAGATGGGCCAGGGCCTGTACACCAAGATCCGCCAGATCGTCGCCGAGGAATTCGGTCTGCCCATCGAAGATGTGCGCCTGTCCTCGACCGACACCAGCCGCGTACCCAACACCTCGGCCACCGCCGCCTCGTCCGGCACCGACCTCAATGGCAAGGCCGCCCAAGCCGCCTGCCAGGCGATCCGCCGGCGCATCGCCGGTTTTGTCGCCGAGCGGCTGGGGGTTAGCGACGAGGCGGTGATCTTCGCCGCCGGCATGGTCAGCGCGCCCGGCTTCGACGCCACTTTCGCCGACGTCGTCGCCGATGCCTACCGGGCCCGCGTGCAGCTGTGGGACGCCGGCTTCTACAAGACCCCGAAGATCCACTACGACCCGGTGACCATGCAGGGCCGGCCGTTCTACTACTTCTCCTACGGCGCCGCGCTGGCCGAGGTGGCCATCGACACCCTCACCGGCGAGAACCGCGTGCTGCGCGTAGACATCCTTCACGACGTGGGGCGCTCCATCAATCCGGCCATCGACATCGGCCAGATCGAGGGCGGCTTCATCCAGGGCATGGGCTGGCTGACCACCGAGGAACTGGTCTACCAACCCGACGGTCCGCAAGCTGGCCGCCTCGCCACCCACGCCCCCTCCACCTACAAGATCCCGGCGGTATCCGACCTACCGCCGGTCTTCAACGTGCGCCTGTTCGACAACGCCAACGTGGAGGACAGCATCCACCGCTCCAAGGCGGTCGGCGAGCCGCCGCTGATGCTGGCCTTCTCGGTCTTCTTCGCGCTGCGCGACGCGGTGGCCGCGGCCCTCGGCCCCGGCGCCCGCCCGCAACTGGACGCGCCGGCCACGCCGGAGGCGATCCTGCGCGCGCTGCACGGAGGGCGCCTGTGATGCCTCCCTTCACCGCCACGCTACCGGAGATGTCCCCATGAACGACTGGCTCCCCACCCTCGCCGACTGGCTGGCGGCCGGCCAGCCGGCGGTCCTCGTCACCGTGGTGCGGGCCGACGGCTCGACGCCGCGGGAAGCCGGCGCCACCATGCTGGTCGGACGCAATTCCACCGCCGACACCATCGGCGGCGGCCACCTGGAATGGCTGGCCACCGCCGCCGCCCGCGACCTGCTGGCCAAGGGCGGCCAGCCCCACGTGATGCGCTGCGCCCTCGGCGCCTCCCTCGGCCAGTGCTGCGGCGGCGTGGTGTGGCTGGCGCTGGAGCGCATCGAGGCGCGCGACGCCGCCAGCTGGCAGACCCGTGCTGCAGCCGTCACCGCCGGCCAGACCCTGCAGCGCCGCCTGCTGTCCGGCGACGAAGGCTCCCTGTGGTCCATGAGCACGGATGAACACGGCAAGCGCGACCCGGCTCAGTTCTGGTCCGACGGCGGCCACTGGCAGTTCGAGCAGCAGATCCGCAAGACCCAGTTTCCGGTGGTGCTGTTCGGCGCCGGCCACGTCGGCGAGGCCATCGCCCGCGCCCTGGCGCCGCTGGGCGCCCGCATCAGCTGGGTGGACAACCGGGACTCCATCTTCCCCGCCGAGCTGCCGGCCGGTACCGACGCCATCGGTACCGACACGCCGACCGCCGAAGTGCGCGCCGCACCGCCCAGTGCCTACTTCCTGGTGCTGACCCACGACCACGGCCTCGACTTCGAGCTGTGCGAGGCGATCCTGGCCCGCCACGACTTCGCCTTCTTCGGCCTGATCGGCTCGGCCTCCAAGCGCGCCCGCTTCGAGCACCGCCTGATCGCCCGCGGCATCGACCCGGCCCGCCTGCTCGACATGACCTGCCCGATCGGCGTGCCCGGCATCCGCGGCAAGGAGCCCGCCGTCATCGCCGCCTCGGTGGCAGCCCAGCTGCTGCAGGTGCGCGAAGCCCGCCAGGCCGTTGCCGAGGCATCCCGCCCCTTGCGCATCACGCCCTTCCTGCTGTCAGGAGCCCGCCCGTGAGCACACCCCCGCCCCCCTTCAGCGGCCCGCCGGCCGGCACCCCGCGCCTGGAACTCTCGGGTATCACCAAGCGCTACCCGAGCGTGGTCGCCAACGATGGCATCAACCTCAAGGTCGGCCCCGGCGAGATCCACGCCGTGCTCGGCGAGAACGGCGCCGGCAAGAGCACGCTGATGAAGATCATCTACGGCGCGGTGCAGGCCGACGCCGGCCAGATCCAGTGGAACGGCCGCGAGGTGGTCGTCGCCAACCCCGCCGAGGCGCGCCGGCTGGGCATCGGCATGGTGTTCCAGCACTTCTCCCTGTTCGAGACGCTGAGCGTCGTCGAGAACATCGCACTGGCCCTCGACGAGCCCTTCGACCTCAAGGCGCTGGCCATCCGCGTGAAGGAGGTCTCGACCCGCTACGGCCTGCCGCTGGACCCGGACCGCCTGGTGCACAGCCTGTCGGTGGGCGAACGCCAGCGCGTCGAGATCGTACGCTGCCTGCTGCAGCAGCCCCAGCTGCTGATCCTCGACGAGCCCACCTCGGTGCTCACCCCGCAGGCCGTGCAGAAGCTCTTCGAGACCCTGCGCCGGCTGGCCGCCGAGGGCGTCAGCATCCTCTACATCAGCCACAAGCTGCACGAGATCCAGAGCCTGTGCCACAGCGCGACGGTGATGCGCGGCGGCAAGGTCACCGGTACCGCCACCCCGTCGCGGGAGACCCCCGCCAGCCTCGCGCGCATGATGATCGGCCGCGAGCTGCCGGTGTGCGAGGTGCCCGCCTACACCGGCATCGCCACCCCGGCACTCACGGTGAACAAGCTGTCCCTGGTGCCCGACGATCCCTTCGGCACCCGCCTGCAGGACATCGAACTGGAGGTGCACCGCGGCGAGATCCTCGGCATCGCCGGCATTTCCGGCAACGGCCAGGCCGAGCTGCTGGCCGCCCTGTCCGGCGAAACGACCAGCACGCCGGACTCCGTCAAGCTGGTCGGCCTGCCGGTCGGCCACCTGGACGCCGGCCGCCGCCGCAAGCACGGGCTGGCTTTCGTACCGGAAGAACGCCTCGGCCGCGGCGCGGTGCCGTCCATGTCGCTGGCCGACAACGCGACCCTCACCGCCCAGCGCCAGGGCCTCGTCAAGAAAGGCTTCCTGCGCCCGAAAGCGGCGTGGGACTTCGCCAAGCGCTGCATCGAACGCTTCGACGTGCGCTGCGGCGGCCCCGGCGCGGCGGCGCGCAGCCTGTCCGGCGGCAACCTGCAGAAGTTCATCGTCGGCCGCGAGATCATGCAGCAGCCCATCGCGATGGTCGTCGCCCAGCCCACCTGGGGCGTGGACGTCGGCGCCGCCGCCTTCCTGCGCCAGACCCTGATCGACCTGTCCCGCCAGGGCGTGGCGATTCTGGTGATCTCCGAAGAGCTGGAAGAGCTGTTCGAGATCTGCGACCGCATCGCCGTGCTGGCCGAAGGCCGCCTCGGCCCCGCCGTACCGAAAGCCGAGACCAACGCCGAGAAGATCGGCATGCAGATGTCCGGCCTGTTCGCCCCCGCCGACAAGGAACCCGCCCATGCCGCTGCTTGAACCCCGCCCCACGCCGTCGGCGCGGATGCGCCTGCTGTCGCCACTGATCGCCATCGGCCTGACCCTGGCGGTCGGCTCCCTGCTGTTCCTGGCCCTCGGCAAGAATCCCGTCGAAGCCTTCACGGTGTTCTTCATCCAGCCCCTGTCGTCGGGCAACGGCTGGAGCGAGCTGATGGTCAAGGCCGGTCCGCTGATCCTCATCGCCCAGGGCCTGGCGATCGGCTTCCGGGCGCGCATCTACAACATCGGCGCGGAAGGCCAGCTGATCGTCGGCGCGCTGGCCGGCGGCGGCGTGGCGATCGCCCTCGACGGCGTGGATGCCTGGTGGGTGCTGCCGCTGATGGTGGTCGCCGGCGCCATCGGCGGCGCGCTGTGGGGCGCCGTCCCGGCCCTGCTGAAGACCCGCTTCAACGCCGAGGAAACCCTCACCACGCTGATGCTCACCTACATCGCCAGCTTCACGCTGTCGTACATGGTGAACGGCCCCTGGCGCGACCCGGAGGGGATGAACTTCCCGCAGTCCATCATGTTCGGCGACCCGGCCCTGTTCAGCCCGTGGTTCGAGGGCATGCGCGTCAATGCGTCGATCCTGATCGCCGCCGTCGCCTCCATCGCGTTCTGGATCTTCACGTCGCGCAGCTTCCTGGCCTACCAGCTCACCGTCGGCGGCCTGGCCCCGGCGGCGGCCCGCTACGCCGGCTTCTCGGCCCAGCGCACGGTGTGGGTCAGCCTGGTGCTGTCCGGCCTCACCGCCGGCATCGCCGGGGTCGGCGAAGTGGCCGGGCCGGTCGGCCAGCTCAACCTCAATATCTCGCCGGGCTACGGCTTCGCCGCCATCATCGTGGCCTACCTGGGACGCCTCAACGCAGTGGGCATCGTGCTGGCCGGGCTGCTGATGGCCCTGCTCTACCTCGGCGGCGAGGCGGCCCAGGTGGCGCTGCAGCTGCCGGCGGCGATCACCGGCCTGTTCCAGGGCATGTTGCTGTTCTTCCTGCTCGGCGCCGACGTGTTCGTCGATTACCGCCTCAAGCCCCGCCCCAAGCCCGCCTACGCGTAAGGACCCCGCGATGCTCGAACACCTGATCCCCGTCCTCGCCGGCACCCTCGGCGCCGCCACGCCGCTGATCTTCGCCGGCCTCGGCGAGCTGGTGGCGGAGCGCACCGGCGTCATCAACCTGGGCGTCGAAGGCATGATGCTGATCGGCGCCATCGCCGGCTTCGCCGCAGCGGCGGACTCCGGCGGCGGTGCGCTGGCCGGGCTGCCCGCCGGCGCCGTCGCCGGCATGCTGGCGGCGCTGGTGTTCGCCGTGCTGTCCCTGTCGATGGCCGCCAACCAGGCCGCCTGCGGCCTCGCGCTGACCATCTTCGGCGTCGGCCTGTCGGCCTTCATCGGCCAGCACTACGTGAGCTTCAGCCTGCCCGGCCTGCAGCCGCTGGACATCCCCGGCCTGGTGGATATCCCGGTGCTCGGCCGCATCCTGTTCCACCAGGACCCGGTCACCTACCTGGGCCTCATCACCTTCGCCATCGTCTGGTGGGTGCTCAGAAAAACCCGCCTCGGCCTGGTGCTGAAAGCCGTCGGCGAAGCCCCCGACGCCGCCCACGCGATCGGCTACCCGGTCATCGCCATCCGCTACGGCGCCACGCTGTTCGGCGGCGCGATGGCCGGCATCGCCGGCGCCTACCTGTCCACGGTCTACACGCCTCTGTGGGTACAGAACATGGTCGCCGGCCGCGGCTGGATCGCCATCGCACTGGTTGTCTTCGCCACCTGGAACCCGACCCGCCTGCTCCTCGGCGCCTGGCTGTTCGGCGGCGTGACGATCCTCCACGCCCAGGGTCTCGGCATCGCGCTGCCGGTGCAGTTCCTGGCCGCCCTGCCCTACCTGGCGACGGTGGTGGTGCTGGTGCTGATCTCGCGGGACAAGCGCTTGCTGCAGCTGAACTTGCCGGCTTCGTTGGGGAAGCCGTGGATGCCGTAGTCGTTGGGTGGGGCGTTTCCCCCGGTGGCGGCCTCCCCGGTAAGCCCGTGCCTTTTCTGAATCGTTTTCCGGTTTCTCGGCTTTCGTTGGCCGGGTCTCGCCCCGGCGGGCGACCTTCTTTCTTGTCACACGACAAGAAAGAAGGCAAAGAAACGTGCCCCGCTGCCGCGCCCCCTGCGGGGGTGCCCTCGCTCCAGGCGTGCCACCCAAAACGGCTATGGCAGACGGCCCCGTTTCAGGAAAGATGCAACGGCAGAGGGAGTGAGTTCAGGTTGGACTTGAAACAGTTCGGGTCCCAACTGAACTGTTTCAGCGCCGGGATCCGTGATTTCACCACCAGGGGGAACCGGTTCATCTCGGACGGCAACCCGTTCAGTGCAAAGGTGAGCGAATTCACCTTGGACCTGAACCGGTTCAGCTCCCACCTGAACTTTTTCAGCGCCGAGGTCAGTGATTTCACCGCCGGGGTGAACCTGTTCAGCACAAAGGTGAGCGAGTTCACCCTGGATCTGAACAAGTTCAACTCGTCCCCGAACACGTTCACCTCTGACCTGAACAAGTTGTCCTTCGAGGGGAACTCGCTCCCCTCAAAGCCAGGAGCACTTCCCCAACACGCCCCCACACCCCCCCCAAGCCCCAGCAAAGGCTCGGTGCCCACAAGCAGCCCGTCCCGATCCGCCGAGCTGCGCAGCGGCAGGCGGGGATGTCCGGCGCGGCTGTCTGAGGAGGCGAAGCCGACGAGTTCCGCGACGGCCGCCTGCCGCTGCGCAGGGAAGTCGTCCGCACAGCGGACGACCGGTGAGGCACGGGTCGCCTCCTTTGCCTTCTTTCTTGGCGACACAAGAAAGAAGGTCGCCCGCCGGGGCGAGTCCCGGCCAACGTAAAGCAAAAAAATGGAAAGCTGTTAATCAGCCCTAACAGAACACCCCGACAGCGCAAAAAAGACGATGAGCAAAACCCTCCTCCTCCACCACGCCGACACCCTCGTCACGATGGACGCCACCCGACGCGAGATCCCCGACGGCGCGGTGTTCATCCGCGACGGCGTCATCGAAGCCGTCGGCCCGAGCGCCGAACTGCCCGCTCACGCCGACGAAGTGCGCGACCTGTCCGGCCGCATCGTGCTGCCCGGCCTGGTGAACACCCACCACCACATGTACCAGAGCCTCACCCGCGCGGTGCCCGGCGCGCAGGATGCGGAGCTGTTCGGCTGGCTGCAGACGCTCTACCCGATGTGGGCCGGGCTGACGCCGGAGATGATCCGAGTGTCCACCCTCACCGCGATGGCCGAGCTGATCCTGTCCGGCTGCACCACCTCGTCGGACCACCTCTACCTCTACCCCAACGGCAGCCGGCTGGACGACAGCATCGAGGCGGCAACGCTGATCGGCATGCGCTTCCATGCCTGTCGCGGCAGCATGAGCGTCGGCCGCTCCAAGGGTGGGCTGCCGCCGGACGCGCTGGTGGAGGACGAGGCGGCGATCCTCGCCGACAGCCGCCGCCTCATCGAGACCTGGCACGACCCGGCCCGCCACGCAATGCTGCGGATCGCGGTGGCGCCCTGCTCGCCGTTCTCGGTAAGCACCGACCTGATGCGCGAATCCGCCACGCTGGCGCGCAGCTACGGGGTGTCGATGCACACCCACCTGGCCGAGAACGACAACGACGTGGCCTACAGCCGCGAGCGCTTCGGCATGACCCCGGCCGAGTACGTCGAGAGCCTGGGCTGGGTCGGCCACGACGTGTGGCACGCCCACTGCGTAAAACTCGATGCGGCCGGTATTGCACTGTTCGCCCGCACCGGCACCGGCGTGGCCCACTGCCCGTGCTCCAACATGCGCCTGGCCTCCGGCATCGCACCGATCCCGGCCCTGCGCGCTGCCGGCGTGGCGGTAGGGCTGGGGGTGGACGGCTCGGCCTCCAACGACAGCGCCGACCTGCTCGGCGAGGCCCGCCAGGCCATGCTGCTGGCGCGCGTCGGCCACGGCCCGGCGGCCATGAACGCCCGCCAGGCGCTGGAACTGGCCACCCTCGGCGGCGCCAAGGTGCTCGGCCGCGACGACATCGGCGCGCTGGCACCAGGCATGAGCGCCGACCTGATCGCCTTCCGTAGCGAC
>Ga0265332_10001724_pt1 | contig 11921 bp, 9 predicted proteins | sample 41926metaG_FD_202084 | JGI IMG/M metagenome (GOLD analysis project Ga0265332, IMG submission 202084) | Rhizosphere microbial communities from Carex aquatilis grown in University of Washington, Seatle, WA, United States - 4-19-26 metaG | ecosystem: Host-associated > Plants > Roots > Rhizosphere >...
CGGGACACTCTCCCTGATCCCCTCCTCCGAAGACGAGCAGGTGACCAGGGATATGATCTTCCGCGAGCGGCCGGACGTGATCGTCCAGGTCGCGGACGCGAAAAATCTCAAGAGGACTCTCCTGCTGACGATCGAGCTCACCGAGCTCAAGGTCCCCCTGGTGCTGGTCCTCAATATGTCGGACGAGGCGCGGCAGAGAGGGATAAAACTCGACCGGGCGGAACTGGAAAAGATACTGGGCGTCACCGTCGTTGAGACCGTGGGCGTCACCGGGGAAGGCGTCAAGGAGCTGGCGCGGCGCATACCGCAGGCCAGGGTCCCCAGCTTTAATATGAGCTACAGCCCGGAGATCGAGCAGCTGATCGCCCGGACCGAAGCGCTGCTGCCCGAAAAAAAGATATTCAAGAGGCCGCTCGCCATAATGCTCGCGTCGGAAGATATGGCGGCCCTCAGATACGTTGACGATAAATCGCGCGACGGCATACGCAAACAGATATTGACCGGGACCGCCGCCGCGGAGCATCCGAAGATCACCCTGTTCGGTCTCAGGAACGAACGGGTTGAGGGGATACTGCGCAGGGTGGTGCTGAGGGCGGCCCGGGTGAACGTTTCCCTGTCGAAAAAAGCCGGAGAGCTCCTGATGAGGCCCTTTCCCGGGTACCTTGTGGCGCTCCTGGCGCTTTTCGTGATGTACGAGTTCGTCGGCGTTTTCGCGGCGGGCTTGCTCGTAGACCTCCTCGAAAAACGGCTCTTCGGAGGCCTGATCAACCCTTTTTTCGCGGTCATTTCCGCCCGAGTGTTCGGCGCGGGTTTCATCAACGACCTTTTGATGGGCCCCTACGGGCTGATCTCGATGGCCCTGACATATGCCTTCGCCATAGTCTTCCCCATAGTCGGCGCGTTCTTCCTTTTCTTCGGTTTCCTTGAAGATTCCGGCTACCTGCCGAGGCTTTCGGTCATGATAGACAGGGTTTTTTCGGTCTTCGGGCTCAACGGCAAAGCCGTGCTCCCGATGGTGCTTGGCCTCGGCTGCGGTACGATGGCTGCGATGAGCTCGAGGATCCTCGAGACGAAAAAAGAGCGCCTGCTCGTCATACTCCTGCTCTCGCTCGCGGTGCCGTGTTCCGCGCAGGCGGGGGTCATACTCGGTATGCTATCGGGGCTTTCGTGGAAGGTATCGGCCCTCTGGTTCCTGTCGATCTGCGGCTCGCTTTTCCTGGTGGGCGCGGTCTCGGGCAAAGTCCTTTCCGGCAAGCGTTCCCCTTTCATACTCGAGATACCGCCGCTCCGGCTCCCGTCGCTCGGCAACATACTCGTAAAGATAAAAATGCGCCTCGGCTGGTACCTCAAGGAAGCGGTGCCCCTGTTCGCGCTGGGGACTTTCATACTTTTTGCCTGCGATAAACTCCACGTGCTTGCAGGCATAGAGCGCGCGCTCAAGCCCGTGGTCAGCGGCTTCCTGGGGCTGCCCGAGCAGGTCACCCGGAGCTTCATTCTCGGGTTTTTGAGAAGGGACTACGGCGCGGCCGGGCTTTTTGTCCTCGCCAGGCAGGGAGCCCTGTCGGCCAGGCAGGTGCTCGTGAGCACCGTCGCCATCACGCTTTTTATGCCCTGCATCGCCCAGTGCTTTATGGTAGTAAAGGAGCAGGGCTGGAAGATCGCCGCCCTCATATTCTTTTTCGTCTCGCTCTACGCGCTGGCCTTTTCGGGAGCCCTCAATTATGCGGTTGTTTTGACCGGTATACTTAATTAAATTTCGAAATTCGTATTTGGGGTTTGAAGTAATTCGGAGGTTTAAATGAAATCAAAAAAATGGCTCGACATCGAGGAAGCCCTGGGCGTCCTGTGGAGTTACAGGGAACGCAAGGAAAAAAACAGGGAAAAGCTCCAGGCGATAATCAACAGCGGGATAAACGACAGGGTCCTGGAAGACCTCATCATCCACCGCCTGATATACCTCGAGGGCGACGACATCGAGATGACCAAGGAAGGGGAAGTCATCGGCCGGGACGTCACCCGCCGGCACAGGCTTGCCGAGAGGCTGCTGGCCGACGTCATAGAGATAAGCGGAGATGAAGTGGACAAGACCGCCTGCGAGGTGGAGCACATCATCTCGTCGGACGTGACGGATTCCATCTGCACGCTCCTAGGCCACCCCAAGGCCTGCCCGCACGGTTCCGCCATACCGCCCGGCCCCTGCTGCGAAAAAGCGGCCGAGAAGGTCGGCTCGATCGTGATGCCGCTCACTAGCCTCCCGGTCGGGGAGAGCGCGTCGGTCGCCTACATCGTGACCGCCAACCACCCGCACCTGCATAAGCTTCTTTCCCTGGGCATCGTTCCCGGGACCAGGATCCACCTGCACCAGAACTCGCCTTCCTGCGTGATAGACGCCGGCGAGACCCAGATAGCGCTCGATTCGGAAATGGCCGGGCAGATCTACGTCAGGAAAAAATGACGCCGCGCCGTAAAAATATTTGAAAATACACGGCAAAAAGGGTATAATCTATAAAATTTAATTTAATCGGACAAGGAGAAGCGAAATGTCAGATGAGATCAAGCTCAATTACGCCAACTGCCTCAAAGAATTCGTGGGGGAAACAGGCTTAACCATCGAAGAGTTGAACGCTCTGGCGCCCAAGATAATGGAAGCGCACAAGGCGATACAGGCGAAGAAAAAGGAAGGCAGACTCGGTTTTATGGAGTTGCCTTACAAGCTCGAGCTCGCGAAGCAGATAAAGGCGGCCGCGAAAAAACTGACCCCGAAGTTCGAGAATTTCGTGGTCATAGGGATAGGCGGCTCAGCCCTGGGCAACATCGCTCTCCAGCAGGCGCTCAGGCACCCCTTCTGGAATATGCTCCCCAGTTCCGAGCGCAAGGGCAGCCTGAAGCTTTTCATCCCGGACAACGTGGACCCGGATATGATCTCGGGCCTGCTCGACGTGCTCGACGTGGAAAAAACAATTTTCAACGTGGTCTCTAAATCCGGCAGCACGGCGGAATGCCTCGCGAATTTTTTCATTCTCAAGAAAGCCCTCGAGAAAAAAGTAGGCAAGAAATACAGCGAACACATCATAGTGACCACCGACACCTCCAAGGGTTACCTGCGCGAGATGGCCGACAAGGAAGGGATGCTGAGTTTCGTCGTCCCGGCCAACGTCGGCGGCAGGTTCTCGGTCTTTTCGCCGGTGGGGCTCCTTTCGGCGGCGTTTACCGGCATTAACATTGAAAAACTGCTCGCCGGCGCGGCGGATATGGACGCCCGCTGCTCGACCGACGACCTTATGAAGAACCCGGCGGCGCTTTTCGCTTCCACCCAATACCTCTTCTACTGGCTCAAGAGGCCGATCTCGGTGATGATGCCCTACTCGAACGCGCTTTACGGCATTGCCGACTGGTACAGGCAGTTGTGGGCGGAGAGCCTGGGCAAGAAGACCAACAACCGCGGCGAGGTGGTGAACGTTGGCCCCACGCCGGTCAAGGCGCTGGGCGCTACCGACCAGCACTCCCAGGTCCAGCTCTACATCGAAGGCCCGCAGGACAAGGTGATAACCTTCCTCTCTGTCGGCGAGTTCGAAAAAACCGTTAAGATACCGCCGTATGACAACCATTACCTGGGAGGCCGTTCCCTCAACGAACTGCTCAAGGCCGAAGAAGAGGCGACCAGGCTCGCCCTCACGCGCGAGAACCGCCCGAACCTGACGATCGAACTTCCCAGGGTTACACCGGAGACGATAGGACAGCTTATTTATATGCTCGAACTCGCTACCGCCTATGCCGGCGAGCTTTTCGACATTAACGCCTTCGACCAGCCCGGCGTCGAGCTCGGCAAACAGCTCACCTACGCCCTTATGGGCAGGGCAGGCTTCGAGGACAAGAAAAAAGAGATAGAAGCGCAGATGAAAAAGTCCAAAGCGCAGGATTACACCACGTAAATAAAGCCGGGAAGAGAATATAGAATAGAAGCCGAGAAAAGAGAACAGAGAAGAGGAAAGAGGAAAGAGAAGAGGACAGCCCCACTATTAAACTTCCCCTCTTTATGTACAAAGAGGGGATTGAGGGGAGTTCTAATAAGATCTGTTTGTCGAATATTGAGTATTTTGGGATTTCGAAATTAAGATTTGGTATTTGGAGTTAAAAATGAGAATCGTCATCAAGGTTGGCACCAATCTTCTCGCTCCCGCTGACGGCTTGCTCGACAAGAGCAGCATCAGGGCTCTGGCCGAAGAAATAGCCGCTCTAAAGAAAACCGGCGCCGGGGTCGTGCTCGTTTCATCCGGCGCGATCGGCACCGGTATGGGCAAAATGAAGATAACGGAACGCCCGGACTCGCTCAGGGAAAAGCAGGCGCTCGCCGCTATCGGCCAGCCGATACTTATGCAGGCCTACCAGGAATGTTTCGGGGCTCTCGGCATTACCATAGCCCAGGTGCTCCTCAACCGCCAGGATTTTGACGACCGCAGCAGGTACTTGAACGCGCGCAACACCATGCTCTCCCTTCTCGAGATGGGCGTTCTGCCGATAATTAACGAAAACGACACCGTCGCGGTGGAGGAAATAAATTTCGGCGACAACGACACGCTCTCGGCGCTTGTCGCCGCGAAAGTTTCAGCCGACTGGCTTTTCCTCCTGACCGACGTCGACGGGCTCTATATAGGCGGGCTCGAAAAAGGCAAGGTCATCCCGAAAGTCGCGAAGATCACCGCCGAAATAGAAGCCTGCGCGGGCGAAACGTCGTCCAGTGGCAAAGGCACCGGCGGAATGAAGACCAAGATAATGGCCGCGAAGATCGCGACCGCTTCCGGCGTCAAGATGGCCATAATCAACGGCAAGTCTCCGGAGAAAATATCGAAAATGATCGAGGGCGAGGAGTGCGGCACGGTATTCCTGCCGGGCAAGGCGCTCGAGCCCAGGAAATCCTGGATCGCTTTCGGCACCAAGTGCAAGGGGAAGCTCGTGGTTGACGCGGGAGCCGCCGCGGCGCTGACTCAGAAAGACAAGAGCCTGCTCGCCTCCGGCATCGCAGCGGTCGAGGGAAAATTCGCCGTCGGCGACCAGGTGGGCATCTTTGACACCGCCGGAAAAGAGCTCGCCCGGGGCCTTACGTATTTTTCCGCGGAAGACATTAATAAAGTAAAAGGCAAAAAGTCCTCCGAGATAAAGCAGATCCTCCCGGACGCTGCCTACGAAGAAGTCATCCACAAAGACAACCTGGTGATCTTATAAGGGCTTGCGATTATAACTTCAAACGAACGCAATTTCGCGATTACGTAACTAACGATTTTTATTCCGCTTATCCGCCGGTCTTCCCCTCTTTATTTTCAAAGAGGGGATTGAGGGGAGTTTTCGCAGTTGACAGTTAGAGTTGTTGAATTCGCGTAATCGCGGCCGTTTGTTAAGGAATTTGAAATGGAAATCGGCATAATCGGCCTCCCCAGCGTCGGCAAATCCACCCTCTTCAACGCCCTTACCGGGCTCTCAGTCCCTGCGGAAAACTTCCCTTTTACTACCATAGAACCCAACGTCGGCGTCGTGCCAGTCCCGGATGAACGCCTCAAAAAGCTTGGCGGGATATTCAAGCCCCAGAAGCTCACCTCCGCGCCCATAAGGTTCGTTGATATTGCGGGGCTCGTCAAGGGAGCCAGCAAAGGGGAAGGTCTGGGCAACAAATTCCTCTCGCACATCAGGGAAATGGACGCGCTCGTGCAGGTCCTCCGGGATTTCAAGAACGAGGACGTCGTAAACGTGCTCGGCGAGCCCAACCCGGAAAACGAGAAGGCCGTCATCGAGACCGAGCTTATGCTCGCCGACCTCGAGCAGGCTGTAAAGCTCAGGGATAAGCTTTTCAGTTCGGCGAAAAGCGGGGACAAAACTTCAAGGGAAAAGCTCGATCTACTGACAAAGGTCAAAGAGGGGCTAGACCTGGGCCGGCCTATTCGCAAGCAGGACATTAACCCGGAAGATATAAAAGAGTACCAGTTCCTCACTTCCAAACCTATACTCTACGTGCTTAACACAGGGGAATCCGCCCCGGCTGTGTCTCCGGCGGATGGGAGCGTGGTCATAAGCGCCAAGATAGAAACCGAACTCAATGGGCTCTCGGCAGAAGAGCGCGCCGATTTCAGGAAAGAAATGGGCATAGAAACCACCGGGCTCCAGAAACTGATAGCCGAAGCGTTTAAAATGCTCGGGCTAATAACCTTCTACACTGTTGTTGGCACTGAGGTCAGGGCGTGGAACATACTGAAAGGCAGTACCGCTGCATCGGCTGCAGGGAAGATCCACACCGATATGGAAAAGGGATTCATCAGGGCCGAAGTCTACAACTTCTCGGACCTAGAATCCCACGGCTCCGAAAAAGCCCTTCGCGATAAAGGTTTAATAAGGATCGAGGGGAAAGACTATATAGTAAAAGACGGCGACATCCTAAAGATCAACTTCAAAGCCTAGCTGTGCCTGTCATTTCTGTTTTTTATCTGTCATTCCCGAACGTCAGAATCGGGAATCCACTACAATATTTGTATCTTTGAATGTCATTTTGAATTATCCTCGCCCCCTGAGGGAGAGGACTAAGGTGAGGGGACAGCCAGTTGAGTCTGTCATTCCCGAGGCCCAAATCGGGAATCCAGAACAGAATATGTAGAACCTTTGAATGACTTTGAATTTGACGTCAGAGTCAGGGCAAAGCTTCCAAAAAGACGCTCGCCATTCGCGAGGCTCGCTTGACTTTGGCGGCTCGAAGGGAGCAAAACTCGCCGCCAAAACACTTTTTTGAAACTTTGCCCTGACTCTTGGGCCGATGAATAGGAGAGTGGAGAAACGTGTTGCGATGGCGCCGTCCCGGCGCATTCGCCTGCAAAACCGCAGCCGAATAGTTCGCTAATGCTCTCACATCGCAATTAAAGATCAAAAACTGATTAAAAAACAAACATAAATAGACAATAGATACATTTTGACGCAACATATGAAAGAGAATGAAAATATAATACCTGGATTTGAAGAACTAGCTCCTTTAGAATCGTTTGATAATAAGGTATTTATTTCTGATGATCGCGAAGAACAGATGGTTTGCAGTTTTGTACTAACTTTATCATTGATTTACAATGATTTGAAGAATTATATGTGGGCAATTAACCAAATAGGAAAAACAAAGCCCAAGGTAAAAAGAATAGCCGCATACAACGGACAACATTCTGGATTTGATTTTCACTTGAATAGACTATTTTTTGCACACATAAGAGCGCTTAATGATGTTATTTACAGAAATCAAGAAGTCTTAAAACATCCTCTTTTTACTAAAACAATAAATTCATTGAGTGTAGAATTGCGGGAGTTATGGTTTTCTTTGGTAGCTATAGCTACAGATGGCAAAATCGAGGGTTTGGATAAAACCACAAAAAAAGTGCTAGAACAGATTCGGCATAAAGTTATTTCTCATTACGATATTACTGAAATTGAAAAGGGTTACAAAGAGTTCTTTAGTAAGAATCCCATGAGAGCATATATTTCATATGGCAATTCAATGCCTAAAACTAGATTTTATTTCGCTGATGCGGCTGTTGATGGATATTTTAACGTTATATTAGGGGCAGAACTTAAAGAGCTAATTGCAAATATTAATCCTTTTATGGATAGGGTTGTTTTGACACTGTATAATATTGTTATAAAATTTATTCAAAGCACCAGAAGAGCAGCATTTCAAAGTGAAGAAGAAAAGACTTTGTGAAGAGTAAGGACAAATATTAAAGTAACAAAATTGCATACCACCGGGACGGAGTCAGGTAGTCAGGTAATGGAATTTTGTCATAGATTGGGAATATATTAAATGGGATTACTTACGGCATTGTTGGTCATTACGTCCGCTTACTCACTTGGTAATTTTGCGGATATGCTGGTATTTAAACTTGGGAAAAACAAGGCAAATCTGGAACGATCAGTTTATTATGTTGTACTCGGTATAGGAGTGTTGGCTCTTATTATTCTTTTACTCGGGATATCAGGTTTAGTTTATCCCGGTATGTTTTGGGGTTTGTTATCCGTATTGAACATTTTATCGGTCTGTTTATTTGTCAGAAATGTTCGGCAAAATAAATTTCAAATAGAAAAACTGAGTACTTTTGAAAAGATACTGGTTTGTGCCATTACTCTTATCGGAATGATGTTAATTGTTGTTTCTTTCAGGCCGGTAACCAGTTATGATGCTTTAAGCCACCTGCTTCTGCTCCCCAAAAGTTATATTTTTAAACACGCGATATACAATTTAACGTCTTTTTACCCTTCTTATTCATACGCGCAGCTTATCACAATGCTGGATATGGCTGTTTTGACATTAAGTGATGAAGTGGCGGTAAACCATCTGCATCTGATGCTCGGATTTTTAACCTGCGCGGTTATGTATGCGGCCGTCATAAAAACGGTTAACAGGACCGCGGCTCTTTTGACGGTGCTGACCATAATGACTTCCAGCGTGTTCTTTGATATGGCGGTCATCGCCAAGATCGATATAGGCATAGCGCTTTACTCCGCGGTGGCAATATATTGCCTGATCAATTGGCGGCGGGAAAAGAATAATAACTGGTTTATTCTGGCAGCGGTTTTTTGCGCGTGTTCATTCGGCGTAAAATATAACGGGGGTTTGATACCTGTTTTTGCCGCGGTATTTTATTTATACGATCTGTGGGAACAGAAAGGATTAACAAACGAAAATATCTTATTGGCGTTTACGGCAATAGCGGTATATGCCGCCTGCGTTTCTCCGTGGCTTGGGTTAAATTATTCTTTTACAGGGAACCCCGTATCGCCTTTCCTGGCTTCATTTTTTAATGACAGCAGTATGCCGCCGTCTATGCGGCAATGGTATAGCTCATATTTCAGGGAGGCCACTTCGGGTTATTTTACTTATCTTAAAGACGCTTTCCTGGGAATGCCTGTGCTGTTTTTTGTATTTTTCGCGGACTTTAGGAAGAATAAAGCCGTTAGTTTGGTATTTATATCCGGCGCTTTATATTTGTTATCGGGCGACATCTTTTTCCTGCATGCCGACAGGATATTTTTACCGGCTTATATTTTATTCGATCTTGTAATTGCATACGCGGTATATGGGTTGTTAAGCAGTGATAAAAAAGTTGTAAAATATTCTTTCGCCTTTATTTACTTTGCCATGATCGCCGGCGGCGCCTTTAGTGTTGGAAACGAGATATTTAGAAAAGAAAACCTGCCGTATTTTTCGGGGGCGGTCAGCAAGGCGGAGTTTCTGCAAAATAATGTCAGTTGCTATCAAATTGCCGAAGCCGCGAACAAACTGGTGCCAAGAAACGAAAAGATCTTAAGTTTAGCTGACCACAGGGGCTATTATTTTGACCAGCTGTACGTTCACGGGTTGAGCCGCACGGGTTTTTCTATAACTCAAAGCAATAACCCGAAGGAAATATTAGAAGAATTAAAAAAGAACAACATACAGTATATAGTGTATTGCGAAGACGATTATTTTAAGGAGCGCCAGCCGGCTATTTTTAATTCTGCGGAATTCCGCGGCGAAAATTTTAGTTTAATGGCTAAAGAAGGCAAGTATAGTTTGTTAAAATTGAGAGCTTAGTTTAATCTTCAAGAAATAAGGGAACGGTTATATTTAAATGAACACCTTTGACAAGGTATCTCCTGAATATAAGGACAAATCGCTCGTGCAGAAGAACGCGGCGGGTCGGCTTTTGGAACTGCTAAAGATCCAGAAGGGCGAAAGCGTTATTGATGTCGCTTGCGGGCCGGGGCATATTACTGCTCAGATAGCGGGGATGACTTCCGGGCGGGTGGCGGGGACGGATGTTTCTGAGGGGATGATCGGGCAGGCGCGGAAACTCTATCCCGGTATCGAGTTTGTCACTGTCGCGGTGGAGGATATGGGGTTCGAGGCCGAGTTCGATGCGGCTTTTTGCAACTCGGCTTTGCAGTGGTTCACTAAACCGGATAACGCGATGGCTGCCATATACCGCTGTCTCAAAAAGGGCGGGCGGCTGGGGCTGGCTTGCCCGGCGACGTCGAACTGGACGCCGTTTTTCGACTCGCTTGTCTCAAGGGTAAAAGAGAGGGCGGGTATCAAGGAAATATTCTCGCATTGGAAAAATCCCTGGTTCCACCTGGCTCAAAAGGCGGATTACGAAAGGTTTTTCGCGAAAGCCGGGTTCAGGCAGGAACGGCTCGAGATAATATACGAGCAAAATGATTATAGCGTGGACGACGCCTACGGGATATGGCTCTCGGGCGCGGCGAACGGGTTTTTGGGAAAACAATATTACGATGCCGTGATCAGCGACGATTATATCGCCGGGTTCAATAGCGCAGTCAGGGAAGAAATGCAAAAGGGATCGCAAGGCGGGAAAGTAAAAGTGGACTTCAATCGTCTTTATTTCATCGGAGTAAAATAAAGTAATGGAAAGAACGAACAATAAATTCCTGATGTTCGGTCTCGCGGCGGGGCTTATCTTCTGCGCTTTGGTCGAGCTGTTGAGTTTTGCCGCCGTGAAAATTTACCCGTCGTTGGTGATGACCGGGTTCTCGGGACTTGAGCGTTTTGAGCCGGGCAATATGTATTTCAAACCGCACCATTATTACGGGCTTGAGATCAATCCCGAACAAAAACTAAACGGGGTCAGGGTCAATAATTCTTACGGGTTAAGAGGCGGGGAATTCCCGCAGGAAAAAGAAAAGGGCGAATTCCGTATCGCCTGCCTCGGCGGTTCCACCACCCAGGATGATTATCCGTTTATGCTGGAGAAGGCTCTTCAGCAAATGTATCCCGCGAGAAAGATCAGGGTCATTAACGGCGGCGTGGGGACCTACACCAGCGCCGAGACCCTGATAGCCTACCTTTTCAAGATAAGCTATCTGCACCCGGATTTAATAATAGATTACGAAGGTGTAAATGATATTTTTCCGCAGGCTTACTACAAGCAATGCCATCCGGATTACAGGGAATACAGGAGAATATGGCAGCTAAAAGGTATGAAAGAGCCGCCGGCCTGGTTTTATAAACTGAAGAGCCATTCTTATTTCTTCAATATATTATTCACCGTTATTTACCGCAGGTCTGTCGGCGTGTGGGATTACTGTTTGAACTACAAGCAGTTGAACGATGACGAGGCGCTCGCAAAGGTTAATAAGCCGGACTACGGGACATATTTCGGGAACAATATCCGGAAGTTAGTCATGCTCGCGAAAGCTGATAAAAGAAAAGTGCTTCTGGTAACGTTCCTTTTAAACAAAGCCGTTTTCACGACACAGGATTCGCCGCGCTCATTGAAGCGCACACCCGAGGCCTGGTTAGCGGCAAATCGTAAACAGAACGAGATGCTGAGAAAGATCGCAGGAGACAGCGGGGTTTACCTGTTCGATCTGGCAAACAGCCCGGAGTTCTCGAAGCTCGATTTCCCTGTGTTGGGGGACGCGTGTCATTTTACCGAAGTAGGCAACGGCTGGCGCGTAGCTAAGATCGCGGAATACATTAAAAAAAATAAAATAATAGAATAACCGCCTGGAAGGATAATAATCATATGAGATTGGGAGTCCATTGTTCGTTAAAGAACGGCCTCTCGGGCGCCCTGCTCGAGGCGAAACAGAAAAAGGGCGGGCGGCTGGGTCTGGCTTGCCCGGCGACTTCGAACTGGACGCCGTTTTTCGACTTGCTTGTCTCAATTGACGGGTTCAATAGCGCGGTCAGGGAAGAAATGCAAAAGGGGTCGAAAGGCGGGAGAGTAACAATAGACTTTAACCGTCTTTATTTTATAGGAGGAAAAGAAGGCGATGGGAAAAAATAACAATAAATTCCTGATGTTCGGTCTCGCGGCGGGGCTTATCTTCTGCGCTTTGGTCGAGCTGTTGAGTTTTGCCGCCGTGAAAATTTACCCGTCGTTGGTGATGACCGGGTTCTC
>Ga0265332_10001726_pt1 | contig 11897 bp, 10 predicted proteins | sample 41926metaG_FD_202084 | JGI IMG/M metagenome (GOLD analysis project Ga0265332, IMG submission 202084) | Rhizosphere microbial communities from Carex aquatilis grown in University of Washington, Seatle, WA, United States - 4-19-26 metaG | ecosystem: Host-associated > Plants > Roots > Rhizosphere...
ACGGCGCGCTGCGCGCATAGCAGCCCGGCCGGGTCCACGCCGGCCCGGTCGAGGAGCGCGAGCTTGAGCAGCAGCTCGGAGCGGATCTCCCGGACGTGCTCGACGGGCTCGCGCAGCCAGCGCTCAGCGGCGGCCTGACCATCGCCCGTGGCGGCGTAGACGGTCCGCTGCGGGCCGAGGCCGGGCTCGGTGCCCTCGGGCACGATCAGGCCGGGTTCGAGCAGGCGCCCGATCGCGCGGTAGACCACCGCCTTGGGGATCTGCCAGACCCGGCCAAGGTCGCCGCCGGACGCGGTGAGCTGAGCGACCGCGAAGCCGTGCGCCGGCTGCTGGCTGAGGAGGGCGAGCACGAGCCATTCCGGCAGCGACATCTCCGGAAGGGACGCCGGCTGGGACGCCGATGGCTGGGCATTCATGGCACATGAGACTAGCCGTTGAGGGTGTCAAAAGTGGCGGTCGCGGGGTGTCCGCTATCGTGCATTCAAGAACGTCGACTTTGACGGATGAGCATCGCTCCGCCTGGTCGGCGGACAGCCCTGCCGCTCGCTTAGGAGGCCCCCGTGGCTCAAGTCGCTGACCTCGATGACCTGGCCGCGCTCTACCGTGACCTGCACGCCCATCCGGAGCTCGCGTTCGCCGAGCGACGGACCGCGAGCATCGCCGCGGAACGGCTGCACGGCCTGGGCTACCAGGTCACGGCCGCGGTCGGCGGGACCGGGGTGGTCGGTGTCCTCGAGAACGGCGACGGGCCGACGGTGCTGCTGCGCGCCGACATGGACGCGCTCCCGGTGCTTGAGCAGACCGGCCTGCCGTACGCGAGCACCCGGCACGTGCGGGACGCCGCGGGCAATGACGTCCCGGTTATGCACGCCTGCGGTCACGACATGCACGTCAGCTGCCTGCTCGGGGCGGCGGCGGAACTGGCCGCGCAAGCGTCGTCCGGCGCCTGGCAGGGCAGGCTGCTGCTCGTCTTCCAGCCGGCCGAGGAGGGCGACGGAGGAGCGCAAGCCATGATCAACGACGGCCTGTACGACCGGTTTCCCCGGCCGGACATCGTGCTCGGCCAGCATGTCATGCCGCTGCCCGCGGGGGTGCTCGGGCTGCACGGCGGCGCGGCGATGGCCGCGGCGGACGCGATACATATCGTGCTGCACGGCGAGGGCGGTCACGGCTCGCGCCCGGAGACCACGGTCGACCCGGTGCTGATGGCCGCGGCCACCGTGCTCCGCCTGCAGGGCATCGTCTCCCGTGAGGTGGCGGCGGCCGACACCGCCGTGCTCACCGTCGGCGCGCTGCACGCGGGCACCGCGTCGAACATCATTCCCGACCGGGCCGAGTTGCTGCTGTCGCTGCGCTCCTTCGACGAGAAGGTGCATGACAAGGTGCGCAGCGCGATCGACAGGATTGTCCGCGCCGAGGCGGCCGCCTCCGGCGCCCGGAAGGACCCGCAGATCACCACGACGTCGTCGTTCCCCCTCCTGGTCAACGACCGGGAGGCGAGCGCCAGGCTCACCGAGGTGTTCAACACCAGCGTCGGCCTGACCCTCGACCCGGGCCCGGTGACCGGCAGCGAGGACGTCGGCGTGCTGGCGACCGCCGCGGGCGTCCCGTGCGCCTACTGGTTCATCGGCGGCTCCGACCCCGCGCTGTTCGCCGGCGTCACCACGATGGAGGAGGCCAGGGCGGTAGTGGATGGCCTGCCGTCCAACCACTCGCCGTTCTTCGCCCCGGTGGTGGAGCCGACGCTGCGCACCGGCATCACCGCGCTGACCACCGCCGCCCGCACCTACCTGGCGTCCGTCGGCTGACCCGCGCCGGCCGGGCGGTCCGCGGAACGCTAGCTGGCCGTTAGCCGCCGCTAGCCGGGGAAGGCGCCGGCGAGGACCGCGCCGATCGGGCCGATCGCGGCCGGGTCCTGCGGGCCGACGACGATCATGCCGTCCGCGCCCGCGGACGCCAGCGACCGGGCAGATGCCGCAAGGGCCGCCAGGTCCGAGGTGTCGAACGCGAACACGGTCTTGGTGATCTCCGCCGGATCCCGTCCGGCCCGCTTGCAGTGCCCGGCAAGCACGTCGAACTTGTGCCGCACGGAGTCCGGGTCGCCGGCGAACACGTTGCCCGCGTCCCCGTACCTGGCGACCAGGTCCAGCGTGCGCTTCTCGCCACCGCCCGCCACGAGCACCGGGATGGACCCGCGCACCGGCCGCGGCGCGTTGTAGGCATCCCGCATCGCGTAGAACTTCCCGGTGAAGGTCGCCTGCTCGCTGGTGAACATTTCACGGCAGATGGCCAGCTCCTCATCCAGCCGGTCGAACCGCTCGCCGAGCCCGGGGAAGCCGATACCGTAGGCCTCGTGCTCGGCGACGTCCCAGCCCGCGCCGACGCCGAGCACGGCCCGGCCGCCGGAAATCACGTCAAGCGTGGTCACAGCCTTGGCGAGCAGCCCGGGCGCGCGCATCGTCACCGGGCTGACCAGCGCGAGCAGCGCCGCGGACGACGTGACCGTGGCCAGCGCGCCGAGCACCGTGTAGGCCTCGAACATGGGGGAGGCCGGCCCGCCGCCGACCCGGTTCTGGTGCACGTGGTCCGGCACCGAGATCGCGTCGAACCCGGCTTCCTCGGCCAGCTTCGCGGCATCGGCGAGCCGCCCGAACACCGCCGCCCCGTCATCGACGCTCCCGTAAGACCCAAAGTGAATGCCACGCCTGATAAGCGCCACAAGATCCCTCGCATCGGTCGCCGGGCCAAGATATACAGCCCGAACGTATGCGTGGCTCCGCCTGCCCGCCACCATTACCGGGAATCCGCCCTAGCGGAGTGAGGCGATGATCGCCTCGGCCTGGCGGATGAGCGGGGCGTCGATCATCTGCCCGTCTACCTTGATCGCGCCCTTGTCGCGCGCGCCGGCGTCGCGCGCCGCTTCCAAGACACGCTTAGCCCACGCGACCTGCGCCTCGTCGGCCCGGAACGCCTTGCGGACGACCGCGACCTGGCTCGGGTGGATGCAGCCCTTGAGGGTGAACCCGGAGGCGGCCGCGTCCTCCGCCTCGGCGGCGAGCCCGTCGAGGTCCGGGATGTTCACGTACACCGCGTCGATGGCCGGCCGGCCGTGGGCGGCGGCCGCGAGCAGCACCGCCGACCTGGCGTGCCGCGCGACGTCCCGGTACCCGCCGTCGGACCGCCGGCTTGTCCGGCCCCGCATCGCGGCGATCAGGTCCTCCGCGCCCCACATCACCGCGATGACGCTGGGCACCGCGGCGATCTCGGCCGCGTTGACGATGCCCAGCGGTGTCTCGCACAGCGCCACCACCCGCCAGTCCCCGCCGAGCGCGCCGAGTTGCCCCCTGGTCTCCGTTTTGGGCAGCATGACCTGCCGGTACCCGGTCCCGCGCAGCGCCGCGATGTCCGCCGCGTGCTCCGCCGTCCCGGTGGCGTTGACCCGGACGATGACCCGCGCCGGGTCCAGGTCCGTGGCGACGAGCGCCGCCCGCGCCGCGTCCTTGCCGTCAGCGCCGACGCCGTCCTCCAGGTCGAGGATCACCGCGTCGGCGGCGGCGAGTGCCTTCGCGTACCGGTCGGGGCGGTCGGCCGGGCAGAACAGCAGCGCCGGCCCCGGCAGGGAAGGGGGTTCCGCCGCCGTCATCACTCCGCGTCCCACTCGCTGAGAGGTGCCGGCTCGCCGTCGTCCGGCCGGCAGCGCATCAGCGTGGTCCTGGTGACCACCGCTACGACCTCGCCGTGCTGGTTGCGCGCGGTGTGCTCGAAGGTCACGATCCCCTGTCCTGGGCGGCTCGACGACAGCCGCTTGTCGGTCACTACCGTCTCGCCGTAGATCGTGTCGCCGTGCCGGACGGGTGCGGGGAACTTCGCGTCACGGAACCCGAGGTTCGCCACGATCGTGCCCTGGGTGAGGTGTCCGACGGAGAGGCCGACGAGGACCGACATGGTGAGCAGGCTGTTCACCAGGCGCTCGCCGAACTCGGTCGACTCGCTGAACGCCGCGTCCAGGTGCAGCGACTGCGGGTTCATGGTCAGCGTGGAGAACAGCGTGTTGTCCGCCTCGCCGAGCGTGCGGCCGGGCGAGTGCCGGTAGACGACCCCGGTCCGCAGCTCCTCGAACCACAGCCCGCGCTGCCGGATGACCTCGGTCGGCGGTTCGCTCATGATTCCCTCCCGTCACGCGACGTCACGCACGACATTACCCAGCCCGGCGGCGGCCGTTCCCGCCGCCTGGCCCGCGATGTCGGCCCGCGCGGCCGGGCGGCTCGGCTACGGCTCCCTGGCCTCGAGCGCGGTGAGGTCGCGTTCCGCGTACAGGCGGTGTTCCCACTCCTCGTTCAGCACGATCAGCAGGCACTTCTTGACGGGAAGGCTTTCCGGCGGCGGCCAGCCGAAACCGTCGGGCGGCGTGGTGTGCGCGGCGAGCGACTCGTCAGTCAGGCCGGCCAGCACGTCGTGCACCATGGCCGTCCTCGCCCGGCGCAGCGCGAGCACGGCGTCGAGCGAGGGTCGCGCGTCCCGGTCGCGCGGGACTACCGGGGTGTCGGGCATCTCACCCCAGGGCAGGCCGAGCGGGTCCCACGGCGACGTGTCGCCGAGGATCGCCCGGCCGACCCAGGCATCGGTGGCGAACAGCAGGTGGCGCAGCGTCTCGGTGAACGACCACTCGCCGTCCACCGACTCGTGCAGCCGCTCGGGCGGCAGCCGCCTGGCCCGCTCGACGGTCCGCTCCCAGCGCCGGCCGAGGATGTCCCATGCCGCGCGGAAGCCCGCCGGGTCGTCCGGGCGCATCTTGGCCCGGTCGGGGTCCCGCCGGTCGAGCTCCGCCTCGATCAGCGGCCCGACGTCGACGCCGTTGATCGTCACGTTTTCGATCCAGCCGCTGATGTCCACGTCGCACAGCTCAACGCCGCGCATCACCACGTCGTGCAGGTCGACGCCGCGGAGCCAGGCGCCGGTCAAGTCGCTCGCCCAGAACTGCGCGCCGCTCAGGTCGGCCCGCTCGAATCGCGATCCCCGCAGGTCCGCACCGGAGAAGTCAGCCATGGACCGACCGTAGCGCCCGACCCGGACAATCCGCGTCCGTGATCGAGCTCCGCTCGCCGCGCGGCCTGCTCACTCGTCGTCTTCCAGGTACGCGGCATATTTGGCCCGGGCGGCGGCCAGTTTCTTCGGCAGGTGCTCCGACGGCCACAGGTCGCTAGACGGCTCGTAACCGCGCAGCACCTGCTTGGCCACGGTCACCTTGTGCACCTCGGTCGGCCCGTCGGCAATCCCCATGACGAAGGCGCCGTTCACCATCCGGGAGAACGGCATCTCGTTGCTCGCGCCGAGCGCGCCGTGCACCTGGAGCGCGCGCGCCGCGATGTCGTGGTACACGGCGGGCATGATCGTCTTGATCGCCGCGATGTTCTTGCGGACCCTCCGGTAGTCGTTGTACTTGTCGATCTCCCACGCGGTGTACAGCACGAACAACCGGAACTGCGCCAGCTGGGCGTAGGAGTCGGCGATGTAGCCCTGCACGAACTGCTTGTCCGCGAGCAGGCTGCCCGCCGTGTAGCGGGACAAGGCGCGCTCGCACATCATGTCGAGGGCCTTCTGGCACTGCGCGATGGTGCGCATCGCGTGGTGGATGCGGCCGCCGCCGAGCCTGGTCTGCGCGATCGCGAACCCCTGCCCCTCGCCGCCGAGCAGCGCGTCGCGGGGCACGCGGACGCCCTCGTACCTGATCAGCGCGTGCCCGCCCTCGCCGAGGGGCTCGGTGCCGACGCCGATGTTGCGCTCGATATGTATGCCTGCCGTGTCGGCCGGCACGAGGAACATCGACATGTTCTTGCCGCGCGGCGCATCCGGATCGGTCACCACCATGACGATGATGAACGAGGCGGACTTCGCGTTGGACGAGAAGAACTTGTAGCCGTCGATCACCCACTCATCACCGTCGCGCACCGCCCTGGTACGGAACTGCGTGGGGTCGGAGCCGCCCTCGGGCTCGGTCATCGAGAACGAGGAGAACACCTCGCCGTCGAGCAGTGGCCTCAGGTACCGCTCTTTCTGCTCGGGAGTGCCGAACCGGGCGATGATCTCCGCGTTCCCGGTGTCGGGCGCCTGGCAGCCGAAGATCACCGGCGCCCAGGACGACCGCCCGAGTATCTCGTTGAGCAGGCAGAGCTTGACCTGCCCGTGCCCCTGCCCGCCGAGCGCGGGCTCCATGTGCGTGGCCCACAGCCCCTGGTCCCTGACCGCCTGCTTGAGCGGGTCGACGACCTTGCGCACCCGGCCGCGCGGCGGCGCGTACGCACGGCCGGGCCAGATGAGGTCGAGCGGTTCCACCTCCTCGCGCACGAAGGCGTCGGCCCAGTCCAGCTTCTCCTGATACTCCGGGTCGGTTGAGAAATCCCACGACATTGCGGCGCCTCCCAAACGCAGACCAGCTGGCGAGCGACCCTCTTGCGGGTAAATGTTCACTCAGCCCGAGACAATCATCGGCGACGGGCCGTCGAAGAGATAGAGGTACCCAGGCCCGGACGAAGGTGGCCCCCGGCCCGCGGTTAGGTCGCGGGCCGGGGGCCACCGCACTAGGTTCCGATAAGGCAGTTATCTCTTCGCGTGAAGGTCAGAACTTGCCCGCGAGTTCGGGCACGAACAGCGCCGCGTTGACGGTGCCAACGCCGGTCGCCAGGTCGTAGCCCTTGCCGGCGGAGTAACCCTGCACCGTGACGAGGTTGTTGCTCGCGTCGGTGAACGCGGTCGTGTTGTTGCCCGAGGTGACGTCCACCAGGCCAGGGGCGTGGACGGCCGACAGCAGGTACAGCGCCGGGTTGATCAGGCCCAGCGGGTGGCCCGCCACCTGGTCAGCCAGCGCCACGATGGCGGCGAACTCGGGCGACGCCTCGCTGGTCCCGCAGACGAGGTGCCAGCCGGGGGTGCTGCCCGGGAAGCTGGTGTAGTAGGTGACCGCGCCGTCGCAGGCGGCACTCATCGAGATGTCCGGGACGGCGCGCGGCAGCTTGCCGTGCGCTCCGGTGGCCTTGGCGATCGTGCCGGCCACGCCGAGCTGGTAGATCGGCAGGTTGAAGAATTCGGAGACGCCGCCACCGGTGGCGAAGGGGCTGGGCCCGTCGGTGCCGGTGAAGGCCTGCTGCAGCGGCACGTCGTAGGTATCGTTCCAGGTGACCTGCGAGAAGCTGCCTGCGGCGCTCTCCTGGATCTGGGTGCCGCCGACGGCGGTGACCAGCGGGTCGGTGGCCGGCCAGCCGGTGACCGGGGTGGAGTAGAACGATGAGCCGTCCAGCGTGGCGTTGGTCGCGCCGTCATCACCGGTGGACGCGAGCACTGTGATGCCGTGGGCGAACGCGTCGAGGTACGCTGCGCGGAGCGGGGCGAGCTGCGCGTAGCTGGTGAAGGTCTCCTCGGTCGCGCCGAAAGACTGGGTAATCACGTCACCGAGGTGGTGGTCGATCACGTACTGCTCGGACTTGACGATGTTCGGGAAGCCGGTGACGCCCTCGGTCTCGGCGTCCGGCGTCTCGACCAGGAGGATGTTGGCGCCCGGCGCGAGCGTGTGCGCGTACTCGACGTCCAGCGTGGTCTCGCCGGCCCAGCCCGGGTCCTCGGTCGTGACCGGGCCGGCCGGGGTGATGATGTTGAAGGACGGCGGGTCCGGGTAGCCGAACTGCTTGTCGAATACGGACAGGTCGTTCTGGATCGTCGGGGACCCGAACGAGTCGACGATCACGATCGTCTTGCCCGCGCCCGTGATGCCATGCGCGTACAGGGGGGCCACGTTGTAGGCGGCCCGGAGCTGGTCCGGCCCGTAGCAGGCGATCGACAGCTGCGACTCGCACAGCGCGGTGGTCCACGGCGTGGCCCGCGTCTTGGCCTGCGGCAGTTGGATGATGCCGGGCGACACGCGGATGACCGGTGCCGCCGGCGTCGTGCGGGCGGCGAGCGCCGCGGGAGCGGACGTTGTCATCGCCGCGACGAACGCGGCGGTTAGCACGCTCGCCCCGGTCATCAGCGCGATGGGTCTTGCCTTGCGCATGGGACACTCCTGGATTTGGGAGAAGAACGACCCATTCGTTCGTAGTGGCCATGATCACACCGGAGGATGCTGAGAGGCATAAGAACCTCGCAATTTCCTGCGCGTCACGTGTGAATCTGCTCTGATCCAGCCTGATCCGGCTTGATTTTCCAGTTAAGCCCGGTCCTGGTCGAGACCCGGTCGCAAGACAGTGGACGGTGGGTTATCCCTTGTGCTTGCTGATCTCGTCGATGAGCTGGGGGAGGACCTGGAAGAGATCGCCAACGACGCCGTAGTCGGCGATCTCGAAGATGGGCGCCTCGGGGTCCTTGTTGACCGCCATGATCGTCTTGCTGGTCTGCATCCCGGCCCGGTGCTGGATCGCGCCGGAGATCCCGACCGCGACGTACAGCTGCGGGGAGACCGTCTTGCCGGTCTGCCCGACCTGGAACGCGTGCGGGTACCAGCCCGCGTCCGTCACCGCCCGCGACGCGCCCACCGCCGCGCCGAGGGAATCGGCCAGCTTCTCGATGATGCCGAACCCGTCGGCCGACCCGGTGCCCCGGCCGCCGGATACGACGATCTGCGCCTCGGTCAGGTCGGGACGCTCCCCCTTCTCCGCCACGACCCGCTCGGTCACCCGCGCCGACTTGGCCGCGTCGGAGGCGACGAAGGAAACGGCCTCGACGGCACCCGCGCCGGGCGACGCCTCCGGGCTGATCGCGTTCGGCCGTACCGCGATGATCGGGGTGCCGGCCTTCACGGTGGAGTGCACGGTGATCGAGCCGCCGAAGTTGGGCTGCTCGGCGAGGGGGGCGCCGTTGTCCCCGGCGGTGACGTTGACCGCGTCGGTCAGCACCCCCGACCCGGTCTTGACCGCGAGCCGCCCGGCGATCTCCTTGCCCTCCGTCGTCCCCGCGACCAGGACAGCCGCCGGGGATACCTGCCCGACCAGCTGCGCAAGCAGCTCCGCCGCCGGCGCCACGGGGTAATCGGCGAAGTCGGCGCTGTCGGCCGCGTAGACCTTCTCCGCACCGTACTCGCCCAGCCGCGCGGCGGCCGACTCCGCGCCCGGCCCGGCCCACACCACCGACGGGGCGCCCAGCCGCTTCGCGGCGGTCAGCAGCTCCAGGGTGACCTTCTTGACCTCGCCGTCAGCGGTGTGCTCCGCGAGGACCAGTACCTCAGTCATGAATGCTCCTCCAGGCCCGCTCAGATGAACTTCCGCTCGGCGAGGAACCCGGCCGCCTTGGCGCCGCCGTCCCCCTCGTCCTTCACGACCACGCCGGCCTGTCGCGGCGGCCGGGCCGCGAAGTCCTCGACCCACGACGCCGCGCCCGTCAGCCCGACGGATCCCGCGTCCAGGTTCAGGTCGGTCAGCGACAGCACCTGCACCGGCTTCTTCTTCGCCGCCATGATCCCCTTGAAGGTCGGGTAGCGCGGCTCGTTGGCCTTCTCCACCACCGATACCACCGCCGGCAGCGACCCGGTTACCACCTGGTACCCGTCGTCGGTCAACCGCCGGATGGTGACGTCAGTGCCGGAGATATCGACCTTGGAGGCGAGGGTGAGCTGCGGGACGCCCAGCCGCTCGGCCACCATGGCCGGCACCATCCCGGTTCGCGCGTCCGTCGACTCCGACCCGAAGATCACCAGTTCGAACCCGACCGCCTTCAGCGCCTCAGCCAGCGCCAGCGACGTCGCCAGCGCGTCCGATCCCGCCAGCGCGTCGTCGATCACGTGCACCGCCTTGTCCGCCCCCATCGACAAAGCCTTGCGGATCGATTCCGCCGCCTTCGCCGGCCCCATCGACAAGATCGTCACCTCGCCGCCGTGCGCTTCGGCGAGCTGCAACCCTGCCTCGATCGCGAACTCATCCAGGTAGTTGATCACCCCGTCGGCCGAAGCCCGGTTCACGGTGTTGTCACCCGGCACCAGCGACCGCTCAAGCTCGGTGTCAGGCACCTGCTTCACGCAGACGACGATGTTCACGAGCAGTTCCTCATCTCTTTCTCCGCTTCCCCGGCGCCAGTGCCGGTCTGGTCAGTGCCGGTCTGGTCAGAACGAGTCATGCGGCTGGTAGGTGCCCCAGACGTCGCGCAGCGCGTGGGCGATCTCGCCGCCGGTGGCCCGCAGCCGCAGCGCCTCGCGCATGGGCGGGAGCACGTTGCCCGCGCCGCCCGCGGTCGTCCGGAGCTCGTCGAGCGCGCGGGTAACGGCGGTATTGTCGCGCTCGGCGCGGAGCACGGCGAGGCGCTCGCACTGGTCCGCCTCGATTTGCGGGTCGACGCGCAGTGGCTCGTACGGCTCCTCGTCGCTGACCAGGTACTTGTTGACGCCGACCACGGTCCGCGTCCCGTCGTCGATCTGCCGGGCGACGCGGTACGCGGCGTTCTCGATCTCGCTCTTCTGGAAGCCCTGCTCGATCGCGGCCACCGCGCCGCCCCGGTCCTCCACCGCCGCGATCAGCTCGCGGGCCGCGGCATCGATCTCGGCGGTCATCGACTCGATCGCGTACGACCCGGCGAACGGGTCGACGGTCTTGGTTACGTCGGTCTCGTAAGCGATGACCTGCTGGGTCCGCAGGGCCAGCCGGGCCGCCTTCTCGGTGGGCAAGGCGATGGCCTCGTCGTAGGAGTTGGTGTGCAGTGACTGGGTGCCGCCGAGCACCGCGGCCAGCGCCTGCACCGCGACCCGGACGAGGTTGACCTCGGGCTGCTGCGCGGTCAGCTGCACCCCGGCGGTCTGCGTGTGGAACCGCAGCATCTGCGACTTAGGGTTCTTGGCGCCGAACTCATCCCGCATGATGTGCGCCCAGATGACGCGGGCCGCGCGGAACTTGGCGATCTCCTCGAGCAGCGTGGTCCGCGCGACGAAGAAGAAGGACAGCCGGGGCGCGAAGTCATCGATGTCCAGGCCCGCGGCGATGGCGGCCCGCACGTACTCCTTGGCGTTGGCGAGGGTGAACGCGATCTCCTGCACCGGGGTCGCGCCCGCCTCGGCCATGTGATAGCCGGAGATGGAGATGGTGTTCCAGCGCGGGATCTCCCGCTGGCAGTACGCGAAGATGTCGCTGGCCAGCCGGAGCGACGCCTGCGGCGGGAAGATGTAGGTGCCGCGGGCGATGTACTCCTTGAGCACGTCGTTCTGGATGGTTCCGGTCAGCTGGTTCCCCGTGACGCCCTGCTCCTCCGCCACCAGCTGGTAGAGCAGCAGGAGGGTGGCGGCGGGCGCGTTGATCGTCATCGACGTGGAGATCTTGTCGAGGGGCAGGCCACCGAAGAGCAGCCGCATGTCGTCGACCGAGTCGATCGCGACGCCGACCTTCCCGACCTCGCCGTGCGCGATCGGCTCGTCGGAGTCGTAGCCCATCTGCGTGGGCAGGTCGAACGCGACGCTCAGCCCGCCAGTGCCTGCCGCGACGAGCTCGTGGTAGCGCGCGTTGGACTCCTTGGCCGTGCCGAAGCCCGCGTACTGCCGCATCGTCCATGGTCGTCCGGTGTACATCGACGGGTACACGCCGCGCGCGAAGGGGAAGCCGCCCGGAGAGCCGAGGGCGGCTTCCAGGTCTAGCCCGGCCAGCGCGTCCGGGCCGTAGAGGGGCTTGATGGGCAGGCCGGACTCGCTGCGCGCCCTGTCGTCCGCGTCGGCCACGAAAATCACCTCGGTCTGGTATCGGATACCGTTAAAATGGTACTGAGTACCGCTCAAGGTAGCAAGACTGGTGTCCCGCGACCCGCGGCCGCAGCCGGCCGCGGGCGGGGCTCGGGAAGGATGCCGGCGATGACCAAGCCAACGGCCCGCGAGCGGCTGGCCGAAGCCGCGTTCGCCCTGTTCGATGAGCGCGGGTACGAGCAGACGACCGTTGACGACA
>Ga0265332_10001727_pt1 | contig 11888 bp, 11 predicted proteins | sample 41926metaG_FD_202084 | JGI IMG/M metagenome (GOLD analysis project Ga0265332, IMG submission 202084) | Rhizosphere microbial communities from Carex aquatilis grown in University of Washington, Seatle, WA, United States - 4-19-26 metaG | ecosystem: Host-associated > Plants > Roots > Rhizosphere...
GACGGATGGTCCCGTCCTTGCCGGCGGCGTCGAGCGCCTGCAGGCAGACGAGAACGCCATGGGTGTTCTGGGCGGCGAGCCGCTCCTGGTAGTCGGCGAGGACCTTGACGCCCTGCTTCAGGAGCGAGTTCCCGGCCTTCTTGTTCAGGAAGTCGGCATGCAGCTGGGGGTCGTAGTCCCTGGCGAGGTTCACCTCTGAGCCGGGCTCGACCCGCAACAGCTCGATGAGCTGGGCGATTCCGTTTGCGCTCGTGTCGGTCATAGCTCAGGCCTTTCGTCGGTTGCCGAGCACGTCGGACTAGGCAGCGTGCCGGGTGCACCAGTCGCAGCGGCGGCGGCCGTCCGTGCCGGGCTTGTCGTTGCCGTTACGTGTGATCTCTCGCCCGTAGGGACAGTCGCTCCTGTCGTGATACACGAGGTCTTCGGGATCGGTGTCGGTATGGAACGGCGCCACGATCCCGGCGGCCTTGTTGTCGACTGGATCGAGGATCCGGTAGGCGAGCAACTTCACGCGGTCGGTTACGAGGAACCACGCGAGCGCGTATCCCCACACGAGCAACGCCCAGCGCCAGTTCAGCGGTGTCATGAAGAGCCCGAGGAGCGCAATCAGGGTTGCGAGTGCCTGCGTGCCGAGCACGGCCAGCCAGAGAATCCGGGCGGGGCGGATCGACCAGAAGGGTCCGCGGGTGCGGGTCAGGAAGATCGTCAGATGTCCGGCGACGGACAGCATCAGGTACATGAGCGTCTGGAGCTGCGGATGGTGGAGGTGGAGGACGCGGTCGCCGAGGTAGAAGAGGCCGAACGCGGCTATCGGGCCGATGACGCCGAGCACCGTGGCGATCCCCAGCACCAGGCGCATGTTCCAGGCCTCGGGCTGGTCCCGGTAATGAACGTTGTCGTAGGCGATCGAGAGGATCGCTCCGTCGTTGAGCAACGCCAGGATCACGATCATCACCGCCGTCACCGGGAAGAAGTTGAAGATCAGGATCACCAGCGTCACGAACAACAACACGCGTAGCGTCTCCGCGATGCGGTAGATCGCGTAGCTGTTCATGCGCTGGAAGATCTTCCGGCTCTCCTTGATCGCGTCGATGATCACCGCGAGTCCCGCTGTCGTCAGCACGATCGACGCCGCCGCGCGCGCCGCGTCGGTCGCACCGGAGACGGCGATGCCGCAGTCGGCCTTCTTCAGCGCGGGGGCGTCGTTCACCCCGTCGCCGGTCATGCCGACGATGTGACCCCGCTTCTGCAGGACGTCAACGATGTGGAACTTGTGCTCGGGGAACACCTGGGCGAAACCGTCGGCCTGCTCGATCGCCTTGGCCGCCGCTGCCGTCTCCTTGCGCGCCACGTCTCCCAGGCTGGAGGCATCGAGAACGTCTGCACCCATCCCGAGTGTCTTGGCGGTTTCCTGGGCGATGGCGAGAGCGTCCCCGGTGACCATCTTCACCTCGACGCCCATCTGGCGCGCGGTGGCGATGGTCGCCTTGGCGTCCTTCCGGGGCGGGTCGAACAGGGGCAGCACGCCGAGGAACTGCCACTGCCCGTTCCCTTCGGCGCGGGCGACGCCCAGCGAGCGGAAGCCGCGCGCCGCGAACTCGTTCACTGCCTGGTCGACGTCCGCCTTCACCTTCCCGGCGTTGGCCGACAGCTCCAGAATCACCTGCGGCGCGCCCTTCGTGACCTTGAACGAGCTTCCATCCGTGGCTTTGACGGAGGCCTCGGTGCGTTTGTGCACCGCATCGAACGGTTGGAAGTGCACGACGCGATAGCCCCGCAACGCCTGTTTGCTCTTCAGGCCGCCCAGCACGGCCAGGTCGATCGTGTCGTCGTCGTCGTCGCGCGAGGCCAGTGCGGCCTGGAGGATCACTTCCTCGGCGGGAACATCGTCGACGCTGAAAGGCTCGCCCAGCGTCAGTTTGTTCGCGGTCAGTGTGCCGGTCTTGTCGGTGCAGAGCACGTCCACACCTGCCAGTTCCTCGATCGCGACGAGTCGGCTCACAATCGCCTTCTTCTTGGCGAGCAGGCGCGCGCCGACGGCCATCGTCACCGACAACACCGTCGGCATCGCCACCGGGATCGCGGCCACGGTCAGCACCAGGGCGAACTGCAACGTGGTGAGGACAGCGTCGCCACGGAGGATCGAGACGACGACGATCACCCCGACGAACACCGCCGCGAGGACGATCAGGTAATTGCCGATCTTCAACACCGCGCGCTGGAAGTGACTGACGGTGTGCGCCTGCCCCACCAGCTGCGCCGTCTTGCCAAAGTAGGTGTTTGCACCTGTGGCATAGACCAGGGCGCCGATCTCGCCCTGCCGGATGATCGAGCCGGAGAACACCGCACCACCGGATTCGACCGTGGCGGGCAGCGACTCTCCCGTCAGCGCGGACTGGTCCACCTCGACCGGGTCGCCCGCCAGCAAACGCGCATCCGCCGGCACAATGTCGCCCAAGCGCAAACGGATGGCGTCGCCCGGCACCAGCTCGCGTGCTGCCGGGGTGATCCACTTCCCATCACGTCTCACTCGGGCCTTGATCGCAAGCTGGGCCTTGAGGGCGGCGATGGCGTTGCCCGCCTGGTGTTCTTCCCAGAACCCGATCGTGGCGTTGGCGACAAGCAGGAGCAGGATGATGAAGAAATCCGGCCAGTGCCGGACGACGCCCGACAGGATCACCGCCACCTCGATCATCCACGGGATGGGACCCCAGAAGTAGTTGAGGAACTTCAGGAGCGGATTGACCTTCTCTTCTGCGATCTCGTTCGCCCCGTACTGGATCAGCCGCTTCTTTGCCTCGCCTTGGGTCAGGCCATCAGGCGACGACCCCAACCGCTTCTCCACCTCCGACAGCGGAAGAGACTTCAAGTCGCCCTTCGCATCGGGCTCCGACCCCGGCTTCGATTCAGAAGCCTTTCGCCCTTGCGCGATCATGAGGAAGCGCCCCACTTCAAGTCCCGGAGTTCCGCCATGTCCTGGCGGTGCTCGGCGCGCGTGTCCTGCACCGTCTGCCTCAGGTAGCTCAATTCGGCGCCCGGATGCGGTAGCCGGTCGATCACGTCTTGTCGCGGAGAGTCGAGCCGGTTCGACTCCGTCAGACGCGTGTCCATCATCTGCCTCCCAGTCCAACCGGGGTGTGTCGCCAACCGGGAGCTGCGGCCTGCGGAGCTTCAACCCACGCTGCTGAGGGAGGATGTGTTGCTGCGAGATCAGAGCGCTGAGATCTCGCGGGCGAACCTGCCCCACCGTACGGTTCGGCGCTGGCCCACAAGCCTAACACTCGAAGCCGGCCGGGCAGGCGCCCCGCACCGTCCGCTTCCACGCGCCTCGCCCGCGATGACCGGCATGGGGCGCGTCGCGTGGTCAGCGGGGTGCTGGCCTCGGCTGTGCACCGGTACCAAGGGCGATCGACCGAGGCGATCGACTATCGGCTGAGACGTCAAACGTCGCGATCTCCTCGGCGGGTGCACCTCAAGAGAGATGTGCGCATACCTGCGCGTCCTGCGTGCGGTGGGGGCGGCGGCTGGGGCGGTCTTACCGCCCTGTGGAGTCTCAGTCTGCGGGGGCTTCGTCGCGCGAAACCGTGGCCATGCGGGAGGTTTGCTGACGCGCCCGGCAGGATTCGAACCTGCGACCCGCGGATTAGAAGTCCGCCGCTCTGTCCCCTGAGCTACGGGCGCTCGCTCCAAGGGTACCGCCGTCCCGGGCGGGCACCCGGCTGCGGGTCGGGTACCCTGTAGCCGCCTCGCGGTGGCGGTAGCTCAGTTGGTAGAGCTCCGGGTTGTGGTCCCGGTGGTCGCGGGTTCGAGTCCCGTTCGCCACCCTCACGAGAGCATCCGCTCGCCGGGCATTCTGTTCAGCTCGGGGGGTAGGCTGCCCTCATGCCCGGCGCGCTCGAACGCCTGAAGGCCCGCCTCGCCGACAGGCATTCGCTCGACGAGCTGACCGGCCTGCTGGCCTGGGACCAGCGGACGATGATGCCGCCCGCCGGCGGCGGTCACCGCGCCCACCACATGGGGCTCCTGCAGCGGCTCTCGCACGAGTTGCTCATCGACCCGGAGGTCGGCAGGCTGATCGAGGAGCTCGCGCCGCTCGAGGCGTCGCTCGATCCCGACTCCGACGACGCGGCGCTCATCCGCGTCGCGCGCCGCGACTACCGGAAGGCCGTGGGCGTGCCGACCGAGCTGCGTGAGGAGATGACCCGTGCCGCCTCCGAGGCGGCGGCGGTGTGGGTGCAGGCGAAGGCGACGTCGGACTTCGAGCTGTTCCTGCCGGTACTCGAGCGCAACGTCGAGCTGCGCCACCGCTACGTCGAATGCTTCGAGCCGCAGGACGAGCCGTACGACATCCTGCTCGACGACTTCGAGCCGGAGATGAAGACGGCCCAGGTCGCACGGATCTTCGCCGAGGTGAAGGCCGAGCTCGTGCCGCTGATCGCGGAGCAGGCCGGCCGCGAAGTCGACGAGTCGTTCCTCACCGGCCACTTCCCGATCGACAAGCAGGTCGCGCTCGACTGGGAGGTCGTCGACATGTTCGGCCACCGTCCCGGCGCGTGGCGCATCGACCCGACGGAGCATCCGTTCGCGTCCGACGCCGGCATCGACGACATCCGGATCACGACGCACTACTACGAGGACAGCCTCAAGTCGCTCTTCTCGACGATGCACGAGTACGGGCACGGCCTCTACCAGCACCAGCTGCCCGAGCGCATCGCGCACCTGCCGACCGGATCCGCGGTCTCGCTCGGACTCCACGAGTCGCAGAGTCGGCTCTGGGAGAACCTCGTCGGCCGCAGCGAGCCGTTCTGGCGCTTCTTCTATCCGCGCCTGCAGGAGATCTTCCCCGAGCAGTTCCGCAACGTCGAGCTCGAGCGCTTCTATGCCGCGATCAACCGCGTGCAGCCCTCGCTCATCCGCATCCGCGCCGACGAGGTCACGTACGGCATGCACGTGATCCTGCGCTTCGAGCTGGAGCAGGACATCGTCAACGGCCGCGTCGAGCTGCGCGACCTGCCGCAACGCTGGGCCGAGAAGATGCACGACTACCTCGGCGTGGAGGTTCCGGACGACGCGGACGGCGTTCTCCAGGACATGCACTGGTCGATCGGACTGATCGGCTACTTCCCGACGTACCTGCTCGGCACCGTGATGTCCGTCCAGATCTGGGAGAAGGCCGCCGACGACATCGGCGACCTCGAGCAGCAGATCGAGCGCGGCGAGTTCGCCGCGCTGCGCGAGTGGCTCGGCGCGCACGTGCACGCGTACGGGAGCAAGTTCCCGCCGCAGGAGACGTTGCGACGGGCGACCGGTGCGACGATCGACGCGAAGCCGTACCTCGCGTACCTGAAGAAGAAGTACGGCGCGCCCGTCCCTGCCTGAGCCCCCGGCTACGCTTCCCCGCAGCACGGCCCCGTAGCTCAGCGGATAGAGCGGCAGCCTTCGAAGCTGCGTGCGGAGGTTCGACTCCTCCCGGGGCCGTTCACGTCCATTTGTCGCGGCGGGGAATCGGTGCGCTTGACGTTTGTCAAGTGCGTGGATCTTCTGCGGAAGCGCCGAGACTCAAGGCACCTCCTCTTCGACGTGCACACGAGGCCTGAGTGCATGCGGGTGGCCGGCCCCGTGCCCGTGGTCGAGAAGCGGCGGCTCCGGGGCGCCTGAGGCTCGGCACCGAGCCCCAGGCGCGTCAACCGGAGCTTGCCGTCAACGCGGCCGGCGTGTGCGATGGCGGAGCACGACCGCGGTCGTGATGCCCAGGAGCCATCCGAGCACGGCAGCGGCCAGGATGATCCAGACGAGCGACGCGCGCGTCGTCGAGCCGAATGCCCAGTCGAGCTTCACGCGACGCGTGTTGCGCGAGATCAGGACGACGAGGATGACGAGCAGCACGACGAACGTGCCGACCCAGGCGTACAGGCCGGCGCGCCGCCCGTGCCGGGCGAGTCGGTTCGCCCGGGACTCCTGCGGCGTAGCTGCCGGAGTTGGCTCTCGTGCGGGTGCGTCAGGTTCAGGCGTGGATGTCGGTGTAGAGGCCATGGGCCCCCTTCTTCCTCGGCGGGATGTCTACGGACGGATCGGGACTTGCGCGAGCCGACGGGTGGAGACGCCGGCGAGCAGGTCGTCGCCGGGTTTGCGGGGGCGCCGCACCGCAGCAGCGGCGGCCCCGAGGAAGAGGATCCTGCGCGGCAGTGCGTGCATGGCCGTTCTCCTAACTCGTGGCGAGCGAAGAAAGCTCGCGCGTCGAGTCCGCGGCCGCTGCGAACTGCGCGAGCTCCGTGGAGGGACGGATCAGATAGCTGCGGTCGTCGAACCGCACGTTGGCGAACGGAAGCCGGGCGCTTTCGAGCCAGCGCTGGACGAGCGAGAGCACCTCGAGCGCCCAGCCGCCTTCGTTCGACGGCGGCTGCAACCGGACGATCCACACACAGCCGGGGACGATTTCCGCCGGGAACAGCGGGGCAGCGTGCTCCAGGAGCAGGTCGGTGGTATGCCGGTCCGGAGCGTAGATCTCGATCGGCTTGGCGCGCGCCTCGCGCGCGGCCGGCCGGTGATGCGCCCAGCCGTGCCTGTGGGAGTGCAATGTGGGTGCTGCTGCGGTCATCTCTCCTCCGGTGGTCGAGCCGTCGGCGCCGATCACGCTGACTGAGATCGGCCGCAACCTGCTCCAGCCCGCGGCACCTGTGGGAGGACGTTTCGCCGGGCCACGCATCGTTGAGGCCCGGCGAGCTTCCGCAGCACCGATATTTGCGGCGCTACAAAAAAGAGGCTAGCACTTCCGATCTAGGAGTAAAATAGGAGACCTGGGAGCCGAGATGCCCGAGAGCGAGCTCAAACACCTGCGGGTTTTGATCGCGAACGAGAAGCGCGACCGGCTCGAGCTGCTCGCGCAGGTTGTGGTTGGGCTGGGCCACGACGTGATCGCCCGCGAGATCTACGTCAAGGAGGTCGGGCCGGCCACGGCGAGGGAGCATCCCGACGTCGCCCTGGTCGGACTCGGGTCGAGCTCCGAGCACGCACTCGAGCTGATCTCCGAGATCGTCCGCGAGGCCTCCTGCCCGGTGATCGCGATCCTCCACGCCGACGACCCCGCCTACGTCCACGAGGCCGCGAAGCGCGGAGTCTTCGCCTACATCATCGACGGCACTCCCGACGAGCTGCAAAGCGCGATCGACATCACGCTCCAGCGCTTCGCCGAGTACCAGAGCCTGCAAGGAGCGTTCGGGCGCAGGGCGGTGATCGAACAGGCAAAGGGCATCCTCATGGCCCGCCACTCGATCAGCGCCGACAAGGCCTTCGAGCGGCTCCGCGACCACTCTCAGCACAACGGGCGCAAGCTCAGCGACGTCGCCTCCGCCGTCGTCGAGAGCCACCTCCTCCTTCTCCCTCCGGCGCCGCACCGGCCGGCGGGGGAGCGCGCGGACTAGCGCAAGCGGGATCGCCGCTGCCTGCGACGCCCCGGTCAGGCCGGGGTCAAGCGTGTGTCTGAACGGGCTCACCGGTGCTACCATTTGTGGCGATCGTTGCGCCTCATTGACCGGCGCGGCGGCCGCAGCCATCGGCCGCTACGTTGGCCCGTCCTCAGCAGAGCAGGCCGGAGTAAGCCGACGCCGCGTCTTGGTCGGCGACAAAGCTCACGTTAGGGGGACCGAACATGACGCTTTCCGTCTTCAAGCGTCGACCGGGCGCGAGACGTTTCCGCTCTCGCGCCGCGTGGGCGACGGCTCTTGTCGCGCTGTTCGTGCTCGGGATGCTGGTGACGCTCGTCGGCGGCGCTGCGGCGGCGCCGACATCTGTGCCGCTCGGAACCGCGGACAGTTTCGCGGTCCTGGCGGGAGCCGGGACCACCGACACCGGGCCGACCACGATCAACGGTGATATCGGGACGTACCCGACTACCTCGATGACCGTGACGGGGTCGGAGACCGTGACCGGGACAAACCACGGCGGCGACGCCGTTACGCAGGCGGCGAAGACGGATCTCGTCACCGCCTATAACACCGCGGCCGGCGAGGGGCCGACCATCCCGATCGTCGCCGACCTCGGCGGGCGAACCTTGACGCCGGGGGTCTACAACTCCGCCTCCTCGATCGGACTCACCGGGACGCTCACGCTCGACGCCGGCGGTGACCCGAACGCCGTCTTCGTCTTCCAGGCGGGCTCCACGCTCACCACGGCACCGTCCAGCCAGGTCAGCCTGACCAACGGCGCCCAGTCCTGCAACGTCTTCTGGCAGGTCGGCAGCTCCGCGAAGCTCGACACCAGCTCCACCTTCCGCGGCACCATCCTCGCCCTGACCGACATCACCGTCACCACCGGCGTCACCGTCGACGGGCGCGTGCTGGCCCGCAACGGCGCGGTCACGCTCGACACCGACACGATCACCAGACCGACCTGCGCGGCGGCAACGACCACGGCGACGACCGCGACCACGGCGACGACCGCGACCACGGCGACGACCGCGACCACGGCAACGACCGCGACCACGGCAACGACCACGACCACGGCAACGACCACGACTGCAGCGACGACCACGACGACTGCCCCCAGCAATGCGGCGGCGGCTGCTGCGGCTGCGGCGGCGGCCCAAGCAGCGGCGGCGGCCCAAGCAGCGGCGGCGGCCCAAGCAACGGCGGCAGCAAAAGCCGCTGCTGTGGCGCAGGCCGCAGCGGACCAGGCGGCGGCGGCGGCCAAGGCAGCGGACGTCGCGGCTGCAGCCGCGGCGGCGGCGAAGGCGGCGGCAGCGGCGGCGGCGGCGCAGGTGGCGGCCGACAAGGCGGCTGCGGTCGCGGCCAAGGTCGCGGTTGCGAAGGTCGCGGCCGCGAAGGCCGCGAAGGCCGCTCAGGTTGCGAAAGCGGCTGCGGCGAGGGCTGCGAGGGCGAAAGTCCTGGCGCAGAAGCTCGCCGCCGTCCGGAAGGCCCGCGGACATGCGGGGTTCACCGGCTGAGCCTCGATTCAGCCAGTGCATTCGATCACCGGCGTGAGAACGTGCATGCCGGTGACCGGATGCGCGTGCGGCTCCCGGGCTGCCCCGGTGCTACAGTTTGTGTGCGGCGCCTCATTGATCGGCGCTGCAATTCAGCAGCGGCGGCCCTAGTCGTCAACGGCCACCGCGCAAGGTCCGCCCTCAGCAGAGCAGGTCGGAGCCAGCCGACTGGCCACGTCTTGGTCGGCAAGAAGCTCACGCTGAGGGAGACCGAACATGATGCTTTCAATCTTTGAGCGCCGGCCGGGTGCGAGACGTTTCCGCTCCCGCGCCACAGGGGCGACTGCCTTATTCGCGCTGTTCGTGCTCGGAATGATGGTGACGCTCGTCGGCGGCGCTGCCGCGGCGGCGACATCCGTGCCGCTCGGAACCGCGGACAGCTTCGCGGTCCTCGCCGGCGCCGGCATCACGAACACCGGCCCTACCACAGTCACCGGCGATCTCGGCACCTTCCCGACCACGACATTCACCGGATCCGCGTCGGTCACCGTCACCGGGACAAACCACAACGGCGACTCTGTCACGCAGGGGGCGAAGACGGATCTCGTCACCGCCTACAACACCGCGGCCGGCGAGGGGCCGACCTCCCCGATCGCGGCCGACCTCGGCGGGCAAACCCTGGCGCCGGGGGTCTACAACTCCGCCTCCTCGATCGGACTCACCGGAACGCTCACGCTCGACGGCGGCGGTGACCCGAACGCGACCTTCATCTTCCAGGCGGGCTCCACGCTCACCACGGCATCGGCGAGCCAGGTCAGCCTGATCAACGGCGCCCAGTCCTGCAACGTCTTCTGGCAGGTCGGCAGCTCCGCGACGCTCGGCACCGGCTCCACCTTCCGCGGCACCATCCTCGCCCTGACCAGCATCACCGTCACCACCAGCGCGACCGTCGACGGGCGCGTGCTGGCCCGCAACGGCGCCGTCACGCTCGACAGCAACACGATTACCAGACCGTCCTGCGCGGCAGCGGCCGCGACCACGGCTACGACCGCTACGACCGCTACGACCGCGACGACGGCTACGACGGCTACGACGGCTACGACGGCTACGACGGCGACGACGGCGACGACGGCTACGACGGCTACGACGGCTACGACCGCTACGACGGCTACGACCGCCACGACCACGACCACGACGGCCACCACCACCGCGTCGCCTACGACCACCACGGCGGCGCCGAAGAAGGCGGCGCCGAAGAAGGCGGCGCCGAAGAAGGCGGCGCCGAAGAAGGCCGCGAGCGCGAAGCAAGCCACTCAGGCCCGACCGGCCCGCACCCACGTCGGCCTGACAGGTTGAGCGACCACGAGCGGGCGGCGTCGCCGCCCGCTCCTCCCGCGCCTGGCGCAAGCTGATAACAAGAACGGCCACGATGCGAACCCACCGTTTCCGGCTCACGCTCCTGGCAGCTCTCGTGCTGCTCGCCGCGACGTGGACGGAGACGATGTCGGCCCACTCCGTCACACCGACGGTCGTGAAGCCGACCCAACGGCTGGCGGCGCTGCTCAGTGCACATGAGGCGTTCTCGAAGCCTGCTCGAGATTCAACGCCACTCGTCTCGGTGCCGGCGCAGCGGCCGCTTACCGGGGAACGGACCGTGCTGCCGGTTCTCGGCCGCCGGACCGGCGCCGGCGGGCTTGCCTGGTTGCACGTCAGGCTCCCCGGGCGCCCGAACGGACGGACGGGATGGATCAGACAACGTGGGACGGTGGCCTCGACGACCCGCTGGCATATCGTCGTCGAGACCTCCAGCCGACGCGTCGTCGTCTACCGGAACGGCCGCTCGGTGCGAGTCTTCAAGGCGGTCGTGGGCAAGCCCGCGACGCCGACGCCGCACGGCGAGTTCTTCGTCGAAGAAGCGATCCAGTTGCGGGCCACCGACGTCGGTGCGCCGTTCGCCCTCGCTTTGAGCGCGCGCTCCGACGTGTTGCAGGAGTTCGACGGCGGCCCGGGCCAGATCGCCCTGCACGGATTGATGAACGTCGGCGGCGTCCTCGGCACGGCCGTCTCGCATGGCTGCGTGCGTCTCGGCAACGACATGATGCGCTGGCTCATTGTCCGCATCGGCCCCGGTGTGCCGGTGACCATCACAGGCTGAGCGGCGCTCACTCTGCGATGATCGGCTCGTGCTTCTCGAGCTGACCCCGGACGAGCTGCTCTCGACGACCCGCGCAGTACGCAAGCGGCTCGACCTCACGCGCCCGGTCGAGCGCGAGGTGCTCGAGGAGTGTCTCGGCCTCGCGCAGCAGGCGCCGACCGCGAGCTACTCGCAGAACTGGCACTTCGTCGTCGTCACCGACGCGGAGAAGCGCGCCGCGCTCGGCGAGCTGTGGCGCGCGGTCGCCTATCCGTATCTCGAACGCGGAGGACCGCGCGAAGGGCAGGGAGCGCGCATCGGCGACGCCGTCGTGCATCTCGCCGAGCACATCCACGAGGTGCCCGTGCACGTGATCCCGTGCGTCGAAGGCCGGATGGAGGGGAAGCCGAACGCGCTCGTCGCCTCCCGCTTCGGCTCGATCATCCCGGCCGCGTGGTCGTTCATGCTCGCGGCGCGCTCGCGCGGGCTCGGTTCGGTGTGGACGACGTTCCACCTGATGCGCGAGCAGGAGGCCGCGGCCATCCTCGGCATCCCGTACGACGACGTGACGCAGGTCGCGCTGATCCCGGTCGCCTACACGCTCGGCACGGACTTCAAGCCGGGCCTGCGCAAGCCGCTCGACTCGATGGTGCACTGGGACGCGTGGTGAAGGCGGAGGCCGCAGCGCCGCAACACCGCGGCCTCCAGGCGTAGTTACGTTCCGGGCGACAGGTAGCGCGCGAACCACTCGAGGATCGCCTCGAAGCGGAGCACGCGGTGCAGCGGCGAGCCGGCGCGCGAGAGCTCGTGGCTCTCGGCCGGGAAGCGGAGCAT
>Ga0265332_10001733_pt1 | contig 11859 bp, 7 predicted proteins | sample 41926metaG_FD_202084 | JGI IMG/M metagenome (GOLD analysis project Ga0265332, IMG submission 202084) | Rhizosphere microbial communities from Carex aquatilis grown in University of Washington, Seatle, WA, United States - 4-19-26 metaG | ecosystem: Host-associated > Plants > Roots > Rhizosphere >...
ACGCGCGCAGGAGAGGCGACGAAGATCGTGCTGACCGGCGATCCGTACCAGATCGACAATCCCTACGTCGACGCCACGTCGAATGGGTTGACCACGATCGTCGAGAAGTTCAAGGCGGAGGGGGTGGCCGGCCACGTGACGTTGAGCAAGGGCGAGCGCTCGCCCCTGGCAGAGCTCGCGTCGAACATCCTCTGAGCTGACTCGGGTTGGCGACTTTGGCGCCAAGGGCCGTTTCCGTTACTATCGTCCCGTGATCTCCGTGGGGGCGAGCAGCATGGGTCAGCGAAGCGAAAACCGGAGCGCGCGGGGGGCAGCAGCGGGCCTGCTCAGCGGGAGGAGGACGGCAGGATGGCCACGCCTGGTTTCATAACGGTGACACCGCTTTGCGGCGAGGAGCTGCACTTTCGGTCGATGACGGGCGGCGAGGAGATCGGGCAACCGTTCGAATACGCGGTCGACGTCCTCTCGAAGAATCCCGACATCAAGCTCTTCGAAGCTCTGGGCCAGAAGATGACGGTGACCGTTCAGTATACGGAGTCGGGCGCTCGGCACTTCAACGGCCTCGTGACCCGACTGTCCCAGACCGGCATGTTCGGTAACTACTATGCCTACCGGGCGGTGCTTCACCCGTGGCTGTGGTTCCTCGGCCGGGCGAGCGACTGCCGCATCTTTCAGAACAAGAGCGTCCCCGAGATCGTGGGCAAGATATTCCGCAAGTACCCGATGGGCTCGTTCCGGGTGGCGCTCGAGAAGCCTGGCCAGGATTATCTGCCTCGCGAGTACACCGTTCAGTACCGCGAAACGGACCTGAGCTTCGTCAGTCGCCTGCTCGAGGAGGTGGGGATCTCCTATCACTTCGTTCACGGGCCGGAATCACACACCCTGGTGTTGACCGACTCGATCAGTGGCCGCGAGCACGAGGACGGATACGCCAAGGTGCCTTTGCGGGCTGCCGTCGGAAGTGGCCAGATCGAGTGTCTCACGACCTGGCACGTGAGCCAGGACGTGAAGACCGCCGCCTATGTTCTGAAGGACTTCGACTACCTGAACTCGGGAGCGTCGCTGCTGTCCCAGCTCGTGCCGGGCGAGGCCAAGGACCGCCGCCTCCTCGGCGAATACTATGACTATCCTGGCCGCTACCTGAAGCAGGCCGCCGGCGACAGGGCGGTCCAGGTTCGCTTGAACGAGGCGCAGGCCTATTATGAGACCATTCACGCGGCCGGGACGACGCGGGGGCTCGGCGTCGGCAACATCTTCATGCTCACAGAGGCGCCGTGGAGCGACGGCAAGACGGAGCACCTCGTCGTGAGGGCCGACTACCAGATGCATGGCCACGATCCCGAGTCGGGTGGCGGTGGCGGTGGCGAGGAGAACGATTTCTTCGAATGCTCGTTGACCTTGGTCTCATCGCAGCTGCCGTTTCGGCCGCCGTGTCGCACGCCGCGGCCCTTCGTTCAGGGACCGCAGACGGCGATCGTCGTCGGCCCCCACAAGGACGACGACAACCCCGAGGAGATCTGGACCGACGACCTCGGTCGGGTTCTGGTGCGGTTTCACTGGGAGCGCCTCGGGCCGGAGAAGCCCAACGATCCTGAGCGCGCCGACGACGACAAGGACAACGAGAGCACGCCGTGTTTCGTTCGGGTCGCGTCGCTGTGGGCGGGGAAGCAGTGGGGGATTCAGTTCACTCCCCGGATCGGCGAGGAGGTGATGGTCGAGTTTCTGGAGGGCGATCCCGACAGGCCCATCGTCACTGGCCGCGTCTACAACAACCTGCACAAGCCCCCTTACGCGAACGCCAAGAAGACCCAGAGCGGCATCAAGACCCGCAGCAGCAAGGGCGGCGGGCCCGACAACTTCAACGAGATCCGCTTCGAGGACAAGAAGGGTCAAGAGGAGCTGTACGTTCAGGCCGAGAAGGACCACAACATCAAGGTGAAGGCGAACCGCAGCCTCAGCGTCGGCGCCAACGACGCCATCACCGTCGGAGGGACTCGCAGCACGACCGTGACCAAGAAGGACACGGTCACCCTGAAGGACGAGCACGAGATGACCGTCACCAATCTCGTCACGGAGACGTTCAACAAGGGCCACACCCTGAACGTTCACGGCGCAGACCAGACCATCACGATCACCGAGGGCAAGACCGAGACCATCACCAAGACCTATGGGGTGAAGGCGGACGGCATCATAACCATCGAGAGCAAGGCCCAGATCACGCTGAAGGTTGGCGAAAGCTCGATCACCATCGCCCCGGACAGGGTCGAGATCACAGCGAAGCAGGTGGCCGTCACCGGGACCATCGAGGCCCTCTTCCAGGGGGCGGCCGCGTCGATCACGGCGCACGCTCCCGGCGTGGAGATCACGGGAACCGCGATCAAGCTGAACGGGTAGGCCGCGCCAGCCCCTCCTCGGGCGGGGCGTTCGTGTGGCCGCCGCGGCCGGGTCGAATCGGCCGGATCGTCACATATACTCCCGGCCTTCACATGGCGGCCCCCGCAAAGATCACGCGTGTTCGGAACATAGGCATCGTCGCCCACATCGACGCGGGCAAGACGACGGTCAGCGAACGCTTCCTGTTTCACGCCGGGCGGATCCATAAGATCGGCGAGGTCCACGACGGCGAGGCGCAGATGGACTGGATGCCCCAGGAGCGCGAGCGCGGCATCACGATCACGGCGGCCGCCACCAGCTTCCCCTGGCGCGGGCACGACATTCACCTGATCGACACCCCCGGACACGTCGACTTCACCATCGAGGTCGAGCGCAGCCTGCGCGTCCTGGACGGCGCGGTGGTGGTGTTCGACGGCGTATCCGGCGTCGAACCTCAGTCGGAGACGGTGTGGCGGCAGGCTGACAAGTTCCACGTGCCGCGCATCGCGTTCATCAACAAGATGGATCGCATGGGCGCGGACTTCGCCGGTGCGGTGGAGGAGATTCGCACCCGGCTGGGATCGCGGCCCATCCCGATCCAGCTGCCGATCGGCGCGGAGGAGAAGTTCCAGGGCGTGATCGACCTGATCAGGATGAAGGGCCTCACGTTCAGCGGGGAGGAGACGGAGGAGCCCGAGGTGGGTCCCATCCCCGAAAGTGAAAGCGCCGCCGCGGCCGCCGCCCGCGAGAAGCTGGTCGAGGCGGCGGCGGACTTCGACGACGCCATCGCGAACGACTTTCTGGAAGGGCGGCCGGTCGGCGAGGAGGCGCTGGTGGCGGCGTTGCGGAAGGGGACCATCGCCTGTGGGCTGGTGCCGGTGCTGACGGGGGCGGCGCTGCGGAACAAGGGCGTGCAGCCCCTGCTCGACGCCGTGTGTGATTTCTTGCCGTCGCCGCTCGATGTCCCCGCCATCGAGGGCACGGTGCCGGGGACCGGCGAGAAGGCCACGCGCCCGCCGGACGACGCCGCGCCGTTTTGCGCGCTGGCGTTCAAGGTCGCCATGGACGAGGGACGCAAGGCCGTCTACCTGCGCATCTATTCGGGGGTGGTGAAGCCGGGCGACGAGGTCCACAACCCGCGGACGCGGAAGAACGACAAGGTGGCGCGGCTGTTCTCGGTGCACGCGAACCGTCGCGAGCGCATCGAGCGCGCTGGAGCGGGGTCCATCGTGGTCGCCATGGGCCTGCGCGACGCGGGGACCGGCGACACGATGTGTTCGCCGCGCGCGCCCATCCTGCTGGAGCGCATCGACATCACCGAGCCGGTCATCGCGCGCGCCATCGAGCCCAAGACCCAGGCGGAGAAGGAGAAGCTCGACTTCGGGCTCGGCAAGATGGCGGACGAGGACCCAACGTTTCGGTTCGGAGAGGACGCCGAGACGGGGCAGATGATCATCCGCGGCATGGGCGAGCTGCACCTCGACATCATCGTCGATCGCCTTCGTCGCGAGTACGGCGTGGACGCAAACGTGGGCCGGCCCCAGGTCGTCTACCGCGAGACGCTGGCGAAGGCCGCGGAGGGTGAGGCCCGCTTCGAGCGCGTGATCGAGGACGAATCCCTGTTCGGGCACGCGCGCGTCCGCGTCGCCCCGCGACCGCGCGCGGCGGGCAACGTCCTGCGGCTCGACATCCCTCGACCTCACCAGGCCCCGGGCGCCCCTCGGGTGCCGGAGACGCCCGCCGCCATCACCGACGCCGCGCTCGAGGGCGCGCGCGAGGCCATGCGCTCGGGCCCCGAGGGCTATCCCATCGAGGACATCGAGGTGGTGATCACCGGCCTCGAATATCGGCCCGACGCCTCGACCCCACCCGGCGAGAAGGCGGCGGTGGGCGAGGCGATGCGCAACGCGTTTCGCGAGGCGGGCACGCGCCTGCTCGAGCCCATCATGCGCGTCGAGGTCACGGCGCCCGAGGCGAACCTCGGCGACGTGCTCGGGGATCTGAACGCGCGGCGCGCGCAGATCGAGGACGTCGGGTTTCGGGGTCAGCTGCGCATGATCGTCGCCAAGGTGCCTCTGCGGCGGATGTTCGGGTACTCGACCGACCTGCGATCGGCGACGCAAGGTCGGGCGACTTACGCCATGACCTTCGAAGCCTACGATGCGTGGGAATAGGGGCGGCTTCGCCGCTGGCATTCGTCGCCGTCTGCCGGTCGCGGTCCTGTTGGTGTTGCTTCCGTGGCCCGGCGCCGTGCCGGCGGCGGCGCCGCCCGTTCGAGACTACGCGGATGGCCACGGACGACCGCGCGCGCTCGCTGTCGATGCGGCGGGCGATCTTCTCTACGTCGCGTCGTCGACCGCCGACCGGCTGGACGTGATCGACGTCGGGGCGGCGCGCCCGCGGCGCGCGACCTCGCTGCGCATCTGTCGTTTTCCGGACGCGCTCGGCGCGTTGCCGGGCGGAGGCGTGGTCGTGTCATGCCGGTTCGATCCGGCGCTGCGCGTGGTCACGCGCGGCGCGCGGCCGGACGCGTTCGAGGTTCGCGCCGTGGACGCTGGCCCCGAGCACGGGAGCCGCGGCCTCGCGCTCGATCCCGCAGGGAGGTTCGCGTACGTCGCCTCTCCGGCGCGTGGAGGCGTGAAGATCGTGGCGCTGACGCCGGGGGCAGGGCCACCGCGCTTCGCTCCCACCGGCCTGTTTCCGCAGTCCGTCCGGTTCGTTCCCCCGGACGTTGATGCGGGGCGGAGCCAGCCGCTGCTGCTGGTGGCGAACTTCATCGGGCACACGGTGAGCGTTCATCCGGTGACGGCGGACGGGGGCGTCGCCGCGGCGGTGCAGACCATCGCGACCGCCGCCCCTGTTCTCGATCTGGAGGTGCTCCCATCGCGCGCGCGCGCGCCGACGACGGCGGCCGAGCCTTCGTTTCCTCTTCCTCTTCCTCTTCCTCTTCCTGGAGATGACGGGCGCGGCGCCCTGTTGCTGGCCACGCACGAGGATCGTCCGCTCTCGCGCCCGCACCTGGCGGTCGAAGGCCTCGACAGCGTGGTCCTGGTCTTCAGGGCTGCTGGCCCCGGGGCCAAGGTTCCCTTCGTCGATCCCGGACCGGGACGCCGCACTACGCTGAACCTGTCCGAGCGCGCCAGCGACCCGCTCGTCGGCCTCGACGCCCTCGCCGTCGACCAGGACAGCGGGCACGTCGCGTTGGTGGGTGCTGGCTCCGACAACCTGCTGGTCGCTCCGCTCAGCGGGCTTCGCGGCGCGCCGGCCATCGCCGTGGGCTCGAATCCGTCCGCGATCGCCTTTCTCGGCGGCAACCGGGCGGTGACCGCGGATCGACTGAGCGACACGCTGTCGTTCGTGCGCGTGGGCCCCGGCGCCGCCGCGCTGACGGACACGGTGGTGGTGGGCGCTCCCGCACGCTCGACCCCGGCCGCTCGCGGAGAGCTGCTGTTCTACAGTCGCGCGCTCGTGCCGAACAACGTCGCCACGGGACCGCTGTCCATCTACACCTGCGCCGCCTGTCACGCCGACGGCCATATCGACGGCCGGCGCCATCCCGCAAAGCGCGATCGGTTCTTCTCGATGACGAAGACGTGTCGCGGTCTCGTTGGGACCGAGCCGTTCTTGAGCCTCGGCCGCCCGGACACTTTTGCCGCGTTCGCCGACAACATCGTGGCCAGCCACGCGCAAGGCGCCGAGGACGCGCCCGACAGCTACGACCAGTACCCGGTCTCGCTTCGGGTTCGTGCGGGGGCGCGCTGGGTCAACGTGACGCTGTCGCCGCAGGCAGTGCGCGCGGCGCTCGCCGCGTACATGGCGCGCATTCCCCTCGAACCGTCTCCATTCGTGCCCGTCGGCCGTCGAGCGCTCACCGCGGCCGAGCGCCGCGGCCTCGCGGTCTTCCGGGCTCGGTGCGGCGAGTGCCACGAGCTCTCGTCCGCGACGACGCCGGCGCGGGTGGTGCCACAGCCTGAGCAAGAGGCGGCCGTGCTAGCGGGCCGGCTCGTCTTGACCAGCGCCCGTCGTTACGATGTCGGCACACCCGTGCTGGGCGAAGGCGGGAACAACCCGCCTTCCTTGCGCGGCGTCTGGGCCGCGGCGCCCTACTTCAGCGACGGGAGCGCAGCGACCCTGGAGGACGTGGTTCGACGAACGGATCCCGACGGCGCGAAGGTGCACGCTCCCGAAAACGCCAACCAGCCCAGCGCGTTTTCTTCGGCGGAGCGGAGCGACTTGCTCGCGTTTCTTCGCGGACTCTAACGAGACGCGCGGCCGCGCCGCACGGAGTGCGGGCAGCCGCGCGAGGCCGGGCTCGACGGACTACCAGCCGGCCTTGTCGTCCTTCTTGGCGCCCTTGTCGTCCTTCTTCTCGGACTTCTCCTTCTTGGCCTTCTCGGCCTTCTCGGCGGCGGGGGCGCCCGCCTTGTCTTCGGCGCGAACGGGCATCGCGGTCAGGAAGGCGGCCGCGACGACAGCAGCAATGACGGTCTTGATCATGGGATCCTCCTCGATGAGGTTCTGGTTTGGCCCTGTGATTGGGGCAGGTCGGTTCTATCGAATTGCGGGCCGAGAGGCGAGCAGGGCGGAGCGCCGTTCGTGTTCCTCAGCGCGGCCTCGACCATCGCCGGCGTCCGCCCGCGAAGGCCAGCGCCAGCATCACGAAGGCGGCGAGCGTCGATGCAAGCGAGGCGTCGCCTTCCAGGTAGGCGCAACCGCCGGAGGAACCGTTGTTCGACTCTCCCGATCCGGCGCCACCGGAGGCAGCGCCACCCGAGCCGGCGCCGCCCGAGCCGTTGGTGCCGCCCGAGCTCGCGCCGCCCGAAGCGTTCGCGCCACCCGAGCTCGCGCCGCCCGAGCCGTTGGCGCCGCCCGAGCTCGCGCCGCCCGAGCCGTTGGCGCCGCCCGAGCCCGCGCCGCCGGAGCCGCTCGCGTCAGCGCCTCCGGATCCGGTCGTGGCGTTTCCGCCGGTCCCGCTCGACGAGGCTCCGCCCGAGCCTGGTTGCGTGCCACCGGCTCCGGTCGAACCGGCAGTGCCGGCCCCACCGCCGCCCGCGCCGCTGGTCCCGCCCGCGCCGGGCCCTCCGCCACCTCCGCTCGCTCCGCCGGCTCCCGTGGGCCCGCATGAAAACGGCGTTCCCGCGGCGTCCACCACGACGTCGGCGCACTCGTAGTAGCCCGACGTGGGGTTGTCCATCATGAATTGAGTGAGCTGAAGCGTGCACTTCGCGCACGGCGTGCTCGGGATCGTCACCACGAACATGCGCTTGCCGCCCGTCACCGCGCTGGTGTGGGGCAGGATGTTGTCCGCCAGCACCGGCGACATCACCGGGTTCTCCGGCGTCGGGCTGATCGCGGGGAAGGTGTCAGCGCCGGTCGGGTCCAGGCTGATGCGGAAGAACCCGGGGTGATAGATGGTCTCGGTGAACGTGACCAGCAGCTGCTGCCCGGCAACCAGGTGCGTGACCATGTTGGACTTCTTACCCGTGGAAGCTCCGCAGGGTCCCGTCTTGATACCGGATGCGCTGTACGCGTAGCGCGCAACCGGACAGGTCAATTGGATGTGGGCGGCTGCCTGATTCGCCGTGAAGCAAACGGCGAGGGCCGCCAAGAACGAAGGCCATGCGCGGCTGTTCATAGGACTCCTTTGAAGCAGAGCGTCGCGTCCCTCACCGGGCCGCGTCCGAGCAAACGGACCTTAGCGCGGCGGGTTCCAGGGTGTCTAGCTCGCATCGCTGCTTGCATCGATTCGTCACGGGCGGCGCGGCGCGGCGCCGTCGAGGCGGCTCATCGCGGCGCGCGCCTCGGGGTCGTAGGGATCGATGGCGAGCGCGCGCCGAAGCCAGTCGCGCGCGTCCTCGCCGCGCCCTCGGGCGAGGGCGATCTCGGCCATCAGCGTGAGGCTCGCGCGGTCCTGCTCGTCTTGCAGCAGCACGCGCGCCAGGCTCTCTGCCGCGGCAAGGTCGCCGTCGATGAAGTAGGCGCGGGCGCGGAGCTGGGTGGCCGCGCGGGTGTCGACCGTGCCGAGCAGGTACAGGGCCTGGCGCGCGTGTCCGAGCACCGCGAGCGTTCGCGCGAGGTTGAGGCGCGCTGCATTCTCGAGCGCGGGATGGCCGCGAAAGCGACCGCCGAGCTCGTTCGCGATGTGGTCGATCGTTTCGCGACGGCCGAGGTCCAGACCGTCGCCGGCCGCGGCCCCGGCCCCGCCGCGCGCGTAGAGCAGCTCGGAGCCGTCGGTGTAGATCAGCTTCCACTCGTCGTCGTGCGCGAGCTGGGCGGCGAGCCGCAGGTAGCGGTCCGGATAGCCGGTCGTCAGAACGACGTAGCGAAATCCCTGCGCCGCGGCCAGCGCATCGAATCCTGTTGGATCATCGAGCAGCGCCAGGTAGGCCGCGTACTCGGGCGCGGTGTGCAGCATCAGGCGCGTATCGATGTACGGGCGCAGGCCCGGCACCGTGAAGGTCAGATATCCGCCCGCGTGATCCGGCGCGAAGACGGGCCCGCTCGCCCCGAGCTCCGCGAGCCGGCTGGCGGAGCCGACCGGGAAATGAAACGGCGTGGGCTGTCCCGTCGCGGGCTCGCGCGAGAACGTCAGCGTCGCCACCCCCACGAGCGCGGCCAATGCGAGGTGAGCCGCGTGCGCCAGCCAGCGGGCCCGGATGGGCGGGAGCGGCGCGGCCGCTATGCCCGGCGCAGCCCCACCGAAGGCAGCACCGATGCCGATGGCGATGAGCGGCGGCGCCATCAGATACAACAAGAGAACGTTTCGATTTGCCACCAGGGCCAGCCCCAGGAAGGCCACCAGCAGGACCACGTGCGCCAGGCGCAGCCGCGGCCGAAACGCGACCAGGGCGAGCGCGATGGCGAGCAGCACCCATTTGAAGTGTCCGATCTGCTCGGGCGACGTTCGCTCGAGGACGAACGGCGGGATGTTCTCGGCGATCGCGGTGCTGAAGATGTTCTGCTGGCCGGGGGCGATCCGCGCCAGCAGGTGCGCGGGCAGCGCCACCCCGGCTCGTCCGAACGGGTTGACGAAGGAGGCAAGGACACAGAGCGCGAACGTGAGCAGCAGCGGGCGCAACGAGGCGCCGCGGTCATCCACTCGCGAGCCAACACGGGCGAGGGCAGCCTCCGCCAGGTACGCTCCGACGAGGAGCAGGCCGAGAGGGGCCAGGCCCTGGCAGTTGACCCAGATGACCTGGAGCAGGGGCAGGTGCCAGGGAATGCGTCGCGGCGCCTGGCCCCGGTTCTCCAGGGCGTGCAGGAACACGGCGAGGAACAGCGCCGTCGCGATGATCGGGCGAAGCGGCAGCAGGTGGCGGGCGAGGTACAGCGTCGTGAGCAGCGTGGCCGCGCAGACGTCGCGGGCGACGGGGCCTCCGGCCCGCTCGGCGGTGCGGGTCGAGATCGCCGCGGTCGCCGCGACGGCGGCGGCCTTGGCGACGGCTAGCCCGACGAAGCCCGAGACACGAAAGATCCAGAACGCCAGGAGCTGGAACAGCCAGTGAACGTCGATCCAGGGACGCCCAGCCGCGCTCGTCGTGAACGGATCGGCGCGCAACAGCGCGTGCCTCGCCACCATCTCCCGCCCCGCGGCGAGGTGCCAGTAGATGTCGCCGTCGGCGATCGGGCCGAGCGCCACCAGGAACGCGCCGACGATGACGCCGGCATACACCCAAATCCCCGATCGCGCGGGACCGGCGCGCAGGCTCGACGCTACTTCCAGGGGAACCAGTTGTTGGTCTGCATCAACATGACCACCCGATCCGCCCAGGTCTTGTGGCCCTGCATGTCGAAGTGGTGATCGTCCTGCATCTCGAGACCGTCCGTGGGAACGATCACGAGGTTCGAGATCATCCCGGGGAGGCCGCGAATGAGCGGCGTCATCACCTTGCCGATCGGGCCGGTCGGCAGGAACTGGCCCGTCGCCATCTGCTCGTAGTCGCAGAACAGCACCGGCAGGTTCGGCTCACCCAGATCGGCGCGAATGTCGGAGATGATCTGTGCCATGCGCATCGGGAACCCGGGAACCTGCGCGGCCGGGAGGTGCTCGCCGTCGGTGATGCCCAGCATGACCACGATGGCCCCGAACGTCACGTTCCCTTTCAACTGCCCGGCCCAGTTCATGAAGATCGGGTAGTAGAGACCGCCCTTCTGGTAGTCGATTGTCGTCTCCATCGCGACTCCCAGCCCGACCGAGATGAACTGGACGTCGCTGCCTGGGGTCAGCGCCGCTTTCGCGGATTGCAGGATCGCCATGCCCGGTCCCGCGGTCTTCTGGGTCATCCCGGCCGCTACGGTCGGGGGCGCGGTGGGCTCCTTGGCGGCCGTGAACGTGCCCTTGTAGCTCCAGAGCCCGGGCACCGTGGTGAAGAAGTACGGCATGAGGCTGGTGGGCTTGTTCGCCATCCCCATCATGTTCGAGTGGCCGAAGTGGATGATGACGACGGCCTTCTCCTTGGGAACGAAGGTCCCGTTGATCATGACGCCGGCGCCGCTGGGGCCGCTGCCACCGGTGCCGGTGGTTGGACTGGATCCGCCCGTGGCACTGGCGCCGCCGGAGCCGTTCGAGCCGCCCGTGCTGCTGCTGCCGCCCGAGGCCGCGCCTCCGGTGGCCGCCCCTTGGGCTCCGCCCGACGAGGCAGGTTGTCCGCCCGACCCCGAGGAAGCGCCGCCCGAGCCAGAAGGCTGTCCTCCCGACCCCGACGACGTTCCGCCCCCGCTGCCGTTCGTGCCGCCAGAACCGGATGACGGTTGACCTCCGGTGCCAACGCCCGAGCTTCCCCCGGAAGCGCCGGCGGTGGGATGGGCCTGCAGGCCACATGCGCCTCCGAAAAACCCAATCAGCGCGGCTGCCATCAGGCCGGCAAGGACCGATGATGCCCCGGGCGGCCGACCGTCATTCGCTCGTGAAGCTCTCGAAGCAACGATCGACGAAGTGGCGTGGTCAGACATGTGATTCCTTCTTTCCGGGCCCGTCCGTCCAGACTTCCCGCCGCGGGCAGATCCAGGTCAAGACGTGAGTGGCGGCCTGTCCGCCACATTCATCAAAACGGTGCTGTGGCGATCCCCAGCGCGACGGTCCAGGGAGCCCAGCCCCATGGCGTGCGAGGGAGGCCCATGTCGTCCTGATGGACGCCGTCCCATTTGTAGGGAATCGACCCGGCCAGCAGCACGGCAAAGTACTCCGTCGACCATTCAATCGAAATGTTGGCGGCGAGGGCCAGGAGGGGCGTGTTCTGCTGCGCGTTCTTATCCAGATCGTGGCCATCGAAGCCGGTCAACGACAGACCGAACGCAGGCACGAACGGTCCCCAGAAGTAGCCGGCGTAGCCATAGCCGGTGAGGCTTGGAGCCCGGTAACTATCGAACTTGTTTTTTCCCCCGCGATAGGACGCGACGCCTCCGAATACGAGCACCCCCCACACCCGATCAAGCGTCTGGTCGAGAATCAAGGTGCCCGTCGGTCTCCCGAATCCGAGCTGGGAG
>Ga0265332_10001735_pt1 | contig 11856 bp, 10 predicted proteins | sample 41926metaG_FD_202084 | JGI IMG/M metagenome (GOLD analysis project Ga0265332, IMG submission 202084) | Rhizosphere microbial communities from Carex aquatilis grown in University of Washington, Seatle, WA, United States - 4-19-26 metaG | ecosystem: Host-associated > Plants > Roots > Rhizosphere...
TTTCAATACCGCAGCCACCGGAGCAGCTCCTGAACTCCCGGCCGCTTGCCGTACATGAGGACGCCGATCCGGTAGATCTTGGCGGCCGCGCGGGCGATCAGCACCGTCGACACCAGCAGGATTGCGAGCGAGATCACGATATCCACCGGGGTCGCCCCACCGAGCACGTAGCGCATCGGCATCAAAAGTGGTGACCAGAACGGGATCAGGGTCATCACCGTGGCCGTGACCCCGCGCGGATCGCCGCTGACCGCGGTCACGCTGACCAGGCCGACCAGCAGCAGCAGCGTGACCGGCATCTGGACCTGCTGCGTGTCCTGCTCGCTCGACACCATCGCCCCCACCGCCGCGTACATCGAGGCGTAGAAGAAGTACCCGAGCACGAAGAACCCGAGCGCGATGCCGATCACGTCGAACGTCAGCGATGGCAGCGTCACCGCGGCGCCCGAGACGCCGAACGCGCCGAGCACCTGGTCGCGGTACGTGATCACGAGCGCGGCCATCACCAGCCAGACCGACACCTGGACCAGACCGGCACCGCCGACCCCGACGATCTTGCCGGTCATCAGCGACCGCGGCTTGATGGTGGCGACCATGAGCTCCATGACCCGCGAGGTCTTCTCCTGGACCACGCTGCGCATCACCGCGACCGCGTAGACGGTGATCACGAGGAACAGGATGTAGGCGAGCGCGTAGCCGACCAGGAACGAGGCAACGCCGGCGGTCGCCTCGGCCTTGCCGTTGGTCTGCTGGGCCTCGAACGCGGCCGGCCGGATGATCTCGGTGAGCTTGTCGCCGGCGATCCCGGCGCGCTTGCCGCGCTCGGCCTGCACCACCACACGGACGATCTCGTGCAGCGTCGTGGTGACGGTCTGGTTCGAGCCGTTGTCGCCGCGGTAGATGATGGTCCCGCCATCGAGCGCGTCGGCCGGGACGATCAGGAACCCGTTGATCTTGCGGTCGCGGATCCGCGCCATCTCGTCGGCGTCCGGCGTGCTCGGCGCGAGGACCGCCGGCTTCCACCGCACGGTGGTCAGCCCGGTCACCAGCGGCTGTGCCAGCACGCCGGTGCGGTCGATGATCTCGACCCGGGTGCCGGCCGGGTTGGGGGTCAGCAGGGACGGCACGAGAATCATCGCGACGATGCCGATCGGGCCGAGCAGCGTGATCGCCAGGAACCACCGCGACCGCGCGCGCTCGAGGAACTCCCGGCGCGCGATCACCAGCGCGTTGCGCAGCCCCGGGCTCACGCGACCGCTCCGCTCGGTGCGTCGGGCCGGCGCTCGGCCACCGCGGCGCTGGTGCCGACCCGGTCGACGAAGATCTGGTGCAGCGTCGGGACCACGACCTCGAACCGCTGCAGCCCGACGCCGGCCGCGACCAGCGCGGCGAGCAGCTGCTGCGCGCTCGCCCCGCTGGCGAGCTTGACCTCGCAATCGGCGCCGTCGGCGTGGGCCCGCGCGCGCGGGGCGCGGCGCTCGGCGACCAGCGCGCGATCGCCGAGCACGGCGTCGGCGGCGGCGCGTGACGCGGCGTCGCTCCCCAGGCCCAGCGCGATGATGCCGTCGCCGGCCGCGCGGCGCTGGATGTCGGCGAGCGGGCCGTCGAGCAGCTTCTTGCCGCGCGCGATGATGCAGATCTGGTCGACCAGCTTCTCGGCCTGCTCCATCTGGTGGGTCGAGAACAGCACGGTGCGGCCGCTCCGGCGGATGGCCTCGACCTCGTCGCGCAGCACCTCGGCGTTGATCGGGTCGAGCCCGCTCCACGGCTCGTCGAGGATCACCAGCTCGGGTTCGTGGATCAGCGCGGTCGCGAACTGGACTTTTTGCTGCATGCCCTTGGACAGGTCCTGGACCTTGTTGCCCGCCCACTGCGCCAGGCCGAGCCGGTCGAGCCACGTCGCGGTCCGCCGCCGGGCCTCGCCGCGGGACAGGCCGCGCAGCTCGCCGATGAACTCGATCATGTCCGCGACCTTCATCTTCGGGTACAGCCCGCGCTCCTCGGGCAGGTAGCCGATCCGCTGCGCCGCCGCGTGGCCGGGCGCCAGCCCGTCGAGCACGATGATCTCGCCGGCGTCGGGCGCGAAGATGTCGTTGATCATGCGCAGCGTGGTCGACTTGCCGGCGCCGTTGGGCCCCAGGATGCCGTACACCACGCCGCGCGGGACCTCGAACGAGACGTCGTCGACGGCGACGTGGTTGCCGAACCGCTTGACCAGCCCGCGGACTGCCAGCGCCGAGCTCATGCCGCGCCTCGCTCGTCGAACCCGATCACCGCGCGCTCCAGCACCGCCATCCGGATCGCGACGCCCCAGCTGACCTGCTGCAGGATCACCGCGCGCGGCCCGTCGGCGACCTGCGGTGCGAGCTCGACGCCGCGGTTGATCGGCCCGGGGTGCATGACGATCGCATCGGGCTTGGCGAACCCGAGCGTGCGCTCGCTGAGCCCGAACGTGCGCGACAGCTCGCGGGTGTTGGGAAACCGGGGCGCCTCGCCCTCGAACCGCTCGTGCTGGATCCGCAGCATCATCACCACGTCGACGCCGTCCAGGCCGTCCTCGAGCCGGTTCACCAGCCGGACCCGCTCGCGGGTGACATCGCCGCCGATCAGCTCGATGCCGCGCGGGATCAGCGTCAGCGGCGCGACCAGCCGGATCCGCGCCCCGAGCTTGGCCAGGCACAGCACGTTCGAGCGCGCGACCCGCGAGTGCGCGATGTCGCCGACGATCGCCACCTCCAGCCCTTCGATCGAGGACGGCGACCCGCCGGCCGGGCCCGGCTTGCCCTTGATCCGACGGATCGTCGCGGCGTCGAGCAGCGCCTGGGTCGGGTGCTCGTGCTGGCCGTCCCCGGCGTTGATCACGGCGCAGTCGACGTGGCCGGCCAGCATGGCCGCAGCGCCGCCGAACGAGTGGCGCACCACGATCACGTCGGGCGACATCGCCTGGAGGTTCTCGGCGGTGTCGAGCAGGGTCTCGCCCTTGGAGATCGACGAGGCCGAGCTGGAGATGTTGATCGCCTCGGCCGACAGCCGCTTGGCGGCGATCTCGAACGACGTCCGGGTCCGGGTCGACGCCTCGAAGAACAGGTTGATCACGGTGCGGCCGCGCAGCGAGGTCAGCTTCTTGATCGGCTCGCTGGCGAGCGCCGAGTAGCGGTCGCCGTGGTCGAGGATGCGCACGATCTCCGCAGCATCGAGGTCGGCGATGCTGACGAGGTGGCGACGCACGCCCCTCATATACCAGAACCGGCCGGCGATGGACCGGGGGGATCCGCGGATCCGGATCGTTTCAGGGTCGGGCCGCCGGCGGGGTGGGTGGCAACCGCAAGGCGCTGGACCGGCGGACGCCGCGGGCGTGCGGCGGATCGCCGGCGCGCCGGCCGTCGTCGTTTGCCGGCGGCGCGCGGGTGTCGGATCGGCCGCGGCGAACACAGGATGTGGCCGAGCTCACCCATGGGATATACATCGGCTGCCCGCGTGTACGTCCCGCTGCTCGACCGGCTCCTGTACCGGCACCCGTTCGAAGGGCGCAGCGCCGTGCGCTACGCGCGCGATGCGCGGCCCGCGTTCGGCGATTTCGACGACCGGCTGCTCGACCGGCTCGCCCCCGAGCTCACCGGCGACGGCCGCCGGTTGCTCGATCTGGGCTGCGGGCCGGGCACGCTCGCGCGGACCGCGGCAGCCCGGTTCGCCGCGCTCCACGTGGTGGCGATCGATCCGAGCCGCGACTTCGCGCGCGCGGGGGTGGTGCGCGCCGGCGGCGAGGCGCTGCCGCTCGCGGCGGACTCGGTCGACGTCGCGGTCTGCCTGTCATCGATCCGATACGTCCGCGACCGCGCCGCCACGCTCGGCGAGCTGCGCCGGGTGGTGCGCGGTGTGCTGGTGATCGTCGAGCTCGATCCGGCGGCCGAGCCTGGCCGCGTGGCGCATCACGCCGCGCGGCTCGGATCGGTGATGCTGCGTCAGCTGTTCGGTCCGCTGATGGTGCGCACGGCGCCGCCGGCAGAGACGATCGCCACGCAAGCTGGAAAAGCCGGGTTCGCGCTGCGTGCCCTGACGCCCGATCCGATCCAGCCTGTGTACATCATGGAGCTCGCGTGATGCGGGGGTGGATCCGGCGCGCGGCCGAGCTCCGAGGCGAGCTGGCGGCGGTCGCGGGCGACGATCCGCGCTGGTGGCTCCTGGCCGGTGGCGCCGCGGTCACCGAGCGCTGGCCCGCGCGCCCGGGTTACGTCGCGTCCGATGCCGAGCCCGGCGCCGACACCTTCATCGGCTATCGCGCCGGGCTGCCCGGCGATCCGCTGCGCGACGCGATCGACCGCGCGCGGGCAGCCCGGGCCGCGCTCCGCGAGCTCGACGGCACGCTCCCCGAGCAGCCGCTCGCGGTGACGATCGCCCGCGAGGGCGGCGGCGCGGTCACCGAGCCGAGCGCGCTCGACACCGCCGCGTTCGCGATCGGCCCGCACTGCGTGATCGCGGCGCTCGACGACCCGACGCTGCACGCCCAGCTCGCCGCCGCGGCGCGCGGCCTGGCGCCGCCGGCGTGGCACGGGCCGACGCCGTTCGTCTGCGTGTCGATCGGCGACGAGCCGATCGAGATCGCCCGCCACGGCCATCGCCGCGCGTGGCGCAGCGGCCGCGGACCCTGGCTCGGCCTCGGCCGCACCGGCGAGCTCGCCACGGTATCGACCTGCCACCTGGTGATCGACGGCTACGGCCACGCCACGCTGACCGGGCGGATCCACGCGCTGGCGGATGCCGCGGCCGGCCGCGGCTGGACGCCAGGCGGTCACCACGGTCATCCGCACGCGCCGCATCTCCACGCTGCGCTCCCGCTGCTGTCGCCGGTCGCGGATGCGATCCCGCTCGGCGTGGCGTGGCAGGAGCTGGTGGGCACCAGCCTGCGCGCGCTGCCGCTGGCCTACGCGGTCGGCCAGGTGTTGCGCCGCGCCGGCGCGCGGTTCTCGCCGACGCTGCAGATCCCGGTCGCGCCCGGCCGGCTCGACGATCCCGAGCGGCGGCGCCGCCGCGCGATGGGCGCCATCGTCAGCGTGCGGTTCTCCGCCGGCGCGCCCGAGCCGTTCGAGGCGTTCGAGGCCCGCGCACGCGGCGTGCTGGAGCGCGAGACCCAGGGGGTCGGGCTGTGCGCGCGCCTGATCGCCGCCGCCCGCGCCGCGCCCACCCCGCTGGCCTGGAAGCGCCGCGGGTTCTCCGCCGCGCGGCCGCGCTGGCTCGACCGGGTGTCCGATGTGCTCGGCGGCCGGGCCTGCGTGTCGCGGATCCGGGTCGACGTGCCGGTGCCGCCGTCGTGCGCGGTATCGTCGCCCAGCCGCCACGCCTCGCCGGGCGACCCGCTCGGTGCGTGCGTGGTCACGGTGATCGACGACGGCGACCGCGCTGCGATCACGGTGTGCGGCTCCGGGCTGACCGGCACGGCCACCGGCGCGCGCGGCGTGCTCGACCACCTGCTCGCGCTGACCGCCGAGCCGGGAATCCCGCGTCGCGCCGCGACGTGAGCCGGGCGGTGATCACGCCGCCGACGGCAGGTGCAGATCGAGCAGCCGGCGGCGATCGATGACGCCCGCGAGCCGGCCGGACGCGTCGACCACCGGCACGAAGCCATGAGCGGCGGCCTCGTCGGCGAGCGACGCGGGATCGCGGTCGATCGGGATCGCCGGGTTGCGCGCGCGGCGCTCGATCGCCGACAGCGGCGTCGCCAGCGCCGCGGTGCGGTCGGCGGCGCCCGCGACGTGGCGCCGCAGATCGGCCTGGGTGACCGTGCCGGCGTAGCGCCCGGCGTGATCGAGGAGGGGCGCGGCGCTCAGCTCGTAGGTCTCCAGGTGATCGAGCGCGTCGCGGACGGTGTCCGCCGCGGACAGCCACGGGACATCGGTGATCGGAGTGAGCAGTTGCAGCATCATCATGGGCACACCTCCCTCGAAGCGGCCGTCCAGGAACGTAATCATCGGCGGGGGTCTGCGCCAGTGGGCCGGCCCCGACGCGGGTTTGCCGGGTTGCCGGAGCGGTCAGCGATTGCCCGTGTGCCGTCGAGCGCAGTGACCGCTACGCGGCGACCGACTCGCTGGCGCCGACCGCCGGCTTGTGGCGCAGCGCCAGGAGGGCGGGGACCAGGACCAGCGCGGTGGTGACGCACGCGATCTCGCTGATCAGCAGCGAGCCGTAGCCGATGATCGTGGTCAGCGAGCACACGAACACGGCGCTGCCGCTGGTCCGCAGCGTGGTGATCGGATCGGGCTCGTGGTCGTGGCGGTGCGCGACGTTGATCGCGTAGTCGACGCCGATCCCGAGCGTGATCGGCAGCGCGACGAAGTCGAGGAAGTTGACCTTGAGGCTCCCCACCGCGCACGCCGCGACCATCAGCAGCGAGCCGGCGGCGGTCGCGACCAGCACGGCGGCCGCGCGGCGGTTGCGGCCGACCAGCAGGGTCACCATGAGGACCAGGCCGAGCGCGGCGACCGCGGTGACCCGCGGGCCGTCTCCCGAGATCGCCGCGACGATGTCGGCGAAGATCACGCTGGCGCCCGAGGTCGTGACGGTCTCGCCGTCGCCGAGGTGGATCGAGCGCACCGCGCTGGCGAACCGGATCAGGTCGTGGCCGTTCCACTCGTCGAGCTGCGGCGCCGGGCGGATCGACACGATGTAGCCGATCCGGCCGTCCTTCTCCTCGAGCTGATCGCGCACCAGGCCGGGCAGGTTGCGGGCCGTGATCATGCCGAGGTCGTCCGGCGGGCGGAGCTCGGCGAGCTCGGCCCGCTCCTGCTCGGACAGCGCATCGAGCGCCTCGTCGTCGAGCAGCGCGCGGATGTGGGCGAGGATCGCGAGCTTCTTGGGCTGGTCCTCGGGGACCGCGTCGAGGATCGAGGCCACCGATCCGACGGTCTGGTGCTCGGGTGGGACGTCGGCGTCGCGGGCGCGCAGCGCCTTGACGATCAGCGGGACCTGATCCAGCCGGTCGGCGGCGATGTACGTCCGGCCCGAGTAGCCGCGCCCGAACGTCCGGTCCGACACCGACATCCAGCCCCGCGCGGTCACCGCGTCGTCGCCCTCGGAGCGCAGCTGGGTGATGTCGTACTCGAACGGGTCGTTGATCACGTAGCGCGCGACCACCGCGGTGGCCAGCACGGCGCCGACCAGCGCCACGCCGCACACCACGCGCGGCCGGCGGAACCCGAACACGCGGACCAGCAGCGAGCCGATCAGCGGGTGGAGTGCCGCCGTGCGCTGGCGGCTGCCCCAGCGCACCACCAGCGCAGGCAGGAGGATGTAGCTCGCCAGCCAGCACAGGATCATGCCGACCGCGCCGATCACGGCGAAGTCGGCGAAGCCCCGGAAGCTGGTCGCGGCCAGCGAGCCGTAGGCGATCGAGGCGCCGAGCGCCGCCACCGCGGTCGGCCGCAACGTGCCGCGGATCGCGACCGCCATCGCGCTGTCGACGTCGTGGGTCCGGCGCTCCTCGAGGTAGCGCGCGATCAGGAGGATGCCGTAGTTGACGCCGTTACCGGCGATGATCGCGCCGAGGAACGCGGTCGCCGCGTTGAGGTGGCCGACCGTGATCGCGGCGACGCCGAACGCCACCGTGGTCGCGATCGCCAGCGTGCCGAGCAGCAGGACGAGCAGGACCGCGCTGCGGAAGTACGCGATCAGGACCAGCGCGACCAGGAGCGTGGTGATCACGCTCGACAGCACCATGCCCTTGAAGATCGCGTCGTGCTCGGCGACCGCGGTGATCGCGCCGCCGGTGAACCCGACCGTGACGCCGGGGTGGCGAGCCGCGACCGCGGCGCCGATCGCGTCGAGCCGCGCCACCAGGTCTGCACCGGGGCCAGCGTCCGTGGCGCGGAAGCTGGTGCCGATCTGGATCATGCCGATCAGCCCGTCGGCGGACACGTTGGTCGAGCGGTCCAGGCGGGCCTCGGCGTCGCGCCGCCTGGCGCGCAGCTCGTCGAGCTCGCGCCGGTCGCGCTCGGCGTCGGGGGCCGGGTCGTCGAGATCGATGTACAGCGGGTTGGCGGCGAGCTTGGCCGCCGTGATCCGGCGCTCCAGCGCGGCCGACGCCTTCTCGAGGTCGGCGAGCGGCACGAACAGGTGGCGGTGCGCCTTGAAGAACGCGCGGGACTCCGAGTCGTCGTCGACCACGCTCTGGACCAGGTCGGGCGGCAGCGTGCGAGCCTGCTCGGCGACCTCCCTCGCCGCGGTGGCGCGCGCCTCGGAGCTCGGCGCCGTGACCAGCGCGAGCACGATGTCGTTGGCCTTGACCCGGGCCTCGAGCCGCCGCAGGTCGCGGACCGCCGGGACATCCTGCGGCAGGAGATACGAGAAGTCGGCGAACAGCGGCAGGTGGAACGCGATCAGGTCGAGCGCGCCGGCGAGCAGCGCCAGGTGCACCACGATGATCGCGAGCGTGTGGTTGCGCACCCACACCACATAGCGACGAGCGACCTGACTGCGGGACACGGCGCCCAACTATGGCACGAGAGCTACCAGAGAACCTGCGACCGCTTGGAACGGCCGGACCGATCGGGGCGCTGTGCCGGCCTGGCATGCTGCTTCGGCGGATCGACGTCGGACTCGGTGTTCGCCTGGAGCTCGGGCGACAGCGCGAGCGCGGCGAGCCGCCCCGCGAGAGGGACCTCGCGCTGCATCTGCGCGACCGCCATGGCGGCGATCGGGCTGACCGGGGCGCCATCGATGCGGACCTCGAAGTGAAGGTGGGGCCCGGTGGCACGTCCGGTCGATCCGACCTGGCCGATCACGTCGCCGGCGGTCACCGCGGCCGTCCGCTGGGTGGTGATCCGGCGCAGGTGCGCGTACCGGGTCACCACGCCGCCGCCGTGGTCGATGTCGACGACGTTGCCGTAGCCGCCCATCCGGCCACAGAACTTGACGACGCCATCGCCGGCCGCCATCACGGGGGTGCCGGGATCGCCCCGGAAATCGGTGCCGGCGTGGAAGCTGCGGGTGTGCCGGATCGGGTCGTCGCGCCAGCCGAACCCCGAGGACTCGGTGCGCGCGACCGGCTCGGTCGACAGCACCGTGAGGTCGGGGATGATGATGCCGGTGTCATCGGCGAATGCCACCAGGCTGGCCTGCAGCACGTGCAGGCGGTCGCGCAGGTCGTGCTCCCAGCGCACCAGCTGGTCGACGACCTGGTCGGCGAACGGAAGCCGCAGGGTGCCGGCCATCCGGGCGACCGCGAGCATCGCCTGCGCGTCCTCGATCGCGGGAGCCGGTGGTTCGGCCGGCGCGGGGGCGGGCACGATCAGCGATGGCCCGGTGGCCGCGGTCACGACCGGCGGCGCTGACATGTCACGGCCAGGTGACGTCGTGGTGGCGCAGCCGAGCGGCAACGCCAGCGCCGCACAGGCAGCGAGCCAGGCTGCACCCCGGGCAGCACGACGAAGGCATGCGCGATGCACAGTTCCTCCCAAGGCGGCCAACTATTTTGTGATCCGGCATGCCCTGGCAATGTAGGCAGACGGCTTTTGTCCAGCCGCGGCGCGATTGCCAGATTGGCATTGCGGACGCGGGGTTCGCCGATCAAAATCCGGACTCGTCATGCCCGTCATCACAGGGTTTCGGCACCGCGGGCTGCTGGTCGCTGCGTCGCTGATCGCGGCGGTCGGCTTCGCGCTGTCGGTGCAGGGCGGACGCTGGTGGTCGATCAGCGACGTCACGCTCGGCCCGCTCGGCGCACGGAGCCCGTTCGGGGGGATCGGGGGATTCTCGTGGGCGGGCGGCAGCACACAGTGGGAGCGGTTCGGGGTTGCGACCTACGCCGCCGGCATGATCGCGATGCTCGTGCTGATCTTCATCGCCGGCGCGCTCGCCGCCCGGCGCGTGCCCCGGCTCGCTGCCCGGACCGCGATCGTCGCGATCGGCGTCGCGGCGCTGGTCGGCAGCCGGTTCGCGGCGGGGGTCCCCCGCAACAGCTTGCCGTTCCAGCTCGACCGCGGGTTCTGGCTGTTCACCTGCGCGGTGATCATCGGCGCGTTCGCGGCGGTGGGCGTGCTGCGGCAGGCGCGCCGGCCGGCCTGACCGGCGGTCAGCCGAGCGGCGGCAGCGCCGACCCGGCCGCGGTGCGCACCGCCTCGGCGTCGTCGAGCCGGAGCGCCGTGCGGGCCATCGAGCGCACGACCAGGAACGCCAGCACGGTCAGGGCCACCGGGACGACCAGCAGGAGGCGCGATGCGGTGTCGCGGCCTTCCAGGTGGAGCGGCTGCTGGAGGAACACCGACAGGTCGTAGGCGCCATGAAACGCCACGGCCAGCAGGTAGCCGCCGACCAGGCCCAGGCCGGTGCCGTCGAACCGCCGCCGCGCCGCCATCCCCCCGATCATCCCGGTCCACATCGCGTGCCCGGGCACGGCCAGCAGTGAGCGTTCGACCCACACGATGAGCTGGCCCTGCAGCGAGTGCTGGCGCAGCAGGTACAGCACGTTCTCGACCAGCGCGAACCCCAGGCCACCCCGGCTGGCGTAGACGATGCCGTCCATCCGCTCGTCGAACTCCGGGCGCCGCCACACCACCCAGTACACCAGCAGGATCTTGCACGCCTCCTCGACGCAGGCCGCGACGATGAACGCCTGGAAGCTGGAGCCCTGGTACGTCATCTCGGGCTCGATCCGGCCCGCCGTGAGCGCCGGGATCATCACCTCCAGGATCAGTGCGGGGATCACCGACAGCATGCCCGCCAGCACGACGAGCCGGCGCGTCCCGCGCGGCTCCGGGCGCTTGGCGTCGAGCCGGTCGACGAGCCACATCAGGATCAGTGCGGGGATCGCGCCGGACAGCGCGACCTGCAGATGGGTGTTCATCGGTCGCCCCAGTATACGCGTGGCGTCGGGCCGCTCGCTTGACACGCTATCCCAGGCAGCTGATCCTCCCCAGGTGGCCCCGCCGGAGCCCACGACCGCCGCTCCACTGCGGATTGGCCGCTACGAGGTGATCAGTCACCTCGCGACCGGCGGCATGGCGCAGATCTACCTGGCGCGCCAGACCGGGCTGGGGTCGTTCGAGCGCCACGTGGTCCTGAAGACCATCCTGCGCGAGCGCGCCACCGACCAGCGGTTCGTCACCATGTTCCTGGACGAGGCCAAGCTGGCGGCGACCCTGAACCACCAGAACGTCGCGCAGGTCTACGAGGTGGACCACGCCGACGGCGCGTACTTCATGGCCATGGAGTACGTCCACGGCGAGAACACGCGGGCGATCCTGGAGACCACGATCCGGCGCGGCTGGACGATCCCGCTCGAGCTCGGGGTCGCCATCATCAGCGGCGCGGCGGCCGGCTTGCACCACGCCCACGAGCGGTGCGGCAAGAACGGGCAACCGCTGCAGATCGTCCACCGCGACGTGTCGCCGGCCAACATCATGGTCGGCTACGACGGTGCCATCAAGGTCCTCGATTTCGGGATCGCGAAGGCCGAGGAGCGCGCGACCAAGACGATCGGCGGGACGATCAAGGGCAAGTACGGTTACATGTCGCCCGAGCAGTGCAAGGGCAAGACGATCGACCGGCGGAGCGACATCTTCGCGCTCGGCATCGTGCTCTACGAGCTGTCCACCCTGCGCCGGGCGTTCAAGGGCAACGACGACTTCGAGACCATGAAGCGGATCGTCGCGGGCGACCTGGTGCTGCCGTCGACCCTGGTGGCGGGCTTCCCGCGCGAGCTCGAGGCGATCATCCTGACCGCGCTGGCCAGCGATCCGGGCGCGCGGTTCCAGACCGCCCAGGAGCTGATCGAGGCGCTCGACGCTTTCACCGTGCGCGCCAAGCTCAGCGGGTCGAACACCGCGATGAGCCGGTTCATGGGCCAGCTGTTCGGCACCAAGAAGG
>Ga0265332_10001739_pt1 | contig 11834 bp, 10 predicted proteins | sample 41926metaG_FD_202084 | JGI IMG/M metagenome (GOLD analysis project Ga0265332, IMG submission 202084) | Rhizosphere microbial communities from Carex aquatilis grown in University of Washington, Seatle, WA, United States - 4-19-26 metaG | ecosystem: Host-associated > Plants > Roots > Rhizosphere...
GACCTCCTTGAGGATGCGCTCGTCGCTCATTCCGATACGGACCATATCTGGGGATACTTGAGGCAACGGAATGGCTCGATAAAAAGTCTCCTCCAGCGGATCCGTCCCTGGCCGGCCGATGCTCATGTCGAGAATATCGCAGTGAAAGCCCGCGACCGACAATGCTGCGTCGAGGTAGGCCACCGCGAGCGTTCCATCGGGACGGATCAGCTCATCGGTCGTGTACTGCAGCGGCGGATGACAACACAGGAAGCGTGGATGGCGAAACCGCGCATCTTGGATCCCCATTAAAATCCCTCCCTCGCCTTCCAGCGAGCACTTGATCATGGACCGTCAGGGACGGATGACGCAAGGGCTTAGCAAGTTGGACCTGTTGGCGACAAATGAAATGGTGGATACTGGGAGAATTCGCAACTTCCCCCAGCACCCAATGGTGTTGTCCCCGTGCGGTGACCACTCAAATCTGACTACTATGAACGATCGCTCTGCGGGCGACACCGAGCGGGGACGTCTCTGCGCCGAAGCTCCTGAGCATCGGTTCAATCCCTGACATCGGTTGTAAATCCTCAAACCTTCGAACACGTCGCGGTGTCCGCTGTTGAGCGCAAAACCCTTTGTATCTACTATTATCGTGAAGGATGAAAAGCCCGGTGGAGCGCAAAAACCCCGACCTCTCGGTAGTCATCCCGGTCTATGACTCGGAAGCCATTTTCCCCGAGCTGCATCGGCGTTTGACGGCGGCACTCAAGGGAGTGGTCGCCGACTATGAGATCCTGGGGGTGGTGGACGGTTGCCGGGATGATTCCTACCGGGTCATCGCCGACATCGCGCGCCGGGACAGAAGAGTGAAGGTGCTGGCCCTCTCCAGGAATTTCGGCCAGCAGTCGGCTGTGACTGCGGGCCTGCACTACGCTCGGGGGAACGTCGTGGCCGTGATGGACGACGACTTGGAAGACCCGCCGGAAGTCTTGCCGACGATGCTTGCTCGGATGCAGGAGGGATTCGACGTTGTCTACGGCGTCCGCAAGGGCAGGAAACGGGGCTTCGCGCACCGCCTGATCTACCGAACCTCCTATCGAGTTTTGAAAAGTATCGTGGACATCGATTTGCCCAACGACGCCGGTGATTTCGCGGTGATGTCACGCCGCGTCGTCAACGTGTTGAACGACATGCCGGAACGGCATCGATATCTGCGCGGCCTGCGGGCCTGGTCGGGCTTCGAGCAGACTGGAATCGAGTACGACCGTGAAGCGCGCTTCGCCGGCCGGCCGGGCTATACCGCGAGGAAATGGATCGTCTTCGCCAAGGACGCGGTCTTCTCCTTCTCCTACAAGCCCCTGGGATTCATCTCCGTGGCGGGGTTGGCTATTGCCCTCGTGGGCGCTCTCTCCGGAGTGTTGCTCATCCTGAAGAAACTGACGGGGTACGCAACGCCGAGCTGGGGGCCCATGGTGACGGTCGTGCTGTTCTTCTGCGGCGTGCAGATGTTGTCCCTCGGTATCATCGGGGAATATATCTCCAGGATCTACGACGAGGTGAAGCGTCGGCCCACGTTCCTGGTGCGGGACGCGGTTGGGTTCGAGGACGAGGGGGCGTCGGACCATGACCAATCGTCTTAGAGGCAAGAATGTCATGATTACCGGCGGCCTGGGAATGATCGGCAGCACCCTGGCCCACAGACTCGTGACCGCGGGCGCCAAGGTGACGTTGGTGGACAATTGCATGGAACCCTACGGGGCCAACATGCACAACGTGGCCGGCATCCGCTCCAAGTTGCAAATCAACATCGCCGATATCCGCGACCGGGAGGCGATGAAGTCCCTGGTGAAGGGGAAGGACTTCATCTTCAACCTGGCCGCGCAGGTCAGTCACAACGACAGCCTGCAGGCGCCCTTTTTGGACGCGGACATCAACTATCTGGGCCATCTGAACGTGCTGGAGAACATCCGCCGGCACAGCCCGAACGCGGTCGTCCTCTACTCCGGCTCCCGTCTGCAGTTCGGCAAGATCGAGAGCGTGCCCGTCGATGAGTCTCACCCGCTCACGCCCCTGACCCCCTACGCCTTGAACAAGAGCGCCGCTGAGTACATGTATCGCTTCTACGACGAGCTGCACGGCATTCGTTGCGTGCTGTTCCGGATTTCGAACTCCTACGGGCCGCGCTCCCAGATGAAGCACTCAAAATATTCAATGGTCAACTGGTTCATTCGGCAAGCCATGGAAAATAAGACGATCCAGATCTTCGGCGATGGCCGACAAGTGCGCGACTATGTTTATGTGGACGACCTCGCGGCCGCGTTTCTGAAAGCGGCGGCGACTCCCGCTGCCCATGGTCAGGTGTTCAACATCGGCAGCGGCGAGGGAACGTCCTTCCGCGACATGGTGGACATGATCCTAAAGACCGTCGGCGCCGGCTCCGCCGCGCATGTGCCCTGGCCGCAGCAATACGTCAACGTCGAGACCGGCGACTATGTGGCGAACATCGGAAAATTCCGGCGCGTCACCAGCTGGGCGCCGGCAGTGTCCATGGAAGAAGGCATTCGCAAGACATACGATTACTATAAAAAACATAGATCTCGTTACTGGATATAGTTATCCCTAACGTGGCAGAGACAACTCACTGCTGAGACGCCGAGGCGCTGAGGATGCGCATTCGAGAGGATGGAAAAACCCTTCGTCAATGACCTTTGCTTTTCTGGTATCCGCATTGGTTCATCCCTCTCTGCTCCGCGTCTTCGCGCCTCTTTGCGGTGAGATCTTTGTCGCATTGAGGTTAGTAAGTCAGCTTGCGCAGGCGCTGGTAGGCGAGCGCCAGCTGCACGATGCGCCACACCCAGCCGGTCGCCCACCAGTAGTTCACCGAGATGCTGCAGTCGATCGAGGTGATCTGGTGCCACCAGAAGCGCGGGATGTAAAGCAATTCTCCGGGCTCCACCATGCAACGCAACGGTCGTGCCGCGGCGAAGCGCGGGTAGCGTGCGAGGTCCGGGGCTTCGGCGTCGACGCGGCTCATGTGCGGGAGCCGCGACCACGGCGCATTGCGGTAGAGCTTCCACTCCTCCGCGGGAGAGAACAGCGTGACCCGCTTTCGTCCAACAACCTGGGCAAACAGGTTGTCGGGAAGGTCCATGTGCAGCGGCGAGCGCGTCTCCGGGGCGCTCATCCAGAACCGCCACACCGACCAGGGCGCCGGCGGCGCGAAGGCCGGTGTGCGCAGGTCGCTCTCCAGCTCCGTGAGCGTCTGGCCAAGAAGGAACATCGCATAGCCGTCGACGGGCCCAGGGGCACCAATGCGCTCGATGAAATCGTCGAGCGGTTCCTCACGGTGCGAAAAGCCGACGGCCGGATCGTCTGTCACCCGGTTGTCCGTGACGTGCGCGACCGGGACGCGACGGTCGCCGAAGCGCGCCGCCAAGTACTCACCTGACCATTGCCGCGCCGGCCAGTCCTCCATGGCGCCGACGATGATGACCGGCTGGTGCGTTTTGACATACCGTTCGCGGAACTCCTCGGCCGACGGTGGGGCAATCCGTGGCACGCTGTCAGCCGATGAGGCGGTCGGCATGGCGATTACGATGGCTGCGGCGGACGCTGGTAGAGCAGATTGATCTCGGTGTGGCAGTTCCAGTAGCAGTCGGTGCAAGTGGCCAACTGCTCGCGCTGCCGTTGGTAGTCGTCGGTGTGCCACAGCTCACGCAGCGGTGTCGCACCCACCTTCCCAATCGGGCGACCCAGCTCATAGTGGAGCGCACAGGGGTAGACGTTGCCGTAACAATCCACCAGGACATTGTGGTACCCGACGTAGCAGCGCAACGGCGAGGGCAGCGCGCGGAATGCGCGCGGGAAGAGGGACAGATAGGCGTCTGAGTTGTCGATGAACTCGGGGTCGCGCCCGCGCGCCTTCTCGGCGCGCAGCCAGCAGACGGCCTCGTCCATGGCGCGCAGTCTTTCATCAGCGGGAGCGTGCGCGTCGCTGTAGCAACCGTTCAGCGGAATGAAGCTGACAGAGTTGATTCCGCGGCGTCGAGACAGCTCGACGAAGGCAGGCACCTCATGGCAGTTGTCCGGGCCCAGCACGAACGTGTAGGTGAGGCTTGGTCTTCCCCTGTGTCGGCGGGCAACGATCAACTCCGTCGCCTTCTCGATGCGCTCGAACCCGTAGGCGGCGTTGCGCAGTCGGTTGTGGGTTTCTGCGGTCGCACCGTCGAGAGAAATGTTCATGGCGTCGACGTCGCTCGCGAGAAATTCGTCGATGCGATCCGGGCGTGCCAGGAGATTGTAGCCGTTGGTATTCAGGTGGACGAAGAGTCCGCGGCGGCGCCCGTGCGCAAGAAGCTCGAAGCAATCGCTGCGGACCGTCGGTTCTCCCCCCGTCAGGGTCAAGCCGGCGACGCCGATCGCGGCCATGTCATCAATCACCGCTTTCAACTCGTCGGTGTTGAACTCGTGCTCCCCCCGGGCTTCATAGAGCCGCGGTTTCGGAAGATCGCACATGAAGCAAGCGTTGTTGCACCGGTATGTCGGGACCAGAATCGCCATCAGCGGACCGGCCAGCGGCCGTCCTACCCAGTGCGACAGTGGTATGGCGGCGGTCTTCGCCGCAGTCGCGGCCAGCCAGGCAAGGCGACCTTCCTGCAATGCCCGACGCGCTAGCCGGAAATATTGCATCCGGAAGCGGAACGAGGGAACGCTCATTGCCGCCCGCGCACTAGGCGGCTGTCAGATCTCTGGGGCGAGGACAGGAGGTTGGGCTCGGCAGTGAGCACCCTGTCGCGGCTCTGCGTTCTCACGCACACCTGCCGCGCCGCAATCCCGAGGTGCTCGAGAGCGCCGGTAACGAAAGTGCAAATTGGCACGATGGCTGTGTGTTACCACGGCAGCTTTCCTCGCTCAAGCTGATTTCCGTCGACGCTCCGTCGGTTGGCCTGCCTCACGTCGCGCCGAACCACATTGTCGGCTTGCGGCCGTTGTCAACGGCTAGATCATCGTGTAGGTACGCTCCCTCCGGAACAGATTGCTCTCGCCCGTGTATGTCGCTGTGCGCCACGTCGTGTCATGCCAAACCGTGAGGTGACAACTTCCCCTATCGCGGTGCCGCCGTCGGCGCGGCCGCGCGCAGGTAGGTGGCCAAAGCTGCAGGCGCTGTTGCTGTTGGGTGTCCTCGCGGTAGCGGTGCGGATGCTCCCATTGGAGCGGCTCTTCTTGGCAACAGTGGGCTATGTCCAGGGCGCGGGAATTCGAGGCACGCTGCTCTTCTGGGCGGTCCACGTGTTCTCCGCGACGATCTTGCTGCCCGACTCCCCGTTCATCCTTGCTGCCGGGTACCTCTATGGACCGGTCTGGGGTTCGGCTTCGGCGCTGACATCGAACACCCTGGCCGCGCTTGCGGCCTTCTGGATTGCTCGCAGCGTTGCGCGAGACTGGTTCGCCGCCCGCATTGCTCGGCACGCATCCTTCGCAGCGATCGAGGAGGCGGTCGCTCAGGAGCCGCTCAAGGTTGTGACGCTTCTCCGCCTCTCGCCGCTCATGCCCTTTGGGCTCCTCAACTATTCACTCTCGCTCACCCGCCTCTCGCTGCGCGACTACACGTTGTCGGTCGTCATTGGGAGCGTTCCGGGCGCACTGCTTTTCTGCTACCTCGGCTCACTGGCGACCCTGGGCACTCAACTCCTCGACGGCAGCGCGGGGACGGGGAACGCAGCCACGGCCCTCTACTGGGGCGGACTCGGCGCCAGCGTGCTTGCCAGCGTCCTGGTTGGCGGGATGGCGCGCCGGGCACTGGCGCGGCGGCTGGCGGACGGCACGCCCGCTCCAGAAGGGATCGTTGGCGGAGCGGCGAACGAGGAGCATCGCGGCGGCAACCTTCCTATTCGGGTTTGATTCACGCCTAGCGACCAATCCTGTCCTGAGGCTCCCCGAAGGGGGGAGCGATCCGTAGCAGAGACGCCGACCGCAGGTCCTGGCCTGTCGGACTTTCTCGGAAGAAGAAAATGGAAAACCGGAAACACGAAACCGGAAATTAAAGACTGGTCAACGCACCATCGACCCCCGTTTGCCCATTTTCCGTTTCCTGTTTCCGGTTTCCTGTTTTTCATTCTCCTAGACATAAGAACCCCCTGCGGGCTAGAGTGCCTCTCGTCCATGGCCTCGAGGTTCTTGTATCCGCGGGCTATGGGACCACAATTCTCGGGTGTATTTTTGAAGGAGGCAGGATGGCCCTCGCTACCGAACTGAGGCGGGTCCCCTTGAAGGACAGGGCGATGTTCGATGCGCTGTTTATTCTTGAACACTACCTCCGAAGAGCCGCTATTGTTAAGAATTGGAAAGAACAGGTTCGCCTGCGCATCGCCGCGCACGTCAAGATGGAGGGCAGGGGGAAGATCATTCCCGTCGAGCGGCTAAGGGAAAAAATTTCTGCGGCGGAATTCATTCAGCGTTACCTCCGCAAGGGTGTCCCCGTGATCTTGGACAAGGGGGCCGCCGACTGGCCGTGCACCCGGCAGTGGTCGTTCGATGCTTTCAAGTCACGGTTCGGCAGCGAGTGCATCAAGCTGGTCAACAAGATCGGGCTTTCCGACGACGACTTCATCGACGAACGAGAATTCTCCGAAGAGATCGAGTTCGGCGCCTTCCTGGACCAGGTGTTGAGCGGCGGGCGGAAGTACATGCGGTTCTCTCCACTGCTCGAGAAATTTCCCGAGCTGGTCGAGGATTTCGACCGGAAGTTCTTGAAGGAGATGTCCGGCAACAGTTGGGGAATCACCTACGAGCTGTTCATCGGGGGGAACGGTACGATCACTCCGCTCCATAACGCGATGACGCCGTTCTTCTTTGCGAATATATGCGGCATCAAACGCTGGACCCTCATTCCTTGCCGCTACCTGGCGATCATGAATCCCAGCGCGGACGGGGCCAATTACAACCACTCGGGGGCGGCGGTCGACCTGTCCAATACGGATCAGTTCCCGGGGTTCGACTGCATCGACCGCATGGAGGCGGTGCTCGAACCGTCAGACGTCCTGTTCAATCCCTCGTGGATGTGGCACTGCGTCCAGAATGAAGCTCCGACCATCGGCGTACGCTGCGGCTTCGTCGACGTGAGGAGCATGGTGAAGGAATCCCCGGCCTTGGCGTTTATTCGCGTGTTCGCGGCGCGCAACCCCTCGATGGTAGAAGCGCTCTATTACGCCTTGATCAAGAAGAATGCTTCCCAACGGACCAAACGGCTCAATACGGCGAGCATCTTCAGGCCCTGAAGCAATGCAGGTGAGATAAGGGGCCGCATTGCGGAGAGCGCAGCCGCAACCGACGCGATGACGACTTCGTGCGCATTCGTCGAAGCGACTCGCAGTGGAAGAGCGCAAGCCGCGATCACCACTGATACGTGGTGACCGAGCACACATCGGTGATGGAGAACTCCCGCGGGCCGGTGGCGACCACTTCGCGTAGCGCTGGACCAGCCAGGTGAGTTTCCACGATGCGCCGTGTGGCGCGATCGATCATGTAGACGTGCTGGTCGTCGGCGGAGGTCACCGCCAGGCGCGAGCAGTCGTGCGAAAAGGCGACCCGGCGTGGGGCAAAGATCGGCAGCCCCCAGGTGAAGCGGTATTGGCGCGCGCCGTCGAGCTCGAAGATGCGGAGCCGTCCCGTCGTGTCGGCAACCGCCGCCGCACCATCGGTCGGACACACGTCGAAGCCGTTACTGATGAGTGCAGCCGGAACACGTTGAACGACGCGCTCCTCGCCGGGTGCCCAGACGAGCAACTCCGCGGTGCTTACCACCACCAGGTTCCCATCAGCGCCGAATCTGGGCATGAGCCCTCTTCCGCCAAGTTGGAAGCGACGCGCTTCGCCGGTTGCCAGTTGGAAATCCCACAGGCCGCCCCGCGTTTCCTCGCCGGTATAGACACGATGCCGCTGGGTGTCGCACGCGGCTTGTTGGAAGTCGAATTCATGTGCCGGCAACCATTCTTTGAAAACCTGCTCGCGCAACGGTCCATTGCCGTCGAGCCAGCGCGCCCCAATGAGATAGTTCGCCCGCCCCATCCACAGGGTGTCGTCGAGCACGCAGCCTCTCCACAGATTGCCCCACACTGCCGATGGCTGCTCGATCTCAAAGCGCCCGCCATGGCGGCGCAGCCACCAGGAGCCCTGGGGTGGTCTTGGGCCACCGGGGCGATTTTGACCCTTCCCAGTAAGCAGGATGACATCTTCGTTGAGTGGGGTGATACCGAAATAGGGCATGACAAAATCGCTGTTGAGGTTCGCGGGGCGCACGCCATCATGATGCGAGCAGTCGACGAAGAGGCGCTCGCGCTCCGCGGTCCCCACAAGACGCGCCTCGCCAATCCAATGGCGCGGCAGCACGCCGAGTAGCAGCGCGAAGGGGAGCAGAGCGGTCCAGCCCAAGAACCGGACCCGCGAAAGCCCCGTGGCCGCGGCCGAGACGCCGATGAGCAGAAGCCAGCCCGTCACCGTCTCGCACGCCGTAAGTGCCGCCAACGAAATCCAGGCCGTGATAATTACCACCAGTGGAATGAGCCAGAATCTACGGCGCCACTGTGACCTATATATGAGCAGCATCGACGGCAAGAGACCAAGGGCCAAGCGTGCGATGAGCTGTGCCGCGGTTTGCAACGTCGCTGTCCCGTCGACGTGCCATAATCCAATCAGGGACACGAAGCCGTCCCAGACCAGCACTGGCCAGACGCGAACGATGAGCCCCCAGCTAAAAGCGAAGATCAGGTACGCGACGAAGATGCCGCCCAGAGTCATCTCGAGCGCGGGGCCGAGTCGATAGTGCGACCACATCGCCCGTCGGAGGCTTTCGACGCCCCGTCGAAGGAGGGAGCAGTCCATGAAAAAGGCGCCGGCCGCAGGCCTCATTCTCTGTACACGTACCAGTCCCCCGGCGGGTAACGCCAGTAGTCTTCGGATCCATCGAGCCCATAGTCGCCCGAGGTGAACTCGCACTGGGTGCGGCCGTCCCATGTGCGGTAGTGGAGGGACGGCAACTCTCCAGCTGGCGGCGTAAGTGCGATCGCCGCCAGGGTTGGAGGGCACAGGTGATGGACCTTGATGTAGGCGCCGAGCGCAGCTGCCGTTGAGCTGCCGATCGGGCTCCGGCCCAGACCGTTACCGCTCGGGCCGTGCCTGAACGCCATCAAGATCGTAAATCCAACAATCCCGACTCCGATGATGAGTGCGAATGGCACGGTACGCTCCGCTTGAGCTGTTCGCGTGGATGCCATGCGGCTGTGGGTACTACGCGGCGTTGAACGGATGTGTCAAGTGCGCGCCCTGCGCGCAGAACGCTCGCGTCCCGCACTTCGGGAGTGAAAGACGGGCCCTGCAATCCCGCTCGCGAAGCGGAGCCTCGCCCTGGGGTTTGGACGTTGCTGCGTGTCCAGATCAACCGCCGCCGAGGGCTGAAGCCCGCGACTGAAAGAAAGCCCGGTAAACCGCGCTGCGAGCCGGCTGACGCAGTTGCTGGTGCACAGAACACCCAGCAGCTGCGCACGCACTTGCAGGCCTCGCAACCACGACGGGAACTGACACGAAGCCCGCCGCGAAGCCCTGTCCGGCGGGGAGGGAGCGGGAGCCGGCTTGGCTTTTGAGCCGGGGGCTTGAGCCCCCGGTGACGGTGGCGTGAAGCTGACTGCCGATAACGTCCAAACCCCAGTCCCAGGCTCCGCCTGGGAACACACTGTCTTCGAAGCTCTGCCTCGCGAGTGATTTGTTCACAAACTCGACGTCCCGGAATCAACTCTTCCCCTCGGGCTTTCCTCCCGCGGTGGGAAACCGCGGCGGCTGCCGCCGGGAGGAGCGCAGGCGGTCGAGCTGCGCCAATGTTGGGTACGCAACGAAGGCGCCCAGCGCATTCGCGTCCGACACGCCGTGCGGCTCGATCGCCGTGATTCGCCATGCGCCGTTGACGCGCCGCAAGGTGAACTGCTGCTCGAATGGTGGGAACGGCCAGCCGGGCACCGGCGCGGTGTCCCAGGGCGCTGGCGTCCCCGCCGCGACGACACGCACGTTCACCTGCGCGTCGTCGAGCTCCTCGTGCGCGTCGATCCCCGTCACCGCCAGTTCTGCGGCCGCAGGCTGCAGCCAGCCGATCAGGTGGTACAGTTCCAGCCACGCGAGCCGAGCCTCCGCGAGATCGAGTGCGTCTTCCTCTGCGGGTGTCAGCCCACGCTGGTTAGGCAGCGGGAGAACGAAGATACGCGACAGCCGAAGCCCGTGGGCGCGCTGCACTTTGGCGTCGAGAAGTGGCAGGGTCCGGATCGGATCTGCGGCCCGATACTCGAAGTATCGCTTCACGGCATGGACTGCGGAGCCAGATGCGCCCGCGAGCGTGATGCGTGGTGGCGCAGCAGCCCTCGACGGTGCCCACCATCCGTACCACGCGAACATGGCGCCGCCGGCGGCTACTGCCAAGAGCGCACCGCGTAGCAACATTCCAAGGACGCCCTGGACTGCTTCGATGCCGAACGCAAGCGCCAAGCCAACCGGCAAGACAGCTGGGAGCACTAAGGTCGCTTTGGCGTAAAAGACGCCTTCCGGACGAAAGCACTGCAGTAACAAGAAGACTGCGACCAGCGCTGCAAAGCTAAGCGGCGCCCACACCCGCACGAGCTGCCGTCGGGCCGCCAGGCGGGCTACCCCCGCCCCCGCCAAGCCCAACACGCCGAGCCCCGCAACGCAGAACGCCACCATGATCACCTGAACGGAATGCTCATCCGGGAAGAACACCGCGACCGGGTCGTTCCACAGCGCATTGTGGAGCTGAACCCACGTCGCCCACGGCGGCAACTGCTGCCCTCCAGCCATTGCGGCGACAACCGCCTGCTTCTCTGGCGAGCCGTTGAACTCCGCGGGCGATGCCCAAAGCGCCAGGAACCACCGCGCATTGTGTGGCACCGCGAGGCTCGCCGCGACCACACCGAACGCCAGCAGGTTGCGCAGCGCGCGACCCACATCGCGCCGCGAGCGCCACGCATACCAGGCCGCGGCGACCCCGATCACCCCCAGCCCGGTTTCTTTCGTCAACCCTGCCAAGCCAGCCAAAAGGCCGGTGAGTGCGGCCTGGCGCGCGCTCGGCGGCTCGTCGTCCCGATTCCCGACCAGACGCGCCAGAGTTGCGGTCACGAACAGTGCGCACAGCGCGTCGCTGGTCATCATGCACGAAGCGATGAGAATTCCCGGAACCCCGAGTAGCAGTGCCGCGACGACGGCCGCGTCGACCGCGGACCCGATCCGGCGCAGCGTACGCCAGACGATCACCACCGCGGCCAACCAGCTGACGATCGAGACGCCACGCAACATGACGTGGACCGGCACCGCCTCCGGTAGCACGGACCACAGTAGCGCGCCGAGCCCGTAGTAGAGGGGCGGATGGGTGCCGGACCACGAGTGCAGGTTGGGGAGATGCCCTTCGAAGAACTCCACGACGTTGAGCGCCTGGCCGCCAGCGTCGAAATCGTGCAGCACCGGGAAGGCCACGACGTTGTGCAATCGCACCGCAACCGCAAGCAGCGCAACGGCTGCGCTCGCCACCAGAAGCGCACGCTCAGCGCAAGACGTAGACATCGTAGTGCTCGTCCGTGTTCACGCGCAACCGTGCGTGCCGCAGCGCGGGAAAGATCTCCTCGCCACGCAGGCTGGCGATACGACGCGTCGCCGCGAGAAATTCGGCGCGCGCCTCGGGGGTAATCGCGAACGTCTCTTCAACCGGGCTTCCTCCCCCGCCAAAAATCTTGTGGACTCCGGCTGGCTCCATCTCAAATCCCATCACGATGACGACGGGACACGCACAGCGCGCGCGCACCGCG
>Ga0265332_10001743_pt1 | contig 11807 bp, 11 predicted proteins | sample 41926metaG_FD_202084 | JGI IMG/M metagenome (GOLD analysis project Ga0265332, IMG submission 202084) | Rhizosphere microbial communities from Carex aquatilis grown in University of Washington, Seatle, WA, United States - 4-19-26 metaG | ecosystem: Host-associated > Plants > Roots > Rhizosphere...
GAGAGCGCCACCGCCAGCGCGGCGTTCACCCGCTGGTGCGCGCCCGCGAGACCGCCCGCCGGCACCTCGGGCGACGCGAAGTCCTGGCCGTGGCGAAGGACCGGCGCCCCCACCTGCTCGGCCACCCGCGCGATCTCGCGCTCGGCCTCGGGCGGCATGGGCCCGAGAAACAAGGGGATCCCCGGCCGGGCGATCCCCGCCTTCTCGCGGGCGATGGCGCCGAGGGTGTGCCCGAGGAGCTCGGTGTGATCGAAGGCGATCCCCGTGATGGCGGTGGCCACCGCCGGGCCGGCCGTGGTGGCATCCAGCCTCCCACCGAGCCCGGTCTCGAGCACCCCGACCTCGATCCCCGCGTCGGCGAACGCCAGGAAGCCGAGGACGGTGGCCACCTCGAAGTAGGTGAGGGGCACGCCGGTGGCCTGGATGCGCCGGTCGAGCAGCGCCAGCCGATCGCCGTCGACCTCGCGGCCATCGACCCGGATGCGCTCGGTGAAGCGCGACAGGTGCGGCGAGGTGTAGAGCCCCGTGCGAAGCCCGGCGGCCTGCACCAGCGCCGCGATCATGGCCGCGGTGGAACCCTTGCCGTTGGTGCCGGCGATCTGCACGTAGCGCCCTCGCCGCTCCGGGGAGCCGAGCGCGCCCAGCACCTCCCGCACCCGCTCGAGCCCGAGCGACACCCCCACCCTGCGCACCTCCTGCAGGCGCGCCAGCAGATCCGCGTAGCGCGGAGGGGCGTCGGCGCTGCTGCTCGGGTGGCTGCTGGTCATCGTCATTGCGTGCTGGCGGGGCTCGCGCTCCTTGTTCGGCGGACCTTCGTGGTTCGGACCTTCGTGCGGCGCGCGGCCCGCCTCAGCGCGGGCCGAGCAGCTTGATGAGGTGGGCCAGCGTGTCCTTGAGCTGGCCGCGGGACACGATCTTGTCGAGGAATCCGTGCTCCATCAAGAATTCTGCCCGCTGAAACCCGGGGGGCAGACGCTGCCGGATGGTGTTCTGGATCACCCGCGCCCCGGCGAAGCCGATCAGCGCCTTCGGCTCGGCCACGATCACGTCGCCGAGCATCGCGAAGCTGGCGGCCACCCCGCCAGTGGTCGGGTGCAGCAGCACCGAGATGTACGGCAGCCCGGCCTCGCGCAGGCGGCCGAGCGCCGCCGACGTCTTCGCCATCTGCATGAGCGACAGCACGCCCTCCTGCATGCGGGCTCCGCCCGAGGCCGAGAAGATGAGGGCGGGCACGCGCTGCTCGAGCGCGCGCTCGAACACCCGCGTGATCTTCTCGCCCACCACCGAGCCCATCGAGCCGCCCATGAACTCGAACGCGAAGAAGCCCACCTGCACCGTGGCCCCACCGATCTTGCCGCCGCCCACCCGGATCGCGTCCGAGGGGCCCCCGGTCTTGCGGGCCGACCGCAGGCGCTCGGCGTAGCGCTTCGAGTCCTTGAAGCCGAGCGGATCGATGCTCTCCATCTTGGTGTCGGCCTCGACGAAGGTGCCAGCGTCCATGACCAGCTCGATGCGGCGGTCGGTGGACATCGGGAAGTGGTGGTCGCACGCGGCGCAGACGTCGTGGTTGCGCTCGATCTCGGCGGTCAGCAGGGCGGCGCGACATCCGGGACACTTGGTGAACACCCCGGCGGGGATGCTGCGTTTTTCGGCTGCCCCCGTGTCGTCGTCGCGTTCTCGTTTGTACCAGGCCATCGAAGCGCCCGGACCATAGCACGAGGGCCGGGCCCAGGAGGCCGCGGGGAGGGGCACGCCAGGGCACGGCGGTTGCGCCCCGCCCCCGCTCTGGCAAAGTCAGCGGCGACATGCGGGTGGTCATTGGCGCAGACGAATACGATCCGCTGCTCGAGGTCATCCAGGCGGAGCTCGCGCGACGCGGCCACGATGTGCGCCTCGTCGGCGCCCGGCCCGCCGCCCCGGTGCCGTGGGGCGTCGTGGCCATCGACGTCGCCGAGCGGGTGGCGGCCCGAGACGCGGACCAGGGGGCGGACATGGGGATCGTCTGTTGCTACACCGGGACCGGCGTCTGCATGGCGGCCAACAAGGTCGCGGGGGTACGGGCGGCCCTGTGCAACGACGCCGAGACCGCCCGCGGCGCGCGCACCTGGAACGACGCCAACGTGCTGGCCTTGAGCCTGCGCCTCACCACCCCCACCCTGGCCCGCGAGATCCTCGCGGCCTGGCTCGAGGCCGCGTACGGCGGCACGGAGGCGGTCAGCCTGGAGGCCCTGCAGGGCCAGGAGGCCTCGGCCCGGCGGTCTGCTACACTCGCGCGCCGTTGAAACGGAAGGCCATTTTCCAGCATGTCTGATCCCAAATCGCCCCCGCCCGCGTCGATGTCGACGCCGGCGCCCCGGCCCGCGGCGGCGCCGGGGCTCACCTACCGCGACGCCGGCGTCGACATCGACGCGGGCGATGCGCTGGTCGAGCGCATCAAGGGCCACGTCCGGCGCACGCTGCGGCCCGAGGTGCTCACCGACCTCGGCGGCTTCGCCGGGCTGTGCGCGCTCCCCGGGGGCTATCGCGAGCCGCTGCTCGTGTCCTGCACCGACGGTGTGGGGACCAAGCTCAAGCTGGCCTTTCTCACCGGCACGCACGACACGGTGGGGATCGATCTCGTGGCGATGAACGTCAACGATCTGGTGGTCTCGGGCGCCGAGCCGCTCTTCTTCCTCGACTACTTCGCCTCGGGGCACCTCGAGGTCGGGGTGGCCGAGCGGGTCATCTCCGGAATCGCGGACGGCTGCCAGCAGGCGGGCTGCGCGCTCCTCGGGGGCGAGACCGCCGAGCTCCCCGGCTTCTACGCCGCCGGCGAGTACGATCTCGCGGGGTTCTGCGTCGGGGTGGTGGAGAAGTCGCGGCGGGTGGATGGCAGCCGCATCGAGGTCGGCGATCGGTTGCTGGGGCTCGCCTCCACCGGCTTCCACTCGAACGGCTACTCGCTGGTGCGGCGGGTCTTCCTCGACGAGATGAAAGCCGATCTGGCGCGCCCGCTGCCCGGGATGGAGCGCTCGCTCGGCGAGGTGCTGCTGGCCCCCACCAGGATCTACGTGCGCAGCCTGCGGAAGCTGGCGGCGGCGGATCTGTTGCACGGAGCCGCCCACATCACCGGCGGAGGGCTGGTCGACAACCCCACCCGCATGCTGCCGGGCGCGGCGCGGCTGAAGCTCGAGCTCGACCTCGGCAGCTGGGTGGTGCCCCCCATCATGCAGATCCTGGCGCGCGAGGGGCGGGTGGCCCCGGAGGAGATGCGGCGGACCTTCAACCTCGGCATCGGGATGCTGGTGTGCGTCCCGGCGGCGCGGGTGCGCGAGGCACGGGCCCTGCTCGAGGCCGAGGGCGAGACGGTCTTCGAGGTGGGTCGGGTCGCGGCCGCGACGCTCCCCGCGGCGGATGGCCCGGTGGAGTTCCTCGGCGGCGCATGAACGTCGGGGTGCTGGCCTCGGGGGGCGGGACCAACCTGCAGGCCCTGCTCGACGCGCAGGCGGCCGGCGTGCTCGGGCCAGCCCGCATCGTGGTGGTCGGCGTCAATGTCCCCGGCTGCGGGGCCCTCGCGCGCGCGGCCGCCGCCCGCGTGCCCCACTTCGTGGTCGACCACCGCAGCCCCGGGGAGCCAGGCGGACAAAGCGGACAAAGCGGCCAGGACGGCCATGGCGGTGACGGCCCACCTCCCGGTGGACCCAGGGAGCCCGCGGCCGCCGCCGCGGGCCGTCGTGAGCTCTTCGACGCCGCCCTGGTGGCGGCGCTGCGGGGCCATGAGGTCGAGCTGGTCGTGCTGGCCGGCTTCATGCGGATCCTGACGCCGGTGTTCCTGTCGGCCTTCGCGGGGCGGGTGCTCAACATACATCCCTCCCTCTTGCCGGCGTTTCCGGGCGTCGCCGCGCAGGAGCAGGCCCTCCGCCACGGCGTCAAGCTCGCGGGCTGCACCGTGCATTTCGTCGAGGCGGGCGGGGTCGACAGCGGCCCGATCATCGCGCAGGCCGCCGTGCCGGTGCTGGACGACGACGACGTGGCCTCCCTCCGCGCGCGCATCCTGGTGGAGGAGCACCGCCTGCTGCCCGAGGTCGTGCGCGCCGTGGCAGAGGGCCGCGTCCACCAGAGCCCCGGCGATCGCCGCGTGCGGATCCGCCGGACGTGACGCTCCAGGAAACTCAGCGACGGCGGCAGTAGGCGGCGATCAGCTGCTGGTGCTCGGGGCGAACCGCGATGAACCGGACGCCGGTGCGGCGGAACCGCCCCGCGCGCGCGTCCGACACGATCTCCCCGCGCGCCTCGATCTCCTCGGTCGAGCCGGGCAACGAGAACCGCAACGAGACCTCGGTGCGCGGCTCGTGGGCCAGGCCCTTGGCGTGCTTGATGGTCATCCCGCCGATGGCGATGTCCTCGGCCTGGCAGAGGTGAACCTGGCTGCCGTCGCGCTCGGACACGGCGAAGGTCGTCGAGACCCGCCCCATGTTGCGCCGCTCCTCGCTCGGGCGCGCGTCGCCGGCGCCGTCGCCCGACGGGTCGCGGCCAAGGCTCAGCTCACGTTTCACGACATCCTCTCGTCTCATACTATGCGTCCAGCGACCGCCCGCAAGAAAATCGCGGTCGAAATCACCGGCGCAGGGGCCGCGCTTCCTCGATGAGGAAGTTGGGGATACCGTCCTCGACCGGATAGACGAGCGCGCACGCCGCGCACACGAAGCCCGACTCGTCGGGCTCGAGCGCCACGGGGGCGTGGCACTTGGGGCAGGCCAGCAGGGCCAGGAGATCCTTGTCGAACGGCATGGCGACTCATTACCGCTCCCGTCCCGGGGCGCCAACCTTTTTTTTGACCCGAGCCCCGGGCGGACCGCGGCGCGCGATCTCGCCCGCTCCGTCGGGCTGCGATAGTCTTCCGTGATGAAGCGGGTTCTCTTCGCAGCGTTGTTGATGGCGTCGCTCGGGCTCTTCGGCTGGACCCTGCGGCGCTTTGCCCGGATGGTGCTGGCCGGGCGCCCCGCGCACCTCGAAGGCTCGACCGCAGACCGTGTGCGGTCGGTGCTGAGGAACTTCTTCGGGCAAAAGAAGGTCGTCGAGCGCGCCAACCTGCCCGCCGCCCATGCCCAGCGGCTGGTGACCGCCATCGGCAGCCGCTACCACGTCCTCATCTTCTGGGGCTTCCTCGTCATCACGGTGGGCACCGCCGAGACCCTGGTCCAGGGCCTGTTTCCCGGCTTCTCCCTGGCGCTGGTGCTCGGGACCGGGCTGGCCGGCGTGCTGTGGACCGTCATGGACGTGGCCAACCTGGTGGTGCTGCTGACGCTGGGCTTCGCGGTGTTCAGGCGGCTCGTGCTGCGCCCGCGGCTGATTCCCATGAGCCGCGACGCGGCCACGATCCTCGGCGCCATCGCGGTCCTGATGGTCACCCACTTCGGGATCCACGGCCTGCGTGGCGTCGGGGCTGGCGCCCCGGAGGATGGCTTTCCCGTCTCGGCGGTGCTGGCCAGAGCGGCGGCGGGGATGTCGCCGGGGACCGCCATCGGGCTCGGCGAGGGCCTGTGGTGGATCCACGTGGTGGTGGTGCTGGCGTTCCTCAACTACCTGCTCTACTCGAAGCACAGCCACATCCTCGCGGCCCTGCCGAACCTGTACTTTCGCAACTTCGGGCAGCGCGGGGTGCTGCCCAAGCTGAACCTCGAGGCCGACGACATCGCCCAGACCGGGGTGGTCTCCAAGCTCGAGGACTTCACGTGGAAGTCGCTGCTCGACAGCTTCGCCTGCACGGAGTGCGCGCGCTGCACCAACGCCTGCCCGGCGTACAACACCGGCAAGCCGCTGTCGCCCATGCAGGTGGTGCACGACGTGCGCGACGATCTGAAGTCGCGGCTGCCCGACCGGGGGCCGCTCGACGATCTGCTCGAGCGCTACCAGCACGGGGCCGCGGCCGCCGAGAAGGCCAAGGCGGTGATCCCGCTCATCGGGGTGCGGACCACCGAGGAGGTGCTGTGGGCCTGCACCACCTGCGGGGCCTGCCAGGAGGTCTGCCCGGTCTTCATCGAGCACCCCGAGAAGATCCTGCAGATGCGGCAGAACCTGGTGCTGGTCCAGGAGAAGGTGCCGCCCGATCTGGCGCGGACCTTCACCAACCTCGAGCGCAACGGCAACCCCTGGGGCATCGCCGCCGACAAGCGGATGGACTGGGCGGAGGGCAAGGGCGTACCGACCCTGGACGAGCGCCCCGACGCCGAGTACCTGCTGTGGGTCGGCTGCGCGGGCGCCTACGACGACCGCATCAAGAAGCAGACGCTGGCCCTGGTCGAGATCCTGACCGAGGCGGGCGTCGACTTCGCGGTGCTGGGGCTCGAGGAGGGCTGCACCGGGGATCCGGCGCGGCGGGCCGGCAACGAGATGCTCTACCAGATGCAGGCCCAGCAGAACGTCGAGACCATGAACGCGAAGAAGGTGAAGAAGGTCATCACCGCCTGCCCGCACTGCCTGCACACCATCAAGAACGAGTACCCTCAGCTCGGCGGCAACTTCGAGGTCCGCCACCACACCCAGCTCATCCGCGAGCTGGTGGCCGGCGGAAAGATCCAGATCGACGCCACCCGAACCGGGGGGAAGTCCCTGACCCTGCACGATCCCTGCTACCTCGGGCGCTGGAACGGCGAGTACGACGCCCCGCGCGACGTGCTCGACGCGATCCCCTCCAGCGGCACCCGCATCGAGCTGCCCCGCAGCCGCGAGAACGGCTTCTGCTGCGGCGCGGGCGGAGGCCGCATGTGGATGGAGGAGAAGACCGGAACCCGGGTCAACCACAACCGGGTGGACGAGATCATCGCCAGCGGCGTGGACACGGTGGCCACCGCCTGCCCCTTTTGCACCATCATGCTCACCGACGGGGTCAACGACCGCGCGGTCAGCGAGAAGGTCCAGGTCCTCAACGTCTCCGAGCTGGTCGCCCGCTCGATGAAGCGCAAGCGCGAGCTGCAGGGCAACTGATCCGTCTCGGTGGGCCGAGGCGGCGCATGTCTGAGAACGAAAGGCGCCCCCACCTCCTCCTTTTCCCCTCCCCCCGCCGGGCGGGAGGAGGGCCAGGGAGAGGGGCTCACTTCATTCCGGGGACGCACCGCGAACCGTCAGCTCTTGCACGACACGGATCCCCTGGGCGTCATCGCGACAAACGTGTCGCGGCCTCACCCGCGGACGTTGCTCTCACGCGGGCGACGCGCCGGCAAAGCCAGCGCGGCACCGGAGTTGCAGCCCCGTCTTTCATGTGTCCGCAACAGTTCTCAGGCTCCTCGATGCGCGGCGTTCTGATTGGGCTCTGGGCACTGATCGCAACGACAGCTTCCTGCTCGAGCGCCGCGGACAAGACCGCAACGCGCGCTCCCGCCGTTCACCGCCTCGCGAGCTCCGGGTGCCCGCATGAACGGGGAGCGGGAATCTCGAACATTGGAGCCGCGTGCTCGCAGAGCTCTCCGCTGACCGGCTGCACGGGAGACAGCGACTGCACCTCGGGCGCCAGTGGTCGCTGCCTGCAGGGTGGTGGTCCCGCGTGCACCTACGCCTGCTCCTACGACCAGTGCACCGGGGATTCGGACTGTACCGGCAACGCACCGTGCGCCTGCAGATCATCCAGTTCGGACACGACGGCAAACGCGTGTGCGACCGAGAGCAACTGCCGAGTCGACGCGGACTGCAAACCAGGCGGCTTTTGCTCGCCGAGCCTCCTCGGCGGCGCGTGCCAGTGCATCGGTGAGAGCTTCTGCCAGCCCGACGGCGGGGAAAGCTGCTCCGTAACCGGGCCGGACGGCGTGACGAAGTCAGTCCCCTGTGTCTGCCCCGGCAACTGTGGCCATGGGTATTTTTGCCACACGCCAAGGGACAAGTGCCTGGCGGACAGCGATTGCGCGAGCGGCACGTGCACCTTCGATCTGACCAGCCAGGCGTGGATGTGCACGCTGCAGATCTGCCCCAGTTGAGTCCTGCCGATGTCCTGAAGGAACCGTGTGTGTATCGGCATGAAGCCTCTCTCCTGGCCCGAGGGAGCCACCCTCGACTTCCCAGCCGCTGTCTCCTCAGGCCGGTGGCTCCTCGCGCGCGAGCGCGCGGGCGGCCCGCTGCTGGCGCAGGGTGGCGGCGTAGGCGATGCCGGCGGCCGCCGTCACCACCCCGAGCCACACCAGCGTGAACGGGCCCTCGGCCAGCGAGAACCACAGGATCCAGACCGAGCCTGCCACGTAGGCCAGGGCGCAGGCCACCACGAACCCCGAGGGAGCGCCGTAGCGGGTGCGGCGAAAGCGCAGGCTGAGGAGGGCCGCCACCGTCAGGGCCGAGTTCAGGGTCAGGATCGCCCCGATGGAGCGGAGCAGCTCCTCGAACCCGTGGGTCGCGAGGAGGACCAGCGCAATGGCGCTCTGCAGGAGCACCGCCCCGAGCGGTGGGCGCCCTTCCCGCCCGGCCAGGAACCTCGGCAGGAACCCGCCGCGCGCCATGGCCGCCGAGACCCGCGGTCCGATCAGGGTCATCGACATCACCGAGGACGCGAGCGAGAGCACCACGAACGCCGAGGCCAGCCGCGCGGCCCCCGGCCCCGCCAGCTGCCCCATCAGCAGGTGGGCGAGGGTGATGCGCGAGGTGTCCTCCCCCAGCCAGGCGGCGAGCCGCGCCCCGGTCAGGTTGGCGACGAAGATCCAGTTCACGAGCAGGTACACCGCCGACACGAAGCCGGTCCCGATCAGCATGGAGAGGGGCACCGTGCGCCGCGGGTTGCGAAACTCTCCGGCCGCGTACGTGACGGTGTTCCAGCCGCTGAAGGCGAAGGCGATGTACACGAGCGAGACGGCGAAGGCCCGCACCGGGAAGTGCCCGGTCGCGTGCACCGCCTGCCAGGTGGGCACCCGGTTCGTTCCGAGGGCGAGCCCGACCACCACGAACCCGACGATCAGCAGCACCTTGAGCATCGCGAGGACATCCTGGGTGGACTTCGACCAGCCGCGGTCGAACCCCTGGGCCAGGGTCGCGAGCAGGATCAGGCTCACGCTGACCACCCCGCCCGGGACCGAGGGGACGAGGGTCGTGAAGAATAGGCCCGCCGTCGAGGCCATCAGCGCCACCGGAGCCGAGAAGCCCACCAGCAAGGAGGTCCAGCCCGCCAGGGTCCCGAGGAACGGATGCAGGAGATCCGAGAGGTACCGGTACTCGCCTCCCGATTGTGGGATCACCTCGGCCAGGGCGGCGTAGCAGCGGGCCCCTGCCATCGCCATCACTCCGCCCACCAGCCAGGCGAGCAAGATCTCGCGCGGTCCGAGCCGCGCCGCCATGTACCCCGTGTTGGTGAGGACCCCGACCCCGATGGTGTCCGCGATGAGCAGGCCCACCCCGGTCCAGAGGCCGAGGCTGCGCCCCGGATTCAAGGCCCCCCCCGCGGGGCAGGCGCGCCCGAAGCTCGCGGAAACGCGCGCACGGCTGGTAGAAAATAGGAGGACACGACAGCGAGAGTATAGTTTCGGACCCATGCTCGGAAGAGCCATTGCGCTGGCCGCGCTTCTTGCTGCGGTCTCACCCTCCCCCGTGGCCGCCGCCGACACCCCGGCCCCGGCCGTCCCACCCGTTCCGGCCGCCGCCTTGCCCTCGCCCTCGCCGGCGCCGGCGCCGGCGAGCGCCGCCCGCGATTTCGTGGTCCCGGCGCGCATGCTGTCGCGGGTGGCGGCCTGCGGGGTCACCGGCGACATTCCCGCTGGCCTCGACCCGCACACGGTCGAGGCCCACTGCGCGGCCCTGCACACCCTCGAGGACCGCTGGCGCGAGAAGTGGCTCTCGCGGGCCAAGCCCTTCTTCGAGAGGGTGGTGCCGGTCAACCTGCCCCCCGAGGTGGTGTATCCCTTTGGCGGGGGCGACTTGCTGACGGTCCTGGTGGTCTTCCCTGCCGCCACCGACATCACCACGCTCTCGCTCGAGCCCGCCGGGGACGCCCGCGCCATCGAGCGGCTGTCCCCGGGGGATCTCGCGCCGATCCTGAGCGAGGTCCGCGCCAAGGTGAACCACCTCTTCGAGCTGGCCCATTCCAAGACCATCGATATGGGCGCGATGGCCCGCAGCAAGATCCCCGGGGATCTCACCTATGCGCTCGCGGCCCTCGCCATTCACGACATGGAGGTGATGTCGCTCAAGTACTTCCGCCTCGCACCGACGGGCGAGCTGCAGTACCTCACCGCCGCCGACGTCGACGCGGCCGACGCCGCGGAAGGCGGGGCCAAGCGCACGGCGTTTCAGCACCTCGAGATCGAGTTCCGGCCCCGCGCCGGCGGGCCCAAGCGGGTCTTCCGCCACATCGCCGCCAACCTCGATGACCGCCACCTGACCGAGGATCCGGGGGTGCTGCGCTACCTCGAATCGAAGGGGCAGATCACCGCCATCACCAAGGCCGCGAGCTATCTCCTGTGGTGGAAGGAATTCTCCCAGATTCGGGACTATCTTCTGTCGCACATGGCGTGGATGATCTCCGACAGCACCGGCATCCCTCCCGACGACGCGGAGGCGGCCGGCTTCGAACAGATCGCCTACGGGCGCTTCGACGGGCCCTTCCTCCGCTCCGGCAAGCGCGCGACCGACCGGTTCCTCGCGCTGTGGGCCGACCACCCGCAACCCCTGTCGTTCCGGTTCGGCTATCCCGACCGGGCCCTGCACAACCACCTGCTCATCACCCGCCCGCGCGTGCCGTGATTGCGTCGGCGGTCCTCGCGGGATGCTTGCACGTGGCGGACCGCGGGATGGGCCGGACCGGGGGCCATGCTGAAGCCTGGGTGATCAGCCTGGCCGACGCCGATTCGAGCTCGGGCCCCACTCAGGCGCTGCCGGCGGCGCCCGCGTCGGCCCCCGGAGACAGCGCCGCTCCCCCGTCCGCCCCGGTCCGTCGGCCATCCGAGACCACCGCCAGCACCACCTCGTCCGAGGCCGAGGCCGGCGGCACCCACTTTCGGGTGGAGACCCCCAGGGGCCCCGTGCACGTCTTTCGCCCGCCCGGCTACCACCGGGCCACCGCCGGCGTGGTGATCTACGTCCACGGGTATTACGTCAACGTCGACCAGGCCTGGCACGAGCACGGGCTCGGCGAGCAGTTCGCCGCCAGCCGGCGCAACGCCCTCTTCATCGTGCCCGAGGCCCCGCAGAGCGGCACGGAAAACTCCCCCTGGACGCGGCTGTCGACGCTGGTGGCCCGCGCCTGCCGCGGGGCGCGCCTGCAGGTTCCGCCTGGTCCCTGGGTCGTGGTGGGACACTCCGCCGCCTATCGGACCATCGTGCGCTGGCTCAAGGAGCCCGAGATCCGGCACGTCGTGCTGGTGGATGCCCTCTACGGCAACGAGGCATCGTTTCGCCGGTGGCTCGACGGCACGCGCGCCCACAAGATGACGATGATCGTGAAGGGCACCACCAAGTGGGCGGAGCCCTTCGCCGCCTCGCTCCCCTACACCGTCCGGGCGCCGCGTGTCCCGGCGGAGCTCGGTGAGCTGTCGCCCGCCGCCCGCTCCGCCAAGCTGCTCTATCTGTCCTCCCAGATCGGCCACTTCGAGCTCATCACCGAGCGCAAGGTGCTGCCGGTGATCCTCGGCCGCACGGGCCTCCCTGCGGTCCGCAAGACCACCCCACCCGCAAGGTGACTGTCCCCATCACCTGTCCTCGTCCTCGTCCTCGTCCTCGTCCTCGTCCTCGTCCTCGTCGCCGTCCCTCGTCGCCGTCCCTCGTCGCCGTCCTCGTGTTCGTCCCCCGACCGGCGGACCGGGACGGCAACCGTCGGGCTCCGGCAGGACGCCCGCTCCAGCTTGCACCTCGCGGGCCTA
>Ga0265332_10001745_pt1 | contig 11801 bp, 12 predicted proteins | sample 41926metaG_FD_202084 | JGI IMG/M metagenome (GOLD analysis project Ga0265332, IMG submission 202084) | Rhizosphere microbial communities from Carex aquatilis grown in University of Washington, Seatle, WA, United States - 4-19-26 metaG | ecosystem: Host-associated > Plants > Roots > Rhizosphere...
CGATGAAAATTTCCGACATGGCGGTCAGCTTGCTCAATTCGTCTTTGACGGAATCGTAGGGCAATTGATAGCCGCGCAGCTGCAATTCAGCCTGGATATCCTCACGCAATTTATGATCCTCGGCGTTCGCCGACTTGGTGCTCCAGAGCTTCATGCCCGCAATCCACTCGCGGCGCAGTTTCGCGTAGTCGATACCCACGAGGCGTCGACCGCGGCCGATGTAGTCCTGAATCTGATCTAAGAGGCGGTTCTCGATCCAGCCCCTCATCAACTCGTCGTAGTCGCGGTCCGCTGACATCATTGAAGACTAGAGACGCGCGCCGGCAAAATCGTGGCATCGACGCGATACAATCGACGGTAGGATGTTCCGTGATTAAGGACGCTGCAACACGATCGGCGATCCCTCGACGGTGCATTTTTCGGCCGTTGCACACCGTTTCTTGCTCCGTTCACGGGCTTTTTTTCAGCCTGACATACTATAAGGTGGGGCTGTCGTTGGGAGTTGGTTTATGCGTGACAGTTGGTACTACGCGGCCCCGGACGGGCAGATCGGGCCGATCAGCCTGCAAGAACTCAAAGACACGCTTCCGAATCTTCCCAATGCCAAGGACGTCTACATTTGGCACGACAGCCTGCCCGATTGGATTCGGGCCGGCGATCTCGCGGAAATCGTCGCCAACGCCAAAATGACGGCCCCGCAGGATGCGGGCGTTTCCAATGGTGGTAGCGATCAAACCCATGATGCCTCGGGCGCTGCCGCCAACGGCGCAAGCTGGGATCCGCGGTCGCTGGAGGGGTTTCATCCGGATCCAGCGTATGCGATTGCGGCACCCGTGCCGGAGGAGGAGGCGTCTGTCCCCGCCCAAAAAGGGCGCCGTCGCTTCGGCCTGGTCGGCGTTGTCGTGGGATTGCTGATGATTGTAGTGGGAGGCGGGCTTTTCTATCTCGGCGTGACCGGCATGGTGACGTGGGCCGCCAACGCCTTCGGGTTCAACAGCGAATACGTCGACGCATCGCCAGGTGCCGTCCTTTGCGTCGTTGGCCTTGCCGTTATTGCGAGTAGCCGCCGCAGAGTCGCGACGGATTGAAATTTCGGCCCGCGTTCGCGCTCAATCGACGTTCACACCAACTTATTGACGTGATGGCCCGGCTGACCCAGCGGCGCCATCGGCTTCTTTGGGCCGTTCGTCGCTGCCTCCTGTGCGGAAGCCACGGGCTTCGCCGGGTGCGCTTTGACAGGAGCTGCTTTTGCTGCCGCGCCGGCGGCGCCGATACTGGAAATGGCCACGGGATGCTCCACCGACCCTATCAAGGATCGCTCTCAGCAGCCTTGCCACATTTATGGTTACTAAAATGTAAATTTGGCCGGGCGTGCGCGACCGTGATCGGCGTGCATCGGCTGCGCGCGGTCCCTCGCGAAACATCGTCGGTGGATGAATCCGGATGGTTCGACGAGGGACCGCGGTCCGAGGGGACCCCCCGGAATCAACGGCCGATCTGGCGGCTGACGGCGTTTTCCTGCTGATTGAGCGCGCGCTGCTCGGCGCGGGTGATTGCGCCGTGATTTTGCGACGCCATGAAACGCTCCTCGCGGCGAATCATGCGGTCTTCGGAGTGCAGCCGATGCGCCTGTCGGGCGGTCAATTCGCCTTCACGGCGCTCCTCGTTGATGCGCTGGTTCTGGTTGGCGAGCCGCGCGTTGACTTCGGTGCGACGGGGATGCCGTTGGTTCCAGGTGTCGGCAGAAGCAGTGCCTGCGGCTCCAACGAAGGCAACGAGGGAAAGAGCAACAGCGCTGATGCGCAAAACTTTGGATCGGGTGTTCATGGGGCAACTCCTTTTGGCGGGACGACAGTGCGTCCGAGATGGCCCATGATGTCGCACTGAGAATGAAACGAGCCGGAATGCCTCGTTCATCTGTCTGTAGGGAAGGTGAATGAGCGATCAGGAAGCGTGGCGCGAAACGCCGTGCGTCGATGGCAGGCGGCGCAGGCAGCCGCATCCGTCAGGCAACCGCATCCATCAGGCAGCCGCTGTCGACACGAGCGAGAGGAACGCTGAAGTTAATCCGTCAGCGAACGGTCAGGACCTCAACGAACAGTCTGCGATAGCGGCGCAGCCGTTGCGGGGCCCGACATCGTATTTCGACTGGTGGGAGCGGGCGTCGCGCTGACGCGTTGGCTGTCAGGGTGCACCGAGGCCGTTGGAACTGAACTGGCGTCCAAGGCCTGAAGCGCGCGATAGGGATCGACCAGCCCCCAACCGTAATCGTCGTCGCGACCGCGGGGACCGAGATCTTTTGCAGTTGTCTGTAGAATCTCGCGCAACTGGGCGGCATCAAGCTTTGGATTGCGCTCCAGCAGCAAGGCGGCGACACCGCTCACATGCGCGGCAGCAACCGAGGTGCCGGTGGTGATCTGATAACCGCCGCTCGGGGCCGGCTCCAGAATGTTGACGCCGGGTGCGGCGACGGAGATATAGGATCCGCGATTGGCTTGGGGAAAGATCGCGTCCCGCTCGTCGGTTGCCGTTACCGCGATGACATTGGAATCCGCACCCGGATAAAGCGGCGGCGATTGGGGCCCGGCGTTGCCCGCTGCTGCGATCAGGATCACCCCTTTTTCCCGCGCCTTCTCAAGCGCAACGTGAAGGATCGGATCGTCGGGCCCGGCAAAGCTCATATTAATGATCCGCGCGCCCTTCTTGATCGCCCATTCGATGCCACGGAGGATGTGGTCGGTGGTGGCTTCGGCCGTTGCAGCGTCCGGGCTGAAGGCGTGAATGGCCAGTATATGTGCGCCGGGCGCGACGCCACGGAGTACGCGGTGGGCCGCGATGGCGCCCGCCATGCCGGTTCCGTGATTATGCGGCTTTTCGGTTTTGCCGACGGCGTCGAATTCCGCGACCACGGCGCCGGTCAAATCGGGATGCTGGGCATCGATTTCGGAGTCGATCACTGCGACCAACACGTCGGTTCCGATCGAGATGCGATGAACCTCCGGAAGCCGCATCTTGTTGACGACGTACTGCGTGGGCGGACCTTGTGTCGTCAGCGCGGCCAGGTTTGTCGTCTGCTGCAGCTTGAATACATAATTGGGCTGGGCGATGCCGATTTTTTCCGCTTCTAACGCCCGGATCACGTCGGAGACAGGGCGTCCGTCGGCAATGCGGAAATGGACCAGGGTGCCCCCGGTCAGGCTGAAGCTCTCGGAATCGACAGTGGTGAGGCCGAGTCGTCGGGCCGCCGCGTCGACGATCTGCGGAGAAACGTTGGGGTCAACATGAAACACCATTTCACTGGATCGAAAACGCGTCTCGCCCAGCGGAGGCACGCCGGTGAAACCGCGTTCACCCGGCCACGGCCGGTGTTCAAATCCGTTGTGTCCCGCGAACGCACGCGCGCGGTCGGCCTGGTGCTCGCCGCCAGGATGGTGTCCGTTGAACCGGGCTCCGAAGGTTCCATGTTGCTGAAATCCCGCTCGGCCCGCCCAGCCTGCATGGCCTCCGCTCCAGCCGGCACCATAGCCGCCGGCGTGTCGTCCTCTCCATTGCTGAGCCGCCGTGGGCTCGACGAAGATGGCGGTCGCGAACGCAGCAAGGGTCAATGCGACCCAGAACGCCCTCAAGCCCGGAGGCTTCACTGAGATTGGTTTGGCGGAGTTTGGTTTGCGATCGGAGACAGGCATGAACGTGACCCTTTTCATGCCCGAGCCTGGGGCGACATTGCGCCGATATTGCGTCTGAAAGCGGCCTTATCCCTGGCGTAAATCAGCAGAAAATATTGTGGGCACCGCTACTTAGCGGGAGGTCGAGCCCGATCGCGCCGCGTGAACGTTGGTCGCTCCGCTCAATGGTCTAGTCAGCCGGCCTCCGTGGAAGCCGGCTGGTGTCGGCCGGACCAAGAACTCATCTCGGTCCAGTAGCGCTCAGTCATTGTGGTGGTGGTGATGGTGATGATGATGCCGGCGTTTCGGTTTGATGTAGCGGTGATGGTGATGATGGTGGTGGTTTTGCGCAAGCTTTACGTCTGAGTTCGCATCCGCCCGGTCCGGATTAGGTATTGAGCGCACAGTCGCATCCTGCGCCCGCAACATTGCGAGTGCATTCGGGATCGGACTGAGCAGCTCCGCAAATGATCCCGCTCCGGATAGCTGCTCCGGATCAGGCGCTGCCGTGGCCGCACCCTGCGCGGCGTCGAGCGAAGCCAGTCCGGCAATTGCTCCTACAAGTCCTGCAATCTTCTGGTCCATGGGAAACGTCCTTCCGTTAAACACCGCGAGCTCGGAATGTCCGAACCGCGATGCGCTTCAGTAACCATTCGTCGCAAGCTTTCGTTCCGAGTGCCAATCGCAGCGCGCGTGACCTGATCGGGGCATGAAATGTCGTCCGGCATGCCCCCGAGAAATGTGAATGTTTGTTCAGATCGTCGGACTTGTCAGAGAATCTTTTATGGGAACAAAAGCCGCACCGCTTGGTTAACCTGCGGCTCGGAGTGTTCCGACCATTTTGACAAACAACAGGAGGAGCGGTTTCATGGATTCAAAGATTGTGGGTATCGTCGGTGCGATAGCCGGTCTGGCTTCGCTCGACGCCACGCAAGGCGCCGCAACGGCAGCGCCGAGCTCCGAGGGCATCTCCGGCGCGAAATCATTTGCCGAATTGCTTGAACCGATCCCCAATGCTCTCGCCATGCTGCAGGCGGCAGACGCGACCGGTGGACCAAACCAAGGTGCTCAGACTGCGGACGTGCAGGTTGCGCAATATCATCACCATCACCACCACCATCGCTACCATCATCACCACCACCATCATCACTTGATGATCCGTGTGGTTCCGCGGCGCCACTACCATCATCACCATCACCATCACCATCATCACCACAATTACTGAGCATTGCCTCAAGCAATTTTGATGCTTTTGGAGTCAGTGACGAAAAGTGATGCGAGGGGCGACAGGGCTTGGTTCTTCCGGTCCGGTCGCCCCTTTGCGTGTTCAGGAGAGAGCGTTTCTCGGGCGCTGTCGTAAGGAGGGGACTGCCATGCATAAGGTCAAGTGCCGCTATTTTGAACGCCGGCTCCGGCCGCGCCGGACCAAGCTGGATATTCCGGGATGGGCGGGAAAGGCCGAACCACGTCGGAGCGGCTCTCATGAATATGCCTGGCACTGCGTCCCGTTTTCCGAGAGCGCGCAGTATGGCATCGAGCTGTTCTACCCATTCGACAATGAACTTCACGTCAGCACGCGCGAAGGCAAGATGGTTCTTGAGGGAGACTTCGGACCAGACCCCGACACTGGAATTTCCTGGCCGCCGTTCCGGACCTTCGGCGAACAGTTCTACACCTATCAAATCCTTCTCGATCTGAAGGTCGAGGAGGGGATGGCCATTCGCACGGAACCGCACCCGCGGTTCTACACCGATCCCACCGACAGTGTACCGATTGCGGTTCCCGCACTGCTGCGGCGGTGGTGGCCGATGATGAATTTCATGGTGTTCAAGTCGCCGGCCGAAGGGCGCACTCATATTTTCAGGCCGGGCGAGCCGTTTGCACAGATCATCGTGATCCCGGCCGAGTCTGAATTCGAGTTGGTGGATATGGAGCCGGAAGAAGCGGCGGAACGCGAACTTCAATCCCGGCGCATTCATGCGAGCCGCAATACGCTGTCGGCTGACACCCACTGGACGTCGTCAACCGATACCGTCTTCGACGGGACCTACCGTCACATTCACCGCGCTGCAAAGGCGAAGGCCCGAAGCACCCCTGACCGGGTGCCTGAGTGAATCGCCCGAATAGGCATTTCAGGAGCATCAAGTGTCTGAGACTCGCGTCGCGGCAGCCCCCGGCCTGTCGGATCTCGGCAAACCTGAAGATGCTCAAACGAAGATCCGAAATGCCTGTCAGCTCGTAGAAGCGGCGCGTAGCAATGTGCTGGCGATGCCCGGTGACGGTCTGCGCGTGCGAGACCTGGCGCGCTCGCTCAATTCCCTGGGCGACGAGCATAGACGCTCAGGAGACCTCACCTCTGCAATCAACCACTATCAAGAAAGCTGCGATTTGCTCAATCGGCTGGCGCGGGTCGAGTTGAGCAATTCAGAACTGCTGTCGGAGCTATCCGCAAGTTTGCTCAGGACCGGTGAAACCATGATCGCGCAGGGCGACGTGGGAGGAGCGATCGGTATTCTGGGCCAGGAGCTTGAGATCCAGCGTCGTCTCTCCGCCCTAGAAGGCGATGACCCCAAGTTGCGTCGCGAGATGGCGAACAGCGTAAGGCGGGTCGGCGATCTACTGCTTTTGAAAAGCGCTCTTGGTAATTTTCATCGCGGGGCCGAGAGCGGGCGGACGACCGCGCCGCAGGGCTCGTCGAGCGAACGGCTGGCACAATTGAAAGCGGTCGCTGATCGACTTGCTTTGCATGGCGATCTCGGCGGTGCGCTTGCGCTGCACCGCGAGTGCTTGGAAATCCGACGCTCCTTGGTCGCGGCCAATCCCGCGGACGAATCCGCTCTCATTGAGCTGTCATGGACGCTCGGTGCGATCGGCAAAGTCCACGCAGCGCAGGGGGATCACTCCGCCGCGCTTACGGTGTTATCCGAATCGCTCGCATTGCGCAGACGACTGGCCGACCGCGATCCAGACAATGCGGCCCGGCGTCTTGACTTGTCCTGGAGCCTGATGGAGATCGGCGGCATTTGGGAGGCCAGGCGGGGTCTCGCGGAAGCGCTCTCAGCCTGTCGCGAGGCGATTGTAATTCGGCGTGGGCTTTTGCTCGCCGACGCCGGCAACAACGGTTTGCGCTGTGACTTGGCGGTCAGCCTGATCAAGGCGGGCGAGATGACGGAGGCGCTGGGCGATCTTGACGGAGCGCTCGCCGCCTACGGAGAGGCATTTGACATCGCCCGTGAACTCTCCGCGAGCGAGCCTTGGCAGGAGCAGTGGCAGAGCGACCTTGCCAGTCTCAAGGAGAGGATCGCAGGCGTGGCCGGAAATTCGTAGGCGCGTCAATTGTAGGTATACTCGGCAAGCCAAGGCCCTCTGTCGTCAATTGGCGCGATCAACGCATCGGCTTGTAGATCCATGCATCCATAATGATATCGCAGCCCGGGATCGGCATTGCCGGCGCGCGCACGGCACCGAACGGAATTGGAGCGCCCGCCAGTCGTTCTTGCCAGATCTTCAGTGCCGGCAGCACGACATTGAGATCGCCGACAAAATGGTTGGCGCGGGTTGTATTGGCGAGTGAAGTGCCCGCCGCCTTTGCAATGGCGTCCGCGGCGGTGAGAATGGCGCGCATCTGATGCTGTGCCGGCGCGCCGAAATATTTCAGACTTGCGGAGGCAGTCGCATCCGCATGCGCGCCGTTTTCGTCGGCGGCATAAAGCGCCGAAAGGCAAACCAGATCGCCGGCGATCACGGCCGCTGGTCCAAGCCGCATGTGCTGTGAAGCCCGGTGCTCGACGATCTGCTTCTTGATCTTGCCGCTGCCGCGCACTCCGAGGATATTGATCTCGATGATCGAGTCCAGCAGAGCGAGACCCTTGGTCGCGACCACCGTCAGCGCGCACGGATTGGCGCCGAAATGGCTGTTCCAGACATCCATGAATTCGGGCAGGTCCTCGATATTGGTGAGATAGACCTGCGCCTTGACGGCATTGGCGAGCGAGCTTCCGCCTGCCTCGAGCGCGGGCTTGAGGCGCGAGGTGATGAGAAACTCGGTTTGCAGCCGGATGTCGGTGCCGTTCCACACTGCATTGGGGGCGCGATACGCCGCGGGCTCGAGCCCGGTCATCTCCACGTTGTTCGGCATCTGGCCGGCGACGAATACGTAATCGCAGGAAACCAAGGAGGGAATGAACCCGGAATGGGGCGGCACGGGCACCCCTTCGACACGGGCGGCCCTTGGCTCGCGGCCGTCTCCCGGCAGAACCGCCAGCATCGAGACATCCATGTGCGCGCCTTCGACCAGTAGTTCCTGCATGAGCACCGAGGTGCTAGGCGGCACATAGTCCTTCAGGACGGCTTTGCGGGCGCGCTGATAGGCGTTCACCACGTGGGCCGAGGGATAATACTGGTCGACGCGGACGATGTGGCGGAGGTCGCCGCCTTCGGCGGCAATGAGCTTTGCAAATCGTTGAATGATGAAATCGCCCTCGCGGCGATAGCGCGGTGCGCCGCCCAGCGGCAGACTGGGCTTGCCAACGACGACCGGCGCGAGCCCATGCTCGAAATCGCTCGCCATATGCCCGGTGAAAAACAGCCAGGAGCCTGCTCGCACGCCTTGCGCGTACTGGATATCGGTTCCTCCGATGCGCGTGGGCGCGATGTACGTGATGTCCGGCATTCAAGAACTCCTGTTGGGCCGCGTCTTAACAAACCAAGATTTGCCGCGAACATAATGCGGGATTGACGGCAATCCGCAACAGCTCTGAAGATTGGCGGTGCCGTCTGCAAGTACTGCGCGCGAAGCGTGCAGTTTAAATGAATTCACTTCGTTGACAGCGCTCTCGCGCAATCCTAACGTTTTGCCACGAATGCTTCCACTTCTTGCGCTCGACCGGAGTTCCTGCGCTCGACCCACAGGCAAGGGTTGCAAGGGTGTTGCAGGTCAACAGCGTCCGCAAAGTCTATCAGGCGGCCAACGATCGTTACGTCGCGCTTGACGGCGTGAACCTGGACATCGCCGATGGTGAATTTCTCTGCCTGCTCGGACCGTCCGGCTGCGGCAAATCCACCTTGTTGAACATTCTGGCCGGCTTCGAGTCGGTCAGCGCCGGTAGCGTGACGTCCAACGGGGTCGCCATTCGGGGCGCCGGCCGCGATCGCGTCATGTTTTTTCAAGATGCCGGCTCGGCCCTGCTGCCGTGGCTCACCGTCGAGGAGAATGTTCGTTTCGCTCTGCGCGTACGGAAGGTGCCCAAACCGCAATGGGCCGGGATTATCGATCAGTACCTGACCATGGTTGATCTCGGCCGCCATCGCGGAAAATTCCCGGCGCAACTGTCAGGGGGTATGCGGCAGCGCCTGCAAATCGCGCGCGCACTGGCCGTCGAGCCGCAGGTGCTGTTGATGGACGAGCCGTTTGCCGCACTGGATGCCTTCACGCGCCGACGCATGCACGCGGTCTTGCTCGAAATCTGGCAGCGCACCCGCAAGACCATCGTGTTTGTCACCCACGATATCGCCGAAGCGGTCGTCCTGGCCGATCGCATCGGGGTGATGTCGGTCGGTCCGAATTCGAATATTACCAAGCTTATTGGGGTTGATCTACCGCGGCCGCGGGACCTGGGTGATCCCGCGGTGGCGCACATTTTCAACGATATCGAGCGCCTCTTGGCGCCCGATGTGATGCGCGCCGAGGAGCGGTCGGCGAGTGGGGCGCAGGTTGGCTGAAACCGCGAGTCGAATGCCGCATGATCCCGCCAACGTCGCGCGCGGGCGGCTGAACTTCGAGAACTATCGCGCGGGGTTGTCGACGATCGCCTCCATCGCAACCGCGCTCGTTGCATGGCATTTACTTTCAACCTACGTCTTCAATCCGTTCCTGATTCCGCCACCGCTTGCGGTCGCTCGCGCCGCCATTCCGATGCTGCTCAGCGGGGAAATCATCTCAGATGTCGCCATCAGCATGGTACGGGTGCTGGTCGGTTTCATCACGGGATCTCTGGTCGGCGTTGCGATGGGCGTCCTGCTCGGCCGCATCCGCCTGTTACACGACTTGCTCGACCCGATCATCGAACTTCTGCGCTATCTCTCGCCGACGGCGATGATCCCGATCGCTGTCATCTGGTTCGGTATCGGCGAGCTGTCGAAATATTTTCTGATCTTCTGGGGCACGTTTTTTATCGTCTTGATCAATACCATAGCGGGGGTGTGGCGTGCTCCGATCGCGCGCCAGCGCGCCGCCGAGTGCCTCGGAGCCAACAGGCTTCAGATCTTTGCTCTGGTAGTGGTCCCGTCCGCAGTGCCTTACATCGTAACCGGCATGCGGATCGCGATGGCTTCTTCCTTCATGAGCATCATTCCCGCCGAGATCCTCGCGGCCGATTCCGGGATCGGATATCTGCTGCAAAAATCGTCGATGTTGCTGCAGACCAACCGGATTTTTGTCGCCCTGCTGACGATATGCATCTTGGGATTTGTGGTCGACCGCATCTTCCGTCTGATCGTCGATCGCACATTGGCCCGTTACATGGCGTTTGTGTCGCAGACCTGAGGCAAGGACGTCCCGATATTGTTAGTCGCCGGACTATGGAGAGTGGATATGAAGCAGAGTTTGAAATTCGCCGCGGCATGTGCGGTGGCAGCAGGCGTTCTCGCGTCCGTTGCAGGCCCGACTTCGGCGCAGCAGGCGCCACTCAAGGTCACATTGTTCGGCCAGCCCTCAGTGAACAACGACTCTGTGTGGATGGCGATCGAGCGTGGCTTCTACAAGGAAGAAGGCCTCGACGTGACCTACCGGCTGTTTCCGTCGGGCACCACCGCCTTCCAGGCATTCCAGAGCGGGCAGGGTGACATCGTCTTGACCGGCGACCTGCCGAGCGTGCAGTATTTCTTTCGTGCTGGCGGCAACTATCGCACCATCGCCGTGGTCGAACGCGACGCAAAGGGCTATGTCGGCGTCGCCCGCAAGGATATCACCAAGCCGCAAGATCTGGTCGGCAAGACCATCGCAACCCGCGTCGGCTCGACCGGATCCTGGTTCATCTCGGAATATCTCACCAAGAACGGCGTCGATCCGACCACGGTGACCATCAAAAATCTCGATACCCAGGTGCTGCCGACCGCGTTGTGCGGCGGCGATATCGCCGCATTCTTTATCTGGCAGCCGGTGGGCTCGCGAGCGCTTGAGATCTGTCCCGATCAAGCGCATTACCTCACCGATGCGACGGGGTACATCCAGGGCTACTTGGTGGCCGGCGCACGTCCCGAGTGGCTCGCGACGTCGGAAGGCAAGGAGATCGCGACGCGCTGGTTGCGCGCGACCATCAAGGGACGCGAAGTCGCGGAAAAGGACTTTCCGGCAGTCGCGTCTTACGCCAAGTCATCACTCGATCTGAGCGAGAAGGCGACGCGAGATCAATGGGACACCAACACCCGGCCGCTGGCGATCGATCAGGTCTATTACAATGACTTCTGCAGCCTCAGCCGGTGGGCGCAAAAGGACAAGGCCACCGATCAGCCGATCGATTTCAGCAAGCTGACCTGGACTGAAGGTTTGAAGGTGATCGACGTAAAGCTGGTCGATGCGCCGCCGCCGCCTTGCTGACAAACGCAGTCATTGGGGTCTCGCCCGTCGGCACGCGCCGCGAACGATGCGTGTCGATTGGCATTGCGCAGGGCGACGATGACATCGCCGAACGCGTCCCATTGCGGGGTCAACCAAGGTGCTTCAATTCCCGTGCCTGCGCCGCCAAACGAATAGGAGCGTTGGCGGCACCGAACCCCTTATAGGTTTTGCGTTCGACAATTTCGAAGAAGAACAAGTCATCAAAACCGCTGACGTAAGCCTGCCTGTATTCTCCAGTCTCGTCCCGATCATAGAGAATGTCATGGTCACGCAGAACTTTGATCGCCTCGGTTGAAAGCTCGGTGCGCGCTTCCAGATCGTCGAAGTAATTTTCGGGGATCGGCAGCATTGTCACGCCATTGGCCCGAAGCGCTTTGATGGTGCTGACGATATCGTCGGTGGCGAATGCGATGTGCTGCACGCCGGAACCCGCATAATTTGTCAGAAACTGCGACGACAATGTGTGCTGGCTCTGCGAGGCATTCAGCGCAATACGAAGCGCTCCGTCCGCTGTTTGG
>Ga0265332_10001746_pt1 | contig 11796 bp, 9 predicted proteins | sample 41926metaG_FD_202084 | JGI IMG/M metagenome (GOLD analysis project Ga0265332, IMG submission 202084) | Rhizosphere microbial communities from Carex aquatilis grown in University of Washington, Seatle, WA, United States - 4-19-26 metaG | ecosystem: Host-associated > Plants > Roots > Rhizosphere >...
GTTTGCCGGCGCCACCTTTCTCTCACCAAGACCCCATTTTGGTGTCACCCGGATCGCTCCAATGAAGCGGAATTTCAGCAACTACGGTTCAGCGAAGTCGAACTGGTATTCAAATTGATCCTATCCGAGGGAGTGCTGGAACGGCCTGTCGACATCCGGCAGGTGTTCAAGTGACGACGGTCTACGGATAGGTTCTGGCTGCCCAGTGCAAGCGCTCAGGCTAATGAGAGATTACGTCAGACTACTCGTTCTTAAACGTCTGATATGTGGTCTAAAGTAGATGCACTGGAGCCAGTCGTTCAACGGCAGAATTGGCTGACCTCATGAAGTAACTCGTCTGACAGCTTTCGGAGTGGAGCGGCTGCTCGAATGAGCATTCTCGAGCTATGCTGACCAGCCGGTTATGGTCGGAAGCGGGCAAAGCCAGACCTCAGATAGCTTTGGATGAATAAGGTGGCAGCCTTGCGCCACTAAGTGGCAGTTTTTCTATGCCAGTGGGCCACAACTTTTATGAGAATACTAACCTAAATCCGGACCCAACTTCGGTTTGCCAGTGACCGGATTAATCCGGTATCGGAAATGCGTCTTGGTGAAAACGGCGTCTTGATTCGTAGTAGGAACCTGAGGGATGGGTAAGGGGGCAGTTGTGAAGAAACAGAGTCGACAGAAGAGGCGGCGTCAAGGGATACCTGCGCCACATCGAAAGGTCATACCAAACCTTAAAACAGGGATGTCACCGGCCACAGGCAGGGCGCTAACGCACGGGCTCCTAGATCGACTCAAGTCGCTGCCACGCAATATATTTTTGGGGCTGGGGACTACGATGACCATCGTTGGTTCAGTCGTCGTTTTACTCCAGTACCATCATGGGAATTTAACTGTATCTGTCGGAGATAACGCTCCGCTAAACGAAGATAGACCAACATATTTCTTTTTCAAAGTACCGAAAGGCACCGAATATTCACGTTACGTCCTTCCAGTTCAACTTAAGTTAACCAACACGTCTAATCTCTTCGACGATGAAGTTCGTATGGTCATCTCGTATGACCGGAAGTATTTGAGGGCTGAAATTCCAGAAGAGGCCATGAAGCATGATATGAGCAGGCCCACGGGAGAGCAGCGGTACGAGATTAGCACTGACGATACGAATGACTACGTTAAGTACTCGACGACATTTTTGTCACCAAAGACCTCTCGGTCGTTTTCAGATGGGGCCTTTGCAACCCAAATTCCGCGTGATTTCCAAGATCCCCTTCTCTTCAATTCTGGTGTGGGGCTCGATATAAATGTAAGCACCTATAGCAAATCCGATATCGAGCGCGGTTGGAACATCCGGTATCGAGGACTGCAGGTTCAGAATGATGCCGAGATTTCGGAAGTCATAATCAAATGGTATACGCAACAGCTTGCCTATGAAATCAGAAAAGAATCTGGATTCTGGGGATACATTCCAAAGCTGATATTCCAGAAGTCGGTCATGATGTACGGCTACTCGCCAGACTTCAAATTCATTCCAGGCATGAACGTATTTGTTCCTGCGTCCAAACCCAAGCAGATTTCCATCTATCAGGTATGGCCATACAGCATTCAGCTTCTGTTCCACTTTTCCAAGGGGGAATCGCTGCTTCCCTGGTCGTAGTAGGTTGCCGGTAGGTTGTCTCAGTCTGGTTTTCGCTTTCGCAAAACTCTTAGTAATCAAGTGGAAATTCCCACTCCTCGCTAACTGAGCAGAGGGAGGAAAGCACCTTGACAACTGTTGTGCCCTACCGTCAGTTGCGCTGATTTATCTCTGTTACCCTTTGGAGTCGGTATGTTGAATTCGGTAGGAATAGTTGAAGCTGACTCTATGGAGTACGGTCACATTCATCATCAGGTCGATGATTAACCAAAACTAAATAGTGGGAAGCTAGGCGGCAGATGTGCATATGTGATCGAATTTCACAAATTCATAGAATTTTAATGCGTTTCTGTGAAAAACAATCAAAAACGACTACAAAATTAAATTTAAAAATAAATCAAATAAAATAGCATTTTAAATTCAAATAGTTGTTTGCACTTTTTGCCGGCTGGGATTAACCTCGTTCATTACTTTTTGATGGTATGACCGAGATTCGATGACTGCGCCGCTGGCAAGACAATTCGCACGTTTTCGAGCGTCAAGAGGGGAGTCCCTCGATCGCATCGGAGCCGTCATTGGTGTCGCTGGTTCTCATCTTTCTGAGGTCGAGCGCGGAAAGCGCTATCCACCGCCGCTCACAACCCTCAAGCCCCTGATCAATTACCTTTCGCTGACCCATGAGGAGGTCCGCTTATTGATTCAGGCGTCGGAACAATCACCCAAAAAGCTGAGAGTTCCCCCTGATGCGCCGGAAGAGGCATTCATTTTTGTCGCCCGTCTACTGAGACGATGGGGCGACCTGGCACCACAGGATTTCAATCGCCTCAGCGATTTTGTTGAGTCGTTGAGCCGATCGATCTGTGTCCGCCAACAACCAAGGAGATAGACATGAGCTCTAGCTAACCCTTCCGGAGGCTAGAAGCACAAAGCCCGCATCCATCGGGGATGGTGCGGGCTCTGGCGTTGCAGCAAGGTTGCACTGCAGACAAATGAGTTGGCGAACTCAAAAACAGTCTGAATTCTGTGCAACTCCTAGCGGGTTGTCAAGACCTGACGGGTACGTCTTGCTGTCAATTCCAAAGCTTCTACCTCTTGCCCGCTGCCGTGTGGGCGCATTCCCCTTTTATGCCTGAAGGCAGCCATTCCTTCAATGGGTTTGCTCGTCTTTGGTTTGATGGAATTGATGCACACAATACAGGGAAATTCAGACATGAACGACCTAATCTACAACTCAAGCTTCTCTAAGTTCCGGAGCGCCAGAGTTGCGCTTCCTTTGTCCAGCTCCCTCTGTCTTTCAGATTTGGCTAGATGTCTTTTTCGCGTCCATAAGGACTTTCCTCAAAATTCAGAGATAGCTCATGGCTCGCTCAGTTATGCCGGGAAGGAAGCGTCATGCTGAATGAAGACCAGCTAAGCGCCTATTGTGATCGACTTCTCCTTCCCTTCGTTGCCCAGCAGGTCATCAGGCACGTCAGAAGTTCACCTCCGACGCGACGTGTTCATAGCGGTAACCACAACGTAGCCTGCCGGTTCGCTAGCCGGAAGATGGGTCAGGTGATTCAGGCGGAAAGCCATAAAAACGAACTTCCGGCGGTCATTGGCTGGGAACACGACGAACATACCTACGAGTTCTATGACCAGCCGCCGAAGGTCAAACTACGCTACCTCAGGCCCGACGGGACACGCGCCTGCCACCTGGCGACTCCGGACTTCTTCCTACTTCAGGAAGGCTTTGCCGGCTGGGTCGAGTGCAAAACCGAGGAATGGCTACAGGCTCGGGCTGCCGAAGGTTCAACGCTCTATATCCGGGATGGTGCTAGCGGCTGGCGTTGCCCGGCCGGCGAGGAATATGCCGCCTCTGTCAATCTCGGTTTCCAGGTCAGATCATCGTCGGCAACCCAATGGAAAACAATCCGCAATCTAGAGTTCCTGTCTGACTACCTGGACGAACGATGCCCAGCAGCATCGCTGGAAGCAATAGAACGCATCCGGGATGCAATGGGCGGACAAGCCTGGATTGTGCTGAAGGACCTCCTAAGTGTGCTTCCGGTCACCGACGCCGATGCCCTCTACAAGATGGTCGCCGACGGGGTGTTATATGTCCGCCTTGAGGATGAACTCCTTACCGAACCAGAGCGCACCCACATCTTCCGCGACAAGCTTTCTGCCGACGCTTATCGGCTGTACCTCGCCTCACAAGCTCAGGAAACGTTGCCTACACTACGGACCTTGGCTATTGCTCCAGGCCAATCACTGTTGTGGGACGGCCGTGCCTGGCAGATTCTAAATGTTGGTGATCAGGACATTTTTATCGAGGACCAACAACGGGTCATCTCCAGTATTGGCCGGAAAGTGTTCGAGCAGATGGTCAAAGATGGGGTAATAACTGGCATATCAGTCGGCGCTACTCCGGAGTGTGATAAAGCCGAGGAAATTGTCCGCCGGGCCAGTCCGAGGGATTTTGAACATGCGATGTATCGTTATCGCTGCCTTTTCCCTGAACGGTCCGATGGCATCCCGACTGAGTCCTGCGATCGGGCTCGGCGCAAGTGGCGCGCCCTCTATAAGCGTGGCCAGGAATTGTATGGTTCCGGGCTGCTTGGACTGATTCCCAGGGTCAGTCAACGTGGTAACCGGGAGCGGCGCCTCGACGAAGCCGTCATCAAGATCATGGACGAAGTGATTGACGAGCGCTATGCCGTAGCGGATGGATGGTCTATAGCAACTTGCTGGGGAATGGTTACCGATCGGTGCAACGAGCTCGGCTTGCTGTCCCCGAGCGAAGTAGCGTTTCGCGGGCAGATAAAACGGCGCCACCAGAATGAGCTCGTCGTCGCCCGTGAAGGCGAGAAAACGGCCTACAGCGATTCCGAGTTCTACTGGCATATTGACGGGGGAACGCCTCGCCACGGTGAGCGGCCGTTTGAGATTGGCCACATCGACCACACGGAGCTGGATCTCCAGTTCCGTGGCAGCCACAAGGGCGAAAAGATGGGGAAGGCCTGGCTGTCCATCCTCATCGATGCCTACACCCGAATGGTTCTGGCCTGGAGCATCCTGTTCGACGCGCCAAGTTATCGCAGCTGCATGCCCTTAATTCGTGCCTGCATCCAGCAGCACGGACGTATCCCCAAAACCATCGTTGTCGACAAAGGCCCAGAGTTCCAGAGCATCTACTTCGAGACACTGCTAGCCCGGGTCGAGTGCCACAAGAAAACCCGCCCTGGCAGTAAGCCGCGCTTCGGTAGTGTCATCGAGAGGTTCTTCGGCATGAACAACCTGCAGTTCGTGCATTGCCTGCGTGGCAACAACGTCGCTTTGCAAAAGCCTCGGTCGATGTCCAAGTCCCACGATCCGAGGGAGTTGTCGGTTTGGACCTTGCCTGAATTTCGGAATGCATTCGATGGCTACCTAAATCGGGTCTATGGGGAGATGGAACACTCGGCCCATGGCATGTCTCCGAAGGATGCTATGGCCATCGGCCTGGCGCAATCGGGCATGCGCCGACATACGCTGATTTCCAACACTCGAGATCTAACGATCCTGTGTCTACCCTCGACCCCCAAGGGTACGGCCAAGATTGATCCCAGTCGCGGTGTAAAGATCGGCTACATCTTCTACTGGTGTCCCGCCTTCCGCGATCCAAAGCTCGCCCACAAGTCTGTTCCTGTTCGTTACGACCCAAATGACAAGTCAATTGTCGTGGTTTGGTTGAATGATCATTGGGAAACCTGCCAATCGGAGCATGTCGATATCTTCCGTGGCCGCACCGAGAAGGAAATCGAGCTGATCACCAAGGAAATTTCGGGGAAAAACAAGCGAACCGGTCAGCGCCGCTCAATCAATGCGAAGCTCATTGCACGGTGCCTCAATGATGCGCAGGCTACCGAGAAGGCGCTGCAACAGCGTCTGCGTGATCAAGAAAGTCAATCCCTGCCTTCTGCCCGACCCACCTCATCAAGGCAACCGGCTCGTCCTGCCGCATTTGATGCCTTGGAAGAAGCTATTTGGGGCGATCTTGAAAACCAAGTTTTTGGAGAGCGACATGACTAACGCGCATCCCCAACGCTTCCCTGTCCAATTGCTCGGAAGCACTACCGAAAATCGAGTCCAGTACTTCCGGGATTGTTTGATTGAGCATGCCAACCAACAGGAATGTCTCGCACGGGCGATGTCGGCTATCTATAGCGCTTGCGGGCCAAGGATCGTTCAAGTGGTAGGCCCGACTGGCGCGGGTAAAAGTACTCTTTCCAGAAAGATATACCAAGCCTTATTGGAGCAATATCGAGACCTAATCAATATGGACCCGGGCGCTGTACCGGTTGCAATCCTCGATGCCATTGCGCCGAACGGTAGTTCATTTAACTGGAAGGACTTCTACATCCGCCTACTGGAAAAGCATGGAGACATCCTTACCAACCGGAAAATGCTTGTTCCACGCCAACACGATCTGTTCGAAGGGTTGTCAGCCCCCTTGCCCCTAGAGCGGACAACAACTGAGGCGCTACGCCGCACCTCCGAAAAATGCCTGAAATACCGGAAAACCAAGGTTTTAATTATCGATGAAGCGCACCACGTTCTGATGGTTAATGATCCTAAGCGCCTTGAATTTCAGTTTGAGGCGCTTAAGTCGCTGACCATCGAATCCAACGTTGTGATTGTCCTGGTCGGGACATACAAGTTGCTTGCCATTCGAGACCAAAGCGGACAACTGGTAAGGCGCAGTGAGATCGTCCACTTTCCCCGGTATAACTTACGCCAGAAAGAGGACTGCCAAAATTTCTTGAATGCCTTGATTGAGCTGGAACGGCAGTTACCATTGCCCGTCATGCCTAATTTGCATGCCAAAGTCCGGTATTTCTTTCTCAAGTCTGGCGGCAGCATTGGCATTCTGAAGGACTGGCTATCACGCTGCCTGGAACACGCCATTCTGCGCGGCATGCGAACTTTCGATGCCAAATTTGCCGAGGAATTCGCTCTCTCCAACAAGAGCCTGATCACTATCCTTGATGAAGCCATCGAGGGGGAGATCGCGCTGGAGGATGCCAGCCTTGATGAGGTGAAGGCTCTGCTTTATCGAGTGGGTACTACGGCGAACTCGGTATCAACTCAGCCGCCGTCGAAGAAAAAATCTGCCAAGGTTGGTGAGCGTAAGCCGGTTCGGGACAAAACGGGAGAAAAACATGCCGGCAAATGATCTGTTTTTCACACCTGATTACCCTGGCTTTGCCGATGGGCGGGCACTTCCACCCAGAAGTCGATTGTTCGCCCTGGAACCGATTGGTCTTGGAACTCCGATGGGTGAGGGTTTGATCTCCTACGTCATCAGACTGGCGAACGCCTATTCGGTCAGCCCACACAAGCTGATCATGCGGGAATTTACCAAGGTCTCACCTGGGATCGACGATAACCGTAAGCATGCGAGTGTTTTCAAGACCGCGGCACGCAGCATCAATGGCCTTCACCGGTATAGCCGGTCATTCACGAAAGCGATTGAAGCGCTATGCGGGCTATCGAATGCCAGGCTGCTCACACTGCTGAACTTGGACGAACTGCTTCCGTACAACGATAACGCATTAATTGCGCGACACCCTCGCTGGTGTCCAGCCTGTTACAGGGAAAGACTTTGCTCACATAAGGAAATCTACCATCCCCTAGCCTGGTCATTCCTCTTCTACCGGGCTTGCAGCAGGCATAAATGCGCCATGCTCGACCAATGCCCAACCTGCGGGGAGTTTCAATATGTGATCCCCAAAAGCTCAATCCTGGGATTTTGTTGCCATTGTGGAACTAGTCTTGCCGGCGAAGCATCGATGATGCTGCCGGAAGACCATATCGACCTCTGGTTGGCGTTGGCCGTTGAAGAAATCGTTACAGCGCTACCCCGGCTTACTGGTGTTGCGACACGTGATCGTTTTGTGGCTCAGTTTAATCTTGCGATACGTAGCTGTTTCAGCGGCAGCAGCGGTCAGTTCTGTAAAGAGATGGGGTTGTATAGAGATTCGTTTCTGCGGTGGGCGCATGGCAATGCAAAGCCGACTCTTCCTCAATGGCTAACAATTGCTTATTGCCTGAAGATGGGGCCGGTTGAATTCCTGGAAAGGGTATTCACGTCCGACACATCACATCATGAGCTACGCAAACTCGACAGAAAACTGAAACCCCGTATTAGACGGCCCCCTCCAACCAAGCTGCAGCATGACGCTATTGAAGCAGAACTGCGCAATCAAGCAGCGTGTGGAGATGGTACGGTCTCCGTTGCGACAATTGCAGAACGACACCAGCTAGGACATGACTATGTGAGGCGACGATGGCCGGATTTATATGCAACGATTCGGGATGCCTACAAAGCTAGATTGAGTTCCTTGGCTCGGGAAGAAAAGTGTCGGAAAGAAGTGATCGTAAAAGAGATCGTCGACGAGTTAATCGGTCGAGGGGTTTGTCCAACTCAGAGAGCCGTTGCAGTAGCTGTAAGCAGGGCAGGGGTCTCGTATGCAGATTCCGTGGTTCGACAGAAGCATATGCAGCTTTGGGCAAAGTGGAAGAGAGACAATCTATCTCAACTATAACTAAGGCATGTTCGGTGCCCTGGTTGTGACAAGGGCCCTATGGGTTGTTTTCCCCTATTATCGCCATTTTCCCTTTGCTTCCCTTGATGAACTTGTCGTGCATGACATAACTCATATTGCCATCAGTTCTTTGGCATAATATTATGCGCTTGAGATACTCCACTGTTGATAGGGGCTGCTGATGAAAAAATTCTTGACCTCCTTCGCTGCTCTGGCAGCTGGGTTTGCTACTCAAAATGCCACAGCTGCCCAGGTTGTTGTCGATCAAACTACAACCACTGAAGCTTCCGTGGCTGCTCTGGCCACTCGCTCTGAAAACTTGTCTATCAATAACGCCAACGGCGATGAATTCAACTTCGTACTGAAGCGTTCTACCGATACCGGAACTCTGATGGCTTACCATAGAAGCCATTCTTCCCACTCCTCGCACTCTTCGCACTACTCCAGTCGTCGTTAATGTACGTTCGGTGATAAAGCCGGCTCGTGTGAGCCGGCTTTTTTGTTTCTACTTGGGCAAAATTTAGTGCGGGACACAAATGGCGACGCTGCTTGAACTTGATTCTTCCGTCTACTTTCTCGAGGCCGTTCAAAAAGCGGCATACCGATTCATTGACCGCCTGACAGTTCTCATTTCTCAGACGGAAAACAAAGTTGTCTGTGAAATCGAACCGGTTCCAGGGCTGAAACTATCCCTGGACGAAGTCCTCGCTGACTTCAAACGGGAGCTTTTGGATCAGCAGCTTCGTATCAAAATCAAAGCGGAAACGACTGATGTCCGTAATCTCGTTCTGGCCTACGCCTTCTCCCGGTCTGGGCTCCAGGCATGAGTAAGTTTCAAGGCCTGGATGCTTACATCAGTACAACTGGAGCCTACGAACTGCTGCCTTTTCGCTTTGAGCGCTTGGAAGGTGGTGAGGTCGTACTTACGAATGCAGTCGGTGAGTTTGCTTTTCTCCCCCAGGAAAAACTACAGGCCCTGGTCGACCATCAGCTCCCACCGACGGATTCAGACTACGCTATGCTTCGAATGAAGCACATCCTGCGTGAGCCTGGTGATGAGGCAACGCTTGAGCTGTTGGCGCTGAAGACCAGGACTAGGCTGTCTCACCTAGCCAATTTCACCAATTTGCATCTCTTCGTGGTCTCGCTCCGCTGTGACCACTCCTGCCAGTATTGCCAAGTATCCCGTCAGTCCGAGGATAAGGCCGCGTTCGACATGACCAGGGAGACCGCAGACAAGTCCCTAGACATTGTCTTCCGGTCCCCAAACCAAGCCATAAAAATCGAATTCCAGGGTGGGGAGCCTCTCCTAAATTTCCCCCTTATCCAGTACGTGGTTGAGAAGGCCGAGCAGCGGAATGTAGCCGAGCAGCGCAATCTCCAGTTCGTCATTACAACCACTCTTTCCCTGGCCACGGATGACATTTTGGGATACTGCCGGGACCACAGCATTATCCTATCGTCCTCCCTTGATGGCCCTGAAGACCTTCACAACAAGAACCGCCCCCGCCCTGGACGGGATAGCTACGCTCGCTTCGTAGACGGTCTCAACCGTGCACGAGATATCGTTGGTTACGACGCTGTTTCAGCTCTGATGACCACTTCGCCAGCCAGCATCGCCCGGGTTAAGGACATCATCGACGAGTACGTTAGGTTGGGCTTCAACGGTATTTTCCTGCGGCACTTGTCTCCATATGGCTTTGCGCTGAAGACTAAAAGCTACCAGGCTTACAACACTGAGCAGTGGTTGAAATTCTTCAAGGAGGGGCTTGATTACATCATCGAACTCAATAAGGCTGGCATCCCTTTCATCGAGCACTACAGCAACATTCTTCTGACCAAGATGTTGACGTCTACCGACCCAGGTTTTGTGGATCTTTCCAACCCATCAGGCGCAGGTATCACTGCCGTGGTTTTCAATTACGACGGAGAGGTCTATGCCTCCGATGAGAGTCGGATGCTAAAGGAGATGGGCGACGCCTCTTTCAGGTTGGGTAACGTGCATGAGAACAGCTATGAGGAAATTTTTACTGCAGAAGGCCTTCTGACTGCTCTGGAAGAGTCTTTCACTCTATCCGTCCCAATGTGCACGGACTGTGCCTTTGAACCCTGGTGCGGGGCTGATCCTGTTTTCCATCATGGTATGTATGGCGACATGCTCGGTCGCAAACCAGAATCTGAGTTCTGCAAGCGTACAACTGGAGTTGCAAAGTACCTCCTGGAAATCATGAAAAAAGACCAGGAAGCAAAAGAACTCTTTATGCGATGGGTGAATCCATGCTGACCCTCTCCGGAAAGGTCATTCAACTCCAAACGACTATGCCTTCTGGACGACATCTTTGGGTTTTGAGTACCAACCCAGACCTGCCAAGGCCTTTACGGTGTAGCCGGGCTTTTCTTATCAATAGCGCAGTCATTCCTTCGGGCTTCAGTCACTACCTCGCTTTCGGTAGCGTACCTGTCAGTCTCCCAGAAAGGGCTACTTGCACAGTGCTTGGAAATGAGTTCAGTTACTTGGGTGAGAACGACGTTATCAGTCTGACAAGCGATGGCCGCATTCGGTCCATGTTCCGAGCTAACTCACCGCATAACAGCATCATGCTGACTGAGCAGTGCAATAACTACTGCCTCATGTGCTCTCAGCCTCCCAAGAACGTTGATGACCGTTGGCTGCTAGACGAAGCGATGGAACTGGTCCGGCTCATTCCTCGACATGCGGCTAAGGTGATGTGCATCAGCGGCGGGGAACCCACACTATTAGGTGATGGGTTCATTGACCTCCTACATCTTCTGAAGAGTCGGTTACCTGACGCAGCTCTACACGTTCTTTCCAATGGACGTCGTTTTTCTAATGTCGCCTTCTCAAAGAAATATGCAGCAGTTCAGCACCCAGACCTGATGGTTGGCATACCAGTCTATTCAGCAGACCCTGCAAAACACGACTATGTGGTCCAGGCTAAGGGAGCGTTCGATGAGACTATTCGAGGAATCCTGAATCTCAAGCGATTGAATCAGCGAGTTGAAATTCGGGTGGTGGTCCATAAACAAACCTGTGATGGGCTCCCGGCTTTGGCTGAGTACATCGCGCGGAACTTACTGTTCGTTGACCAGGTGGCTTTGATGGGTCTAGAAATGACCGGCTTTACTCGCGCAAATCTTGAGTCGCTTTGGATTGATCCAGTTGAGTACAAGGATAAGCTCAGTCAGGCGGTTAAGATTTTGCAGAACTATGGGATTAAGGTCTCGGTTTATAACCAGCCTCTATGTCTTGTGAGTCCAGATATCGAACAAGCATACGTGAAGTCAATTTCTGACTGGAAGAATGAGTATGCCCAGGAGTGTGGGCCTTGTACTCGGAAATCAGAATGTGGGGGATTTTTTTCGTCGGCGATTCAATATGGTTACAGTGGATCGATATCGCCGTTTCAGTAATCCGACGCATGCAAATACCGACAACCGTTCGAAATACTCTAGAGGATGATCCGCTTGTTCGGAGAATAAAGCCGTGCATGCTTTATTCAAAGCAAAGTGGAGCGTTGGCAATCAGAAAGGAAGTGCTCAGTGTTAAACACGGACTTCTACGCAGGTGCTGTCATACGGCTCGCGTCT
>Ga0265332_10001749_pt1 | contig 11778 bp, 15 predicted proteins | sample 41926metaG_FD_202084 | JGI IMG/M metagenome (GOLD analysis project Ga0265332, IMG submission 202084) | Rhizosphere microbial communities from Carex aquatilis grown in University of Washington, Seatle, WA, United States - 4-19-26 metaG | ecosystem: Host-associated > Plants > Roots > Rhizosphere...
ATCTGAAAAATCAGTTACAATGGTGGGACGGACATTCTTGTCCGTCAGAATTTGTTAGATTTGAATCAAAAATGACAAACAGGAATGTTTGTCCCACCAGAAAAAGCAATTTTTCAGAAGTCTCAAAGTAATCGTTTTGCCGACTAACCAGTCGCTCAACTCCCGAAGGGATCCCTTCGGAACCGACGGAACCAGCCGTCGACGATTTAACACGCACGAAACACAGAGTTACTATTGGACTGGACATACCATGCGCGAACCGGATTCCGTTGCTGCGGTCCGTTAGGTGGCGCATTGAAAGGAGATACTGAAATAGCTTATCCTCTAAAAAATATTCGATGGCTCCGCATTTTTGGTGTTGCACTTGCAGTCATTTTGGCAAGTTTCTTCATTGTAACGGCTATAACTACAGTATATGCTTTCATCTTAGCTTTTCAGGCTAGGGGAACTCCCGACCAAGCAGTGATAAGTCAATTTGCTGCAAAGATCAGTCGCTGGTTGATTCCGTTCCTTGAGATACTACTAACACTTTTATCCTCCGCGTTCATTGTGCGAAGGACCGACAAAACAAATATCATTCATGGTCTTTTGATAGGTGCACTCGTTGGCACGTTAAATCTAGTGGTTACACGGATTTTTTTTAATCACCTTAGTTTTGATAGCTTGATTGTTTTTCTAATCACTCTGGGATTGGGTTGGTTCGGTGGTTTTATTGGGCAAAAAAGAAGAGTGAAACTTGAAACCAATGCAGCCAGCCGTTAACAATTCTGAATTGCGACTGTGATGCGGACGCCTAACAGTCGCTCAAGTCCCGAAGGTCCGAAGAACTCCCTTGGAGGATCCTTTCGGGACTGACGGAACCAGCCGTCGACGATTTGGCACGCGCGAAATAAACAGGTACTATCGGACCGGAATACCACGCGCGGACTGGATTCCGGCGCTGCGGCACTTCATTGCCGCTCTACGAGTCTATGACTCGAAGAGTCGTAGACAGCTTAGCTCAGGTTCGATGGGCCGCAGAAGAAACATTCGACTCACAACTACCATACACATAGGAGGTCACATGAAACGAGTCACTGGCATCGGCGGCATCTTCTTCAAGGCCAAAGACGCTCCATCACTGCAGGCTTGGTACAAGCGGCACTTGGGAATCGATGTCCAAGTCTGGGGCGGAGCTGCCTTCGATTGGACCGACGCCGAGGGCAAGCCGGTTGCAGGCACAACTGCATGGTTAATTGATCCAGAAGAAAGTAATCACTTTGCTCCGAGCTCTGCTCCCTTCATGGTGAATTACCGAGTGGCAGACCTCCACGCCTTGGTCAAGGCATTAAAGGAAGAAGGCTGCAATGTGCTCGAGAAGATTGACGAATCCGAGTATGGGAAGTTTGCCTGGGTTATTGATCCAGAGGGAAACAAGGTTGAGCTATGGGAGCCGCCTCAAGGCCAATGAGCAGGATCGTTAGTCACGGCTGCCAACTGCAGGCTAACCCGTCGCTCAAGTCCACAAGGGATCTCTTCGGGACTGACGGAACCAGCCGTCGACAATTTCGCCGCGCGTATATTCTGCATGGAACTGGCTCCACGCCGCCGCAGCTTAGCTCCGGTCCGCTAGGCAGCCAATCACAATTGTACAGGAAGGAGCCTTCGCTTTGAATTTAAGGTCTGTATCGCTGACCGGATATGTATTATTGGTAATTACATTAGTTAGCTTGGTTATCGAAAATTCAATTCTAGCTTCAGGCTATGTCGCGTCTATCTTACAAATTATAGCTGTCCTTTTAATGATATGGGCGCGAATCACTTTTGGCAGGAGAAGCTTTCACGCGGCGGCAAATCCTACTGAAGGAGGATTGGTAACCACTGGTCCTTACGCTTACATTCGCCATCCTATCTATGCTTCGATCCTATACTTTCTCTGGGCGGCGGTCTTCTCTCATTTTTCAGTTACCAATTTGATACTCGGCACTATCGGCACCATCGGTGCTTGCATTCGAATCTATGCTGAAGAACATCTTATAGTACATCAATATCCGCAATACGTAGATTATGCGGCGCGAACGAAGCGAGTAATACCCTTTTTGATGTAGCCTAATTGGCGGACTATTCAGCGGCTCAAGCCCCGAAGGTCCGAAGGACTCCCTTGGAGGATCACTTCGGGACTGAGGGAACCAGCCGTCGAGGATTTTGTTCGCGCTAATCGACCGGTTACTATCGGACTGGACATACGACACGCGGAATGGATTTTGTTGCTGCGGCACTCCGTTGCCGCTCTACGAGTCTATGACTCAAAGAGTCGTAGACAGCTTAGCTCCGGTCCGTTAGGCGTTTTTGGAAATTGCACTTTTGACATTGACACAAAAATGGTATATTCGTGTGAGCCAACAATTTTGAAAATACGTGGATATCCGTTCTTCCTTTTTAGCCGAGAAAGTATTAAGCCCAGACATATTCATACAGAGCAAAGCATAGTTATGCAACATTTTGGCTAGTTTCGGGACAATTGGCAAAATCAAAAGGATTTCGTAGCGGCCAAATTTCAGAATTGAGAAAGCTTGTAGAGGCGAACAAAGACTTATTTGAGGAAAAGTGGCATGGACACTTTGGCAATAAAGGTTGAACCAAGAGTCGTTGAATCATCGTTCACCTCTGGATCGCTTTGAGTTGTGTCGGCTGATGGCAGAGAAGTTTCTGCTCCGTTAGAATGGTTTCCCCGTTTAAGGAACGCTAACGCAGAACAACTGATAAATTGGCGACTCATCGGACAGGGAGTCGGAACACATTGGGAGAAAATTGACGAAGACATTTCCGTCAACAGCTTGTTTACCATGAATTGAGCCCCCCCAAAAACTGCTTATCCAGTCGCTCCCCGCTGGAATGCGCGGGGTCTTACAAACAACGCTCGACAAGTCAGGCGGAGCGTGATCGCGAAAAACGCTCACTGACGGAAGGGGCCGTCAATGATTTAACACACGCTAACCAAACAATTACGATCGCACTAGACTTAACGCGCGCGGAATGGCTACCGTCGCTGCAGCGCTTTGCCGCCGCTGGACGAGTCTATGACTCGAAGAGTCGTAGCCAGCTTGGCTCCAGTCCGATAGAATGCACGAAGGAGTACCATGCAAACTATTAAAACACTCATACTGACGATCATAAACATCTGCATTCTGAACTCACAGCTATCGGCTCAAGAGGACACTTGGAAATTGATTCGCACCTCGGGTGATACGCTTCGCGCCTGCACGCTAGATTCTCTCCCGGATATCGTCCTTTACATCACAAGCAACGGCGAGGCCTTCTCCCTCCCTATCGACTCGATTGCCACGTTGTCGCGTGTCAAGGAAGGACATTTCTGGGGAGGCGCGGGAGTGGGATTTCTGGTAGGTGCCATATCAGGCACAATCATCGGCGCCGCCAGCTATAAAAAACCAACTGGGGCTTTTGCATTTGATCTCGGCCCGGGGCCCGCTGAAGCAGGCGGGGCATTGCTCGGAGCCGCTGGTGGGTTTCTCGTCGGTGGAATCATCGGCGCCTCACTAGGGTATAATGAGACCTACAACCTGAGGGCTGAGAAAACGCTGAGGATGAAACGGTGGATTCTTCTCCAGGCTTATTACAATTGAAGCATCATGTTTCTTTTTAAATGGACTATTATTTGGAAATCCGTTTGCATTCAAACTTGTCGCTCCCCGCTTGAATGCGCGGGTCTCAAAAACCACGCTCGACAAGTCACACGGAGCGCGATCGCGAAAACGTTCACTGACGGAACCAGACGTCGACGATTTAGCGAGATCGAAACAAGGAGCTACTATCGAACTGGACATGCCACGCGCCGAATGGCAACCGTGCCGACGCAATTTCCGCAGCAGCTTAGCTCAGGGCCGCTAGGGCGCAAGAAAGAAAATATCGGAGGTTAAATGTTAAGACAACGAGTCAAGCTTTTCATTATAGTATTGGCCTTAATAAACTTAGCATGCGCAGCAACTCAACACGTAATGTGGAAACCACCATCCTCGTCGACCGAAGCTTGGTTCATTAAAGTATCACCTTCCCCCTTCGGTCACGAAATTAAGATCATAATTGATGGGACGACGGTTATTGCGGGGAATTGTGCAACTGACAAGAAAGCAGAATATAATGCTGACTATCAGAATAGGCACATAAAAGCATTCATGACTTATGAAATGCCAACTCACGAAGAACATGTCGATGTATATGTTGACGAGAGTCTGGTGGGAACATTTGTTTTTTAACTAACTCGTTTGCGCCCTAACCAGTCGCTCGACTCCCAAAGGGATCCCTTCGGGACTGACGGAAGAGGCCGTCCACGATTTCGCTCGCGCGAAACAAACAGCTACTATTGGACGGGACACTATCAACAATTATCAGTTATGATTTACCGGCCAACGCCTTCGTGGCTCTAAAGGTTTTCGATCTTCTCGGAAAAAAAGTCAGGACATAAGTTCAGGAGCGGCAGAACGCGGGCAGCCATTCTCTTAGATTCGATGCTGCCGGTTTACCGAGCCGGGTGTAATTCTTTTATAGACTTGAGGCTGACGGACCTACCGTTGACGAGTCTACGACTCGCAGAGTTGTGGACAGGTTAGACGGCTTTTCTTCTGTTGCGAATCGGCACCACGGTTCAAGAATGGAGCCACATCTGCGACAAAGACATTGAACAACACAACAGCAATACTACTTTGGGCATTACCGATTGCGCTTTGCTTACACGTATTTGAGGAGTTCGTATACCCCGGTGGACTGAGAAAATGGATCAACGCGTACAAGCCGTTTAAGCCAAAGGGCAACTTTCATTATTTTATTGTCAATTTTTCAGGTATTGTAGGAGCTTTCATCATAGCAATGGGAGCATCTGAAATCTCCGATTTTCGCATTTATTTTTTTCTTGTGGCTCTGGTCGGTAGCAACGCCATTTCCCACATCCGCGGCACAATGCAAAAGAAACAATATTGTCCCGGAACTATTTCCGGAAGTTTCCTTCTACTCCCTCTTTTATTGATAAGCTATACGTACTTCTTAATCATAAACAAAGTCGACATCCTCTCAGCCATTGTTTGTTTTTGTTTTGGCGTTTTCATTGGATTCTATGTCGCCGGCGTGGACATAAGAAAGCAGGATTCCCATCAACCAAAGAACGCCGCCTAATCAGCGGTTCCCCGCTGGAAAGCGCGGGGTCTCACAAACAACGCTCGACAAGTTACGCGGAGCGTGATGGCGAAAAGCGCTCACTGACGGAAATAGCCATCGATGATTTTGCAAGCATGGAATGGGGTCTGCTGGCGGCGTTTCGCGTCGCCGGAGATTAGCCCCGGTCCGTTTGAACATGCGAACTCCTGATGAGGCAATTACACGAGAAAGCGGCAACTGTTCGGAATGATACAGCAACAATTATTTAGATTAACAAAATCAAATGACTAGAACCTATCTCAAAAACATGCCACTTGATCCTTCGATGCGCTCACTCCGTTCGCTTACTCAGGATGAACGGCCCATTTGTTCACCCTGAGCAATCCCGTTCCGCTGAAGCGGAACGGGAGCGTCGAAGGGCTAACGCAAGCCATTATTGAGATGGCTTCTAATAAAAATATATAGAAACAAACCCCGACTGACGATTAGAAGCTTTTTGCGATGGAGTCTTCGCAATAGCATTAACTCTGTTGATTATTGATATTAAAAATTCCATCATCGGTAACAGTTGCTACTGCCAATAACTTTTGGCTTGCTCTTTTACATATTCTTCCATCTCTATTTGTTCTTGTTGCAAGTTTCACAATTATCCTGATAACGCGGGTTAATCATCACGGTGATCTAAGATTAGTAAACAGATCATCAGCCTCATTCATCTATTAGCTTCAGTCCATGGGACGGTATGAAAAGCATCATCCCTATGTATAACTGAAAATGCACTCTCTGCTCATAATGCCATCGCTTATTTCCATGATATTGGCATTCGTGTCCTTTCCATTAATGTACTTACCCCCTACGAAAACGGAACTGAAGTGTTGGCAGAAATTAAATATCAGAGCGATCCGACATTGGGTCACAAAAAAGGGGACAGAAAAGTGGGCGCAGAGAAGTACGATTCAAAATGGCGTAGAACGTGCTCGGAAGAATATTGCTTGGCATGGTGTTCTTACATTTACGTTTCTTTTCTTGATGGTCCGGGCACAGTTCATTGATAACCTGTTCATACAGTATGCTTCTCTATTGCTATCGCTCCCCTCTATCGGATACTTCTTAGGGAGCATTATTCAGCGACAGAAGTTAGTTATCATTTTGATCCGTAAAAAAACAATCGCCCAACAATTTGATGGAATAAGCCGTCAGCGATTTTGACGCGCAACACAAACAGCTGCAGTCGGACGTAGCTACTACGCACGGATTGACTTCCGCAACCCGCTGGCGGCGGCTATTCACTCAAGGAATAAATACAATGCCCGTATTAATACACGCGCCCAAGATCATCGAAGCTGCAGGAACCATTCCCGAACGAATCGATGAGTATGTAGGACGAGTAAGTACTGCAGCCGAGCATGTAAGCGTTGCAAGAATCATATCACCTCCCGGTTGGCTGGAACCCGGTCAACGTCCAGGCTTCCAAGAAATTTCTGTTGTATTGCATGGCTGTTTAAGGGTAGAACATGCAAGCGGTGTTATAGAGGTCGGAGCTGGTCAAGCGGTAATTGAATTTCCGGGAGAATGGGTCCGCCATAGTTCTCCTTATGAAGGAGGAGCAGATTATATTGCAATATGTTTGCCCGCTTTTTCACCAGCCAATGTTAATCGTGATGTTTAGGTTATGAAAATCTTACCGCAGTCAATTGGCCGGCACTGTTTCGTCCGGAATAACGCATTCTTTTTCTTGTTTCACACCGGCCTTTTCAAGACAACTTGTCTTGCTGCATGGTTAGAGATTTGATATATTTAATTTCCATTTTATTTCTTAATAGATTATGCAAACTTCACCTAAACTTCTTGAAAAGGTTCGAAATAGGCTTAAACTAAAACGATATTCTTTAAAGACTGAAGAACTTTACGTCAGCTGGATAGTGAAGTATGTCAAGTTTCATAAGATGCAGCATCCTTCAACACTGAATGAAAAAGACGTAGAAAAATATCTAACATATCTTGCCGTCAATCAAAGAGTAGCCGCATCGACGCAGAATCTTGCGATGAATGCGATTCTCTTTCTATACAAAGAAGTTTTAGAGATTAAACTTAACGGCAATATCACCGCAATTAGAGCTTTCAGATCAAAACGATTGCCAGTTGTTTTAAGCAAAATGGAGATTAATAGACTGATCAAAGCGGAGGAAGGAACAAAAAGACTCATCATCGAAATGTTATACGGCACGGGATTACGAGTGAATGAATTTATTAATCTTCGGATTAAAGACATTGATTTTAATCTGAAAAGAATCAATGTCGTTGGTGGAAAGGGCGACAAGGATCGAATCACGCTGTTGCCAGAGCCGATAATTCCGAAACTTAACAGCCATATTCTAAAAGTAACTGAATTGCATTCTGAAGATCTAAAGCAAGGTCATGGCGAGGCTTATTTACCTAACAGATTAGGGAGAAAATATAAGAACATGGGAAAAGAAATAATTTGGCAGTTTGTATTCCCATCAACAAAACTATTTAAAGACCCTGTTACCGGAAACAAAGGAAGATGGCACATTGATTCTTCGACATTATCAAGAATAGTGAGAGGAGCCGCATTGAAGTCGAAAATCTTGAAAAGAGTAACTCCACATACACTCCGCCATACTTTCGCGACACATTTGCTGGAGGCCGGAGCCAATTTGCGTATAATACAAGAGCTCATGGGACACAGCACTCCGGAAACTACAATGATTTACACTCATGTAATGGAATCAAACTTAAATGTAAAGAGTCCCTTAGAGATTTATGTGACATAAGAGTTACCTTATTTCACACGGAGCGCCACCCGACCACTGGACATCCCACGCGCGGAATGTTTACCTCGATGACGTTGGACGCTGCCGCTTAACAAGTGTATCAACGATTTTACGAATCATGATTTGCAAACAGCTTACCAGTCCCGCAGCTTCTTAGCGGGAGGCCCGGTCGGTTGGAACATACGAACCATCTTCAACATGATGATAAGAGGTCACTGTACACTTGTCGGTAGAAGGAGGTTTCCTTGACTAGGATCTCAACGATATTGATTTCGCTGGGCTTGTTGGTTCTATTGCCTTCCGTCGCATCGTCTCAAAAGGAAAGTGCATACGCACCAGGAGAAGTCATACTAAAACTTAAAAGCAATCGGCAATTTTCAAAGAATGCAATCGGTGTTTTATCGACTGGACTGTCTGGTCTTGATATTGTACTCCAGCGTTTCGGCGTATTTGAATCGAAGCCTCTTTTTGATCCGTTGAATTCTGCTCAGAATTTACGCTCAACTCTCGGAATGGATCGAGTCTATATATTGCACTTCAGCGCTGCGGCTAATGTGGACTCAATCGTTTCGGACCTTTCCACGCTTCAGGAGGTTGAATATGCGGAACCTGACTTTGTCGGACATGGAGCGGGTGTCGCACGGATAGATTCACTTGTGCCCAATGATGCATACTTTAACAGGCAATGGGCGTTCAGAAACACCGGATCGAATCTTTCGGCCAATTCGGGAAAGGTTGGAGCGGATATAAAAGCAGTAACGGCGTGGTCCATCTGCACAGGCGACTCAAATATCATTGTGGCCGACCTTGACTCCGGCCTCAAGTGGGATCATCCGGATATCGCTGATCGTGTTTGGGTAAATAAGAAAGAGACCGCCGGGAATGGAATCGATGATGACAGCAATGGCTATGTTGACGATATCCATGGCTGGAATTTCGCTTACGGCAACAACAATGTAAGAGATGATTACGGGCACGGAACAAATACTGCGTCTATCATTGCCGCAAAATCAAATAATGGGCTTGGCTATGCCGGCCTTGACTGGGCCTGCAAGATAATGCCGTTGAAGGAGCTTGATTCAACGGATTCCGGCTTATATTCCTGGTGGGCATCTGCTCTATACTATGCAGCTAACAACGGGGCGCGCCTGATAAACATGAGCGAGGGTGGAACAGGTAACTCGCAGACTTTGGAAACGGCGATTGATTATGCTTACGCGCATGGCTGCTTCATCGCCGCAGCGATGATGAATACCAATGACAACACACGATACTATCCGGCAGCGTACCACGATCACGTCGTTGCTGTTGGTGCGACGGACTCCTACGATAAAAGATGTAATCCTTTCTTCTGGGGAGGAGGAAGCAATTATGGTTCGTGGATCGACGTTGTTGCGCCCGGCAGCATTATTTACGGCCTGAACAACATGAGCAATACCGATTACGGGTGGTACTGGGGAGGGACATCACAGGCAACCCCGATGGTTGTCGGCCTCGCTTCACTCTTGCTTGCTCAAGACACATCGAGAAGTCCGGCCACACTCAGGGAAATTATAAGGGCGACGGCCGATGACACTGTGGGATTACCGTCCGAAGATTCTGTGGGGTACGACGTCTATTATGGATACGGCCGGATCAATTGCTACAAAGCGCTCACTCATGTTCTCAACGGAGTTTTCACGGATCGTCCTTCGGTTCCGTCGGGATGGATTCTCCGACAGAATTACCCGAACCCATTCAACCCCACGACAACGATCCGTTTCTCCGTGCCAACCGCACAACATATCATTCTTCGAGTGTATGACCTGCTCGGCAGAAGCGTGGCGACGTTGGCTGCAGGGGTAGCTACTCCGGGCGAGCATCTAGTAATCCTCGATGCATCGAGTTTAGCAAGCGGCGTATACTTTTATCGATTGCAGACAGGATCATTTATTGACACTAAGAAACTTGTTTTGATCAGATAATTGCAATAATGAATGCTTTTGAAGGAGGGTAATCGTTATGCTCATTCAAATACGGCAATCCGCACATTTTTTGTTACTCGTGACATTCCTTGTATGCAGTTGTAAAAAAGAAAGTACTACTGCACCTGAAGCGGCTCAATCTACTCCATTATATTTTAACTCCTTTGAATCATCTGCCGATACAGTCGGATGGCAGGGGTTTGGTACACATACATTCTATGCTGAAGCTCCCAGAGGAGGGGGGAAACAATCTCTCTATGTTTCCGGAGGCTGTCTAATTCCGCATGCTTATATATGTTTTCAAAACAGGGTACCGTCTTCATATGTGAAACTCCATTGTTGGGGCAAACGTCTCACAGGAGGCGGCAATGTCTCATTAACTATTATGCACCATCCTCTGAAATCAGTTTATTGCCAGATCACTGATTCTGTTTGGACTTACTATGAATCTGCTGATTCTCTCTTTTGCGCAAGCGATGACAGCTTATCTTTAGAGCTTGACAGTGGAGGTATTGTTGCCGGCTCTATGTTGGTAGATATGATTGAGGTGATAAAGGTTAACTAAGATCACGGTCGTTCAAACGGCACATAGAGTCAAATACAACGACTCTCATGTTATTTAGAAGTAGTCTAAAAAGCCTGAATAATGCCGCCCTGGGCAGGGAGCGGCGAGGATCGAACATATTTGAGACTGCTTCCAAATATCCGCTGCGGATTATTTGCTAGTGAACACTAATGAGGAGATGTTATTGACAAGACGTAACCTAACCTGTCCTGTTGCTTTTTAGCGGGAGCTCCGGTCGGTTACGCGCGGCAAATTTCATTCTTTCACGAATTCGATCCATGGAAAAACTAAAGCGCCAGGCACTCATAACGTGGATTGCGGTCAGCATTTCGGCGATTTTTGCAAACTTTTGGTCGTATTGGGGAATTAATGAAAACTTCCACGAAGGTTGGTATTTCGTGAGTTTTTGGGACAATGTGTTTATGATGTTCGGTCAGTATTTGCTGCCGGCGATAGCCTTTATGCTCCTGGCCGTGGTGTCAATTAGATGGAACAAAGTCGGTTCGTTGTTACATATTGTTCTGGCAATCGGGAGCTATTTCTTCTTTGGCAAAATGTTCGCCGGATTCTTTCTGGTGGCTATTCCTCTGTCCGGTCTGTCAATTCTCTATTGGTTCGCAAATCTGGAACGGCGAAGGCTCGCGTACTTTCTTGTCATCGGCGTACCTCTCTTCCAGCTAGTCGGCATTGGAACATTTCATGGCATCCGTATTGCCAACAGGTACAACGATAATAATTTTTCTGTTAGGCAGATACATGGCAATGGTATTACATTGACATGGGCACCTCAAGGTCCTGGCTGGCCAGACGGCGGCACCTCATGGAACGACGCGAAGAGAATCTGCGCACATCTGAATAGCGACGGCATTTTGTTACAAAATGATGAACTAAATATTTGGCGTCTGCCTACGGTTGATGAGGCTGTTCGCTCAATGGTCTACCACGGCAGCAATGCCGGCGGCATCTGGGACAGCAATTCAAGGGAAGCAATGTACAAGCTTAAACCGGACAAAGAGTCCCCTCTCTGGAACATCCATTTAAAGACGATTTATTGGTGGACTTCAAGTGAAGTGAATCAGAAAGACGCATACATCATTGTTTACAATGGAGGTGTTTGGCCGCGATCTAAGAATTCAAGAACTGGTTATTTGAACTTTCGGGCTGTGAAAGAAATGCCGGCAACGCGAGATCGATGATTTAACACGCGCGAAAGTAACTTTCTCTATTGCACGCAATTTACCATGTACGGTTTGGATGCCGAGCCGACTCAATTCGTCCGCAGCCTGGACGCATACAATTAGGCGGT
>Ga0265332_10001757_pt1 | contig 11737 bp, 10 predicted proteins | sample 41926metaG_FD_202084 | JGI IMG/M metagenome (GOLD analysis project Ga0265332, IMG submission 202084) | Rhizosphere microbial communities from Carex aquatilis grown in University of Washington, Seatle, WA, United States - 4-19-26 metaG | ecosystem: Host-associated > Plants > Roots > Rhizosphere...
ATCGCGATCTGAACCTGAAGTGCTCGCACCTCAGAGACAAACTCATCCGAATAGGCACTGGTAGCGACCAACCAACCCCATTTTTCGAAGGGCTGGACCACAACGAGCTTTTCTCGCGCCTCCTTCTCTCCCGCGTTCTGCCACCAGTAGCGGGTGACACCGTTGCCTTTTTCTATGAGGGTACGGGCGACAGGTACTCCGTACTTGTCCTTCACGTCCATCAGGTTCTTTCCTTCGGCGGCGGGGTGAATCACTGCCATGCCGGGTACGACCGAAGCGTCCAGCACAAAGGCGTAGCCTGTTTCGCCCACTTTCACCGACCGCACCTTTTCCTTCAAGGCCTTGATGCTCTCGGTGAGATCCAGGCCCACAAAAGCGATTCCAATCACTTTGCCCGCGTCGTCGTTGATGGGCAGGTAGCGCGTCATGTAGTCCTTGCCGAACAGCGTTGCTTTGCCCACGTAGGGCTTGCCGTCAAGTAACAGTCGGTACGCCGGATGCTTCACATCCAGAGCGGAACCCGTGACACGCTCTCCCTCCTTGTTCTTGACCGAAGTGGCTACACGGAAGAAGTTATCGCCTTCACGAACGAAGAGCGTTGCTACACCGCCTGTGACGCGGGAGAACTCATCTACCTGAGAGAAGTTGTTGTTGAAGACAACATCCCCTCCCTTCAGGGCCGGTAGAGCTTTGTCGCCTGAGGTGACAGGATGCGCTGAATCAACGCTCATCCTTTTGGGCAGGCCGGCTGCAAATGAGGCACCCAGCAGGTTGGCGCTTTCCTCAAGGGAACTGGCGTAGGCGCCCATCATGTCGGTAATCTGCTGGTTCGTCAGCCGCAGTTCCCTGATACCCCGTTGCTCCAGGCTGTCGCCGAGCCAGTATGTCAGTAAGACGCCTGCGACAACGAAGACGATTGAGATGATGATCGTGAGGGCTGCATTGAGCTTGCCCGCAATGCTCGATCCGAACCCCTTGCGAATTTCATTCATAGTTTTCTTTCTATTTTTTGATGAGCCGACGGTTTTTCATCGGCGCCTCAATGCCTGTCTTGAGAGCAGGTTCGATGGCTTTAGGCCACAGCGTGGACGGTGTTTGACTTCAGTCAAACTGAATCGCCATCATCGATTGCCGGTAACCAGCGCCAGCGCCAGCGGCGATGGATGGAGACGCGATTGGCGACCATTGCCAGCGAGAATTGTGGGGACTTGGCATTAGAGCTTGTAGCAGATCCCGCATCGTGATGTCTGATTTGGATCAAAACCTTACTTTTGAGCTCACATGCAGCAGGGCCCCGGCAGACGGTATTGCGGTTGTCGCTATCAACTGACTGGGGCGGAACGCCCTTGATGTTCCAGACACCGCTGAGGCGAAGAGGAGCTCAATTCAACTCGTCCTCTCCTTCCGGATCGCCCCCATCCTGCCGGCGCATTTGCTGCAGGACCTGTTGGCGGAAGGCCCGTGGGCTCATGTTCGTGTGTTTGCGGAAGAAGCGGCCGAAATAGGCTTCGTCGTTGAAGCCCAGCGAGGCCGCCAACTGCTTGACGCTGTTGGGGGTATAGACAAGATCGCGCTGGGCTTCGTGGATCAGGCGGGCATTGATCACGTCCAGTGCCGACACACCCAGGAGTTCGCGGCAGATACGCGACAGCTGGCCTGGGGTCATGCCCATTTCGCTGGCATAGGCCGAGACCGGTTGATGGCTGCGGAACTTGCGGTCCACCAGGGTCCGGAACTTCTCGACCTGTGCGGCTTTGCGCGACTGGGCGGCCACTGGAGCCGGTTCGAGGACGCTGCTCAAACGCGAGATCTGCACCAGTAGTGCCGTCAGCAGGGACATGCCGGCGGCGGAGTGGCCCTGGGCGTGGGTGTGGAATTCCCTCTCCGCGGCGAGGAAAAGCGGCAGCAGGCCGTCGGCGTAGCGGCTCGATTCCGCGTGGGGGATCACCGCCGGGCTGCGGATGGTCTGGATCAGCTCCGGCATCAGCATGCCGGCGAGGGACTCCAGCGGCTTCTGCGCCGCCGTGATCACCGGGCCGTCGGTATCGGCCGAGTAGTGGAAGCCATGTACGGTGCGCGCCGGTACCACTACCAAACAGGGCGCGACCATCTGCCACTTGGTGTTGTTCAGCAGCACTTCCCCGCGCCCTTTCTGCATGTACAGGATCTGCAGGAAGCCGTCGTGGGTGTGCGGCTGGATCTGCCAGTTGTAAGGGCGCGAGCGCTGCGGAATCCACTCGAAATCGTAGGAGTCGTACCAGCCCGGCTGGGCTTGATCGCCGTACAGGGCGTAGTTGGGAATCGCTGTGCGGCGTGTTGGGGTGTGCACGATTTGTCCTGTTTTCTGCTGGAAATGTGAATCAACGGAAAGGCATTTGCCTCGATACTCAATCAACCAAAAATACTTATGAATACATAAGGTGGAGTGATGATATCAAAACCCGTTTCACCGATAAATTCAAGGCTAATCAGGCAATTAGTGTCTGGATTCGGCTTGGCGGATGAGCGTCAAGTCCTGCTGGAAAATGATGTCTTGCGTTCCGGCTTGCCTGCTGGGGAGTGCACGAAATGATGCAAGTGCACAAATCGAGCTGGCTCGGGTTGGATCGAAAAGTCTGTGTCGTGACGGGCGCCGCCAGCGGCATCGGTGCGGCCATCGCCCGCAGCCTCGCTGAAGCCGGGGCGAAGGTCGCGCTGCTCGACCGGGATGCAGACGGCTGCCGCGGCGTCGCCGAAAGTCTCGTTGCGGCCGGTGCGGAAGCCATTGGCCTGGGCTGCGACACCTCCAGCGCCGAAGCGGTGGCAATGGCCGCGGCGGCGGTGGCCGAGTCCCTCGGGCCGTGCGACGCGCTCATCAACAACGCCGGCGTGCTCTCTGCCGGCGGGTTGGATACGGTGTCGCTGGAAGACTGGAACCGCGTGCTGGCGGTCAATCTCACCGGCTACCTACTGTGCGCCCGCAGCTTTGCGGCGCAGATGGCGGAGCAGGGCGGCGGCAGCGTGGTCCACGTGGCGTCGATCGCCGCGCACTTTCCGCAGACCCGCAGCGGCGCCTACAGCGCCAGCAAGGCTGGTGTGCTGCTGCTGTCGCGCCAGATGGCGGTGGAGTGGGGCGACAAGGGCGTGCGCAGCAACGTGGTGTGCCCCGGCATGATCCGCACCCCGCTGTCGGCACGCTTCTACGAGGAGCCCGGCTTCGAGCAGAAGCGTGCGGCGGTCACCGCCAGCCGGCGCATCGGCGAGCCGCAGGACATCGCCGACGCGGTGCTCTACCTGGCCAGCCCGCGGGCGGCCTACATCAACGGCGCCGAGCTGGTGGTGGATGGCGGCATGTCCTCGATGCTGATGGACATGGTGCCGCGCCCTGGCTACAACCAGACCGCCTGAGGAGAGACGCATGAACGCACATCCCGACTGCGACCTGCTGGTCGTCGGTTCCGGCGCGGCCGGCCTGGCCACCGCGATCACCGCCCGCAAGCGCGGCCTCGACGTCATCGTCATCGAGAAGGAGCCCGTCTTCGGTGGCACCACGGCGCTGTCCGGTGGCGTGCTGTGGATTCCCCTCGGGCCCCACGGGCGCAAGCAGAACCCCCGCGATACCCGCGAGGCGGTCAAGACCTACCTGATGGCCGAGACCGGCCAGTACTACGACGAAGCCGCCGTCGATGCCTTTCTCGCCAACGGCCCGCAGATGGTCGAGTTCTTCGAGCGCGAGACCGCGATGCAGTTCGTCCCGACCCTTTACCCGGACTACCACCCGAAGGTGAAGGGCGGCGTCGAGATCGGCCGCTCCATCCTGGCCGCGCCCTTCGACATCCGCGGCCTCGGCGAGGACATGGCGCGCCTCAAGCTGCCGCTCAAGACCATCACCTTCATGGGGATGATGTTCAACTCGTCGAACGCCGACCTGAAGCACTTCTTCCAGGCCACCAAGTCGTTCACGTCCTTCGTGTACGTGGCGAAACGCCTCGCCAACCACATGAAGGAACTGGCCCTGTACCGCCGCGCGATCAACGTCACCAGCGGCAATGCGCTGGCCGCGCGGCTGGCCAAGTCGGCCCTCGACCTGGGCATCCCCATCCTCACCGACTCGCCGGCGAGGCAGATCCTGATGGACAAGGAACGAGCCATCGGTGCGCTGATCGGCGGCGCCAGCGGCGAGCGGCGTATCACTGCCCGGCACGGCGTGGTGCTGGCCTGCGGCGGTTTCCCGCACGATGTCCGGCGCATCGCCCAGGCCTATCCGCACCTGGCGCGGGGCGGCGAACACCTGTCGCCGACGCCCCGCGGCAACACCGGCGACGGCGTGAACATGGCCGAGGCCGCCGGCGCCGCGGTGGACATCCGCTTCAAGGACACCTCGGCGTGGATGCCGGTCTCCCGCGTGCCCTACGGCAATGGCGAATACGGCGTCTTCCCGCACCTGCTGGACCGCTACAAGCCCGGCATCATCGGCGTGCTGGCCAATGGCAAGCGCTTCACCAACGAGGCCGAGTCCTACCACGACGTGGGTGCGGCACTGATCCGCGCCTGCGCTGGCCAGCCCGAAACCGCCATGTGGCTGATCTGCGATAAGCCGACCCTCGGCAAGTACGGCCTCGGCTTCGTCAAGCCGGCGCCGATGCCCATCGGCCGCTTCATCAAGAACGGCTACCTGATCAAGGGCGACACGCTGGCCGAGCTGGCGCGCAACGCCGGCATCGACCCGGCCGGCCTCGAAGCCACCGTGCGCGACTACAACGTCGGCGCCGAACGCGGCGAGGACAGCGCCTTCGGGCGTGGCAGCACCGCCTTCAACCGCTATCTGGCCGACCCGGACAACAAGCCCAATCCCTGCGTGGCGCCGGTCCGCCAAGGGCCGTTCTTCGCGGTCAAGGTGGTGATGGGCGACCTGGGCACCTTCGACGGCATCAAGACCAGCGTGGTCGGCGAGGTCCTGCGCCGCGACGGGGCGCCCATCGCCGGGCTGTACGCGGTCGGCAACGACCGGGCCAGCATCATGGGCGGCAACTACCCGGGCGCCGGCATCACCCACGGGCCGAACATGACCTTCGGCTTCATCACCGCCAACCACATCGCCGACCAGGCCGGGAGGGCCGCATGAATCCGCATTTCGATCCGGCCGCGCTGCCGCTCATCGACCACCGCATCTACACCATCCGGCTGCGCAAGATGAACGCTTTCCTGGAGGTCTTCGACCGGCTCGCGATGCCGATCCTCCTCGAAACCCTCGGCAACCCGGTCGGCGCGTACACCAGCCTGGTCGGGCCGCAGAACCAGTTCGTGCACCTGTGGGCCTATGCAGACTTGGCGGACTACGAACGCCGCAGCCGGGCGCGCGACACCCATCCGGACTTTCCGGCCTATCTGGCGGCGTCGGCAGACTTGATCGTCGCCCAGGAAACCCGCCTGATCCGGCGGGCCGATCTCGCCACGATGCGGGGGCGCTGAGCCATGGCCACCGATCTGCAACGGGTCGCCATCGTCACCGGCGCGGCCGACGGCATCGGCTGGGCCACCGCGCAGGCCCTGGCTGCCGACGGCTGCCGGGTGGCGCTGGTGGACTTGCGCGAGGACCTCGTGCGGCAACGGGCCGATGAGCTGGGCGACGCGCACAGGGGCTATCGGGCCGATGTCTCCGTCGAGGCCGATGTGGAGGCGGTGCTGCATGCCGTCACCGAGGAATTCGGCCGCGTGGATGTGCTGGTGAACAACGCCGGCATTGGCGACCAGACCGTACCGACGCTGGAGCAGAGCATCGAAGGTTTCGACCGGGTGCTCGGCATCAACCTGCGCGGCAGCTTCCTGTTCAGCCGGGCCACGGCCAAGGAGATGGTGGAGCAGGGCGGCGGCGCGATCGTCAATCTCGCCTCCATCGCCGCCGTCGCCGGCATTCCGGGGCGCAACGCCTACGGTGCGGCCAAGGCCGGCATCGCCGCGATGACCCGCTCGATGGCCTGCGAGTGGGCCCGCCGCGGGGTCCGCGTCAATGCCGTTGCCCCTGGCTATGTGCGTACCGCGCTGATCGATGATCTGGAGCGGCGTGGCGCCTTCGACGCGGCCGCCATCGAGGCCCGCACGCCGCTGGGGCGGATGGCACGTCCCGAGGAGATCGCCGAGGTCATCGCATTTCTTGCCTCGCCGCGGGCCAGCTACGTCACCGGCGCCACGCTGCACGCCGACGGCGGCTGGCTGGCCTTCGGCGCCCCCGAGAACGCCCTCGGCCCCTGAGCCCGTCCCCACAACCCAAGGAGGAGAACACCACGTCCGCAACACGCCGGGACGGGGCGGGGATGCTTGCGTCCATCGCGTCCGCCACCCGGAGCAGAAAACCATCAATCCCACGGAGGAGAGACACGTGTTAAGCATCAACATCTTCAACGGGCTGGTCTATGGGGCGTTACTCGTCGTAATGTCTTCGGGCCTTGCCCTCATCTACGGGCTGCGCCGGGTGGTGAATTTCGCCCACGGCTCCCTGTACATGCTCGGCGCCTACCTGGGCTACACGGTGGCGTCCCATACCAACTTCTGGGTCGCCCAGGTGGCGGTTCCGCTGCTGATGGGCCTGCTCGGCCTGGCTCTCGACCGCTTCGCGTTCCGCCCGCTGCAGGACCGCGACCCGCTCACCGTCATCCTGGTCACCTTCGGCCTGCTGCTGGTCCTCGAGGACCTGGTCCAGACGGTGTGGGGCAAGAGCAACCTGTCGGTGCCGGCGCCGGAGCTGCTGAGCGCCTCGGTGGACCTCTTCGGCATGTCGGTGCCGGCCTACCGCATCGCGGTGATCTTCTTCGGCCTCGTGGTGGCCGGTGCGCTCACCCTGTGGCTGCGCTACTCGAAGATGGGCCTGTTCGTGCGTGCCGCCAGTACCGAGCCGACCATCACCTCCATGCAGGGCGTCAACGTGGATCGCCTCAGCGGCCTGGTGGTGGCCGTCGGCACCGCGCTGGCCGGACTGGCCGGCATCATCGCGGCGCCTTTCCTGTCCCTGTCGCCGTCGATGAGCAGCGACGTGATCATCGACTCCTTCGTGGTGGTGGTTACCGGTGGCCTCGGCAGCCTGTCCGGGGCTTTCGCCGCGGCGCTGCTGCTCGGTCAGGTGCAGGCGGTCGGCGCGGTCTATCTGCCCGAATTCGCCACCGTGCTGCCCTATGTGCTGATGATGGCTGTGCTGCTGTGGAGGCCGGCGGGTTTTGCCGGGAACCGCGTATGAGCCGCGAACTCACCAACGGGCGCATTGCCGGCGGGGTTGCGCTGGCGCTCGCCGCGGGTGCCGTCGTGGCGCTCACCGTCACCTCCGAGACCGTGCTGTCCCTGCTCACCCAGGCCACCATCTTCGCGATCTTTGCTCTCGGCGTCGGCATCCTGCTGCGCCAGAACGGCATGGTCAGCTTCGGCCACGCGGCCTTCTACGGGCTGGGCGGCTACGTCGTGGCGATCCTGCTGGAGCGCCAGCTGATGTCGGCCGAGATGGCGCTGGTCACGGCCTTCTTCGGGATCGCGCTGTTTGCCTTCCTGATCGGCTTTGTGGTGGTGCGGGTGCCGGGCATCGCCTTCGGCATGCTGACCCTGGCCCTCGGGCAGATGTTCTACCAAGTGGCGTCCCGCTCGCGGAACCTCACCGGCGGGGCGGACGGCATCAACATCCCGTGGCCCGACACCTTGTTCGGCCTGGACATCTCGCTGCTGACCCGCCAGGACGCGATGTTCTACTTCGCGTGGAGCGGCCTGGTGCTGAGCATCGGCGTCGTCGCCGCGCTGATGGCGAGCCGCTTCGGAGCCACCACTGAGGCGATCCGCGACAACGAGGAGCGGGCCCGCTTCATCGGCATCCAGACGCTGCTGCCGCGGGTGCTGATCTTCACCCTGTCGGGCACCGTGACGGCGCTGGCCGGCCTGATGTCGGCCTTCCAGACCGCCTTCGTGTCCCCCGAGAGCATGCACTGGAGTGTCTCGGGCACGGCGCTGATGATGGTCATCATCGGTGGCTACCGCTACCTGTGGGGGCCGGCCCTCGGTGCCATCGTGTTCTTCATGAGCCGCGACCTGGTTGGCGACTTCGCCCAGCACTGGCTGGCCATCTTCGGCGTGGCGCTGATCGTCGTCATCGTCTTCGCACCCCAGGGCATCAGCGGCGCGCTGGCCCGCCTGTTCCGGCGCAAGGCCGCCGTGCGCCCGGCCACACCGGCTGTCATCCACAAACTGAAGGAGCGGACATGAGCGCACTTTCCCTCGAAGTCGAAGACGTGGCGGTCCACTACGGTGGCGTCAAGGCGGTGGACGGGGTGTCCATCAGCATTCCGCCCGGCGAGGTGCGCGGCCTCATCGGCCCCAACGGCGCCGGCAAGTCCACCATCATCGACGCCATCACCGGGCGGCGCCCGCCGACCCGCGGCCGGGTGCGCCTGCGCGGCGAGGACGTCACCGCCCTTGGCGCGCTGGAGCGCCGCCGCCGCGGCCTGTCGCGCTCCTTCCAGCGCACCAGCATCTTTCATGGCATGAAGGTCGGCGCGCAGGTGGAGCTGGCGTCGTGGAAGATCGGCGCCGACAAACCGGAGGCCGACGCCCGCGAAGTGCTGCGCCAGTTGGATTTGCTCGACATGGCCCAGGTGACCGCCAGCGATCTGGGCTACGGCGAGCAGCGCCGCCTCGACCTGGCCCTGGCGCTGGTCGGCCAGCCCTCGCTGCTGCTGCTCGACGAGCCGATGGCGGGCCTGTCGGCGCAGGAGTCGGAAGACCTGGCGCACCACCTCAAGGTGCTCACCGGGCGCCGCGAGGTGTCGATCCTCCTCGTCGAACACGACATGGACGTGGTGTTCGGCATTTCCAACGCCGTCACGGTGATGGAGCTCGGCCGCGTCATCGCCAGCGGCGCACCGGCCGAGGTGCGCGCCCATCCCCGTGTGCGGGAAGCCTACCTGGGGAGCGCCGCATGAGCACGCTGCTGAAATTCGAGCGGGTGAACGCCTTCTACGGTGCCGCCCACATCCTGCACGACATGAGTCTGGAGATCGCCGCGGGCGAGCGGGTGGCGCTGATCGGCCGCAACGGGGTCGGCAAGACTACCTGCGTGAACACCCTGCTCGGGGTGGCCAGCCTGCGCGGCGGCAGCATCGCCATCGGCGGCAGTGGCCTCAAGAAGCCGCGCCCCTACGTGGCGGCCGGCCTCGGCGTGGCGGTGGTGCCCCAGGGGCGCGGCATCGTCGCCAACCTGAGCGTCGAGGAGAACCTGATCCTCGGCACCGCCGCCGGGCGCAAGGGGCACTGGACAGTCCCGCGCATCTACGAGCTGTTTCCGATCCTGCGCGAGCGCGCCCATACGCCGGGCACCGCGCTGTCCGGCGGCCAGCAGCAGATGCTGGCGATCGGCCGGGCGCTGATGTCGAACCCGTCGCTGGTGATCCTCGACGAGCCGACCGAAGGCCTCGCGCCGGTGATCGTCGACCAGCTGGCGACCATCTTCAACCAGGTGGCCGACCTGGGCACGGCGCTGCTGCTCATCGAGCAGAACCTCAGCCTGGTGGAGCGGGTGGCCCATCGCTACTACGCGATGGCCAAAGGCGCGGTGATCGGCCAGGGGGCGGTGAACGCCGCCGTAATGCACGAACTCAAGGAACACGTGGTCGCCTGAGCGGCCGCGTATTCCTCGCACTACATCCAGCACAACAACAGAGGAGACACCCATGAAGAAGAGCACCAACCTGTTCGGCAAGACCTGCATCGCCCTCGCCATTGGCGCGCTCGCGCCCCTCGGCGCCCACGCCGCGGTGGACAAGGAGCCGCTGCGCATCGGCGCGGTCAGCTCGGTGTCCGGCGTGTTCGCCCAGCAGGGCGAGGAGGTGCTGCGCGGTATCCAGTTCGCGGCGGAAGAGGCCAACCGCAAGGGCGGCGTGGACGGGCGGCAGGTCGCCGTTCAGGTCGCCGACGACGAGAGCACGCCGGAGGCCGGCCGCCGCGTGGCCGAGAAGCTGGCGCGGGACGGCAACAACCTGCTGATCGGCGCCATCCCGACGTCCATCTCCCAGGCCATCTCCCAGAACCTGGAGCGCTGGAACGCCCTGTACGTGGTCGTCGCCAGCAAGGGCGACCGGCTCACCGGCGAGGCCTGCAAGCCGCGCATGTTCCGCACCAACCATTCCGACGCGATGGACATGGCGATGTTCACCGAGTGGATGAAGGGCGTGAAGGAGAAAAACTTCGCGGTCATCGCCGCCGACTACGCCTGGGGCCGCGACTCGGCGGAGTTCTTCGCCAAGCAGGCCAAGTCCCTCGGCAAGAACGTCCCGGTCAGCCTGTTCCCGCCCCTCGGCACCAAGGACTTCGCGCCCTACATCGCGCAGATCAAGGATGCGCCCAATGTGGACGGCATCTGGGTGGCGCTGGCCGGTCGTGACCTGATCGCCTTCACCAAGCAGGCCAAGGAGTTCGGCCTGACCAGCAAGCGCATCATCGGCCACGCCGCGATCATGGACTTCGTGGTCAAGGCCACCGGTGACGCCACGAAGGGCGTGTGGGGCAACATCGGCTACGGCGCCGAGATCGACACGCCGGCCAACCAGGCCTTCGTGGCGGCCTGGAAGGCCAAGTACAAGCGCGTGCCGACCGAGAACGAGGGCCAGGCCTACAACGGCGCGCAGGCGATCTTCGAGGGCGTGCGCAAGGCCGGCAGCGTCAAGCCGGCCGACGTAGCTGCCGCGCTGCGCGGGCTGAGCTACGACAGCGTGTACGGCAAGGTCAGCATGCGCGCCGAGGACAACCAGCTGGTGCTGCCGAGCTACATCGGCCAGGTCAAGGTGGTGGACGGCCAGCCGCGCCCGGTCATCGAGAAGCGTTACGACGTGGCCCTGGTGCCGGCGCCCAACGGTAGCTGCAAGCTGAAGTAAGCCCATCCGCTCGCCGGCACGTCCGGCGGCGTCCCCATCGGCACCCGTTCGCGGTGCCGGTCTGAATCCATCCAATCCATTTCCGCATCGCCCCTGACCGGGCGAGGGGGGCGTTTGTTCGCGATTTTTCGCCGGTACGGAGCCGGCCCCCGCCTTTCACCCACACGACACAAGGAGGAGACAAGAATGCACAAATACAAGATCAACCACTTCCGCCAAACCTGCCTGGCCCTGAGCATCGCCGCGGCCTGCGCCGGCAGCAGCACCGCAATGGCCGGCGAGCAGGAATTGCAGGTCCAGATCGACCTTCTGGCCAAGCAGCTGCAGGCCTTGCAGACCCAGCTGGCCGAGCAGAAGGCCGCCCCGGCGCCGGTCGCCGTGGCAAGCAGCGGTGAGGCCGCCAGCGGCCCTGGGCGCTTCCGTTTCAGCGTGTCAGGCACCCTCGACGCCGCCCTCGGCAGCCAGGGCAACGTGGCGCCCGGCAACGCCGCCTCGCAAGGGCAGACCACCAAGTTCTTCAACGCCGGGCTGGCCACCAGCAACCTGGCCTTCACCGGCTCCACCGAGCTCAGCGACGGGCTGACGGCGCTGTTCAAGCTGGATACCGAGCTGCTGACCTCTACCGGCGCCAACCTGGTGTCGGCCAGCGGGCAGATCGCCCCGTCGAGCTACAACGCCGGCAACGGCAGCGGCGTGGTCTTCAACCGGGCGGCCTACGTTGGTCTGGCAGGGCGCTACGGTACGCTGACCCTCGGTCGCCAGCAGACCGTGGCGGTGGACGCGGTGGTAAAGGTGGAGGCGTCCAACTTCACCAACTTCTTCATGTCCTCGGCCTACGGCGCGTGGGGCCTCGGCAA